>Ga0210402_10006279_pt1 | contig 10541 bp, 8 predicted proteins | sample IncBWC7MmetaG_FD_161055 | JGI IMG/M metagenome (GOLD analysis project Ga0210402, IMG submission 161055) | Forest soil microbial communities from Barre Woods Harvard Forest LTER site, Petersham, Massachusetts, United States - Inc-BW-C-7-M | ecosystem: Environmental > Terrestrial > Soil >... | reverse complement strand
CTTTTGACGATACTTGTGCATCATCTTCCAGACTGCGGAGGTCGCCCTTGAAAACGATATCGAAGACTTCAAAGAGCTTTTATCACGAGATTCCGTAATAGACGGTTCGCTGGAACAACAGCTGCTCGGGGGCGATAGCAACCAAATTGAGAACCGAAGACTGAACCGCATTTACGACAAATCATTTTCGAAAGTAACAAGACAGACGATGTTTTCGAGTATCGAAGATGGAATCGTCACAGCCTTCTCTGAGGAGCTGATCGCAGCAAATCCCGAACTACTTGAAAAAGCCTACGTCGAAACAGCGGACCGTATGCGCTTCGATGACCGGATTAGGATGACAGTTCTCCGACGTGACCAAGTCTTACGGTCCCGTCCCATCAGGCCTGTGGGCAGAGACGGCATAAAGGGAGCGGGATCGAAAATTACTTCCGTGAACGTCAAGGCACAGCCTATCGCGCTTCTAACACTGGGACTCGTTGGCGCGGGAAAGACGACCTTCCTCCGATACGTCGAGACGATCAGTGGGAAGACCTACTTCGATCAATCGCAAAACCCGCCATCTGCTCATTGGCTTTATGCGGATTTCCGAACTTTCTCTAAGACGCTTTCACCGCGAACTCATATTTACGATGCGATCCTTGGTTACATCAAGGCGAATCCAACGCCGGGCGACTACGAGAAAACAATTGGTCCCGCCTACAAAGAGGAAATTGCTAACCTAACTCGTGGCCCCTTAGGTCCTCTGAAAGCCAATCAAGCTGCTCTCGACCAGCGGATCGGCGAAGTGCTGCTGAAAGAATACGAAGACGTGGTGCCGTACTGCCGAAGAATCCTGTCACATACTACGAAATCGCAGCCTTGTTTCATCGTCATAGATAACGTCGATCAAATCGAGGACGTCAAAATCCAAGACTCAATATTTCTAGACGCCGTGGCCATTGCGAGAGAATCCAACTTGAATCTTGTAATCGCAATGCGTGATGCGACCTATGTCAAGAACCGCTCGTCGGCTGTATTCGATGCTTTCACTTTTGACGCGATATATATCGATCCTCCGGGCATTCAATCCGTGCTTTCGAAGCGGTTCACGATTGCGAATCACTTGCTGAAGGGTAGGACATTCGATGTTGTCAGTGATGGAGGTGCGAAGGTAACAATTTCGGATGCGTCGCTCGTTGTTGAAATGTTGAGTGCGAGCGTACTGGGAACTGAGGTCGGTCAACTAATCGAAGTATCAGCCACGGGCGATGTTCGGCTTGCGCTTCGCATGACGAAGCAGTTTCTCCAGTTCGGATATTCAACTTCTTATCGGGCTTACCAAGCATTTCAAAGAACCGGTCGATACGACTTCCCGGTTCATGAGGCTGTTCGAGCGATTATGTTCGGTAACCAGTCCATCTATCGAGATGAGTTCTCTCCAATACTAAATCCGTTCGATGCAAAAACAGGTCGATCTGAAAGCCAGTTTCTGAGGGTTTATATTATGTCGGCCTTGGTCGCGGCAGCTACGACTAAGGAGTTTCAAGGCATTGAAGCGAGCGAAATAATTTCCAGCTTGGAACGGATGGGGTTTAGCAGTCGTATCACGAACAAAGTGATTGCCGATCTTATTAAGGCAAGGGTGTGCTTCTCTCGTTCGCATCAAGAATATTCGAGCGAAAGCGTCTTAGTGCCCACTCGGCTGTGCGGGTACGTTGTTCGAGAGCTCGTCGGACGGCTGGTCTTCTTAGAAACTGTAATCTTTGATACATTCGTTTACGGTGACGATGTTTGGGACGCGATTAAGGACGGCATGAAGAGCGTCTACGCTGAACAAAACACTGTAAAGCGTTTCAAACTCCGCAAATCGCTTGCCAAGCGCTTCTTTGACTGGGTTGAGCAAGAGGTGCAGAAACTGTGTGTCGAGGCATCAAAGCGGAATTTGGGGCCGTTCTGGACAACTAACCCGCTGACCAGAATGCGCCCCAATTTCGCAGCAGAACTTGACCGCGCATTCCGGTCCGCCGTTAGAAATTACGGTTCCGCTAAGGACCAAGATGAGGCCGCGCTCCCTTTATTTAGATCGAGCGGAACGTAAGCGCCGTATCAAATACCGAGACCAGTAGTCCATGATGAGTTGCGCGCGGCATAGGGCGCGGACTGTCTGTTCAGATCGTCGACGACGACGGTCATCCCAGAATTCTAAAATGCCCAAATCATGCTCGCTAAGGTTGGCTTGATGTCCGCTTCGAGCGCTGATTGGGCTCAAGCGGCGTGAGCGACGTTCTGAGAGTGCCAGCGGACGGATACTATTTACTTCCCTCCCATGCAGACTCTATAATCTGACCAAGCCTCCCGAGCATCTGTCTGCTTTCTTTAGGACAGCAGTTTACTTGGGCGAAGGGGCGTTAGTCGTGCGCCGTAAGAAAGTTGAAGACGAGAAGGCCGAGGCCATGGGTACCGATGCACGCGGCTGACACTGCGGTGAGGCCTGGGGCTCTGTGGGGCTATGTGGCGATATGGATTTTGCCCTGCAGCTTACCTTACAATAAGGCAAGTGTGGTTGCTTCTGTAAGGCACCTGAACCCGACACCCGCCACCTAGTCTGCCGCGTTTTCAATCACGATCTTCTTGTCGATGTCGCGCCAGGCTGGGTAGTTCACAGATCGCCCACCGATTCGCGTGGAAGTAGCCTGGCGTTCCAACTACTAACCAAAAGGGAATCACTATGAACACCGACGCCTTGTCGATAGATCGCATATTCCAGGAAACCTGTGTCAGCATCCGTGCCACAGACGAGATTAGCTTCAAGCTGATGGGATTTGTTCCCCTTGTCTCTGGCGCAACGTTTTTGGTCTTCTTCCTAAAGGAGCAGATTTCTTCGGCTAACGCGCCCGTGGTCTTCTGCTTCGCTTTGTACGCTGCGCTCATTACTCTCGGGCTCTTCAGGTGGGAACTGCGGAACATTCAGACCTGCAGTTGGCTTCGGCGCCGTGCGGAAGCGCTTGAGCAGACGGTGGTCACAACTACAGGTGCTCCAAAGCAGCCACTACCGCCGCTACGAATTGGCAAAACGGAAGCGGAGAAGTGGATCTACTCGATAACGATTCTGGCGTGGCTTTCGATCCCGCCGCTCGTTTGCCCACCCGATAATTTCAATTTGTTGTTGGTCGCATATGTCACAGCAGCAACTTTGGTGGTAGCAGTAACAGCGTTGTCAGTGCTTGGAACGGTTCGGGTGCCGAAGATGGAAGCAGTGACGGGCGCGCCGTGACAGGTAGCGATGCACGCGGTTAACGCTGCGGTGCGCCCCGGGGCCTCTGTGGGACAGAATGTTGCTATGGATTTTACCTTCCAGCTTGCCTTGCATAAAGGCAAGCGTGCCGCCTCTGTAAGGCAGGGGGTGTAAGGCAAGCCTCTTTTGCTAAAAGTGAAGAAAAGCTAAAGCGAGAAGCATCCGCCGCCTGGAACACACTTAGCGCAAGACCGAGGAGTCGTATGCGTCCCAGCTATCAACAGTTAGTTGAGCAACTCCGTATGCCAGCAGAATGTCCGCGAACGGAATGACTTCACCCGAATTGACCGTAAATTGGACAGCGTGTAAATCATTAAAACCATACCTTGCGGTGATCTTGTAGTCGGCGGCGGGTGGCTGTTAGTCACCCATGATCGTTCGGGCGTAGGGCCAAAACGCCACGATCATCCGTTTCCTGGCCGATTATGTTGGTCGCCCGATGGTCGTTCGGCGCAGGGCCAAAACGGAGGATAACTTCATGCAAGCGGAGATTCAGAAACTAATCGCACGGAACGAAGAGATCAACGTCGCAGAGAACGCCGGTGATCTAAAGCGGCTAGACGACATCGTCGCCCCCTTCCTGGCGTTTCGACGGCGAGATGGGGAAATCGTGGGCCGGGATGGGTTTCTGCAAAACCCTAAACCGGGCAACCGCGACTTGCAAGTCGAGTCGATTCACGTTTACCGCAACCGAGCGGTGGTCACGTGCATGGTGACGGATTCGGAAGTTGTCACACATAATATTCGGCTGTTTGCGAAAGAAGGTGGCGACTGGAAATTGCTTGGTTGGGCCAACGAGCCGACTTGATCCTAGCTGCTCAATGGCATTCACGATATGAGGGCGCGAGACGCACAAACCTGAATTGCCGTGATGTGGTGGACGGGAGCGCCGGGAGACCGGCAGGAGAAGAAGGTGGAAGTCCTCTACGGTGAAGGTGTAGCGAACCGCACCGGCCCCGAGTCATGCACTCAACTCGCACATCAGGCTGCCGGAATATGCGCAAGAGCACGACCACTTGGTCGATGTCGCGCGACAGTCGGTCGGGGTCTTCTATGATTACCGTTTCGATTTCCCGGCGCGGCAGTCTTCAATAAGCCGCTGTAGAGCGGGCGCTCTAGCGTGTGGCCGCTTACGCCCCGTCATCGTCGTTGAGCCGGGAGACCTCATTCCAGGGAATTTCGCCGTATGGCGTAACCACTTTGACGTCGGTGTAGTCCCCGGTCTTTGAACGTGGCGACTTCCCCGCGTGCAGATTTTCGAGCTTGGAGTTAGGAAAGCAGTGGAGAGCCATCAGCTTGGCGAGCCGCGAAGAATGTCGTCGCGCACAAGTTTTGACAATTGGTCGGGGGTCATACAAGCCGTTGCGTTCTGTGCGCATCAGTGGCTGAAATGGATGATAAGTCCGAGCGCTATAGCTCCTAGTCCCGCAGTTATAAATTTGAAACCCGTATATATCGTCCCAAAAAATATCGCGACCGTTCTGACAGCAGCTTCTTGTCTAAGTCAGAATCCTTTGAAAGGTCGTTGTTTGTAATCCCAAGAACGGTCAGAGTGCCGTAACACAAACTGGCTATTCCACCGAGCACTAGAAGTATTGACATATCATTTTTGTTTACTGGACGGAGGAGCTCCAGCGTCGGACCAATCCATTTGCTTATGCATCACAGCATTGCTGCCAGCATCGGTCAGCGCGGTGGAAGCGCCCGAGGCAAGTCCAACTCCAATAACGCCTAGTTCATAAATCGAGGCGAGTGCTGTAGCGCCTCCAACTATCCGACGAGTTCCTCCCCCTCGGCAGCCGCATGCGCGTGCGCCTGGCGCTCGATCGCGCCACGCCCGACGAGCTTGTCGACTGTCTCAAGCAGGCACTGCACAAGGCCGAGGCCGTGAAGCTGATGACCGAGGAGTTGATCGCCACCTTGTTCGATCACGCCCAGGGCAACCTGCGCAATTGCCTTACCCGTTCCGCTGATAGTGGCAAGCCCTGACGGTCGGTTAACGACACTGGATTGTCGTTAGCGTAACTGTAGCTGTTGAGTGATTGCAACAACGCCCCGCGCTCATACGCAAAACAAACTGCGCCCATAACGGAATTCTACCCTGTGCGGGCGCGCAATTCACGGGGCTATGGGGATTGTCGGCTATCTCGCCTTGCGTCGCTTCTCAAGCGGGCAAGAAGCGCGCGAGACACCTCCTCGGCCTTTGGCCAGGCGACCGGCCGCTCGCCGGACACCCGTTTCTTTTCCACGTCAGCCATCGAATAGAAGCGCAGCTTTCTGCAGTGCACAAGTCCAGGGAATGGCCCTGGGGCGCTCACATGAATCACGCATTTCCGCAGATGTTTCCGCCCTTCAGTAATTTTGTGTTGACGAAGGCAGGCGAACTGTTCCAATAGTTTCACCAAAGATTGTGCATTACCATAGATTGTACGTTCTGACTGACCAGGGAGTTCGAGCATGAGATTGGTGCTCGCGAGCTTTCCACTCGGGCTGGCCGTCGTCGTGACCGCACTTGTCTTGCCAATGCGGCGCGAGGCCAGGAGCCGGTCTGTCGGCCAAAATTGCTTTGCCTGTCAACGATAGCCCGGTTTGCGAAACGATGATCCAGGCTCCGATCAATCTTGAGGACCGAGCGCTGCTGGAGCCTAATGGCCAGCGCTTTCTTTTGCTTCTCGACAGAACAATAAGCCTGCCGGTCGGCTGATCGAACTTGCGCGACAGCGTCGCGCGAGCGTTCTGCCGCCTTCGGAAAAGACAGGCAAACAAATAAGACGTTAACCCGCGGCGACCATCCGGCGGGGCTAATAAGATTTATTTGCAAAGGAGGTAAGCATGTTTTCAAGTCTCTCCAAGAAATCTGTCGGCGCCCTCGCGCTATTTTGGTCGGGATCCGCGCTTGCTGCCGGGCAATGTTTCGCCCCGAGCGATCCGGTGCGCCTGACACCCGATCAGCAGCGCGCCGTGGTTCTCAACATCCGCGACAATCCCGATGTGTTCCAGTCTGACTTCAGTCTCATGCGAACGCTGAAGAACATCCTGGGGACGGTGCCTGGCGGCGATCCTGCGACCGTCACCGACGACGCGGCCAAGGATTTGCTGAACAGTCTGCTCGCGGGCTTCGGGGAGACATCTGTCAGGAATGACGACGGGGATATTTCCTTTACGCTTGTCCCGCGCGATGGCGAAAAGTCACTTACCGCGGACGATCTTCTCGGTCAGACCAGTCCCAATCGGATGGTACCGGTGGCGCTGTTCAACCGTCTGGATTTGACGCCGGCCGATCATTCGCATTGTGGCGAATACCGCATCGTCTATGTCAAAAGCGGGCCCAAGGACGGCAGCGGCAGAGTCATCTTCGACAAGCGCATGACGCTGATTTTCGAGGCGGTACTGCCGAATCCGGATCTGTCGGGCGATCGGAAACAGTGCGAGGCCGTGTGGCGGCTGTGGAGCGGATTTTCCCTGTCTGGTCAGAACCAGGCGCAGATCGGGCAGACGCTCGCCAAGTTCTACTACGAGGGTGGAGCGCTCGACACGCAAATGAGTTTCACCCCCGTGGTCTCCTTCAGTCACTATGGGATCGCAGGCGGGCAGGTCCGTGCGAATGCCTTCGTTCATACAAGCGCAAACGACAACGGACTCAATTGGCATCTGCGACAATGGCGCGTCAGCTTTGACGAAGCGAATCCCACTAAGCCCCCGAGCTTTCAGCTGGAACCGGTCAATGAGACGCCGTTTCGCGGATATTTCAGCGGTGATGCGACGAGCGCTCCCGGGAGCGACCCAAATCGCTTCCGCGCACTCTCGGGCCTGTTCCAGAGCATATTCGTGCAAACAAATGTACCGGAGCTCGTCGCTGTGGACAGCCTGGCCGCAATCCCGATAGGGCCCCAGACCACGGTGGCCGATCTCATCGACAAAGTCGGGGTGGACATCGACGACAAGTTCTACGCTGTTGAAAGCGATTCCGGTCCGTTCGGCGGCCCGGCTCTTGATGATCCGGCTGTCGCAATCGGCGCCAATCCGACGCTGGGCGACTCGATCGACGGGAGCCTCCATAACTTGAAAGTTGACGCTGCGTGCGGACTGAACCGGAGCCATGTGCTCAACCGTACGGCCGCGATGACATGCGGCGGATGTCATCAGTTCGCCAATGGCAAGGAGATCGCACCGGGCGTGCGATGGCCGCTCTCGCTCAATTTTGTGCAGATCGACGAGAACGGCGCCATGTCCAACCTGCTCTTGGATCGGTTCTTGCCGTTCAGGTTCAAGCTGATGAGCAATCTGCCACCATCGCCACCGCTGCCGGCGCCGGCGCCACCGCTGCCGGCGCCGGCGCCATTGCCGCCGGCACCCGCCGCGCAGACATCGGCTCTGCGACAGCAGCTCAGGAGCCAACTCCAGGCTTTTCGGCCGACCAAGGACGCTGTTCAGTCGGTGCAGAGTCTAAGCAACGCGATCAGAAAGGCGGACAAGTCTCAGCCCGGTGCTTTCGTCAGGCAACGGAAGCCTGACTGAACGCAGCCCGCTGGTCGTGATCCACCGCTCGTCGCACAGCGAGCCACGTCGGCATAGGGCTGTCTGAATCGAGGGCTCCCCCCAACCTAGTGCGGGAGCCCTCATGTCACCGCGTTGCTCCATCCCACTTGAGCATCGGAACATTGCAAGCTCGGCTACCCCGCGGTACTCGCCGGATGGATACTCTGTACATCGCTGAAAATAGCCTGCGCTTGCTTTTGCACGGCGGACGGGCCGTCGTGCGGCTCACATCCCGAGTGCATGAAGACCGGTGTTTTTGTGGGTCCCGGTTCCGGTACTCACTGACCAGTGGCCAAGAAATAAGGGATCCCGGCAAATTATCATCACTGCAGTCCGAGCGCTCCAAGCCCCATTCATTCTCGAACCGTTTGAGTAAGTGCAACTAGGGATTCGCTCCTGAGCTTCGTCCTTTTATTGACCTGGACACACCAATCGCTTTCAACCGCTGCGGCTTGACCGGTGCGCGGGGTGGTGCTTTGCTTACGCGTCGGACTAGCGATCGGGCCAGCCCTTCAAAAGTATCAAAGCGCTCAATCTTGAGCGCCCTACGTTGCCTCTCCGAAAACCTCAGCCAGACTCCAAAGAATGATGTGGACGGTAACTGGACATAATCCAGCACGTCTTTGTTTTGTTTACCAAGTCTTATGGCGACAACCCAACCTTCAGAGGAGTCCAACCGGCGCCGAAGCGACCAGAGCGTTGAATGACTTTCACACTTGCCCCGTGTCCAGTAAGCCAGCCTAAAGCAGATGTTTGCGACATCCTCCACTTGCACGCTTTCCGTCGTTGGGTCAAAGCTGGTCTGGTAACCGAGCTTCTCAAAGTGCTCGCGAAACTTTTACACAAAGCACAGCGTCTCGAGGTGGACACCACATTATTTTTGTTCGATTGCTCTAGAATGTGACACGATTGCCGCCAATCGCAATCTATTTTGCAAATGTCCGACCAAATTTTCGCGAGCCGCGATCTAAGCGAGCTCCGAGCAGGGTCTCATTCTCACCCCGTTGCCTCGGACATAAGTGATGTCGAGAGAGGGGCGGCCGAGACAGGAACGCCGCGGCAGAGGTGCTCTCGGCAGCCCAGTCCTCTCGACACAAAGTCAGCGGTTGAAAGGCGAAGTCAGTACGTTCCTGTTGACCGTGCGGGCCGCTTAATCCGATCTCGGGTCCTCAGGTTTTGCGACGCTTCGTCGCCGGGCCTATGACCCTGGGTTTCGAGAAGTCCGCTTCCGCTTCCACCACGCCATCGGGGTTGGCGACGTTGCCTGTGAAGGCCTCTTTCCAGTCCCCCAGCATCTCGTCCCGGTCGGGCCAGTTATTCATGGATTCGTCGTCGCGATACATGGCAAACGGGCGCAGCGTACTTTCGTAGAAATCGACTTGCGCGTGCTGCCGGTATTGGCGCGACTGATAGCCGTTCCAATGCAGCAATTGACCAAGAGGCCGACGGTAGCGGCGGTTCTGATCGACTGCCGGATAGCCAACCGGGATCGTGCCGTAGGCCTTCATCCACGTAGGATAACCCAGCACCTCGGCAAGTTCACGGTTCGTCTTGTCCTCGCCGCCGCCGGATAGCCAGGCGGACGTCAGGCCCTCGGCCGCCACGCCCAGTTGGATGTTCTGTATTGCGGCGCCGAGCGAACAAAGAAAAATCGCCTCGTTGTTCGCGCGATACTCGGCGTCCCATTCCTCGGTAGTGGCTTGCGGGAAGCAGGCCTTCCAGCGCGGATCGCCAAGGACGAAGATGATCGCTATGGTGTTGGCCAAATAAGTCTTCTTGACCGCCGGAAATCCTTTCGCGTGATCTACCAAGCGCTGCGCCTGCCGCAAGAAAACTGCCATGACCCTGTCGCGCACGGCAGGGTCATCGACGACTATGAAGTCCCAGCATTGCACGTTGGCGCCCGAAGGAGCCCAGCGGCCGCAATCGATGATCCTTTGCAGAACGTCCCGGCTGATGCTTCGGCCCGGCTCGAACTTTCGCACGCTGCGTCGCTTCCGGATGACATCCTGAAAAAGCGCATGTTCCGACATTCGAGCCTCCGTCTCGACTGTTGTTCGACCCTGCTGCAGTATACCGCTAGTGTCCCGACGCTGACGGACGATTCACAAATAGGCTCAGATTTGCGAATCTGGGCCGATGAGGAAAATCGAACGAATTTCGATCGGCGGCGCTGATCGTGAGCGATTGGAGCGGCTGGTCCGGGACCGGAACACGCCCCAGAAGGTGGTTTGGAGAGCGCGGATCGTGCTTTTGGCAAACGATGGGCTGACGGCGGAAGCGATTGCGGCGGCAGTGGGCAAGAGCCTGCTGACGGTTCGCCGTTGGCGGCGCCGCCATATGGCCGAGGGGGTCGAGGGGCTTTTGAAGGACGCGACCCGGCCCTCGCGCGTCAAGCCGCTGCCGCCCGAGACGATCAAGCGAGTGGTGGATATGACGCTGCACGAGAAACCGCCGAATGCGACCCAATGGAGCGGTCGCAGCATGGCGGCGGCGGCCGGCATCTCCTTGCGCAGCGTCCAGCGGATCTGGGCTTCGCACGGGCTGAAGCCGCATCTCGTCAAGACGTTCAAGATCTCGCGCGACAAGAACTTTGCCAGCAAGGTCGAGGATGTGGTCGGGCTCTATCTCAATCCCCCGGACAAAGCGCTGGTTCTCTGCGTCGATGAAAAGAGCCAAATTCAAGCCCTCGACCGCACCCAGCCCGGCCTGCCTATGAAGAAGG
>Ga0210402_10006278_pt1 | contig 10544 bp, 8 predicted proteins | sample IncBWC7MmetaG_FD_161055 | JGI IMG/M metagenome (GOLD analysis project Ga0210402, IMG submission 161055) | Forest soil microbial communities from Barre Woods Harvard Forest LTER site, Petersham, Massachusetts, United States - Inc-BW-C-7-M | ecosystem: Environmental > Terrestrial > Soil >... | reverse complement strand
CCGAACGCGGTGTAGCGCGTGACCAACGGGTCAGATGCATACTGATGAACGGCATCGAAATCCGATTGCGCGTGGGTTCGCAAGATGAGCCTTTCGGTGTGGAGCATTAGCGGTCTTGCGCTAAGCTGCCCAGGTTCTTACGAAGTCCGATAGATTCGGCAGCACGTCGACGGCGGCATGCAGCAGCACGATCAGCAGCAGACTGCGCGTTCGCGCCCATAGCGTTCCGAAAAGCAGCGCGACCGGCGAGAGCACGGCGAGGGTAAAGGCCACCACTTGGATGGGATCGGATGAGTAACCGTCGACACCGGGGTGACCACGCAGATACAACCCCGGCACGTGCGCCAACGCGAACAACGTCGCGCCCGTCACGACCGCGCCGGTTTCGGTCTTCAATACCGCCGCAAGCCGGGTTTGCAGCACGGCGCGAAATAGAAATTCCTCGCACAGGCCGGCCTCGATGGCCAGCCAGATGAACGCGGCCGGCGCGGCCCATGCCAATGTGCCGATGGTGGCGTGCAGCGCCCTTATTTCATCGAGCGCCGGCGACACGACGCACAGCAACGCAAGAATGATCGCTCCCAGCACCAGCAGCGGGGGCCAGAATCCGGGCCGCCCAACGCCGCTGCTGAAGAGCGGTGCGATCTTGGCGCCGAGCGCCGCCAACAACAACGACGGTGCCGCTACGTGGACCAGCAACTTGACCGCCAGCAGCAGCAAATCCTGCTCGCGGCCCGCGGGCAACGCCGCTCGGGTCGCACTCATTCCCCATCCCAGGAAACCCACTGCGTAGATAATCAGAAAACCGAGAATCGCCCACAGTTCCAGCGCCGGCCTTGCCACCGGGATCGGCGGCGGCGCGGCCTTGCGGGTCAGCGGGAGACTCAGGAGGGGCAGGGCGGCGCCAAACACGGCGAGCGAGATGGTCGGCAGCGTCCAATCGGCGCCTTTGGCGGCGAGGTAGGCGGTCGCGGCGGCCCACAGTACAAGATACGCACTCACAAATGCCGTGGCGCGGGTGTGGATGCGTGACAAGAGAGGCATCGGACTCCCTGAATATCGCTGCGTAATTTGGATGCGGCCGTTGTGCGGCGCCATTTTAGATGAAAACATCCAGCTTAGGTCTTAAGTAATCGCACCGGAGAGCCGCATGCTGCCAGCCCTTTTAGCCATCGCCGCCCTGCAATCCACCGCGATTGAGGCGGATCCTGCGCTCGTCCAGAAACAATTGAGGGTGGACGATCAGGCGCTGCTTGATGCGATAGCGCCGGGCGACAGGTCGGTATGGGAGCGGCTGCTCGCCAAGGATGCCGTCTACGTCGACGAAAACGGCGCTGTCATGCACCGCGATCAGTTCCTGGCGGCGTTGAAACCGCTGCCGCCGGGCACCAGCGGACACATTACCATTGCCGACTATGAGGCCAGCATCCACGGACAGGTTGCGCTGGTCATTCACAGGGACGACGAGCGTGAAAACTATCACGGCATCCCGCTGCGCGCCGATTACTTGATGACGGAGACCTGGATCAAGGAGGGTGCGGATTGGCGGCTGGCATTGGTTCACGTGTATGTCGTGCCCAAAGATCCCCCAGCCATCAAAACATCCGCGAAACGCCTCGCCGAATATGAGGGCCGCTACCGCGCGGCACCCGATCTCGCGTACCTAATCCGGCGCGAGGGCGATCACTTGGTTGGAGTGCGCGAAGGATTGCCGACGGTGACGCTCGCTCAGGAATCAGCGGATGTGTTCTTCGTGTCCGGCAAGCCCCGGGATCGAAAAATATTCCGGCGCGACGCAAACGATAAAATCGTGGACTTCGTGGACCGGCGCGAAGGCGAAGACCTAGTGTTTGTCCGCGGCGAATGAGCTCGCGGGATATATCGCCGGGCGATTGGCGTCATTGCCGATGGTTTCGACCAACCGGTAGAAAAAAGTATTGAATTTGGCGGCCGCCGCGAAATCCATCGGCTGCGTGATGTCATCCTGCGGCCGGTGATAGCGATTCTGATACCACTCCCGGTAGCGCTTTTCCGCTTCCGTGTTCGGATCGTAGCCAAAGATGAAGCTGATGGCCGGGACATGAATGCCGAGAAACGGCAGCTGGTCGGCGCGATACAGAAGGTTGCGCTCGGGTTCGGCATCCGCTCGGATCTCGATGTGCATCGGCGCCGCCACGGCGCGTGCGGTCGCACCGAGGGTGGTGTCGCCGAGGGCCTCCGCGGTCAGGATATTCAATGGAAACAGCGGCCGCAACTGGTCGAGATTGACGTCGGCGGCGAGCTGCTCCGCCGGCACGCTCGGATGGTCCACGAACCAATGCGAGCCGAGCAAGCCCTTTTCCTCGCCGGTGAATGCGATAAAAAGAATGCCGCGCTTCGGTACGTGCAACCGGTGCGCCTTGATGTCGTCGGCTGTTTGAATGAGCAGCGCGACGTATGCCGCATCATCGAGCGTACCGTTGTAGAGATCGTCGCCATTGACCGGGGTGCCGAACCCGTAGCCGTCGAGGTGCGCGGCGATGACGACGTACTCGGCTTTCAGTTTCGCATCGCTGCCGGCGAGCTTGGCGATTACATTCGGAGAACTTATGTCGCGCTCTGTGGAATGCAGCTGGATGCGCAGCGTGCCGGAAATCTCAAAGCTGGGTAGAGGCTGTTTCGCGCCTCCCGACTTGAGTATCGAGGCGGCCTCCTGGCCGGTGCCGGCGAGCAGGCCGGCGAATGCCTCGGCGCTCAGCCGCATGATCGCGAGCGCGGCAACATGAGCCTTTGCAGGTTTCTCGCTTCGTAGCGTGACGCTGCGCGCGTAGGCATACGGCCAGCGCGGCGGTTCGATGGTAAAATAAGGATCATCGACGTTGATCAAACCGAGCGCACGGCCGTCGCGGGCGTTGGCCGCACGCACCGAGCCGCTGGGCAGGCCTTCGCGCTGTGTACCGAAGCAGACGACAATTTTTCCGGCGACCTCGGCCATCGCCTCCTTGCCGCAATAACCGCGAAATGTGAGCGGCGCTTCGAATTTGGCTGCGAGGTCGTCCGCCGGCGTGATCGTGATTTGCTGCAGAAATTTCAACGCTGTCTGCGTTCCGCCGGCGCCGATGAGCGTGAAGCTGGTGCCCTCGGCGACAACGGCGACCTCGTGCATGGGCACCGTTTGAAAGTAGCCGCCGTTCTCGCCTGCGGGCGCGAGTCCCGCCGCCTTGAAGCGATTGGCGACGTAATCGGCTGCGCGCTGGTAGGCCGCTGATCCCGTGTCGCGGCCTTCCATGCCGTCGTTCGACAGGGCCACCGTGGTATGCCACCACGCCAGCGTGTCCGTGTCGTGAATCTCCCGGTCGCGCAAATGCTGCTGGGCTTGAGAGATCAGCGGTGCGAGCGCCAATGCGAACCACAGAGCACTGAAGCGGCCCTGGCGCGAGGTGTTTGACATGCAATTCATCCTATTTTGCCGCGGGGTCCGCGCCGGTGTCGGCGGCAAATCCAGCCGCCGCAATGCCGGCCACGGCGCATTCCTCATCCTGGTCGGAAGTCGCTCCCGTGATGCCCACCGCGCCGATGACGGACTTGCCGCCGGAACGAATCAGGACACCGCCGGGAACGGGAATGAGGCGGCCGCCGGCCAGCGCATTCACCGCCGCGACGAACACAGGAGCCACTGATGCTCGCTGCGCGATGGCCCGGCTGCCGATGCCCATTCCCAAGGCGCCCCAGGCTTTGGCCTGCGCAATCTCGGGGCGCAGCAAGCTCGAGCCATCCTCCCGCTTGAGGCAAACCAGACAGCCGCCGGCATCCAAAACCGCCACCGTGAGCGGGGGCAGCCCCAGGCTCCTGCCCTTGGCCAGAGCCGCGTCAACTATGATGGTCGCGTGGAGCAGATCGATCATGCCGAGCATCCTGCGTTAGGTACGTTTGGCAATTTTCCGCAGTTTTTCGAATCGAGCCGACGCAGGTTCGTTAGGACCCAGGAACTGCATCATCGATTCTCCGTGAAGCGCATTTTCCGCGATCACCTTCAACGCCACAAGAATGGGGGTGGCGAGTATGACGCCTGCGACTCCCCAAAAAATGCCGCCAAACCACAATCCGAGGAAGATCAGCAGCGGGTTGACCTCCAGCCGCCGGCCGACCAGAAGCGGCTGAACGATCTGGCCTTCAACGATGGCAAGCCCCAGGTAACTCAAAGCGACGCCGGCCGCATGTTCGAGCCCGCTGAAGGACACGATCGCCACCAGGGTCACCACGATGAGCGTGACCGTGGGACCGGCATAGGGAATGAAATTCAAGCCCGCGGCGAGCGCGCCCCACAGGTAAGGCGTCGGCATTCCCCAGGCCATCATGACGAGCGTGGTGGCGATCCCCAGTCCCAGATTGATGAAACTGGTGGTCACGTAGAAATGACCCACTTCGGCGCGCACTTTTTCAATGTAGCCCTGCACGTGATGGGCTTTGAGGTGACCGAAAAAGGCGGCGGTCATGCGTGCCGCCATCGGCGGACCGCCCGCGAGAAGAAACAGCGTGATGATTACGAAGGTCGCCAGGCCGACGGCCCAATCCCGCACCGTCGAGAGAAGCAGGCGCGATGCACTTTCCTGCGGCGGCGCCACGGGTGCAGGTTCGGCGGCCGTGGGTGCGCCCACCTTTCCAGCCCGGTCCGTCAGCTCCTCGATGTGGCTCATCAGACGCGCCACCGGTGTGAACTTTCTCTGGATGATGGAAAGGGTGTGCGGCGCCGAGGCGTACCACTGCTGGCTGGGAGTCCATACGAGCGCCACCAATCCCGCCACGGCGGCGAGCGCCGCCACCAAGATCAACACGGCGCCGAGGCCGCGGGGAAGGCCCAGCCGGAACAGCGCTTCCACCGGGCTCGACAGGATGAGACCGGCGAGCAAGGCGAGCGCGACCGGAATAAACGCGGTATGCCCGACGTAAAGCAGGGCGCCGATCAAAAACAACAAAATCCCCTTTCCGGCGTTGAATTCCCTCACGCCTCTGAGGGTCTTCGGCAGGCGGTCGAACTTTGAAGGTTCGGTGGTCATACGGGGCATCCTTGAGGGTCTCTACCCTAACGATTTGCACGACAGAGTCGCGTTGTTTTGCCGCTCAAATCCGCGCATCATCCGGTACGGGAGCGGTGCGCAAGCGCTACATTAGAATGAGCGTGCGATTTAAGCACGGAGTTTCCTATGTCACGAGTACTCATTGCGGATGACCATGCGGTCGTGCGCGCGGGTTACCGGCAATTTCTCGAGGCCGACAGTAACATCACCGAGATAGGCGAGGCAGGGAGCGGCAACGAAGCGCTCGATGAGCTGCGGCGCAAGGATTGGGACTTGCTGCTCATGGACATACGCATGCCGGATCGCAGCGGCCTCGACATCCTGGCGCAGGTGATTTCAGCCTTTCCCGACGTGCGCGTGCTCATCGTGAGCGGACTGCCCGAGGAGCAATACGCGCGCAACGTGCTGCGCGCGGGGGCAAGCGGATATCTGTCAAAGGGCGGCTCGCCCGAGGAAATGCTGAAGGCGGTGCGCGTCGTCTTGAACGGGCGCCGCTACGTCAGCGACGCGCTCGCAGAGTTGATGGCGGGCGACTTGGAATCCAAACACGACCCGAACCAACCGTTGCATGCGGAGCTTTCGGCGCGCGAATTTCAAATCTTCTGCAAGCTGGCCGCCGGGGCCAGCGTGGGTGAAATAGCCCAGGAGCTGGCTTTGAGCGTCAAGACGATCAGCACCTACCGAACCCGGATTTTGGAAAAAATGAATTTCAAGTCGAATGCGGACATCACCGGCTACGCGCTGCGCAACGGAATTATTCAATAGCCGCGAGCGCGTTGAGCAGCACCTTGTGAAACGCCGCCGGATCTTGGATTTGCGGGGCGTGGCCGAGTTCGGAGAACTCAACCAGTTTGGCTCCAGGTATGCGCATCGCTGCCTGCTTGGCAAGTTGCGGATAGTCGCCGAGGGTTGCGCGAACGGCCGCGGGCGCGAATTCCTTGCCGATGGCGGTGTTGTCCTTGTCGCCGACGATGAGCAAGGTGGGCACTGCGATCGCCTCGAACTCGTAGTACACCGGTTGCGTATAAATCATGTCGTACAGCAGGGCCGAATTCCATGCGACGCGTTCTTTGCCGGAGCCGCGGTTCAAGCCCGCCAACATCTGGACCCAGATCTCATAGTCGTCGCTCCAGTGGCCTGCATAGTAGGTTCCCTGCTCGTAGCGGCGAATGGCCTCGGCGTTGCTCTTCAATTCTCGCGCATACCAATCATCCACCGAAATGGCCGGTACGCCCTTGGCTTTCCAGTCCTCTAGGCCGATAGGGTCGACGAGCACCAACTGCTTGGTCTCCTTGGGATACATCAGGGCGTAGCGGATGGCGATCATCCCTCCTGTCGAGTGGGCGATGAGCGTCGCGTCTTTTATTCCGAGCGAAGTCAATAGCGCGTGAGTGTTGAGAGCGAGCTGCTGAAACGAATACTGGTAGCGCTCGGGTTTGGTCGATTTGCAAAAACCGATCTGATCGGGCGCGATCACCCGGAAACCCCGGGCGGACAGGGTATCGATGGTGGCGCGCCATGTCGCGGCGCAAAAATTCTTGCCGTGCATGAGCACCGCTGTTCGTCCATTCGCGTTCCTCGGCGGCACATCCATGTACGCCATGCGCAATGTCTGCCGTTGAGACGCAAAATCGAAATGCGCCACCGGGTAGGGGTAGTCGAAGCCTTGCAGCTCCGGGCCATACGAGGGAGCCTCGGCCGCCAAAGCCAGCGAACTTGACATCAGCAACATCACGGCGGGCAAGCGGCATTGAGAAATCATGACTAACCTCGTTTTGGCGGCCTTCAGCTCAAGCGCGTTCAATTCGACGGCTTAAAGCCCAATCTTAGCTAACCACGGCCTAGAATCCTTCGCTGCCGCACTTTTTCTGATGTCCCGGCAAGCCATGTCTTACAATCCGCCGTTATGAAAACACTTACTTTGTTGATGCTTTCCCTGCTGGCGCAGCCTGCCGCGCAAGCCTCCACCGAGCGCTTGGGCACAGTGTCGTTCGCGGTTTCGTGCGCTCCGGCGGTTGAGACTTCCTTTGTACGCGGGGTCGCGCTGCTGCACGATTTTTGGTACCAGGAAGCGCAGCGCCAATTCGAGGATATCGCGAAGGCCGATCCGAATTGCGCGATGGCACACTGGGGCGCCGCGATGAGTTTCTATCACCAGATCTGGGACCGGCCCGATGAGGCGACCGTAGCGAAAGGATGGCGAGAGATGCGGGCGGCGCAGGCGCATGCGGCGAAGACGGAGCGCGAGCGCGGGTACATCGCGGCCTTGAGTGATTTTTATCGGCCCGGCCCGCGCGATTATCAGGCCCGGGTCGAGGCTTATGCTGCGGCGATGGGCAAGCTCTACCAGGCTAATTCCAGAGACACCGATGCGGGCGCGTTCTACGCCTTGTCGCTGCTGGCGTCGGCGGGACCTAACGATGACACTCTGACGCTCAATCACAAGGCGATGGACGTGCTTACGCCGCTGTTTGCGAATCATCCCGATCATCCGGGCGTGGTGCATTACATCATTCACGCGTGCGACACGCCTTCGCTGGCGCAAGAGGGACTGGCGGCCGCGAAGCACTACGGCGAGATCGCCCCATCCGCCCCGCACGCCGTCCACATGCCGGCCCACATATTCGCCCGCTTGGGGCTGTGGCAGGCCGACATCGATGCCAATGTGGGCTCGGTGGCCGCGTCGCATGCCGCGGAAAGCAGAAAACAGAGCGGCGCCATGGATCAATTCCATTCGGATGATTTCTTGGTCTACGCCTACCTGCAGAGCGGTCAAGAGGCCAGGGCCAAGGCCGTGCTCGAGGATTCGGCCGCTGCGATTGCGCACTTCGAGACGATGTCGGACATGGGCGATCACTACATGACGGGCATGTTTCCCTACTACCGCACCAAGTTGCCGATTATTTACAACTTGGAATTGCGCGATTGGAAAAGCGCGGCTGCGCTGCAAGCCGTGGCGGGTGCGCCGCCGGAAACGCAGACGCTTACGTATTGGGCGCGCACCGTGGCCGCGGGACATCTGCGCCAGCCGCAGCAAGCGCGAGCCGGCTTGAGCGACTACGACGCGCTGATGGCCAGGGTCAAGCTGGGAAGGCATGCCTACTTTGCGGACTCGACCGGGGCGCGAATAGAACGCGGAGAAATGCTGGCGTGGATCGCGTTTGCGGAAGAGAATTCGGCCGATGCCCTCAAGCGGATGCGAGAGGCGGCGGATCTACAGGATAAGGTGGGACAAGGCGAGGTCGACATACCCGCGCGCGAAATGCTGGCGGACATCTTATTGGAACTTGGGCGTCCGCAAGACGCCCTGGCCGAGTACAAGAAGGCCCTCGCCTTGAGCCCGAATCGTTTCAATGGTTTGTTCAATGCGGGCAAGGCGGCCGAAGCGGCGGGAGATGAATCTCAAGCCAAAGACTACTACGCGACGCTGCTGAAAATCACCGACAACGGCGCCGAGTCCACCAGACCTGAATTCGATCATGTCAAAAGCGTGGTGTCATCCGCGAAGCTTGCCGTAAAGTGACCGGCGCCGCCAAAGGGCGGCTGCATTTCACGCTCGAGGCCACGGCCGGGGGCGGGAGTGCGCGCGCCGCGCGCTTCACCACGCGGCATAACGAAGTGCTGACGCCCACCTTCATGCCCGTGGGCACACATGCTGCGGTCCGTTCGCAGCGCCGTGAAGACTTGCTGGAGAGCGGCGCTCAAGTACTGCTCGCCAACACCTATCACCTCATGCTCCGGCCCGGCGCGCAGATCTTCGAAAAATTCCGCGGCATCCATGCATTCATGAACTGGCCGCGATCGGTGTTGACCGATTCCGGCGGCTACCAGATATTCTCATTGCCCGGAAGCCGCACGCTGAGCGAGGAATACGCCGAATTCATCAGCTACGTCGACAACAGGCTGATTCGCTTGAGTCCGGAGAGCAGCGTCGAGGCGCAGAAGGTCATCGGCGCCGATATCATGATGGCGCTCGACCAATGCGTGCCCTCGACCGTGGAACACGAAGCTGCGCGCAAGGCCATGCAGGTGACACATCGCTGGGCGCAGCGCAGCCTGGCGGCGCGCGGCGATTCCGGCCAAGCCCTGTTCGGCATCGTGCAGGGAGCGAGCTACTCCGACCTGCGCAAGGAGAGTGCGCAGACCATTGCAGAAATGCCTTTCGATGGTTACGCCATCGGCGGCCTCGCGGTGGGCGAGAACAGTGCGCAGCGCGAAGATTGCACCGCCACGGTCACGGAACTATTGCCGCAGGACCGTCCGCGATACTTGATGGGTGTCGGGACCACGCGCGATCTGCTCGAAGCGGTGCACCGCGGCGTCGACATGTTCGATTGCATTTTGCCGACCTCGCTTGCCAAGCAAGGCGTGGCGTTCACCAGCCTTGGAAGACGCGATCTGCGGCGCGCCGCCTATCGCGGCATGGAAGGCCCCATCGATCCCGCCTGCTGTTGCTACACCTGCAAGACCTACTCGATTGCCTACCTCTTTCATCTGCAGCGCGTGCACGAAACCACGGGCTGGCAGCTGCTCAGCTTGCACAACATCCATTTTTACATGCAATTGATGCGCACCATGCGCGAGCACATCCTCGCCGGCACCTGGCTGCCGTTCTACCGCGCGCAGCGCGACGTGCTCGACGCGCGCGACAGCTACGGCAAACCGGCGAGCCACGTGACGAAGGCGCTGCTGCGGGAACGCAGGCGAAAGCGCGGCCGCTACGAAGTGATTGTGGAAGAAGGGGTCGGATACATCCGCGATACCACATCGGGTGAAGTCATGCACCCGGGCGGCGATCCTGCGCATGAGGCGAGATCCTTGTACTTGGAACAGTCGCGCCTTTTGGAGCGGCTGCAGGATCGCAGCGATGAACCGCTGGTCTTGTGGGATGTGGGATTGGGCGCCGCGGCCAACGCGATGTCGGCAATCCTTGCGGTGGAAAGCGCGGCGCCGGCGACAGTGCGGCCTCTGATGCTGGTGAGCTTCGAAATCGACTTGGATTCCCTGAAGCTCGCGCTGGATCATCCGGGATGGTTCAAACATCTTCGGCACGCGGCTCCCCGGGCGCTGTTGGCAGAGAACCGCTGGAGCAGCCGCGCGGCCTCGATTGAATGGCTGCTGCTGAACGGCGACTTCGCGCAGCGTAAGTTCGAGGCGCCGCCGCCCGACATAATTTTCTTCGACCCGTTCTCGTTCAAGACCGACAGCGCGATGTGGACCTTGAGCGCATTTCGCGAACTGGCGCGGACTGTTTCAGAAAAATCCACCGAGCTGTTTACGTATACCTACTCCACCAGAGTTCGCGCCGCGATGCTCGCGGCGGGTTTTTACGTTGCCAAGGGGCGCGGCACGGGACCCAAGGGCGAGACGACCGTCGGTCTCTCGGCGCGCGCCGCGGCGGCGGCGCATGGCCGCGATTTGCTGGGTCAAGAATGGCTGGCGAAGTGGCGGCGCAGCGATGCCCAAGTTCCCTTCGGCAGCGAGGTG
>Ga0210402_10006275_pt1 | contig 10547 bp, 7 predicted proteins | sample IncBWC7MmetaG_FD_161055 | JGI IMG/M metagenome (GOLD analysis project Ga0210402, IMG submission 161055) | Forest soil microbial communities from Barre Woods Harvard Forest LTER site, Petersham, Massachusetts, United States - Inc-BW-C-7-M | ecosystem: Environmental > Terrestrial > Soil >... | reverse complement strand
GCTTTGTCGCGGAGCGCGACATTTTTGGGGCATGCAGTTTATGGCCGACCGTGAAGCCGAAGGATGCCGCGCGCCGGGACTCAAGTCTTTTCAAAGGAGCCAACAAATGAAGCCAAGTACTAGGGATGAGATCCGGAGGTTGGGATAGCACGGTCTGCCGGCACCGGCGCGAGTGAAATACTTGCCTCCCGACTGACTCCCACATCCGTCCCTAACATTGAGTACAGTATTCCCGATTTCTCGAAAACGTACCGGCGACGCTACGGCGCCGGGGAACCGGGATTCTCTTGCTGGCGTTTCCATTCTTTCTGGAACGTGGCTTCTCGCTCGGCGACGTACGCGCTGTAACCCTCCGGGTCGATCAGGGTATTCTCTCCGCCGCCCTTCATCTCCTCGTACTTGGCCTTCAGGCCGAAATATGCCCCGTGCGCGCCAAGAAACAAATCGCAAGGCAGGCTCTTAAGCACTTTGAACGTCTTGACGTAATCTTGCGCAATCTGCGGGTAGTCCTTGTTTCCCACGAGCACATAGCCGGGATTTACGTTGGGGCTACCGATGATCACCGCATTCAGGGTTCGCCCGCCCTCTTGAACCTGCATGGTCCACGTCGTACAGCCCTTGGTGTGGCCAGGCGTTAAGTGCGCGGTCAGTTTGGCGCCGCCGAGTTCGACCGTGTCTCCATCATGCAAGATGCGGTCAACGTGAGCACCTGGGCGGCCTGCCGCCGTGCTCTCCTCTGCGGGGACATCCGCATCCATCACCGTCAGCTTTGCGCCCGTTTCCTGCTTGATCAGACCGACGCCCTCATCGTGGTCACCATGCGCGTGGCTGATGAGGAGAATCTTTGTCTCCGCATACTTGAAGCCGAGTTGCTCGATACTCTTGTGGATTAAGGGCACATCTTCCTTGAAATCGGAGTTGATCAGGATGTTTCCCTGCGGCGTATTGATGAGATAGACGGCGAGATCAGCCGTGCCCACGTAATAGAGGTTCCCGGCAATCTTGAACGGGGGAAATGGCCGGTGCCAATCGGGATTGGCTTGTGCGCGCAAAACCGAGTTTCCAGCCGCGAGCAAGACCAAGCCAAAGGTCAAGATCACAAACAAAGAGCGTCGCATCATGGTCGATAACTCCTTTCCATTCTCCTTTAGGCCTGCGGATTTCCACCTGCCGCTATCCTTGAGTCCCGGTCACCACAGCGCCCGCCGTCGTCCCGGGGTGCCCACGCTTCTGTGGTCATGGTATGACACGGCCCGATCAGGGGACCGGCACCTCTAAATACCGGAATGGCGTGTCCACGTCCTTAGCTTTGGCGGTACCGCCTATGACCAATGTCGCAGCCCCACTCACCACGTACAAGACGGCGGTAAAGCCCTTGTGGCTGCCCCTTCAGGCTTGCAGGCAGACTTCACAGACTCCCGACTGTGCGTATCCACATTATAGGTCCCTACGCTAAATGTGTGGCTCCATAGCAGATTGCTGCCCTCATTGGTAAGTGCTTTGTTAAAAGAGGCGTCCGCCAGTCAGAGGTTAAAAGTCAGTCTCCGAAAAGCCCTACTCTTCAGGAGTTGTAACTGCGAATCGTACGGATGCGGCGCGGTACTCTCGCGTGAGGATACAAAATTCGGAGTTCAGCGGGAGTTTATTTTTCGGCGATAGTCCAAGGTTCGCCGGGTCTGTCAGCTTGCTCGCTGAGTTTGCGCACCCACGCTTCGATAGCGGAGCGCTGCTGCTCAACGGCCATCTCTCCAAAGAAAATGCCCATGGCCCCGGATTGCGCCAACGGCTCATGAAGTCTCCTGAAAAATGAGCATGGGCGCGATGGACGGAGGCTCTCGCCGGGACTTGAAGATTCACAGCTCGAAAGGCGAACCCACTGCCGGTAAGATTACCTCCATGGCGGGTTCTTCAACCTACCGTGTCCGAGAAACACTCCTGTCGGGAAAACCGCGGAATTGGAGCCTAGAGGTGGCGACTCTGTCCGTCGCGGCGATCCAGGCAGTGTCCCTGCTAGCCTGGCGAAACGGAGGGGCTCTCCTGCCCACTCTTGCCGCCACTTCAGAAGGGGTTCTCAAGGAACGCGAGTATTGGCGACTGCTGACAGCAGTAGCGGTGCACGCAGACGTTATGCACGTCGTCTCCAATGCTGTTTTTCTCGCCTTCTTCGCCTACCTGCTCTTTGGATACTTCGGCTTTTGGGTTTTCCCAGTGCTAGGTCTAGCTATGGCCGCGTTGACCAACTACTTTTCGCTTCTGACCTATCCTCCCGAGGTCAGCTTGGTAGGAGCGTCGGGATTGGTCTACTGGATGGCAGGTTTCTGGCTGAGCATGTACCTGCTGGTGGAGCGCAGTGTGAACCCCGGGAAGCGCATCCTGCGGGCTGTATGCCTGGCACTGTTGGTCCTCCTTCCATCGACGTTTCAGGCGAACGTCAGCTACCGCACCCACGCCATAGGCTTGGGATTGGGAGTGGTGTCGGCTCTTGTTTATTTCCAGGGCAATCGCAACTCCGTTCGGTCCGCAGAGGTGGTCGAGCTGGAAGAAACGTCCGACGATCCCGAGGAAATCTCGCCTTACTGAGACTCAAGTTCACGCCACCCAAGTATTTCCAAACACCGCGTCGCTAAGCCACGTTCCGAAAACGCGACGCAATCAGGAGTTGGCGGAGAAAGTGACGGGTTCCTGAAGGGACTGTAGTTGACTTATGTCTCCGTGTTTCCTCCGGTAAAAGTCTCCCAACCGTCTGATCACTTGCGGTATTCCCGATTGGTCCAAAACTCCTATCGGACTGGGGATCCGGAGGGCGCTCCGGAAATTGCTTCCGAGTGTGCAACGATAAACCCTGAATGTGGTGTATATTCGGTCGCAGCTTGGGAGCCCCAAATGGAAATTCCACGCCCATGGAGGAAGTATTTCATGCGACGACTTTGCCTAGCGTTTGTACTTGCAGCGGGGATCGCGATATTGGCGTCCAAGGGATTGGCCCAGCACGCCCCAACCGCAGGTCCCTATAAGGTGCTGAAGACCGCCAAAGTTGGCGGCGACGGCGGTTGGGACTATATTTCCGCGGACGTCGAAGGCCGTCGTTTGTATGTCCCGCGTAGTGGTCCGATGGGGCAACTGACGGTTTTCAATCTGGATACGCTTGAATCGGTCGGCGCGATTGCTAAAGTCGGCGCCGGCGGCGCTGCGGTCGATCCCACATCTCACCACGGGTTCTCCACCACGAAGCCGATCACCATGTGGGACGCGAGCACTTTGAAAGTGATCAAGACCATTGACGTGGACGGCCGTCCCGACGGGATCATGTTTGATCCGTACAATGAGCGTGTGTGGGTGCAGAGCCACATGCCGCCGTATGCCACAGTGATTGACGCGAAGGAAGGTACCGTGGTTGGGACGCTTGACTTGGGAGGAATGCCGGAGCAAGCCGTGAGCGACGGCAAAGGCACGGTCTACGTGAACATCTCCGACAAGGCCAACATTGCCGTGGTGGACGCGAAGAACATGACTGTTACAGCGCACTACGACCTTAGCTCGAAGGGTGTCACCACTGGAAGCGGGCTGGCACTTGACGCGAAGAATCACGTCCTCTTTGCGTATTACCGCCTGCCGTCACCTACGGTGGTGATCGTGAACGCCGGCAACGGCAACATCATTACCACCCTCCCGACTGAAATGCATGTGGATAACGTCGCGTTCAATCCCGCTACGATGGAAGCCATAAGCGCGGCAGGCGCCGGCTCGATGACGTTCATCAAGGAAAACAGCCCCACCAGCTTCGCGGTTGAGCAGACGCTGCAAACCACGTTGGGCGCCAGGAATCTAGTCCTCGACACAAAGACGAATCACGTGCTAACCATGGCGTTCGAGTACGGGCCGCTTTCGGCTAACGCGCCGCCACCACCACCGGGACGCGTTGCCCTCGGTCCTGTGGTGCCGGGTTCGTTTTCAATTCTGATGGTGGGCAAGTAGAAGACAGCCTACTGGGACTGCATCCAATGATGGAGGAAAGACGCCGTCCGCCGGCGCTCGGCTGGGAACGCCGTCGCTGCTGATCCTTACAACCTAAGCTACAGATTGACAAGTCGACAGGCCGGACATACGAGTTGCCCAGGTCACCGTGGCGCATTGCGCCTGGATCACCGCGCACTCGGAAACGATCCCCTACCCCTACCCGAACCAGATAGGTCCAGAGAAACGAGCGATCAGCAGAACCGCGAAAGAAGCCGCGCTTGCCCCACAACCGCGGCCAAGGCCATTTGACGTTGACGCGTGAGGGCGGCGGGCGTATGGTTTTGCGCAGAAATGGAGTCGGAAATTCCGTTACTTGCTCTTGGCGGGGAATCAGTGCGTCGTCACTTCAGTTTGGAGGACCGGTGAAAGTCCGTCTTCCATAAGAGGAGATATCAAGATGATTGCCATCATCAGAACTCGAACTATATCCGAGAATGTCTTCCCTGGTCTCATACCCGCTTTATGGCTGACGCTCTGGTTTCTGGTTTCCATCCCTGGGTACTCGCAGTTGGTTGGAGGAACCCTTTCGGGAACGGTTACCGATGAGTCCGGTGGGTCCGTTCCCGGCGCAGCGGTTTCGATCACGAATGTGGCCACCGGCGTGACCACGAACGTGACGACCAATGCCGACGGCATCTACAATGCGCCGAACCTATTGCCGGGAAACTACCAAGCGAGCGTGTCGGCGCCGGGCTTTCAAAAGGCAGTCCAAAGCGGCATCGTTCTGACCGTGGGAGCCCAGCAAGTCCTGAACATCGCCATGAAGGTGGGTGCCGTGACCCAGACCGTCGAGGTCACCGCGGAGGCTCCGAACGTGCAATTGGCGTCGTCCACAATCACCGGGGTCGTTAGCTCGAACACAATTGTCGAGTTGCCGTTGAACGGCCGCTCTTGGACAGACTTGGCAGCTCTCCAGCCAGGGGTCTCCAGCATCCGCGATATGGTGGCCGTCACCAAGCCCGACCGGCTGGGCCGCGGACTCGGAAACGAGATTTCCGTAGCCGGGGGACGGCCCCAGCAGAATAATTATCTCCTGAATGGGGTTAGCATCAATGACTACTCGGGCCAGGCGCCAGGCAGTTTCCTGGGGCAAAATCTGGGCGCGGACGCGGTGGCGGAGTTCACCGTCCTGCCCACGAATTTCTCAACGGAGTACGGACGGTCGTCCGGCGGGGTCATCAGCGCCATCACGCGGTCAGGAACCAACACGTTTCATGGCAGTGCCTACGAATTTCTGCGCAACAGCGCCGTCGATGCGCGGAACTTTTTCGACGGGTCCACCGTTCCGCCCTTCCGGCGCAATCAATTCGGGGTGTCCGGCGGAGGCCCGATCCGGAAGGACAAGACTTTCATCTTCGCTGATTACGAAGGGTTGCGCCAGACGCTTGGCACGAGCTTTCCCCAGCAAGTCCCCTCGCGTGCGGCCCGCGGGATCGCGCCCGGTGGGACGACGCCCTCGCAAGATGCTGTTGTAGGCGGACAGCCGCTCCCGCTCGTCAAGGGCCCAGGTTCCGCGTTCAATCCGAACCCGGTGACGGGCGTCGACCAAGCGGTCGCGCCCTTTCTCGCGGCGTTCTATCCCCTGCCGAATGCCGGCGAGAACGGCGACTTCGGAACGTTCCTCTTTACGGCGTCCCAGATTACCAGCGACAACTACTTTACCACTCGGGTGGACCATCGATTCTCAAGTAACGACAGCTTGGCGGGCAGCTACCTGTATGACAGTACCCCTTCCTCGCAACCCGACGAGTTCGATAACAAACTTATCTTGAGCCGGGTCAAACGGCAGACGGCGAGTCTGGAGGAAACTCACCTATTCAGCGGCACCCTGGTGAATACCTTCAGGCTTGGTTACAACCGCATCCTTGCTTCTTCCCCGTCGGGATCCAAGGCCATTAATCCAAAGGTAGCGGATACGAGTGGTCTCTACAGTTTCGTACCGGGGTACACAGTGGGCGGCATCATCAGCGTAGCCGGACTGACGGATTTTACCGGAGGTTTGAGCCTCTTCCAGGGCTCCTCTCTTTTTTGGAACGATTACCAGCTTTATGACAACGTGTCTCTCACCAAGGGGATTCATTCGCTGAAATTCGGCGGCAACGTGGAGCGAATTTCTCAGCATAATACCGCGGCATGCGGCCAGTGCGCGGGGAATTTTCAATTTCCTACGGTTCGGAATTTGCTCACCAATCGCCCTCAAGCGATCATTGCCACCCCGTTTCCTCCGTTGGCCCTGAGCAGAGCAGAGTACCTCGCCGGCGGCTACATCCAGGACGACATCCGCTTTCGCCCCAATCTGACGATTAACGCGGGACTGCGCTATGAGATGGCGACCGTGCCTTACGCGTCGAACGGCCAAGAGGGCACCCTGCACAGCTTGGACGGTACGCAGATGTTTGCCGTGTCGCTGGCGGCGCTCGGGTCGGGACCTCTCCCAGCACAAACTGCGCCGGTGGCCAGCCCCCTGTTCAAGAACCCTTCGCTCCACGATTTTGAGCCGCGGGTTGGTTTCTCATGGGACCCGTTCCGCACGGGCAAGACCGCTATTCGCGCGGGGTTCGGAATGTTCGATGTGCAGATCTTGCCTCCGAACCTGCGCAGCGGCATTGGAGCATATCCCTTCACTCAGTCGTTCAATTCCAGCAAATTGGTGGCGGGTTCGTTCCCAACCCCAGCAATTCCACCTCCCGGGCCGAAGGCGGCAACGTCGCAGCGCGCTACCTACATCGAACAGCCCAAGCGCAATTACGTGATGCAGTGGAACGTGAACCTCCAGCGTCGGATCACTCCGAACACCGCCGTGATGGTTGCTTACGTGGCCTCGCGCACGGTGCATAACCTTCTGGTGACGGATGATTCCTCCATCGTGCTGCCCATGACGCATACCGCGCAAGGGTGGCTCTGGCCCTGCGGACCAGACGGAAGTGGCTTCCCGTGCGTCGTGGGCTATTCACCCAACGGTACGACGGCCAATCCCATACCCACCACCGTGCTCAACCCGAATTGGGGCCGCGTGTCTTCTCAGTTCTGGGGTTCGGACGCTACTTTTCGCGCCCTTGAGGCCCAGGTTTCCAAGAGAATGAGTCATGGCCTTCAGGCGCAAGTCTCCTACACGTATGGCCGAAGCGTTGACAGCAGTTCCGGCTCAACAGATGGAGATCAGTTCCTGAATGGGCTCTCCTCTCTGTTTTTCTTCGACCGGCGGCTTCGACTTGGTCCCTCCGATTTCAACGTGCCCCATAATGTTGAGGTTAACTTCACCTGGGACGTCCCGAGCCCCAAGGGCGCAACTGGCGTGTTGGGCTGGGCCTCGTCCGGATGGGAGTTCGGCGGCATATTCGAAGCAAGTAGTGGAACGCCGTTTACGCCAACCATTGCAGGCACTCCTAATATTGCTAATTCCGTCGCTGGGGATCCGCTCGGCATGAACAGCACTGACACACTGGACTATCCCGACCTTGTGCCCGGGTGTAATCCAGTTCACGGAGGGGTCAACTACCTCAATTTGAATTGCTTCACTCTCCCGAAGTCGGCTCCCGCTATCGCGGCGCAGTGCCAACCCTTTGGCCTTGGGGTTAACTCTCCCACGGACCCGGGCATCGCGGGCACTTGTGAGAACCTCATTGGCAATGCCGGGCGCAACAGCGTGGTCGGGCCGAGAATAATCAGTCTCGACATGTCCTTGTTCAAGAACAATCATGTAAAGCGCATCTCGGAAACGTTCAACGCGCAGTTCCGAGTGGAGATTTTTAACATTCTCAATCACGCCAATTTCCTTGCGCCGATTGCGCCGGTGGCCAATAACGTCGTCTTTGATCAAAACGGCGCTCCCGTGGCCGGCGCCGGTCTGATCAGTGGGACGGCGACGACTTCCCGGCAGATCCAGTTCGCGTTGAAACTTACCTGGTAATTTGGTGGCAACCAGCGCGGAAGCACGAGCGAAGTGAGTTCAGGAAGGAATCATCGGGCATAGGGCCGCCACCTTAGTGTAGGGAGTGTAGGATATGTAGGCGTTTTTAGAAACTTTCTACGCGTGAGCCATAATGCAAGAAAAGTTTCTGAAAATCCCGTCGGCGGCGCACTTTTCAATTACATGCGAGTTCTGATCGCCGGCGCGGGAACGAAGCCGCGGATTTGGACGACGGACGGGGCAGAATTCTGGCCTACGGCCGTATTTAAGAACGTGAACCTGCCGCGCCTCCAACCCATTAACTCCACGTCCCTCATGATCAGAGTAAGTAGCTTGCGCGCCGCAGCGAAGCATTGAAGCCGAGGATCGGGGCGGTAGCTCTTCCACCTAAGGCCCTGAAATATCGGTAGCGCTCGCGGAGACGCATTCAGACTGCAACAGAATGTCGGTTCTGTTGTATTTTTTATCGCTCACTGGCTGTTTCTAATGGGTTTTCGTGTGGAGGTCCAACCTCTGAGTAACTATGTAATGTTGCATTTGATAGTTTGGGACGTTTGAATACATCCTCCGCGCGATCCCGCCAAAAACCTCCGCGTGTGATGAAATGTAAAGTGCTGAAAACAGGAGCAGCGGTCCGCGGTTTTTTAGACCGCCAGGACCAGCTGTTTTCGGTGGGCCGCAGCTAGTATGTTTCACGTCGCTACTGTCTAACCCATCATTGCGCAGCTACCTCGCCGGAAGCTAACATCCGTGGCCCCAGAAGGATGCCTATCTTCTAAGCCGTTCGGAGATCGTCCGTGACGAAGATTGAAAATTACAAATACAGTATTGCAGAGGCTTTTCGTGACTGCTTTTACGTGGTACCGGATTATCAACGCGAGTATGTGTGGACGGAGAAAGAGGTCGAGCAACTGCTGGAAGACATAGACGAGCAGATCGACTCCGGTAAGGCCCGGGAGTATTTCGTAGGGACCGTGCTGGTGTCAGCCGCCGACCCTGAACAGAAGACCCGGTTTGAAGTTATTGATGGCCAACAGCGGCTTACGACTTTTTTCCTTTTACTTTGTGCGCTCAAGCAATTGTTTCGCGGACAACCGCAGGTACAGGCTTTGACCGCATTGATCTCGACGAGCTACGTTGACATTCAGGGCAATACTCAGACAAGTCTGAAACTGGAGCCCCGATACGAGAACGCTGGCGAAGTCGTTACTAAGATCGTTCAACTGGATGCTGAACCAGCGGAAGTCCGAGCGGGAATTCGCATCGCCGGGATCGCGAGTTTCGGCTCTTTGGAGCGGATAGTCAGTGCCTACGAGACGATCTATCGTTACTTAGCCTCCAATTACTCTGATATTTCAGAACTCCGCAAGTATTGGGGCTATCTCGCTAACGACGTCGTGTTCATACAGATTTCGACTGATCTTGGAAATGCACTGAAGATCTTTGAGACGATCAACGAACGAGGTACGGTCCTAAACCCAATGGTGTTCACCAGCACACCTTGTGTATACTGGTTTGTATCTCCGCGAGAAGCTGTTTGATCGGGATCTGGAATCACTGGCTGCAAACGCACGCCGAGCGGGATAACGCTATAGATGGCATCTACGCCCAGGGATGCGAAGAAGTTCCAATCTGCTTCGGCGTTCGCTGGATCGGCAAATACGCGGAACCCTAGCGAGTGTGCCGCTGCCACAAACGCCGCGCCACTCCCGGGCTGTTGCTGCTCGGCCGGCCCTAGGAAGTCCATCTCCCCGCCCACAATGCGAGCGCTGGTGGCAATCCCCGTCGCCAGGAATTGCTGCACCGATGCATAGCCGGGCAAACGGTACACCTGCCCTATCTCTGCCCAGGTGAGCCCGAGCGAGATTTTCTTGTTGATGATCGTCACCGGCAATCCCGTGATCGCCTGGATTTGAGCCGCTGTCAGCAACTGCAGGCCAGACAGATCCAGTTCGCGTGGAATTTCTGGCGCTGCCTGCGCGGCCAGATAGAGCAAGGCAGGCGAGAACGAATCGAAAATCACCTGATCTTCCATGTGAGCCCCGCGGATCTCCGGCACAGTCGCGGCCACTACCCGCTGCTCTAATTCGTCGCGCGGATCGCATAGAGGCGAAAGCGCCTTCAACTCGACGATCAGGATGCCCCCCAGGTGATCGCCGGCCTTTTTGTTGAATTCATGCGCGACCTTCAGCACGTCGCGCAATTCGGGCACATAGGGCAACCGCTTTTGAAGCTCGGACAGCGTCAAACCGCGCACGCAACTGAAGTCGCTGAGGAAATCATCATGAAACACCGCTAGCCGCCCGTCTGCCGCAAGTTGCACGTCCACTTCGACCACGCGTGCGCCCAGGCTATAGGCTTGCCGCACCGAATCGACGGTATTCTCGGTCGGTAAATCCGGCGTCCCGGCGGGATAGGGACCTACGCCGTGGTGGCCGATCGCAATTGGCTGCACGTCAAGCTGTAGAAAATCCGCTGCCGTGCTGCGGTGCTGGTCCTCATCGTGTCCATCGCCCGCTTGCACGCTGCCATTGCAGAACGCGAGAGCCAAAGCTGCGAGCCAGACAGCGAATAGGAATTTCACCTGCGATGCATTGTTTTTCATGAAGACTCCTTTCAG
>Ga0210402_10006274_pt1 | contig 10549 bp, 8 predicted proteins | sample IncBWC7MmetaG_FD_161055 | JGI IMG/M metagenome (GOLD analysis project Ga0210402, IMG submission 161055) | Forest soil microbial communities from Barre Woods Harvard Forest LTER site, Petersham, Massachusetts, United States - Inc-BW-C-7-M | ecosystem: Environmental > Terrestrial > Soil >... | reverse complement strand
CAACCAGCTCTTGGTAACGACGCAGTCGCCTGCTTCGCTGAACACTCCCTGGCGGGTATCGACGGCGATGATGTCGCTGCGCCGAAGCACTTCCTCATCGATTTCCCGCAGCGTCGGCCGCGCGGTGCCGACCGAATTGATGTGCATTCCCGGCCGCAGGCAGCGGCCCGTCAGCACGGGCTGCGACGAGGCGACCGCCGCCACCACCACATCCGCGCCGTCGACCGCCGCTTCGACGCTGTCCGCGCTGACGATGTCCATCCCCAGCGTGTCGCGGAAATAGGCTGCAAAGGTTCCGCGGTTGACCGATGTAGGACTGTAGACTCTGGCCGATCCGACCGCGCCCACCATGCGCATCGCTTCGAGCTGCATGAATGCTTCGCGCCCCGAGCCAATGACCGCCACGATGCCCGGCCCCTTGCGGGCGAGCCGCCGGGTCGCCACGCCGCTGGTCGCGCCGGTGCGAAGCGTCGTCAAGAGTTGCGCGTCCATAATGGCACGCAGCGCCCCGTCGTCCATGGAATAGAGATGCACCTGGTAGCGCACGCCCGAGCCTTCGGCGAGGTTCATTGCCTTGAATCCCATCCAGCGCGACTTTCCCATCACGCAGGGCCCGAGCCGCAGAAAGCCTCGGGGCTGGTCGATGGGGATGTTGGTGCGCTGCGGCTGCTGCACGCCGCCCTCGCCCTCCTCCCGGAAGCCGAGCTCCATGGCTTCGAGCGCATCGCGCATGGTGACGCACGCCCGCACGTCGTCATGGCGCAGGACCAGGACCATGATCAGTTCGGATGCCGACCGACGAAGAAATCGGCAAAGCGCTCGTCCTCGAGCTTAAAGCCCGCGCGCAACATCGCTTCGCGCGATTGCCGCATCTGAGCGTCGCTGACCTTGTTCACCGGCTGGCGCATCGGCCCGCCGTTGTACCCGTGGAGCCAGGCCCAGTATTTCCAGAGCGAGCGATTGATGAAGTGCGCGCCCTGCATGTAGGCGGAGAGCTGCGCGCGCATTTGCCGGACCGGATCAATGCGCCAGTAGAGCTGCATTGCCTCGTCGTGCTTGCCCGCGCGCAGGAGCTTGAACAGCCGCGGTGACTCACCCCCAAAAATCTCGTACCCGCTGGTGCCGGACCATTGCTGCCCGAACAGCTCCACCGAGACCGGGAAATTGGCCTCCATCGGGTCCGAGTAGAGGACGTTCAGATTCCTGATTTGAAGCCAGAAGTCGTAGTGGCCGGTAATCCCACCCACCTCGAACTTGCAGGCCACCAGGTTTTCCAGCTTTGCGGCCTCGACCATCACCTTCGGCGGGTAGCCGCTTGGATGCAGCCGTTGAAAGTTCCAGTGAGGCTGGGCAAAGCCCACTACGGCGAGATTGGTGCGGCCGCAGACATAGTCCGTGTAGTCGTAGAGTTCCTTCTCGCTCTGCGGATAGAACGACGGCGGGTGGCCGAGCAGCACCCCGTCGAGGCCTATTCTTTCCGCCTCCCGCGCGAGCCGCACGACATCCTCGACGGTATCGAAGCAGCCGTGGAAGAGGAAATTGTGCTTGCCCCTGGCCTCATCGACGGCGATCTCCATGAGCTCGATGTATTCCTCGTCGGTGGTCGCGGCCTCCGACACCAGGAGCGCGCCCCAGAAGCCGAGCTCGATGTTGCGTCGCACGTCGTGGCGAATACCCGCCTCGTTCAGACGTTTCAGGTCGGAGCTGTAGCTCGGGATGATGACATTGCAGAGCCCGTGCCAGTTCTGCCGCGCCCAATCCTTCGCCTCGCTCTTCCGATATTTCTGCGGCATTCGCCTGTCCTCCACCCGTATTTGCGCACAGCCGAAATTGTGACGCCCCAGATCTTCGCCGCGGATCTTGCGCGACATTGAGGCGCCCGTCCGCGAAGCCGGTCTTGCGGAGCCAGTATCGGCCGGAGGCTCGTTGCCGGCAAATATAAAGCTTCCGCCCAATGATAACCCTGATTATCAATGGGTAGAAGCTTTGCATTTGTTGGCGCCCCGGCGCCGCGATATGCTCTCGCCCTCACCGCGAACGGTTGTCCGATGGATCTATCTGAGCTCGTGATCGAGGATGTGGAAGGCGGCAGCTTCCGTGTACATCGCTCGGTCATGACATCGTCGGAGATCTTCAAGCTCGAGCAGGAGCGTATCTTCAACCGCTCCTGGCTCTACGTCGGTCATGCATCCGAAGTCCCGCGACCAGGCGACTTCTGCCGCCGCATGGTGGCCGGACGGCCGCTGTTCATGATCCACGGCCGCGACGGCAAGGTGCGCATCTTCATCAATTCATGCCTGCATCGCGGTGCGCTGGTGTGCCGCCAGGACAGCGGCAATGCCGGCTCGTTCGTGTGCTTCTATCATGGTTGGTCGTATGACGATTGCGGCAGGCTCGTCGGCGTGCCCGATCCATCGGGATATGTCGAGGACTTCGGTAAAACCGGACGCGTTTTGATCGAACCGCCGCACGTCGACAGCTATCGCGGAATGTATTTCGTCAATTTCGGATCGGACGCATCCTCGCTTGCGGACTTCCTCGATGAGGCGCGCGAGCTGATCGACCTGAGCATGGATTCGGCGGAGATCCTTGGCGGATGGGTGATCATCAAGGGAACCGCCAAGTACAATATCCGTGCGAACTGGAAGCTGCTCCTCGAGAACAGCGCCGACAATTACCATTTCCACACCACGCACAAGACTTTCGCGGACTATAATGCCAACCTGCGCAGACAGGCTGGCCTCGACCGCCCCAGGATCAACAACCTCGACGATTCGCGCGGCCTCGTGTTCAGGCATGGACACGTGGCGATGCTCACGCGGGCCGAAGGCCGCACCATCGCAAACCCAAGCCCGCTCTGGAGCCCGGAGGCGATCGCCGCAACCATCAAGCTGCGCGGCGAGCTCGCGAAGCGCTACGGCGAAGCGCGCGGTCACAGCATGGCCGATCACTCGCGCTTCCTGATTGTCTTCCCGAACCTCGCGTTCCACGACACCCAGTCCGGCTTCAAGCTTCGGCAATGGTGGCCGCTCGCCCCCGACATGATGGAGGTCAGCCAATGGGAGCTGGTGCCGCGGCACGAGAGCGAGAGCCTCGCCAAGTATCGGCTTGAAGGCAGCTTGACGTTCCAAGGACCCGGCGGCTTCGGCACACCCGACGATATCGAGGCGCTGGAATCCTGCCAGATCGGATTCCGCGCTCACGAGCTCGCGTGGTCCGACGTGTCGCGCGGCATGCGGCGCGAGGCGCGCTCGGACGACGAGTTGACCGCGCGCGGCTTCTGGCGACAGTGGCAAGCGGTGATTCAGGGACGCGCGGGCGCCGAGCGGGTCGCCGATTTGCCGGTTGCGCGACTACCCGCGCCGGCGCAGAGGGCGAGCTGATGCGTCCCTCCGCTAAAACAGATACGGAAGACAGCCGCGCGACGAGCGCGACCGGAGGCGTGCGGGGGCCCCCGGCGACGCAGGAAAACCTCCTCCTGCGCCTCGGGGTGGAGCACTTCCTGTTCGAGGAGGCGGCACATCTCGACAACTGGCGACTGGACGAGTGGTTGGCGCTCTTCACCGAGGACGCCCGCTACGTCGTGCCTGCCACCGACCTGCCGAACGGAGATCCCCGGCGCGACCTGATGCTCATCGATGACGACACCAAGCGCTTGCGCGGACGGGTCGCTCGGCTGAAAAGCCGTTACGCACACCGGGAGTATCCATCGTCGCGCACGCGGCGCCTGATCACCAACGTCCGCCTCACGCGCGTCGAGGCGCACGAGGTCGCCGTCGAGGCGTCGTTCGTGGTGTATCGGTCGCGGGCCGAGGCGATGGCTCCCTATGTCGGGATTTATCGTTACACGCTCGTGCGCGACAACAACAACGGGTTCCGCATTCGCCATCGCCGCGCGGAGCTCGAGCTCGAGCGCCTGAGCGATCACGGCGCGGTCAGCATCATTCTGTGACAAGCGCCGGTTCCCCATTCTCGGGTTGAGATGGACACAGTGCCGTCATGAGCGAAATTCTCGGCCTCGGCATCACCCACTATCCGGCTCTCACCGGGCGCGTACCAAGACCGGTCTCGCTGCAGCGTCTGCTCCAGGATCCCGGGCTGCCGGAGCGCTATCGGACGCCGGCCGGCTGGCCCGAGATCATGCGGCGCGAATGGGGCGACGACGAAGGCGCCTCCTTCGCTCGCCGGCACAGCGAAGAGGTGGTCGCGGAGATCAGGAAGGTGCGCGCGGCCCTCGATGAGTTCCAACCGGATTTCGTTCTGATCTGGGGCGACGACCAGCACGAAAACTTCCAGGATGACATCATCCCGAGCTTCTGCGTGCTCGCCTACGATGCCGTGGACGTCAAGCCGTGGTCGAAGGCGGGAGCGCCGCCCAACCGCTGGGGCGAGACCGCGGATACCGCGTTCCACATCCGCGGGCATAAGCAGGCCGCGAAGTATCTCGCGAGCGCGCTGATCGAGCAGAATTTCGACCTGGCATACGCATATCGTCCGCTGCACGTCCCGCTCGGTCACGCCTTCACCAATTCCGTGCTGTTTCTGGATTGGGACCGGCGCGGCTTCGACATCCCGGTCGTGCCCTTCGCGATCAACTGCTATGGACGGCGGGTCATCGCAGCGCGCGGCTACATGGAAAGCCTCGCCAACCCCATTCCGGAAGCGGATTTCGACCCGCCCTCGCCGTCGCCCGCGCGCTGCTTCGACCTCGGCGCCGCCTGCGCGCGGGCGCTGGCGAGGAGCCCATGGCGGGCGGCGCTGCTCGCTTCGTCGAGCTGGTCGCATGCCTTCATGACGCGCAAGCATTCGTTCCTGTACCCGGATACGGCTGCCGATCGGACGCTGTTTGAGGCGCTCAAGGCCGGCGACCACGGGACCTGGCGCTCCACCACGCTGGCCCAGATCGAGGACAGCGGCCAGCATGAGCTGTTGAACTGGTTCTGCCTGATCGGCGCCATGGCCGAGCTCGGACGCAGGCCGGATTACGCCGCGTTCGTCGAGACCAACATCATGAATTCGAACAAGGTGATCGCCGTTTATCGGCCGTGACAGGCGCCGCGGCGGGGCGCGCAGGGTCAATTGCAGACCTCATCCTGAGGAGGCGCGAAGCGGCGCACGAACGCGCTCCTCAGTAGGCCGTAACGCGAGTACACGCCGAGCAAGCCTCGAAAAGGACAATGCGCAGGCCGACGCCACTAACGGACTCCTGCACCGCACTGGTTATTGCGTATTTAAACTCGCCGGAGGCTATGGGGAATTTATCCGGTACTGTGGCAGCAAGCGTGCGTTATCGGTTGAAAGCACGCAATTGCCCAGGACCAGCCCCAGTGCGGCGATGATGCTGGTGACCGTGAATGCGTTGCTCGATCCGGCAAACAAACTTACTGACAAGGGGCCTGCGATCTGACCGACTGCGAAAGCAGCGGTCATCATGCCGACACCGCGCGACGCCTGCGGGCCTCCGACCCGCCACACCTCCTTGATGCCGGCCATCGTAATGACCATGAAGGTGCCGCCCACACATATCGCTGCGGTCAGCAAGGTCACAACGTTGAACGAAACCACGGGAGCCAATACGCCGGCCACCAGTACCCACTGAGCTCCTGTCCATACACGCCGCGGTGCCAGACGATGACCGAACCGTGCCGCGACGAGTGTAGAAATGCCGGCGGCGATCCCGAACACTGGCCAAACCCAGCCGAACACCGCCGGATCGTCGATATATCCGCGAGCCAACGCGGGAAGGAAGGTCGCCGGAATGATGTAGCCGTAGCCAAACAGGCCGTAACAGGCGGCAGCAACAAAAGCTCGACGCGGCACCCCGCGTATTTTTGACGCCACCGCGTCCGTGCGGACCGCGTTCGTGGTCAGCGGCCACCAAAGGAAAAAAGCGAGCGCCGCTGCGACGACCCCCATTACAATCCACGCTGAGCGCGAACCCCATGCGTCGAGCCCCGCAGCGAGGCCCACGAGACCGGCAAAGACGATGCCGATACCGACTCCGGCAAAGACGAATCCGGACCATTGACCCTTGTTGCACCGCGCGAGGATCGGCATCGCCCAAGCCGAGACCCCAACGAGCACGAAGGCGCTTGCCACTCCCGCAGAGAATCGAAACGCAAACCAAAGCAATGGCGAACGGCTAAGTGCCATCGCCACAGTAAGGACGGCGACGCAAATTAAGCCCCAACGGATCGCGCGTACCGGACGAGGTGCGAAGGCCATGCAGATCAGCGCGCCGACCAGGTATCCTAGATAGTTAGCAGTGGCGAGCCAGCCTCCCTGCGCGAACGTCAGCCCCATGTCATGCTGCATCAGTGGCAGGATCGGCGTCAGGGAAAAACGCCCGATCCCCATCGCGCTGGCTAGTGCAAGCAAGCCAACAGTTACGGCAACAGTTGCGGAAGGCTCAGAAAGTCTTCTATTCATGACCCTAGACTAGGCGCAACTGTTGTTCTATAATATCGAATAATGTAGAACATATCATTCTCAATATTAGAATAGACAGCATTCGATGGACTTTGTCGATCTTCAAGTATTCAAATGCGTTGTCGATGAAGGAGGCATCATCAAAGCTGCCCGCAAGCTGCATCGGGTGCCCTCGAGCGTCACAACGCGGATCAAGCAACTCGAAACTTCGCTGGGGGTGATGCTGTTCCACCGCGACCGGCAACGCCTTCATCTCTCGCCCACGGGCGAGTTGTTGTTGGCTTACGCCGAGAGGCTTATCCAACTCTCTAATGAAGCACGCGCTGTTGTCTCTGGCGGGATGCCGAAGGGCGCGCTGAAGCTCGGGGCGCTGGAAAGCACGACCGCAAGTCGGCTACCGCGCATACTTGCGGACTTTCATCGACGCTACCCGGAAGTACGCCTGGAACTGACGACGGGTACGAACGATGACCTCATGACCAAAGTAGCCGACCGCCGACTGGACGCTGCCTTCACTGCTGAGCCTCCGGCCGCGCGCGTCTTGGAACATATTCCGGTCTTTGCCGAGCGACTGGTCGTAATTACCAACTCCGACCATCCGCCGATCAGGCGTGCTCGTGACGTGGAAGGCGCTTCGCTCATCGCGTTTCCGGAAGGGTGCGCATACCGCCGCGTGTTGCAACGTTGGCTCGGGCGAAAAAGTCTCGCGACGCTGCGTGTGCTGGAGCTCAATTCTTACCATGCCATCGTCGCATGCGTCTCTTCCGGCACTGGCATCGCGCTAGTGCCTGAGTCGGTGCTAGACACGATGCCGGACACACATGTGCTTCGGCATGCTATTCCGAAGGCGCAAGCCAATATCACTACGCCACTCGTGTGGCGACACGGCGAAATTTCGCCATCAGTGCTCGCGCTGCGAACTCTTATCGCATCGTTGTCGAAGTAAGAACGCCAAAGCTTGCATTCACACCGGACAGGCGAGGCCGCAGGGCTTCGAAAGCGCAACACGCCCTCCGCTTTTTTGGGCAGAAGCCGGATGCATTAAGAGTGCGGGCGAAACGATGCCGATGTCCAACTGCGGGTCAAACCCCGAATCACTCTTGAGCGCTCTCATGTCGGGTCTCGCCGGGTGCAGACATGGTCGGCAAGAGCAGTTTGTTCGCTGCACACATATGCTTCGGGGCTGAAATTCGCTGATACAGGAACCTGATCGGTTGTTGTTGGATGCCGTGACGGCACCGCAACCGGTGTGCCCCTACGCCACAAGGAGAGGGGAGCCCACCACGCCTGCCAACAAATCATCGGCCCAAACATGAAACGCCGCCTACGCGTCGATCACAGTCAATCCGCCGGAAGGATTTTGGTCCCCGGATTCCAGCGCCAGTAGCGGCTGACCGCCCCGCCATCCACGCGCAGATCGATGCCGGTGATCATCTCCGCATCGTCCGAGGCCAGGAACACCACGCCCCGCGCGTAATGCCGCGGTCCGGGTCTTCGCCCGAGCGGCAGCCCCTGATCCCCGGAGCTCATATCGGCGCGCGCAGGCTCTTGCAGCCCCGGCTTCCACGTCACGCCCCAGGCCGCGGCGCGCTCAAGACCTTCCGCCGGATCCGTGCCGGTGGGAGACAGGCTGTTCACGCGAATGCCGAACTCGGCGAGCTCCATCGCGGCGCAGCGGGTGAAGTGCAGCAAACCCGCCTTCGCCGTCCCATAGCCGATGTTGTTGATATTGCTTTGATGCCCCTCGGTCGACCCGATATTGATGATGCTGCCGCGGCGCCGGTGCTCGATCATGGAACGGGCTACTTGCTTGGTGAACAACAGCGCGCCGCCAAGGCTCACGTCCAGTTGCCGCCGGAATTCGTCCGGCGATACATCGAGCAGGCCTTTGCGGATTTGCAGGGCTGCGCCATTGACGAGCACGTCGATCGGCCCGAGCGCTGCTTCGGCCTGGACGACCGCGGAGCGGATCTCGTCCTCCCGCGTGACGTCACACGTCAGGCCCACTGCTTCCGCTCCGCGATTGCGGAGCGCGTGCGCACACGCCTCCGCGTAGTCCGCCAGCCGGTCCACGCAGATGAGCTTGGCGCCTTCCTCGGCCAGACCGTAGGCGATGCCGGCGTTGATATTCGGTCCGCAACCGGTCACCAGCGCCACGCGACCGCGTAACCGCATCGAGGCCCTTTCCGGGTTCATGCTTGCGCGCGCACATGCGGGCTGCCCGCGCGAGACTTACTCCGCCGTGGCGCCCGAGATCCGCACGGCTTCGGCGTTGAGGCGGGAGAGCTTTTCGATTTCCTGCGCAAAGGGCTTTGGTCCCATGTTGGTGACAACGATATCACGCGCTGCGATCTGCGCGCGCATGTCCGGGTTGTTGAGCACGCCTGAGACCGTCGCATTGACCCGCTCGACCATTTTGGAGGACATCCTCGCCGGTCCCGCGAGCGTCAGCCGGGAGGTAGCATCGACGCGCCCATAGCCGACTTCGCCGGTGGTGGGGACGTTTGGCAGCGCAGACACCCGTTCCGGCGAGGCGATGGCGATAGGGCGAAGGCGTCCCGAGTCGATCATGCTGCGCGAGGAGCCGAAGCCGAGAATCGCCGTCTGCACCTCGCCTGCGATAACGGCCGTCGTGGCTGGGGCAAGACCCCGGTAAGGCACGTGAACCATGTCGATCTTGGCCTGTGCCTTGAGCATCTCCATCGCGAGATGAGACAAGCTTCCCGAACCGGAGGAGCCGTAGCTCACGGCGCTCGGGTTGGCGCGCGCGTAGGCAATCAGCGCCGGAAGTGAATCCACGGGCAAGGATGGATTGACGACCATGGCCATGGTGATGGTGCCCACAAGATTGATCGGCACCAGCTCCTTGTTCGGATCGAGCGGCACATGTTTTGAAAGATGCGGAACGATGGTGAAGGTATCATCGAGACACAACAGCAAGGTGTCGCCGTCAGGCTCGCTGTGCGCCACCGCCTCGGCGGCGATGAGCGTGCGGCCGCCCGGACGGTTCTCCACGATCACCGTCCTGCCCCACTGGGCGGAAAGCGCACCCGCAAGCATGCGCCCGACCACATCCACGGCCGCCCCGGGGGCGAACGGCACAATGATGCGGGCCAGCCTGGATTCCTGCGCAACACCCCGGCTGGCGCAAATCGTTACGGCCAGAGCAACGGAACCAAGGCCGATCAGTACGCGCCGGCGCAGCGGCACATTACGGTCGCAAGCTCGCGTGTCGATGCGCGTATGCTGCGTCGAGGCCGCTCGACGCATCATGGTCGGCTCGCTTCCCGTGAGGAGGGCAAAGGTGCGCGGGCGACCCAGCGCGAGCCATTGGCCTGGTACGCGCACTCACCTCCCGGCCGCATATCCCTGCATTCCGCGTGGGTTCGCCGCGGCACGGCGCCTGCGGCCCTCACGCGATGCGGCGGTGAGTCGGCCTTCGCACCAGTCGGCATCGACCTCGACGAGGTGACCTCGGCGCTCGAGCTCCTGCACCGTCGGCTTGGGAAGCCGGCCCTCGACGACGAGGGCACCGGGGCGGGCCGTGCGCGGCCAGAACGAGATCGGGAAGTGCTCGGAATGCCAAGCGGGAGCATCAATGGACTCCTGCAAGTTCATTCCGCAATCGGCGTGGCGCAGGAACATCTGCGTCGCCCATTGATCCTGCTGGTCGCCGCCGGGCGTGCCCCACGCCAGATAGGGCGCGCCATCGCGCAGCGCGAGCGTGGGCGAGAGCGTGGTGCGCGGGCGCTTCCCCGGCGCCAGTGCGGCGGGATGACCTTCCTCCAGCCAGAACATCTGTGCCCGGGTGCCGAGGCAAAATCCGAGCTCGGGGATAACCGGCGAGGATTGCAGCCAGCCCCCGGACGGCGTGGCGGAGACCATGTTGCCGGCCTGATCGATAATGTCGAAATGCACGGTGTCGCCCCGCATCTCGCCGGTGCGGGCGACGGTCGGCTCGCCGGCACCCGCGGCACGCCGCCGACCTTCCTCGCGACGCATCTGCACCACCGACCCGAAGCCCTCGACCGATCCCGGACGAAACTCGAGCGAAGCCTGGTCGCTGATGAGCTTGCGGCGCTCGTCGTTGTACGCATCCGAGAGCAGCGTCGTCATCGGG
>Ga0210402_10006273_pt1 | contig 10553 bp, 11 predicted proteins | sample IncBWC7MmetaG_FD_161055 | JGI IMG/M metagenome (GOLD analysis project Ga0210402, IMG submission 161055) | Forest soil microbial communities from Barre Woods Harvard Forest LTER site, Petersham, Massachusetts, United States - Inc-BW-C-7-M | ecosystem: Environmental > Terrestrial > Soil >... | reverse complement strand
TGGCGGGCGAGTTTCCCCGCAATCGCCAGTCCCGATGCGCCCGCCGTGGCCACAAGACCGGTGGTGATCAGTTGACGTCGCGAGAACTTGCTCATACGAGCTCCTTTGGTGCGGCGGCGCGTCCGGTGATCATGGCGCGTACGCGGCTCCAGAATCCCGCCCAAATGACCATAAAGATGTGAACCGCGAGGAAAAAGACCAGTACACCCGTGAGGAAAAAGTGGAGAGTGCGCGCCGATTGCTGGCCTCCCAGGAGATTCACCGCGGCCGGGAACGCGGATACAAACGACGGCGACATGGCCAGCCCGGTCCAGATAATCAACGGAAATCCTGCAAAAATGATCAGCAAGTACGCCAGCCGTTGCAGCACGTTATACGACCAGGCTTCTTCGGCGCTTGGCCGCTTGAAACGCAAATGCTCGGCAACCGAGCTCATGAGTTGCTTGGCCGAGAGGTCGGACCGCGCGGGAAACAAATTGCGCCGGAAATGCCCACGGAACAATCCGACGCCGACGTAAAGCAAGCCGGTCAGGATCAACAGCCACGCCGATTGAAAATGGAGATAACGGCTCCAGCCATTCTGGTCGGGCAGCGTGTAGCCGTAGCCGGTGGGAACAAGATTTCGCGATGACGGGATCGGGATTTTGAAGAGAGGCTGAGTGTTGACGTTGCCGGTCTCACCCCAATAGAAGCGGGGATGAGACACCACAAGTTCCAGCCCGGTGACCAGCAGCGCGAGGAAGGCAATCGTGGTCAGCCAGTGGGTAATGCGGATCAAAAGAGAGTGCCGCGGCTGGGGAGATTCCGTCATTGCCCGAGTTTTACGCTCTGCGGGCGTGTTCTGCAAGTGCTATCTGGGGAAAACGGGATTTCACCACAGAGTGCACAGAGGACACAGAGAAGAAAGGCATAAAAAAAGAAAAGATAACGCTGAGACGCAGAGAGCGCCGAGGTACGCAGAGCTTATTGCGGGCTCCCGGTAGAGCCCGCACCCGAGACCGGCCACTGCCAGGGCAAAAGCAACGAGGATGCAGCTTAGTACAAGACGGAAGGCAGATAGGCGCCTTGCGGTTCGTTGTAGAGACCGATGGACATCAAAGTCATCGGATGCAATACGCGGTAGCCGTTTTGCAAACACCAGCGGAAGACTTCGGCGTTGCGGGTCGGGACAATGACACCAGGGCCGCTGTAGTTACTTCCTGCAGCCAGCAAGGCTTTGAGTGCGGCATTGTTTTCCGCTACGGCATAGCCGAAATAGCCGAAGCCGGAGGCATAGCCAGCCATGCGGCCATCTCTTTCCGCGACGACCGCGGTCCCGGCGTGGATGCCGTCGCGAAGTTCACCAGCGCGGCTGTGCCCGTGCACTGCCTGGCAAAGGGTGTTGGAAGCGGGCAGGTCTTCTTGCGTGGCCGGGCGCACGGTGTAGCCTGCGACGGACGGCCGCTGAACGGGAGCGCACATCACGGACATCGGCTCGCGAACAGCAAAGCCGAGTTTGGTATAGAGGGACAAGGAGCGATTGTGAAATGCCGCTTGCAGCAGGCGGACACCAGCGAAGTTTTTCTGCCGCGCCCGGTCCAAGACAGCGTTCATCAGGATGCGCCCCAAACCCAGATTTTGAATACTGGGATTCACGGTGATGGGACCGACGCCGGCAATCGCGCTGCGCTCGTCGAGGCAGTTGCTGCCAACAATGCTGCCGCCCACCTCCGCGACAACGCAATAAAAATTTGGATGACTGAAGAGCATGGCCAAGACGCCGGTGGCGACTTCAGGGGACGGGAACTCCAGTTCAAAATTGTGCTGGCGATTGATCGCGGCGAAAGCTTCAAAGCAGATCGGTCCGCAGATGTCTGCGTCGGCGGGCGTTGCGGTACGAATGCGGGTGGCAGCTTGGCTTGCGCTGGGCATGGCAGGCTCCTTCACGATGATGGGGGCCTAAAGACGAGAACGACCGGTTAGAACAGGCGCAGATTATACAGGCGAAAGTCGAGCCGCGAAGGGGTTTCTAGGGATCGGGACGCACTGCCAGCGCGGCAACTACATCTTGTAGCGGCCGAGGTCTTCGTCGGAAAGGCCGTCGAGCCAGCTGCGGAGCTGTTCATTGGTATTGCGTTCGGTGATCGCGGTGGAGACTTTGGAATTTTTCAAGACTTGCTCGTCAACGAAAATCGGGCAGTCCATACGAAGAGCCAGAGCGAGAGCATCGCTTGGACGGGAATCGATGGTCATCATCTGGCCGTCGCGTTCGAACCAGATCAGGGCGTAAAAAGTGTCATCTTTCAATTCGTTGACGACAATTTTGTCGACGCGAACGTCGAGGCCGAGGAAGACATTTTTCAGCAGGTCGTGGGTCATCGGGCGAGGGGTCTGCACTTTTTCAATTTCGAGGGCGATGGCATTTGCTTCGTACACACCGACCCAGATTGGTAGGATGGAATTGCCTTGCACGTCCTTGAGGACCACGATCGGCATGTTGGTCACCGGGTCCATCATCAGGCCACGAATCTTCATCTCGAGTTCCATCGCGCCCTCCAAGTGAACTTCTATCATCCGGGAAACCGGGACACAACACGCTTTTTTGAATTTAAATAATATGTTCTCCGAGCAGGCTGTTCGCGGTGCTGCCGGTCAAGCGGGCCCGCACGTATGCTCCCAACAGATTTTCCTCTGTTGAGGTCAGGCTGACCACGCGATTGCAGGAGCTGTGTCCATACCAGCAATTCTCTTTTTTGGATTTGCCGTCGATGTGAACTTCGAAGATTTCGTTTTCGAAGGACTTCAGCGTTTCAGCTTGAATCAGCCGCTGCTTTTCCTGGAGAAGGGCCAGGCGTCGGCTTTTTTCCTCTTCGGGGATGGCGTCGGCCATGGAGGAGGCGGGGGTATTGGGCCGCGGCGAATACTTGAAGGAAAAAACGCCGTCGTACTTGACTTCGTCCATGAGGGAGAGTGTTTCGTCGAAGTCCGATTCCGTTTCTCCTGGAAAACCGACGATGACGTCGGTAGTGATCGCGGTGCGGCGCTTGGCTCCGCGGATCATGGCGATTTTTTTCAGATACTCGGAGCGAGAATAGGTTCGCTGCATAGCGCGCAGCACGCGCGTCGAGCCGGATTGCACTGGAAGATGGACGTGGTTGCAGATCGTTGGGTTCGCATCCATCGCGGCGATAATGTCTGGCGTGAAATCGCGCGGGTGCGAAGTTGTGAAGCGTACGCGGCGGATTCCCTGAACGTTGGCAGCTTCGAGCAACAACTCGCTGAACCGCATTTTGCGCGGCGAGGGATCGGCGTAGGAATTGACGGTCTGGCCCAGGAATTGGACTTCGGTGTAGCCAAACTCCGCAAGCTGTTGCAACTCCGCGAGGATTCGGGCGCTATCGCGGCTGCGTTCGGGACCGCGGGTGAACGGAACCACGCAATAGGCGCAGGATTTGTCGCAGCCTTCGATGATGGTGAGATAAGCACGCCAGGGATTGTCGCGGCGGGTCATTTCGGTTTCGAAGGTTTCGTCGGTGTCGTTATCGAGGCCGGTGACGCGCTGTTCGCCGGCTTCGACCTTGGCCAAGAGTTCAGGCAATTTTCGGTAGCTGGCTGAGCCGCAGACCAGGCTGACCCAGGGCGCGCGCGAAAAAATATCTTCGCCTTCCTGCTGCGCGACGCAGCCGAGCAGGCCGATCTTTTTGCCTTCCCCCTTGAGGCCGCGATATTCGCCGAGGCGGGAAAAAACTTTTTGCGCTGCTTTTTCGCGAATGCTGCAGGTGTTGTAGAGGATGAGTCCAGCGGCTTCGGGCGTCGCGACTTGCTGGTAGCCGCGGGCGAGGAGCAGCCCGGCTACTTTTTCTGAGTCATGTTCGTTCATCTGGCAGCCGAAGGTTTCGAGGAAGAAGGTCCCGCGCGATGCCGCGGCGGAAAGCACTGGGATTGGAGCGGACGCAGGTCCATTCCCTGCCGCATTCACCAGTGCTTCCAGTCGAATGTCGATGCTCGATCCCATTTCCATTAAATTCTAGCACAGCGAACGGCTGCACCTAGTGGCGGCGGGCGAGCATCATATCAACTGGCGAGTGGATTTAGCTCCGCTACAGTGTCTTTTGCGCGCATTTTGCTTGCGCGATTCGTTGCGCCGACTTTCTGCGTGTGCTACGTTGCTAAAGTCCAGCTAATTTACTCACACTGAGGGGTCAACATTTCTTTTCTTCTGATCGCTGCCTTCGCCGCCGATCTCGGCAATATTCTTGAACAAACCGGTTTGGTTGCCCGCGGCGTTTTGGGCTTGCTGCTGTTCTTTTCGGTTGTTTCGTGGGGAATGATTCTTCAAAAATTGAGCTTGTTCGGCCGGATTCGCCGGCAGAGCGACCAGTTTCTGCGCATATTTCGCGCGACGCGCGGGGTGGCCAATCCGCAGGCGCTGGCTTCGGCGGGTTCGCCGTTCGCGAGCGTCTACGCCGCGGGATACCGCGAGTTGCAGAGCCAGGTCGGGACAACGCCGGGCAATCCGCATCCGCCGGCATTGAAAAGCTTGAACGCGGTGACAGTGAATATGCAACTGGCCTCGGCGGAAGAGGTGCGCCGAGTTGAGAAAGGCATGACCTGGCTGGCCACGACGGGATCGGTGACACCATTTATCGGGTTGTTTGGCACGGTGTGGGGAATTATTGACGCGTTTTCCGGGCTGGGCGCGGCGGGGTCGGCCAGTTTGCGTGCCGTGGCGCCGGGTATTTCCGAAGCGCTGGTGACCACCGCGGCGGGACTCTTCACCGCCATTCCCGCGGTAATCTTCTACAATAGCTTTCTGGGCGATATTCGCGAACTGGCGCAGCGCCTGGACACATTTGCGCTGGAAGTCGCGGCGCAGATCGAAAAGTCGTTCACGTAGGGCCAAGGCCGGTCGCAACCGGCTGCCGAGAAACTTATGCCGCAACTCTCAAAAAACACGCAAACGACGCTTTCCGAGATCAACATGATCCCGTTCATTGACGTCGTGCTGGTGCTGCTGATTATTTTCATGATTACGGCGCCGATTCTGCAGTCCGGGATTGAAGTGGATGTGCCGAAGACAAAAACGGTGCACGAAATCATTGAACAGCGGTTAGTGATCACCGTCGACAAATCGCAAAAAGTGTATTTTGGCAACAGCGCCATCAATATTCATGAACTGGGCAGCAAGGTTCAGTCGCAGCTTAAGAGGCCGCAGGATGCGGTGTATCTTCGCTGCGATGAGACAGTGCCCTTCGGCATTTTCGCTTCGGTGGTGGATGCGCTTCGGCAATCGGGCATCAACAATATAAGCATCGTCACCCAGCCACTGACGGATCGCAGTAAAACACCGTAGAGGATGCAGACGGCAATCGCCAACTCGGAGCAGCTCAGTTTCAGACCGTATCTCACGGCTTCAGGGATACTTCATGCCGCATTGATCCTCCTGCTGACCCTCTCGGCTTACTTTCACTGGCAGGGCAATCGCTGGGCAGGTCCCGGTGGCGGCAACGAAAGCACTAAAGTGACGCTGGTCGGAAATTCCGGCCTCCCGATGCCTAAAACGCCTTCGGTGAATGAGAGCAATGTAGTCGATCCTTCCAAGAGCCTTTGGAAAAACGACATCAAACCGGAGCCGCCTCAGCCCAAAAAGGAAGAGATCGTTCCTCCGGACCTGAAGAAAGTGCCGGATTTCAAGACTCTGGAAAAGTTCAACAAGAAGCCGCCTCCGCCGCCGCGGCAAAACAAGGCATTTGAGCCAAAAATTCCCAATCCGGAGAACGCCGTTCCTGGCCGCAATTTGGGCGCGCCAAACGTAACAACGGGCGCAGGCAGCACTCCCGGAGCTTCCAGCACCACCGGTGTTGCGATCAAGTCCGAGGGCGGCGGTGACTTTGCTTCGCGCTACGGATGGTACATCGAGGCTGTGAAGCGCCGTATCCAGAGCAACTGGCTGCAGAACACTATCGATCCTAGCGTTCGCGCTGCGCGCACCGCTCACGCGGTATTGGAATTCACGATTAACAAAGATGGAAGCGTTAAGGATGTCCGGGTAACCCAAGCCAGCGGAAATCTCTCCATGGACAATTCCGGACTTCGCGCGATTCTGTCGTCGAATCCAATGCCGGCACTACCGCCCGACTATTCCGGTTCGAGCGTCAGGGTCATTTTCGACTTTGACCTGAGTCTGACAAGATGAAAGAATTAACGCCTTCCCAGCCATCCATTCGTAAGTTCCACGGAGGAAATAGTGCGCCTGCGATGCGGTAGTTTGCCTGCACTGCTATTCATTTTCATCTTCGCGGCAGCAACTATGACGCCAGCGCAGCAGCAGGACTGGTTCAAGATCAGTACCGGCCTGGGTGTGGAAAAACCGCGGGTGGCGGTTGCTGATTTTGCGCCGCGGTCGGACACCGCGAAGTCGCATTCAGCGCTGTTCACTCAAGTGGTGCGCGACGATCTCGGCTTCAGCGGGATTCTGGACGTGGTTAGCCCGAGCTTCTATCCCACGGTTCAGCCCAGCGTTCCTTCTGAACTTCGGTACACGGTATGGAGCGATTCTCCGCTGAATTCGCACTTCGTTGCTTTCGGCAATCTGGTCGAGTCAGCGAGCGAAGTCGCCATCCAAGCATGGTTTTACGACGTGACCAATCCCAGTTCGCAAGCGGTGATTGCAAAAATTTATCGCGGTACACCGACTGACGCGCAGGTCCGCAAGTTCGCCCACCAGTTTGCCGATGAAATTATCACGCGGCTTTCTGGCGGGCTGCCCGGCATCTCATCCACGCAAATCGCGTTCGTGAGTTCGCGCACCGGCACGAAGGAAATTTGGACCATGGATTACGATGGTGCGAACCAGCATCCGCTCACTTCCCTTCGTTCGATTTCGCTGACGCCGCGGTGGTCACCGGACAGCTCACGGATCGCCTTCACCTGTTATGAAGGCGGTGGTGGGATACCGGTGAGCCCGCAGATCTGCATGTACTCAATCGATGCCGGTAAAGTTGTGAGCTTTCCGCACTTTAAAGGCACGAATAGCGCTCCGGCATGGTCGCCGGACGGCTCGCAGCTCATCTTCTCGTCGTCGATGGGCGGAAATCCGGAGCTCTACTCGATTGGTGGCAGCGGAAGCGGCCTGAAACGGCTCACGTTCGCCAATGGTGCCAGCACTTCGCCGGTGTGGAATCCAAAGACGGGACAAACGGTTGCTTTTGTAAGTGACCGCTCTGGCGTGCCGAAGCTCTACTTGATGAACTCCGACGGCACTGACGCGAACAACCTCGATCTGCCCGACAAGGGCTATTTGATTGACCCATCGTGGGCGCCGAACGGCCAATTGCTGGCGTTCAGCTGGCGCAGGCCCGACAATAACTACGACATTTACATCATGGACGTGGCTACCCGGCAAATTATCCAGCTGACGCGCGATGCTGGTCGCAACGAGCGGCCCAGCTGGGCGCCCGACGGCCGGCACTTGGTTTTCGAGTCCACGCGCTCGGGAACGCGGCAGATCTGGACAATGCTGGCGGACGGCACCCAAGCCAGGCAGTTGACGACCACCGGGCACAACGAATCGCCCAACTGGTCGCAGCGTTAACGTTGACTTGCGGTTCGCGCACGATAGAAATTATATCGTGATACGACATTTCATCCGGGGCCATGTAAGTGTTAGACTGTAGGTGTTCGACAAAATCCAAGGGGAATTATTTAGCTGAGGAGGAAACTTAGCATGACTGAGGTTGCCCGACCGCTGCACCAGAAAGTGTACCGCGCTTTTCTTTTGACCGCCTTTGCCGCCGCTGCGCTCACCGTGGGCTGCAGCAAGAAACCTGTTGCCAGCACTCCGCCGCCAGCTCCCGTCGCGCCGCCGGCCCGTCCGACTGTTACGCTGACCGCGGATCCCACCTCGATCAATAAGGGCGATTCCGCGACGCTGAGATGGTCATCCACCAACGCCACGAGCTTGACGATTTCGCCGGAAGTCGGGGCGGTGGCACCGGAAGGCTCAACCAAAGTGACGCCTAGCGACTCGACAACGTACTCGATTACTGCCAACGGCCCGGGTGGCTCCGCGGATTCCAACATTCGCATCACTGTGGCTGCACCGCCTCCGCCCCCTCCGCCGCCTGCTCAGACCGATTCCCTTGAGAAAATGTTCCTCAAGGAAGTCCAGGACGCGTATTTCGATCTGGACAAGGCTGACATTCGCCCCGATGCACGCGCCGCTCTTGGCAAGACTGCTGACTTCCTGCGCAACTATCCGCAGGTTAAGGTGGTCGTCGAAGGTCATTGCGACGAACGCGGCTCGACCGAATACAACCTGGCGCTAGGCGATCGTCGTGCGGCCGCCGTCAAGCAATACATGGTCTCATTGGGAATCGGCGCCGATCGCATGACCACCGTCAGCTACGGCAAGGAAAAGCCATTCTGCATGGAGAGCAGCGAAGCTTGCTGGCAGCAGAACCGCCGGGGCCACTTTGTGATGGCCAAGTAGTGCGAACTGCAGTGTAGCCGAACGTGGCTGCGCTGGAATCGAGCTGCAATTGAAGCGTTTAATTGAGGAGGAAGGCCCCAAGCCTTCCTCCTTTTCTATTTTATCGAGGCATTTCTGTACGGCAGCGGGGAGAAATGTCTTTGAACGATGTGCAGATCTCCAATTGGCACGCGAGCTTCGCTGATTAATGAGATTTGCCGGGTCTCAACTGGCAGAGCAATCGCTACGCGGAGCAGCGGAATGCTTGGCGCGTTTGTGCTCGAACATTGCGCGGTCGGCAAGGGTCATCAGTTCACCGAGGGTGACCGGATTTTGCGGATCGAATCGCGCGGAGCCCACGCTCAAAGAAAGTTTGTGAGGCGAATCGACTTTGTCGTTCAAGGCGAGCAGGGCCGACTCCAGCCTGTGCAATATGCCTTCCCTGCTAGCTTCACCGCTTTCCTGGGCCAAAATGACGAATTCGTCGCCGCCGATTCGCGCGATGATGTCCGAGTCACGAAAGGTCTTACGCAGGACTTCGGCACAACAAATCAGGAAAGCGTCGCCCTCCATATGACCAAGCGCATCGTTGACCCGTTTGAATTGGTCGACGTCAATAAAGAAGAGCAGCTGGGTCTGATTGTTGCGTTTGGCTTGCTTCAAACTTTGCAGTCCCAGAATGAGAAAGCCCCGGCGGTTGTACAGGCCGGTAAGATCGTCGGTAAGCGCAAATGAGCGGAGCTGATTCAGATAGCGGAACCGAACGGCCACGGCGCGCGCCGCTTCCAGCAGAACGCCGCGAAACTCCTGTAATTCAGAGAAACTGGCGGTTGCGGCCGGAGTGGAAAAGGCCAGCTGCGTCATCAGATCATCGATTTCAAGGTCCTCGTCCTCGGGGTCAACATCGATGCCGGTTTCCGCGACCAAGGGATCATGAGTAAAAAAGTGCCCCTCAGGAAACCAAAACTGGTCGGCACAGGAAGGAACTTCAGCCCGCAAAGCGTGCGTATAGGTCAAGTACGAATGCTCCTGGTCACCGTTGGCCGGAATCTGTGCTTGTGCCATTTTCATCTGCCCCCTCCACGTTGCAACGCCGGAGCTCGCCGATCTGCAAGGTGGCTTCGTAGGCGATTTCGGAGTGAACCTGGCAGACGTGAGTGGCGGCTCCGACGTTGCTCGAGAACAGACTACGGAAACGCAAAGAAAAGAAACATCAGGTTGACGCCGGGAACGGGTATGGGGAATTTTCGCGAAATGGAGTCGGGTATTTCACTTAAAGGAGAGCCGGTACGGACGAGATTAAGGCCGTACCAGGCCGCGGCGTATGGCATAACGCACCAGACTGGCGGTTTCGTGAATATCGAGCTTTTGCATCAGGCGCGAGCGGTGAGACTCCGCAGTCTTTACGCTGATGAAGAGAATTGAAGCGACGTCCTTAGTAGACTTACCCTCAGCGATCAACTGCAGCACCTGGCGTTCGCGCAGGGTGAGCGGGTCTGAGGATTTCTGCGGGCGCTCGCGATACGCAGTAGCCACCGCGTTCGATACGCCGGGACTCAAATAAACCTGGCCGGAAGAAACCCGCTGTACGGCGTTGAGTAGATCGCCGGCAACTTGGCTCTTCAGGACATAGCCCCGTACGCCCGCTTCCAGCGCACCGGTTACGTAGACATCTTCGTCGTGCTGGGTGAGCAGAATCGCTTTGGTTGCCGGCACCGATACCGAGATCTCCTTGGCTGCGTCAATTCCGTTCAAGTTGGGCATGCTGACATCCATGATCACCACGTCCGGCTTGAGTGCAGCCACCTGCTTGACCGCTTCCAGGCCGTCGGCGGCTTCGCCGATCACTTGGTGGCCTTCGCGCTCTAGCAAGGTCCGCAATCCTTGACGGACCAATACATGATCATCGGCCAACACTAAACGAATGGGCATCTTTTTCCTTTCCAGCACTTTTCGCCAGCACTAACCGGATGGTGGTTCCCCGTTTGGGCGCTGCTTCGATTCTTATCGTTCCGCCGACGGCATTGAAACGCTCTTTCATAGCGACCAATCCAAGGCCGCGGTGTTTTTGATTCACGGTTTCGGGAGAAAATCCGACTCCGTC
>Ga0210402_10006269_pt1 | contig 10555 bp, 9 predicted proteins | sample IncBWC7MmetaG_FD_161055 | JGI IMG/M metagenome (GOLD analysis project Ga0210402, IMG submission 161055) | Forest soil microbial communities from Barre Woods Harvard Forest LTER site, Petersham, Massachusetts, United States - Inc-BW-C-7-M | ecosystem: Environmental > Terrestrial > Soil >... | reverse complement strand
TGGATGAGGTGTCCGAGTTTGACACGCGCGAAGTAGCGCAAAAGTTGTGTTCGTTCGCGCCCGTTGCGGGGACGGTGGCAACCGGGAGACCGATGAGCATGGGCTATTACCTGCAGGCCTGCGGGCGCGCGGACCTTCACATTGTGCCGCTTTACGACACCCATTATGCACCGCGGGCCGGAGATCTGATCGTGCTTGAGCCTTCGCGCCGTTTCTTTGAGACGCAGAGGTTTTTCGATGCTTTAAGAAACTCCGGGATGCCCTATAGTGACATCCGCGTCGGACCCATTTTGGCGAGCACGATTTACCTCTTCGATCCGTCGGTGCCGGGACCAAACGGCGCCAAGGAAGAGCTCACGGTAAGCCAGTTGCGAAGCGCAGCGACTCAATTCCAGAACGATGCTCAAGAAACCGCATCGACAAATACGAGCAGGTTTGGATTGTTAGACCTCACCAGGAGACTCATACAATGACTCAGCTTTACCACGCTAGGAAATCTGTTGGGCGCTACTTTGTGCGCGCATTCGCTTTCTTGATTATGGGCTTCCCGGCAGTTGCACAACAGGCAATAGTATCTGCACCTCTGAGCGCTGATGAGGTGATCGGACGTGTGGTCGAGATGAACGAGTCGCGTGCCAAGGCACTCGAAGGCTACTCCAGTGTTCGCACGTATCACCTGGAGTGCCACTGTCTGTCACATAAGAAGGCCGACATGGTCGTACGCACTGACTACCATGCCCCAAATAAAAAAGAGTTCACGATTGTGTCAGAGAGCGGCTCTGGCACGGTGCGGGAGCGTGTGTTCAAGAAACTCCTGGAGGCGGAACAGGAGTCGATGCAAGACGAGAATCAACAACGTTCGGCGATCACATCCGAGAACTATACATTTCAAGTGGCTGATTACGAGAAGACCGATAGGGACGAATTCTATGTGCTCGATGCGCAGCCAAGAACCAAAAACAAGTTTCTGTTTCGAGGTCACATTTGGGTGAATGCAAAAGACTCCGCGATAACTCGAGTCGAGGGCGAGCCGGCTGTCAACCCTTCCTGGTGGACTGTCAAAACTGACTTCAACCGTCGCTACCGGAAAATCGGTGACTTCTGGCTGCCGGAATCCAACGAGAGCGAAACGAAGGTGCGCGTTTTCGGCACAGCGGTTTTAAGCATTGAATATCGCGATTACCAGATCACGCAGGCTGGAAGCGCAACAGTAGCCTCGCCCCACAGCGAAGCACTAGCAGCTACAGTAGCTGAAGAGTTTTAAAAAGAACATCGCCGCGCGCTGCATTTTGTGGCTCGGCGCTCCTTCTGATCACTCGGCAGTCCCGCTCGCATAAAGCACCCCGCCGGGCGTTCGTGCAATCTTACGTTCGTCGGCGCAGATGGGGGGCCTTCAGCGATCCCGGGCAGCAGAACCCGCAAAAGATGCGCCGACTATCTCCATTCCTCTTTCCTGAATAAAGTTGAGAGCACCGTACAAAGCAGAAGTACCGATCGAGGGTACAAGAAATCTGGTCCGCAGCTGTCGACCTTTGATGTTTTCGACTTCGACACATGACACAACGAATCCGCGTATCGGTCCCTGCCAGAGCTGCATTTGGTTATGACCTTTTGAAGGCAGCTGCCCTCATCTGGGCACAGTAGATGCGCTTTCAATCTTCCATCTCCCTTTTCTACAAAGAGTTCCAGTTGGCCCACAAAATGCCTTTATTAGATTCGTGAGACAAGACCGGGTATCTGACGTTCTGACCTGATCCGCGTGGCGCGACAGGGGAGAGCGATTCGGCCTGGAAAGGGATCAATGTAAATGGCAACTTTTGACCATCCTTCGGACTTGGTTCATCGCATCACGTACCCGACCGTTCAGAGGCCAGGGCTGCGAATTGATTCGCGGGTTACACGATTGCCGGCGGAAGAGGAAAAACAGCCTCCCGTTCGTTGCAACCTGCAAGGAACAGAAGTCGGTGACATTTTCTATTTCATCGAACCGAGACCGCGAAATCCCTGGGCGGCACTTGGCCCCGTGGCTTTCCTTTCAATCCTCCTCCTTGCGCTAATTGTCGCTCCCCTGTATCGCCCGATTTCGCTGCCCAAAAGACATACGCTGACGATGTTATATCTGCCGTCGCCACCGGTGGCGGGTGGAAATCTCACGAAGTTTCAGGCGGCTAAGCCAGCGTCCAAATACGTGCCTACAAGCAAGGCCATTTCCGCAGCAGTGCAAAAGACGCAGGAAGCGCCGTCAGTTCGAGTCGGTACAAGTGAGGGAGTAGTCGGGGGAGTGCCTGGCGGAGTCGCCGGCGGAGTTCCCAATGGAGTCGTTGGCGAAATGTTGAATAGCGCGCCAAGCGTTCCAGTTCTTGCGAAAACGCCTGTGCCGACACCCGTTAAGCGAATACGAATCGCCTCCCGGGTAGCGGAGGCGAACCTCATCCACAACGTCGCCCCGCAATATCCGACGGAGGCTGGTCGGGCGCGGATTGAAGGAACCGTAGTGCTGATGGCCGTGATCGGCACGGATGGAAGCGTGAAGGATCTGCGAGTTGAGAGTGGTTTACAAATGCTCGCGCAAGCCGCTATCGATGCGGTGAAGCAATGGCGTTACAAGCCGTACATCGTAAATGGAGAACCGGTTGAAATTGACTCGCGAATCACAATCAACTTCGCCCTTTCCGCAAGCTAGGAGTGTCAACGATGCAGAACAATACATATACCTCGCCCAACTGGCCTTTGGAACTCTTCCTGAGACTAACAAAAATGTTGGTGCTCATCGCCCTGGGCGGAGTGATCGTTGCAGTACCAGTGTCCGCCCAGCCCGCTGAAACGCCGAACATAAAACCAGGAAGGATCATCGGTACCGTGGTCGATACCAGCAACGATCCGATTCCCGCTGCCACAATAGTCCTTCAAGGGCCCGCTGGCGATCGTCTCACAGCGGTAACAAAGGACGATGGAACTTTTGCATTTGACGAGGCCCCGGCGGGAGTCGCCTATCAGATCGCCGTCACCGCTGAAGGATTTTCAGACTGGAATTCGTCCATCACAGTCGAACCCGGGCAAGACAACACTCTAAGCGAGGTCAAACTCCGCATTCTGGCTGTGCAGCGCGCAGTTACCGTCAGTTATTCGTCGAAGGAGGTTGCAGCCCAACAGCTCAAAGCGGAAGAACAGCAGCGTGTGTTGGGCTTTATTCCGAACGTTTACGTCGTGTACGAAGCGCACCCGGAGCCTCTTACTGCTAAGATGAAGTTCCAGCTAGCCTACAAAGATCTCACCCATCCAGTGTTCTTCGCTCGCACGGCCGCATGGGCCGGAGTCGAGCAGGCCGCTGGTCTCCGCAATTATCCCCAAAATGCAAGAGGATATGGAGATCGGTTAGGGACCGGCCTTGCTGACGGCGTTGCTGAAGGCTTGATCGGCAATGCGGTTCTGCCATCGCTCCTGCATCAGGATCCTCGCTATTTCTATCAAGGCAGCGGTACGAAGAAGTCTAGGGCGCTCCACTCCATGTTGGCCGCATTTATCTGTAAGGGAGACAACGGAGCGTGGCAGCCGAATTACTCTACGTGGGGCGGCAGTCTCATTTCCTCTTCTATTTCCCTCGCGTACTACCCAAGTTCGGACCGCAATGCTCGGCACGTATTCGGAAACTTTGGAATCGGAATGGGCCTGCATGTTGCCGGCGGCTTGGCGCAGGAGTTTATCTTGAGCAAGTTCACAAGCAGGGGCAAGCAATAATTTCGAGCGCTCGCAAGCTATTCCGAGATAGGAGGAACGACCATGTGCTCTTCAATGCTAACGGTTCAGGCAACGCCGACCGGCGCCTCGCTCGTCCAAGGCGCTTGCCGTGACATCTGCCCTCCAGTTCACGAGACGTATGAGGCCCAATCCAATCTTCTACATATGAACTGGGTCCTCGTCGACGACACAAAAGGAAATTCCCGCGCCCAAATGCTGTGGGTGGTTGACCGATAGGGATGCTGGCCTCGAATCCTTTACGATCTGCCTCGGTTACTCGTCCATCCGCCGACTTCTGTCGCGCTGCAAGTGTTATTGCTTTCGGCTGCGTGTTCGTCGTGATTGGTACATATTGTTTTTGTTCGAGCGTATTTGCGCAGACATCGGATTCCCCAATAGCGGAGAAACCGACCAAGTCGTGGACAGCCACGACGGATTTGAAGAGCGACGATCTAATTCCCGAACGTCTGCCCGTGCGCATCATCGAAAGCCATAGCCAGAATGGCAACCGGACGTTGGACAAGCGATCAATCGAGATCCGCGGGACCGACGGACATTTCGAACCTTATCAGGAGATCGAAAGGGAGACCCTGACCGTCGATGCTTCCACCGTCAAAACCACGATGCGCACGTTCGCGCTGGATCTGAATGGGAGGAAAGCCCTCGTGCAGGTGACCAAAGAGGAGAAACACATCCTGCCCGGCGATGACTCGAATATAGTGCGGGTGAGCTACAACCCTGATGTCAATGGACGGCTTCAACCAGTTCAACGCGAAATCGTGGACACGAAAAAGATCGGGAAAGATCTGGAGGATACGAACACGACGGTCACGCTCCCCAGCGTCAACGGCGGTTTGGCTCCAGCTTTCAAGACGCACGAACTCCGCAAGCGAGCCGCGAACGACACGGTGGAAACTGAAAAAACCACATGGCTTCCGGACGTGAACGGAAAGTGGCAACTGAGCGAGATGCGGAAAAATACCACGACGCAAGAAGCCAAAGACCGCACCACGGAGGAGCGCGTTTCCCGGCTCGACTCCGAAGGCAAGCTAAGCGAAGTCTCCCACGTCGTGAGCCAGGAGTCCGAGAGCGCCTCCGGGGAAAACCGTAGCGTCGTGGAAACCTATTCCATCGATGTCCCGGGTATCACGCGGGACAGTAGCCTGCACCTGGTTGAGCGCAAAACCAGTACCGAGAGCTCGAGTTCTACTGGCGAGCGAGCAACCGAACAAAAAGTCGAACAGATCAGTCCGGGCGATCCCGGCTCGGGTCTTCGGGTGTCCGTATTGGTCGACGGCAAGATCGTTCCGGAACCTTCGGGGGAACAGTCCACGGTAACCATTCGAGCGCGTGACCTGAACGGCATCTTTGGCGCCGTCTCGGTTGATATGACGAAGGCGGATCGGATTCCCACCATTCAATTTCAACAAACGCCTGCCGAAAAGCCGTAATGAAGGTATCGCCAGATTGATTTATGGCCGCTCCCAGTACACGCCAGCGGCTGGGACTAGCTTCGGTTTGCTGCCCAAATTCGGTCTGTGCCCTTGGCAGGTCATTCGATGTCTGTGTCGAAGATTCCGATCCAATTGGTAGACAGGTGTTTTCATCCACTTAGAGCTGCCACTTCTGGTAGCCGGATTGCAAATACGAAGTGCGATCTTCAAATTGCTCCAGAGGAGTAGGCCATGCTGGGAGAACTGATGAACATCCCGACTCACGCGCTCGTTGAAATGATGTACATAATTCTCGCTGCTGACTTCGCAATCACAGCAACCGATGTGGCGGAAGTCGAACACATTCAACGCGAGTTGCAACGTAGAGGCGGGGGGCACCGCTGGAGCTTTCAAACAGTTAACTAACAGAAACGTGCAGGGGCTTTGCGTATCACATGAATTGTTCGGCTGAGATATGGACCAGCCGGCGCATTCTCGCACATCGGAGACGAGTCGATCATGATTACTAACGCCGCCGCAAAGCGTCAGGCAATGCAGGATACCGAGAAACTCATCGCCCAATACGGATGTGGTCCCGTGCACTTGTCCGGAACGGACGAAGCACTGTATGAACGGCACCTGCTGTTTGACAGTGGTGTCGATCTTGCGGCCGCGACTGCGCGCGATCGGTTCGAGGCCCTTGCCCGGTCGGTGCGAGACGTTCTATCTCAGAGATGGCTCTTGACCGAAAAGACTTACGAAGAACGACATGCTAAGCGGCTCTACTATCTCTCGATGGAGTTCCTCATCGGCCGCTCACTGGCAAACAATCTTACGAACCTTCTGCTCGCTCCGCTCACAAACCAGTTCATCGAGGACAAGAAACTCAATCTCCTCGAGGCTTTGGAGCAGGAACCCGATGCTGGCCTGGGCAACGGCGGTCTTGGACGTTTGGCGGCCTGCTTCATTGAATCTGCCGCGACGATGCAGCTACCGGCCATGGGGTACGGATTGCGCTACGAATATGGCATTTTCAAGCAATCCATCCAGAACGGATGGCAGCAGGAAACACCGGACAACTGGCTCCGTTCTCCTGACCCGTGGGAGATTGCCCGCCCGAATGAAAAGGTGGAAGTCAGCGTGGGCTGCTCGTTCGAGCTCAGCGGTGGCAGCCTGCGCCCCGTGCCTGGACGTCCATCGACGCTGATCGGTATCCCGTTCGACCGTCCAGTGATCGGGTATGGCGGTTCCACGATCAACACGCTCCGACTCTGGGGGGCGGCAGCACCTGACTACTTCAACTTTGAAGAGTTCTCGCACGGCGATTTCGTAGAAGCTTTTACTCAGACCCTTGGGGCCGAAACCCTCACGCGCGTCCTTTATCCCGATGACTCAAGAATCATGGGGCAGGGACTACGGCTGATGCAGGAGTACTTCCTGGTTGCCTGCTCGCTGGCAGATGCGGTGCGCCGCTTCCAACGCTCCAACTCGGATTGGAGCTCGTTTGCAGACAAAGTGGCAATTCAGATGAACGACACGCATCCAGCTCTGGCTGTGCCGGAACTCATGCGAATCCTGGTTGATCAGGTGCACCTTGAATGGGATGAGGCCTGGCACATCACGCAGAACACGCTGGCGTACACCAATCACACCTTGTTGCCCGAAGCGCTCGAAAAATGGCCTTTAGCTTGGTTTGAAGACATGTTGCCCCGGCAACTCGAGATCATCTATGAAATCAACCGCCGTTTTCTGGGCGACGTTCGCGGAAGTTTTCCGGGCGACCATGGACGGATTCAGCGAGTGAGCCTTATCGAAGAGGGGGACGGCCGAGCCAAGAAGCTTCGTATGGCCAATCTGGCGGTCGTAGGTTCTCACAGCACCAACGGGGTCGCAGAGATTCACTCCAAGCTGTTGCGTGAGACCACGCTCCAGGACCTCGCGGAGATCTTTCCCGAACGTTTCAACAATAAGACGAACGGGGTCACGCCCCGGCGCTGGCTACAATTATGCAATCCCGAGCTTTCTGGACTCATCACTGATGCCATTGGAGATTCATGGATCCGTGATTTAAGCGAATTGAGCAAGCTCAAAGCATTCGCCGAAGACAATGGCTTTCGTGATGACTTCCGCAAAGCCAAGCGAAATGCCAAGCGACAATTCTGTGATTGGCTTCGCTGGTCGACAGGGCAGATCCTTGATCCGGAATCGATCTTCGACTGCCAGGTCAAACGCATCCACGAGTACAAACGCCAATTCCTGAATGCAGTGCGGATCGTTGTGCTCTACAACCGGCTGCGCCAGGACCCGGGACTCAACCTGTACCCACGTACGTTCCTTTTCGCAGGCAAGGTTGCGCCTGCCTACCAGCTCGCCAAGGTGATTATCAAGTTCATTAACAATCTGGCTGCGACCATCGACGGCGACCCTGCAGTGCGCGGGCGGCTGAAGGTCGTATTCCTGCCCGACTACTGCGTCTCGCTTGCAGAGCACCTCATTCCCGCCAGTGACGTCTCCAACCAGATCTCGACGGCAGGCTATGAAGCCAGTGGGACAAGCAACATGAAGTTCATGATGAACGGTGCATTAACGATCGGCACACGCGACGGCGCGACGATTGAGATGGCTGCAGAGGCGGGCGAGGAGAACTTCTTCCTCTTCGGTTTGACGGCTGAGCAGGTGATTGGCAGTCGCGGATGGTACAACCCGCACTGGCACTACCAACACGACCCGGAGACCCGTCAAGCCCTGGACTTGATTTTCTCGGATTATTTCAGCTGCAATGAGCCGGGTGTGTTCGAGCCGTTGCGGGACATGTTGCTGACGCACGGTGACCACTACATGCACTTGGCGGACCTGAAGTCATACCTCACAGCAGACGCGCAGCTGAGCGCGTTGTATGCCAATCCCGACCATTGGGCGCGCAAGGCGATCTTGAATGTGGCGGGCTCCGGAAAGTTCTCGAGCGACCGCACGATTGCTGAATACGCGGAAGAAATCTGGAATGTAAAGCCATGTCCAATACCTGAGAAAGCGTAAAAGAGGACGCGGCACAAAGAACATAAAAAATAGGGAGACTGCAGTGAAATTTACACAGGCAATTATTTTTCCAGCGACAGCGAAGTTTGGTCCTGCATTGGTTCTGGCGCTCGTCGCGTGCTCCGTGACATTCGCGCAGGACGTGAGAACAAACTACATGCCAGGAACTGATTTTTCAAAATACCGCACCTATGCATGGGTCAACGACGTACAAGGCGTGCCTGCGGTAGGTGGCCATCCCGACCAGATTCTCGACGCTCAGGTCAAGCAGGCGATCGATTCACAAATGGCGGCCAAGGGCTTCACCAAGGTAGAGGACGGCGGTAAAGCCGATTTACTGCTTGGCTACCAGCTCGCGATCGATCAGGAGAAGCAGATAAACGGCTTCGGGGACAACTTGGGAGGCTGGGGTGGCTGGGGTCCGGGGGGCAACTTCGGTACATTTTCGGCTAGCACTTCAAGCAATTACATCGGGACCTTCGTTGTTGGCATGTATGACCTCGCTGTGAAGAAGCTCGTTTGGATAGGTGGTGCCCAACATGCGATTGAACCCAGCAAAAAACAGGAGAGAAACCAGGAGAGGCTCAATAGGGGAGCACAAAAACTGCTAAAGGATTTTCCTCCCGGACGCAGTAAATAGAAACTCCGACTGTGACAAAGGCGGAGAACCTGACAACTACTGACGTCGCACGCGGTCGGCCGTTAAGCGGTCGGCAAGTAGTCAGCTGCCCGGCCTGAACGCAACTTAACACAACAAATAGGCAGGAGAACTTGTAATGAACGTGAAGCAGATTTGTGGCGTGATTTTCGCTTTAGGTATGGCAGCGGTCGCTGCCCGCGCGGACTCTTTGGAATTGAAGAATGGAAGCCTGATCAAGGGTAAATTCATGGGTGGGACCCAGGCGAGCATCACCTATCAGGTGGGATCCTCGGTGCAGAACTATGATGTCGCCGATATTCGTTCGCTCCGATTCGATTCCGAAGCACAGGGCGCCTCACCCTCCATTCCCTCGAAGCAGCCGACTGCACCTTCGATGATGGAAAGAGAAGAAGTCGCGAAGGCTTCGTCCTCGGTGACTGTCCCTGCCGGCACACGGATTTCGGTTCGCATGATCGATTCCATTGACTCGACCAAGAATCAGGTTGGCTATCGCTTTCAGGCTTCGCTCGAGGAGCCTCTGTGGGTAGACGGCAATAAGGTGGTTCCGAAGGGCGCAGACGTTTATGGCCGGCTGGATGAGTCCAAAGAGACCGGAACTTTCGTTGGCAGGTCGCAACTTAAACTCCAGCTGACGGGAATCGTCGTCAATGGCCAAACTCTGCCTTTAGTCACCGGAGAATACGAAGTCTCAGGCAAATCCAAGACCGAGAGTACCGCGAAAAGAGCTGTGGGAGGAGCCGTCATTGGAACTATCATCGGTGCGCTTGCAGGGGGCGGGAAAGGAGCCGCCATCGGTGCAGGAACAGGGGCAGGAGTGGGGGCCGGCTCCGAAATTATCACCAAAGGTGACCAGGTGAAGATCCCGAGCGAGACCTTACTGGATTTCACTCTGCAACAAAGCGTGACGATTCCGAAACACGCAGCCTAATGGCCCTGCCTCAGAAGTGAGACTCGCAGTCATGTTCGAACGCGCGTCCCTCCTGGTTGAGAAATGCGAGAGCTTGCTCCCGACTCACAGTGGGGTCTTGGTCGTTTCGTAGGAAGAGAAACATGCAGCCTGTCCGAATGGGAAGAAGCGTTGCACTTGTTGGTTTGGTCGTCGCGTCCCTGCTGCTGTGCTCTGCCCATTTTCAGCCGGCACCGAAACTGTATCGCGCCAAGCCGGAGGACGTGCCGCCGTGGGCGGAGCAGGGAAACTTTCGTTTCATCCGGCTCGACGGCGGACAAATCGAGAGTTGGAAGGCCGAGCGAACCTGGTGGGGCAAGAACTTCAGCTCCGGAGAGAACGACGTGCTGACCCACATCTACGACCGCGATTTCGAGCAAATGCTCGGCTTGCTCAAGCAGGCGGAGTTCAACTGGATTTGGGTCACCTGGAGCAGCGGCTGGTCGTTTAGGGATGAGGAAGAGAACCGGCAGAACCTGAAAAAGGTAATCGCGCGCTGCCATGAGAATGGCATCCACGTTTCGGCTTACCTGTCAGCGTCCAACATGTTTCGCACGAGCGCCTACCGCGACGATCCGGAAACCAAGGAATACGGCCTGTGGATGCATCGCATCCCTTTGTTCTATGCCGGGCCGACTAAAACCGATCTGCAGATTTCCTGGGACCGCCGTCTGGCCGACGCGCGCAAACCCGGATGGCGGGCCTATCTCTTGAACAAGGCGGAACTGGCGGTGGATGCGG
>Ga0210402_10006268_pt1 | contig 10558 bp, 6 predicted proteins | sample IncBWC7MmetaG_FD_161055 | JGI IMG/M metagenome (GOLD analysis project Ga0210402, IMG submission 161055) | Forest soil microbial communities from Barre Woods Harvard Forest LTER site, Petersham, Massachusetts, United States - Inc-BW-C-7-M | ecosystem: Environmental > Terrestrial > Soil >... | reverse complement strand
GGAGCTATTTCTCGGTGGACTGCGGCGCGCCTCCCACAAATTCCGGTGCGTGCTGGCAGGCGGAGACACCACGCAGCGAAAGGAAATTCTCATCAACGTAAGTGTTATCGGTGAGCTAGGCAGGGGACTCGCCCTTCGACGCTCGGGGGCACACGAAGGTGACCTTATCTATGTCAGTGGAATACTGGGTGAGGCGGAGCTCGGTCTGCAGTTGCTTCGCCGCACGAAAGGCTTCGCACCGAGCAAGAACCCGATCCTGAACAAACATCTCTACCCCGAACCACGTCTGGAACTGGGACGCTGGCTCGCCGAGAGAAAAATGGCCACGGCGACGATTGATCTCTCCGACGGGCTGTCCAGCGACTTGGCCAGACTTTGCGCCGCAAGCCGTATCGGTGCGCTTCTCGAAGGAGGCCGGATCCCACAAGTCCCTCTCCCGCAGGCCTCTCCCCGGTACGCCGCCGATCCTATGCAGCTCGCGTTTCACGGCGGAGATGACTACGAACTGCTCTTCACCGTCCCTCCGCCCAAAGCAAGACTCCTGCCGAAGACTTTTCAAGGCGTCCGTCTGACCGCGATTGGAAAAATCACTCGCTGGCGCAAGGTGCTGGTGCTGGATGAGCAGGGTCACGCGACGCAACTCGCTCCACGCGGATGGGATCCTTTCCGGAAAAAGCTGTAGTCGCGGGCAAGCTGCAAACCTGACACAAAGGTCCGCTGTTCAGATTTGGTACACGCTTCCGGACAGGGTTCGGACGTATTCCCCAGCTGGCCTCAATCCGTTCACACGGTCAATTGTTTTGCGGGCCGCAGAGCCTGTACCTTGGTCATGGAAAGTTCGAGCAGGAACCCTTCCCTTAGCCCTCCTCGCTTGACTTAATAAAACTAGAATCTGCAGATCGATTCCCAGGAGGACTCGTGCGAAAGATTTTCTGTGTCTTGGCATTTATGGCCGTACTTTGTTTTCCCAAAGGGGTGCTCGCGCAACAACCGATCCGCGTGAAATGTGGCGGAGCAGCTTTTACCGATTCCAAAGGCCAGGTTTGGCAAACTGACACGGGTTTTAACTGGGGGAATGTAAGCACGATTCCCGCGGTAGTGAACGGCACAACCGATCAGGGTCTCTATCAGCAAGGCCGTTACAATCCTAACTTCACCGCCGGCATGGTCTACGGGTTCGCCGTTCCGAACGGCCAGTATCACGTAAACCTTTATTTTGCGGAAACCTATCCCGCCACCCAGGTCAAGGGTGCCAGGGTTTTTAACGTCAAGTTGCAAGGCGCCGCGGCCTTTTCGAATCTGGACGTTTTTGCCGCAGCGGGAGCTAACACTGCACTCATCAAAGGCGCGGACGTCACCGTTTCGAATGGCCAAGTCAGCATCGAGTTCGACAACCTCGTGCAAACCGCCAAGGTCGACGCCATCGAGATACTTCCCATTCCAGCCGGACCGTCTCTGCTCTTAAATTTCACTTATCCCGACGGCACTCCGGTTCCCGGCAATTTGGCCTACACCATCAGCTCTTCTTTGCTGTCCTTCCAAGGTAGCAGTCCGCTGACCAACGGCCAGGCTAAATGCATCATCTACGCCAACCCCAGCGCCTTGGGCATCAGCGCTCAATTTACGGTCAACCTGAGCCTTACAGATATCGCCGGGCACACGCTCTGGCAGCTCACCGTGGCCATGGATCCTTCCCAGGTGAATCTCGGCGCGGTGCAAAGCTCGGCGCTCAATGTCATTGTCCAAAAACTGTAGTTCTGGAGAGCCGCGTAACGCTCCGCGATTTCTAAATCGGCAAAGGCGCGGTGCAACGCCGGTCGAATCCGCATCCTCAGTCTTTGTGGTCGGAATGTGGTTGCCAAGATCGAGCACAAGCTGAGGGAGGAACAAGCAGTTCCTCCCCCAATTCGTCGTGGGCGGAAACTAATACTCAAGTTTCAGCGCGAACTGGATGATTCTGGGATTGCCCAGAATGGTGTCGTAGCGTCCGAACGATCCGGTGCCGAACGAAGTGTTCGTAACGGTGAAGTTCGGATGGTTGAAGAGATTGAAAAATTCGGTGCGGAACTGTAGCCGCACCGATTCGCGGATCGGAATGTTCTTCCCTACGTAGAACTCCCACTGTTGTTGCCGGGGGCCGCGGGTTTGGGGCACGTCCCGGCCAAGGTTTCCAAAGAACGACCCAACGTGAGAGCCAGTCCCGGGACCGCCGATCGTGAACGAATCCGAGCCCGCACCACCAAGGATGTTCAGGCCAGAGACCGTCGCGCCCGTCGCGTTTAAGGTCGTGGCTCCGAGGATACCCGTATTGTACGACGATGAATTGGTGAACTGCTGCGGGCTGCCAGGAAGCCGCAATTGGTTCAGATCGCCTATCACTTGAGGGAACAAGTTGCCTGTGCTCAAACCAAAAACATTGCCTGCACAGGTAGCGCAGGTAATTGCAAAGGGTAGCCCGGATTGAAACGTCGTGGTACCGCCGGCCTCCCAATTGCCGAGGACGTGATGGAGAATACCTGAAGTGTGCCTAAAGGCCGGGATTTCGTATCGATAAGTGGCCTGCACACGATGCGTACGGTCGAAGATCGACAGCCCGCGTACGCCCCGCGTGTCCAACTGATTGCCGTTGGAGTTGCCGAGGTCCTGAGTCGTGCTTCCGGAGTTGTTGTCAATCGATTTTGAATAGGTGTAGGCCCCTTGCAGGAACATGTTCGTGGTGCGCCGATTCAAAGTGAAAACGAAGGCATTGTAGGTTGAGTGTCCATTGCCGGTGACCGTGTTGAGGCCCGTGGTGCTGAAACCGAGTACCGGAACACGAGCGTTAGCATCGCGGCTTGAGACGGTCGTCAAACTCGTCACCGGAACGCCATTGGCACCGCCCACCGTGATCGGGTGATTGGCATTTGCTAGCAGCGCCTGGTTCAATTGGCGGCTCTGCAGCAGCTTCACGCCTTGCGTACCCAGGTAGCCAACCTCGATGGAGAAATGCCCGGGCAACTCGCGCTGAAGCGTAAAATTCCACGAGCCAACGTACGGCGTGCGCATGCCCCGGTCAAATGGATTGAGCGAGAGAAGCGGACCGCTGAACAGAGGAGTCCCAGCTGCGCTGAACCCGCTGAATTTCGGTGGCGTTGGAAAGACCGGGAACTGCGAAGGAACGGGCAGACTGGGGAAAGGATTGTTAAGGGGCGTTCCAGGTAGAACCACGCTCGACAACTGGAAGAACGGTGCGGCGGTAATCAATTGCAGAAGCATCTGGTTGGAGATGCGAACGTAGTACAACCCGTACCCTGCGCGTACCGAAGTCTTTCCATCGCCGCGGACGTCCCAAGCCAGTCCAACGCGCGGCGCCCAATTGTTGAGGTCATTGCTCTTAAGCGTCGAGCGGTCCACACCGGGCGTTCCCTTGATCGATCCGAAGCTGGCGGCTGCGGGCAGAAGGAAAGCACCAAGTATGCCGGCACCAGCATTGGCTCGCGTGGTTGCGTCCAGCAGGCTGGGATCAAAGTTCCCGAGGCGGTTTTTCACATCGACCGAAGGACCGAGGTAGTCATACCGTATTCCCAAGTTGAGTGTTAGGCGGCGCGTGACCTTCCAATCATCCTGGAAGTATCCGGCCATATCGCGGGCGCGAAACCCGCGATCCGTGATTCCCGTGCCTGCGAATGCCTGCAAGATATTCCCTGTCAGCAGATCATTGAAGGTGTTGAAAAACAAAAACCCTCGGGAGGCAAAGTTATTGAACAGGTTGATCTGGTAACGACGATATTCGACCCCGCCTCGCAGGGTGTGCTTGCCACGCGTCCAGGCAATGGTATCCGCAGCGTGGTACGTGTTGCTTACGCTGGCCTGGTCATTGTTCGTCGAGATGCCGCCAAATGCAGGATTGATGTCATTGGTAAAGAACAAGGGAATACCTGAGTAGACCGAGCTATTGAATCGTGACATTCCGATCTGGCTCAGAGTCGCCGGTTCCTTGGCAACAACCTGCTGGGTGATCCGGTTGAAACCGATCCGCGCTTCGTTGACCACATTTGGGGTTGCCGTGTACGTCCAGCTCAGAGAAGCGAGTCGATTGTCGACCGGAGTACTTTGACCGCTTCCGAGACTACCGGCACCTTCTCCTCCCAGAGGATCCACCGTACTCGTATTGGCCCAGAAGAATCGTTCCGAGATTCGATGCCTCGTGCCTATGTTTTTGTCGACATTGGCGTTGAACTGATCCTCGGTGAACTGGAGAGGGCTTGAAAAAGTGAAAAGCCCGAATTGGCCTGGCGTACCCTGCCCGCTGGGGATGAGGAAGCCCCCGAATTGACCTTTCACATTTAGCAAAGCAAGTGCCACCGGGCTTAACGATCCGGGCGTTAGGCCGAAAGCGGTTTCAATGTCCGTTTGGTTGCGCGAGGCTGGCAGGACGGGAAATTGCGTCGAGATGCCGCCAGCCACGCCATTGCGCTGCCGCGTCCCTTGGTAAGAGCCAAAGAAAAAAGTATCCTTCAGCTTGGGGACCGGTCCGCCAAAATTGCCGCCAAATTGATTCTGTTTGAGGACCGGACGAGGCGTCCCATTCTTATTGAAAAAGAAAGAGTTCGCGTTGAATTCGTTATTGCGTAAGAATTCGTAAAGTTCCCCGTGATAGTGATCTGTCCCGGGGCGAGTCGAGACATTGATATTCCCTCCCGAAGTTTTCCCTTGCGACGCATCATAGAGGCTCGTTTGCACGCGAAGCTCTTCCAGTGAATCCGGGGAAGGAACCGATACGGTACTGAAATTATTGCTGCCTAGACTGTTTGCGTCTACGCCATTGATAACCAGGTTGTTGTTTGTACCGCGTTGGCCATCCACGAAGATCACCGGAGACCCTCTTCCCGCCTGGGTTGCATCTGGCAAGGAGGCGGAGGTCCCCGCATTGTTCGCCAGTAGGAAAAGAAAATTGCGGGTGAAGAGCGGGAGATTCCCCACCACATCACCGGTAAGCGTTTCGCCGAGAGTGGCATTCGTAGTGTTGACCGTCTGGACCGCATCTCCAGAAACGAGAATCTCCGTGGAGATCTCTCCCACTTCTAATGGAGCGGTGAGGTTTGTGACTTCGGTAATCTTAACCGGCACCGGACTAATCACCGCGCGCCGGAACCCGGCTCGCTCCACTGTCACTCTGTAGTCGCCGGGATCCAGAAGTGGGAATACCGCTGATCCATCTGCCGACGATTCCTTCGATGTCACCTTACCCAGGGGAGACTGCAGAGAAACCTTGGCGCCGGAAACCGACGCTCCCTGCGGATCCACAACGATGATTCTCACTGCGCCGGTTTGCGAGGTGATCTGGCCCAACGCGGGCCTTCCAACCAGCGCCACCAAACTCAAGAGGAACAGTGCACTCCGGATTGATCGAACTGAAGTCATGTGAGTCCTCCCATTGAACTCTTAACTAGGAAACGAAACGAGCTTTGCACAGGGAAGAACGGACACGCCGCCGGACGGCGACAAGATAGGTGAATGCTCCACCGACCTGGAGTTGCAAAATCCACTACGTCCGAAAACGACCCCCATCGTCATCGGTCTGCGAAATTTGCTCCGGCGCAGAGCTCGTTCCGCAGGGCAATGATCTCGTTTGCTGGCAATGTGAAAGCAAAAATCGCGCCAAACCAACGCACTTTAAGCGTGATTTGCTATCGTGTTTACGTTGTTTGTCTTGCAGGTATATGTCGCTGCAGAAACCAGAAATGCATTTATAATTTATTTCTAAATCAATACAGGTTTTTGTACGTTTCGTACAAAAACCTGTAAATAAAGCGAAATGGAAGACTTAGCTGAAGTTTCTCTCTGTAATCGCTTTCCGATTTCCTAAACTCTGAACCCAGTTTCCTTTGTCCGGAAGCAAGTAGGTTTCCGCAACCGTGGCTCAGTTGCTGTGGACTGTTGCGGTAGAGGCGGTCGGAGGTTTTTCCTTGGGAGCGGCAGGCTCGTCCTCGGTGGGAGCGGTATCCGGCGTGTCTACGTTCAGGTGATGCTCGCCGGCCTGCTGCTCCAGCGTGACGACATTCTGAAAATCCAGCGCCGGAGTCCCCGCCGTCGCGCCCTGCATGAATTCAAGCCAGACCGGGAGCGCGGCGCGTGCCCCGGTTTCTTTCTTGCCAAGTGAAATCTGTTTGTCGTCGAAACCTACCCACACGCCGGCCGTGAGTTGCGGGGTGTAGCCTACAAACCACGCATCGGTATAATCCTGTGTCGTTCCCGTTTTCCCAGCCGCGGGGCGGCCCAATGCCCGGGCTTGAATGCCGGTGCCGAATTGAATGACTTCCTCGAGCATCGCCGTCATCGTGCGTGCCACATCGGGAGAGAGCACGTCATGTACTTCCGGATGCGCCTCCTCCAAAAGCGCGCCGTCGTAGCTGGTGACCCGGCGGATCATGTGCGGATCGATGCGGATGCCATCGTTTGGAAAGACCGTAAACGCGGAAACATGCTCGATCAACTTCATGTCCGCGGCCCCCAGGGCCAGCGGCAGGTACGGTGGCAGCGGCGTGGTGATCCCGAAGCGTTTCGCCATGTCCACGACGGTGCTGATGCCGACTTTTTCCGCGAGTTTTACGGCCGGCACGTTGCGTGAGCCCGCCAGCGCACGGCGCAGCGTGATGGTCCCCTCAAATTTTTCATCGTAATTGCGCGGGGAGTAAGGCTGGCCGCCGCTTATGGTCGTAAAAGGCGTGTCCACAATGGTATCGAACGGCGTCGCACCTTTTTCCAGCGCATCCGCATACACGTAAACCTTGAACGAGCTGCCCACCTGGCGAACCGCCTGGGTGGCGCGGTTGAATTTGGAATCCTCAAAGCTGTACCCGCCGATCATCGCTTTGATTTCGCCAGTGGGATTATCGATGACCAGTAGGGCGCCCTGGGGGCCGGGCTGTTGTTCGAGTTGGACGCGCACGGTATTGTCGCGCAATTCCTGAATCGAGAATTGCGCCAGGTCGCCCACTTTCAACAGATCGCCAAGCTTTTTTCTACCCGTCCACGCGAAATCGTTGGGAGAAAGAATTCCGCGGTATGGCCCGATTTTGATGACTGCGTCTCTGTCGCTCACCGTCTGGACGAGTCCAGTGACGTAGCTTCCCTTCTCGATCGCGTGGCGCCAGTCTTCGTCTTCGTAGCTTTCGAGCTTGCCAAGATTGTCGCGCACCACGTTGGGAAGATTTCCCTTCCAGCCGTGGCGGCGCTCGTAACTGTGCAAACCGTCGCGGAGCGACTGGTTGGCGATTCGTTGCATGTGGATGTTCAGCGTGGTGTACACCCGCAGCCCGCGCTCGTGCACCGCTTCGGTGCCGTAGGTGGATTCCAGATACTTGCGAATCTCTTCGAAGAAATAGGGCGCCAGGTCGTTGCGCGGATACTGCACGTGCAGGCCGAGCGGAGTTTTCCTGGTGGAGGTCTCTTCCGCGGGCGTGATCTTTCCTTCTTCTTCCATGCGATGGATTACCAGATTGCGGCGGTTGAGCGCGAGTTCCGGATTTGTGAGCGGTGAAAATTTCGGCCCGTTGACCATGCCCGCCAGCAGCGTGGCTTCCTGAAGTTTCAAGTCTGTGACCGGCTTGCCGAAATAGAACTGCGAGGCCGCTGCGAAACCGTAGTTGCCGTGCGCCAGATAAACTTGGTTGGCATACATCGTAAAGATTTGCGGCTTCGTATAACGGCGCTCGATCTGCAATGCCAACAGAATTTCCTGCATCTTGCGGCGGAAGCTGCGGTCGCTGCGGTCGAGAAAAAGATTTCCGGCCAGTTGCATGGTGATGGTGCTGGCGCCGCCGGTGATGCGGCCCTTGATAACGTTGCGGACCGCGGCCATGAACATGCGCGGAAAGTCGATGCCCCAGTGTTCGTCGAAGTGCTGGTCCTCAATGGCCGTGACCGCGCTGAACAACACCTTGGGGCACTGCTCGTAGGTCATCAGGATGCGGCGCTGCAGCGCGAAGCTGCCGGCCAGTTGGCCGTCATCGGCATAAACTTCCGTGACCACATCGGGACGGTACGTTTCCAGCGCGCGAATTTCCGGCAAGTCGCTGGCATACACAAACAGCAATCCGCAGCCCGCGCCCAGGGCAATCGCGCAGAGCAATAAAAACGCGAGCGCAACGCGGTCGATCAGTTTCCAGCCGCGCAACCGCAGCGTAATCGGTGGCAGACTCAGCATCGAATAAATACTTTATCGCAGAAGTCGAATCTTCGACCTAGAAGTGTCTCGACAATGTTTCGTAATATTTTTCTCCGGCACAGCCGCGGCAGAGGGTGCGGCCGTCCTTCACTACTTCGCGCTTGAAGTTTATGCCTTCGCCGCACTGGGCGCAGACCACGCGGGGGCCTTTGAAGCCGGGCAAATCTTCGGGCTGAACTTCGACTTTCACCCATTGCTTGTCAAAAAGGATTTCGTCAGAAAGCTGCGCGTAGGCTTTCTGCTGGCCGGCATCTTTGCCGAGCTCGGGAAACATTTCGCGGGCGGCTTGCTTGGAAGATTCTTTGGCGGCAATGCGCACCGCGCGGCCAGTCTGCAAATCGACGAACGTGGCGGCAACTTTGCCCCAGTCTCGGAATTTCAGCGCGCGTTTGCCGAGGCGGCAGTTGGCCACCAGAGCGACAGCGTCAGTGACGCAGCGATCGATCTCCACGTAGGTGACTATGCGCTTGCGTTCCGCGATAGGATCCTCGATGCCAAGTTCCTGCAAGCCCAGCATCGCGAGCCGCACCCCGAGCACCTGCCCAGCGCAAAGGTGCCCGTGGGTCACCGCGGCCAGTTCGAGGTATTCAGCAAGAGTTTTCATCGGAGCAAATGGCGCTCAAGCTTTCTCCGGAGCGGACCACGGGTGGGGCTGGCGGGCTTCGACGAAGGCGAAAACAGTCATGAGGAGTGCGAGTGCGACCAACGCGCCGTCGCGGAGAAGAGTCATGCCGGTGAGCTTTTCCGGCGTGCCGAAGCACCCGCAGTTAATGTCCATATGCAGAAGATAGGCGCGGGTCACAACCGCCAGGAACCCCACCATAATCGCCGTGACGGCCGTGGCCCAGATTCGCAAGCGCCAGCCGATCAGCAGCAGCAGGCCAAGCACGATTTCCACGAACGGCAAAGTATGCGCCACCCGTTGCGAGGCCTCGGACGAGATCATTTTGTACGATTCAACTTGTTGCGCGAATACCGAGATATTCATGGAGATCGAAAATCTCAGAAAGAACATTGGCCAAAGATGCGCGTTGTTAGGCATCAGGAGCTTGGAGAATCCTGCGTAGACAAGGATTCCGCCGAGGACCAGGCGGCCGATCCAGATGATCGCGCGGCGAAAGTTGAGTGGGCTGGATTGCATCATGTGTTCGTGAATCGATTTGACCGTGAAACCAACCCTATTTCTGACTGAGAAGCTGCTCAAGAAAAGTCTTGAGAACGTCGTAGGTCATGACCCCGGAATAGGGATAGGTCTGGCCTTTGCAATGAAAAACGGTGGTGGGCGTCTGGTTGACGCGATAGGTTTGGCCGAGCGCGGAATCCTTGTCGATCATGGGATCGAGCGTGCCGCCCTTGACGAGCGCGCGAACCTTGGTCATTTCCGCGGTGGAAAGAACTGCCGCGACCGTGCCGTCAACATCGCCGCTCTGTTCCCACTTTTCCTGGTTCTGGAAGAGGGCTTGTTCCACGGGCTCTACTTTGCCCAACTGCGCGGCCGCGCGTGCGTAGCGCGCGGCTACCCGCGAATAGGCATGCATAGGTAGTGGAAAATCGCGATGGATGAGAAAGACCTTGCCAGTGCTCACGTAATCGTCCATCAGCCGGCGATTTGTGGTAGTAAAGAGCGTCTTGCAGGCCGGGCATTGGTAGTCGCTGAAGACTTCTATCGTCACAGGCGCGCTCTTCGAGCCGAACGCTTTGTGCGGATCGATGTCGGGTAGGCCCGCAGCAGCCTGCGGAACGGGGGGAAGTGGAACGGCTTTGGCCTCGACCACTGGCGAGGAAATAACAGGAGACTCAGATTCGGCTGGTGAACTAGGCGGCTGGGACGGCGATTGCGCGACAGGTGGTGTTGGCTGCAGAGCGGACTCGGGAGTCCTGTGTATCGAAGGTAGGAACAGCGCCAGCAAGACTAGCAAGCCAACGCTGAGAATCCCTGCCAAAATGCGCCGACGGTTCACGCGATCCTCCGAAATGGTTGGAGCCATTGGCCCCGAATCGTCACGATCCAGAATTCTACCTCGAAACGACGGGAAGGAAAGAGTTGTCGTCCTCGGAAGTTCATCCCAGGCACCGATGCGGGTTAATTCCCGGAGCCCTCCAAGTTGGAAGCGGGCCTTTGGGAAAGAGTTGTGAGGGAGGGATTCTGGTTAACCGCAATGCTCCCACCCCCTCTATCTTTTGTAGTTGTTGATTCCAAAAGGCTTTAGAGACCTGTAAATCCATTAGAATCAACACTTGTGTGCGCTCACGTAAGTGCTGCATCTAAACGAGTTCCGAAGCGCGATCTGCGCCCCTTTGTCCCTACATTCCCGCAAGTGCTGATTTCAAAGGAGTTGCTGTGCGGCG
>Ga0210402_10006266_pt1 | contig 10562 bp, 9 predicted proteins | sample IncBWC7MmetaG_FD_161055 | JGI IMG/M metagenome (GOLD analysis project Ga0210402, IMG submission 161055) | Forest soil microbial communities from Barre Woods Harvard Forest LTER site, Petersham, Massachusetts, United States - Inc-BW-C-7-M | ecosystem: Environmental > Terrestrial > Soil >... | reverse complement strand
CGAGACCGTGGAGCGCGAGCGGCTCGGCGAGCATCTGGCCGACCGTCATGCGCGGATTGAGCGACGTGTACGGGTCCTGGAAGATGATCTGCAAAGCGCGTCGCCGCGCGCGCAAGCGCTCCGGGTCGAGCGCGAGAAGATCTTCGCCCTCGAACTCGATCGCGCCTGCGGTCGGCTCGATCAGCCGCAGGATCATGCGGCCGGTAGTCGATTTTCCGCAGCCCGACTCGCCGACCAGCGCCAGTGTTTCGCCCTCGGCGACATCGAAGTCGATTCCGTCCACGGCGCGCACTACGCCATTGCGGCGGCCGAAGATTCCGGACCGCTCCGGACAGTGCTTGACGAGCCTTGCGACGGAGAGCAACGCCGTCATCGATCGATGAGCGGTCACGGAGTGGGCGTTCAGACGGGGGCCAGCTCGTCGGCGTCGAGTGGTGCGCGCCAGCATGCGCTGACGTGTCCGTCGCCGAGAGCCAGCAACGGCGGGGCCTCTACCCGACAGCGATCGATCGCGAACGGGCAGCGCGGATGGAAGCGGCATCCAGCGATGTGCTCGAGCGGATTGGGCACGAGGCCCTCGATCGCCGGCAGCCGCTCCTGCTCCAGATCGAGCCTCGGGATCGAGCCGAGCAGCCCGACAGTGTAGGGATGCTGAGGCTCCGCGAAGAGCGTCGCCACGCTAGCGCGCTCGACGATCCGGCCCGCGTACATCACCGCGACTTCGTCGGCGAGCTCGGCGACCACGCCGAGGTCGTGCGTGATCAGGATGATTGCAGTGCCGGTTTCCACCCGCAGGGCGCGCATGAGATCGAGGATTTGCGCCTGGATCGTCACGTCGAGCGCGGTCGTCGGCTCGTCGGCGATCAGAAGCTTCGGGCCGCAGGCGAGCGCCATGGCGATCATCACCCGCTGCCGCATGCCGCCCGACAGACGATGCGGATAATCGTCGAAGCGCAATTCCGGCGACGGAACGTGGACCTGCCGCAGGAGAGCGATGGTGCGAGTTCTCGCTTCCTCCCGCGAGAGCGCGCGATGACGCAACAGCACTTCCGCGATCTGCTCGCCCACCGTGAACGCGGGATTGAGCGAAGTCATCGGCTCCTGGAAAATCATCGACAACCGATCGCCGCGAAGCTCGCGCATCGCAGCAGGAGAGACTTTGGCGAGATCGACGCCATCGAAAACGATCTCGCCGCTGACGCGTCCCGGTGGGGCGACGAGGCCCATGATCGACAGCGCGGTGACGCTTTTGCCGCAGCCGCTCTCCCCGACGATGCACAGCGTACGCCCGGCTTCGAGCGTCAAGCTCACGCCGTCGACGGCGAAGAGCTCGCCACCCTCGACCGCGAACGACGTCCTGAGGTCGCGAACCTCGAGCAGAACCGCCTTGGCGCTCATTGTTCGTGCCGGGCGCGGGCCGCGGAAAAGCGCTGGATTTCGGACTCGATCGTCGCGCGATCGGTGATGCCCGCGGGTCGCGCACGGCTGGGCAGGCACGCGACGAAGGGCTGGAAGCGCTCCAGGCTCTTGACGTAGAGCCGGTTCAACTCGACCAGAGGATCGGGGTGATCGTCGACCCGCAGGCCGAGCGCGGGATACGCTTCCGTCGTGCAGATGAGCAGCGCAACCGCCTGCTTGCCGCGCTTGTCTCCGCCGGCAGCTTCGCCGGCCTGCATCGCCGCGATCAGCCGTTCGGCGAAGGGCAGCTCGCGACCCGCGTCGTAGAACTGCGCCGTGTCCTCGATCACCTGAGGACCGGTGAGCATGTTGCCGGCGACTGAGAAGCCGTCGCCCGCAATCTGCCCGCACCAATCGATGCATTCGACGCCCGTGTGCGCAGCGATGTTGCCCTCGGTGTCGATCAGATGGAGCTGGCGGTGGTCGCGCCCCGCGTCGGCGAGCGTCAGTATGCGCACGACGTCGGCCGGCGCGTTTCCCTGCGCGAGCAGGGTGAGCCCCCGCGGGCCGTAGAGCGGATTGACCAGCGCTTGTGTCGACAGCGCGCCCACGCCGCTGTGGGCATGCGGACACAGGGCACCCACCGCGAAGAACCGGCTGGCCACGACCACCCCCAGAGCACCGGTGGAATCGCGCGCGACGATCGACCAGGTCATCCGCGGGACGCTGCTTCTATAGGTTGGTGTGGGAATCGCATTCGAGGCGGCCGCCCCGTCGAGCGCTACCGTTACTTTACAACGGCCGCGGTCCCGACGCCCGGGCTTGCGGCGCAAGGCCGCAGTCTGGGCGGACCAGGCTCCGCGCGATGCGCGGCTGCCGGCGCGCCAAGAGGGCGCGCTACACGCGCTCGATGATCGCCGCGATTCCCTGGCCGCCGCCGATGCACATGGTGATGAGTCCGTAACGGCCGCCGCTGCGGGCGAGCTCATACATCGCCTTCACCGTCAGGATGCAGCCGGTCGCGCCGATCGGATGGCCAAGCGCGACCGCGCCGCCGTTCGGATTGACCTTCGCCGCATTCATGCCCAGCTCCTTCGCCACGCCGAGCGCCTGCGCTGCGAACGCCTCGTTGGATTCGATCACGTCGATCTGCCCGAGCTCGAGGCCGGCCTTGGCGAGCGCGCGCTTGACGGCCGACACCGGCCCAAGTCCCATGAGCTTGGGGTCCACGCCGGCGTGGCCATAGCTCAGCAATCGCGCGAGCGGCTTGAGTCCCTTCTTTGCGGCAACCGACTTGTCCATCAGCACCACCGCCGCGGCGGCGTCGTTGATGCCGGACGCATTGCCGGCGGTGACCGTGCCGTTCTCCTTAGCGAAAACCGCCTTGAGCTTCGCCATCCCTTCCAGCGAGGCATCGCCGCGCACGTGCTCGTCGGTATCGAACACGAGCGGGCCTTTTTTGCTCTTCAATTCGATGCCGAGGATCTGGTCCTTGAAATAGCCCTTGGCGATGGCGTTGGCGGCGCGCCTGTGGCTCTCGACAGCGAACGCGTCCTGCTCGGCGCGCGTGATGCCGCACTTGGTGGCGACGTTCTCCGCCGTTACACCCATGTGAATAGGATCGAAGGGATCGGTCAGCGCGCCGACCATCATGTCGATATCCTTGGCGTCGCCCATGCGCGCGCCCCAGCGCTGGGTGACGTTGGCGTACGCCGCCCGGCTCATGCTCTCCGCACCACCCGCGACTGCAGCGTCGACGTCGCCGAGCAGGATGTATTGCGAGGCGCTGACGATCGCCTGCAGCCCGCTGCCGCAGAGGCGGTTCAGAGTGAGCGCGCCCGACTCGTGCGGCAACCCACCGTTGAGCGCAGCCACGCGCGACAGGTACATGTCCTTCGCTTCGGTGTGGATCACGTTGCCGAAGATGCACTGGCCGATCTCCCTGGGGTCGACCTTGGCCCGGCCGAGCGCCTCGCGCACGACGCGCCCTGCGAGATCGGTGGGGGCGATGTCCTTCAAGCTGCCGCCGTAATCGCCGATTGCCGTGCGCACGCCGCTCAGGATGACGACTTCTCTTGCCTCGCTCATGGAGATCTCCGCCTAAAGACGGACATTATCCTGCGATTCGGCTCCGCTGCGCGAACCGCAGGTTGAGGCAGATCAAGCTTTGCACGCGCGTGCGCGACGAGCCCCTGTCACGGCACCTCGAGCAGGCGCTTGCGGTGCCAGTCCGCAATGCCTTCGTCGGGGTAATCGGCGAAGTGGGAGTGCTCGGGACCTTCGGGAATCTCGGCCCAGGGCACCGCGAAGTCGAGCATGATGTCCACTTCCTCCATCGGCTTGGGCAGCGGCGTGTCGATCGCGGAAGCGAACGGATAGACCCACTCCGGCCAGCGCGGATCCCAGACCCAGAGCGCGCTGCCGCACCTGGAGCAAAAATGCCGGCGCGCCTCCGAGAGCTTCTTGCGCTTCGCCTTTCCCTCCACGATCCGCGCCCGGTAGACGCTCACGTTTTTCTCGCCCTTGAGCTTGAACGACTTCGTCTCGCCCATGATATTGATCGCGTATCCTCCGCCGCCGGCCGTCTTGCGGCAGATCGAGCAATAGCAACGCATGTACGGGTACGGCGTGGACGAGTCCACCGAGAACTTCACTGCGCCGCAACTACAGGAACCTTCGAGCCGCATGATCTTCTCCCAGCCTGGAGAGCGTCATGATACCGCCGGCGGCGGCCGGCGTAAGCCCGGCGCTCGCTCCTGCGACTGGTAAGATCGTCCCGCCAAATCTCGGAGGCATCGTCATGGGTCGCTTCAGCCAGGCAATCTCTTTTCCGGGCTCCGCAGGGCACGCGCTCGCCGCGCGCCTCGATCTCCCGTCCGGCGCCGGTCCGCACGCGTACGCGCTGTTCGCGCATTGCTTCACGTGCTCGAAGGAAAGCAAGGCGGCAACCTCGATTGCCGAGGCGCTCACCGGCGCCGGGATCGCAGTCCTGCGCTTCGACTTCACGGGGCTCGGTGGATCCGAGGGCGAGTTCGCGAATACGACCTTTTCGTCCAACGTCGCGGATCTGGTCGCGGCGGCGGGCTGGCTCGAGCGCGAGCACGACGCCCCATCGCTGCTGGTGGGCCACAGCCTCGGTGGCGCCGCGGTACTCGCTGCGGCGGCGAGCGTTCCAAAGGCGGTGGCCGTGGCGACGATCAACGCGCCTGCCGATCCCGCGCACGTCACCCAGCTCTTCGCCAATCGCCGCGCCGAGATCGACGTCCACGGCGAAGCCGAGGTCGATCTCGCGGGGCGCAAGTTCAAGATCCGCCGCGAGTTCCTCGAAGACGTCGCGGAGCAGAAGCTCGCGGCCGCAATCGGCAGCCTGCGCCGGGCGCTGATCGTTTTTCACGCACCGCATGACGCGACGGTCGGCATCGATAACGCGTCGACGATCTTTCTCGCCGCGAAGCATCCGAAAAGCTTCGTCTCGCTTGACGACGCCGACCATCTGCTCACCCGCCGCGCCGACGGGCAATACGTGGGCGCCGTACTCGCGGCCTGGGCGAGTCGCTACCTGCCGATGCGCGCCGAGGCGGACCCAAGCGAAGACGGCCCGCGCGACACGGTGCGCGTGCGCGAGACCGGCGCCGGGAAGTTCCAGGAGGAGATCGCGATCGGCCCGCATCGGCTCATCGCCGACGAGCCGGCTTCGGCCGGCGGCGGCGATACCGGGCCCTCGCCGTACGACCTTCTGTCCGCTGCGCTGGGCGCGTGCACGGCGATGACGATCCGCTCGTACGCGGATGCCAAGAAGCTCCCGCTCGAGCGCGTGCGTGTCGACCTGCGTCACGAGAAAATCCACGCCGTCGACTGCGCCGAGTGCGAAACCAGGGAAGGTCGCGTCGACCGCATCGAACGGGTGATCAGCCTGGAGGGAGCGCTCGACGACACCACGCGCGCGAAACTGCTCGAGATCGCGAACAAATGCCCTGTGCACCGGACGCTGCACGGGGAGGTTCTGATCCCGACCCGGCTCGCGTAGTGCCTCGTAGCGCCTGCTCTCCGCTCGCGCTCGCATAGTACGGTCGACGACGAACCATCGGCGCGGGCCCCGGCCTTATCATGGGGCTCCCCACTGTGAGCGAGACCGAGCATGCCGATCGTCTGCTTCATCCGTTACGAAATCGATCCCTTCCAGCGCGACGCGTTCCGGGACTATGCCGCGAAATGGGCGCCGATCATTCCGCGTTGCGGCGGAGACCTGGTCGGCTACTTTCTGCCTCACGAGGGGACGAACGACGTCGCCTGGGGGTTGATCGGCTGCGAAAGCCTGGCGGCGTACGAAGCCTATCGAGCGCGCCTGAAAACGGACGCTGAAGGGCGCTCGAACTTTGCCTTCGCGCAGTCGAAGCGATTGATCCTGCGCGAGCAGCGAAGTTTTCTCGAAACGGTCGACGGTACCTTCGGTATCGCCGCCAAGGAGCCGTCGTGATCGCCGTAATCTTCGAAGTGCAACCCAATCCGGGACGCCGGGACGCCTATCTCGATGCCGCCGCCCGCCTGCGGCCGCTGCTCGAGAAGATCGACGGCTTCGTGTCGATCGAGCGCTTCGAAAGCTTGACGACTCCGGGCAGGATTCTCTCGCTGTCCTTCTGGCGCGACGAAGCGGCAGTGCAAGCTTGGCGCAATATCGAGGAACATCGGCGCACCCAGGCTGCGGGCCGGCAGTCGATCTTCGCCGACTACCGGTTGCGCGTCGCCGCCGTGATCCGCGACTACGGCATGAACGATCGGGCGCAGGCGCCGGAGGATTCGCGCCGCGTGCACGACGGAGCCTGAACCCGGGTCAGGAAAGCGCCGCCCTCGCGCGCGTCGGCGGGGGCTCGCGCTGCGCGACCATCTGCGCCATCGCCCTGTCGAAAAGCGGAACCGCTTCGACCGCAACCGTGGCGCGCCCGCTGCGGAACGCGCCGGCAAGGCTCTCGGGAGTGTGCACGAACGCGGTGCTCCCATCGCGATGCGCGAACAGGATGCGGCGCCGCTGCGGCGCGCGCCAGGCGAGCCTCGCCAGCACGGGCTCGCCCTCGTCGGGTTTGAATTCGCACCAGTCTCCGCGCACCAACGCCATGACCTGCTCGTCGTATTGGTCGGGCTCCGGCAGGGCCGGTGTGACCGCGACGGGCTGCCTGGATGCGGCTGCCGGCGCAGCTTCCGACGGTGCTCGAAGCGAAAGCAGGTGCAACTCGAAAAGCGACGACATCAGCGCCTGCCGGCGTGCCTGCGCCTCGCCCTCGGTCGACCAGTCGCGATCGATGCTGCGCAGAAGCTGCGGCAACTGGCTCGCGAGCTTCTTGCGCGCGGCGGTACTGGTCTTCGGTGCGATGCTCCACAACAACTCGTCGATTATCGACAGCTCGGACTCCCAGGCGTCGCCCTCGGGTCCGCTCTTGAGACAAATCGTCGCCAGGCGTTCGACGCACTCGTGGTCGAGAAAGGCGCGGACTTCCGCCGGAATGGCGCGCCCGGCGAGCCGGGCGTCGAGCGCGCTTTGCGCTTCTGCGCGGGCGTCGGCACGCTCGTCCTGCGCGATCAGCGGCGGCACCGCTTCGGCGAGGCGCTGATTGGCTTCCGCTCGCTCGGTGTCGAGGAAGTTGTCGAGTTGGGCCTTGGCGGTGTCGAAGATGCGCAGATCGTCTTCGAATCCTTCGCGGATATCCCGCGCCAGCCGGTTGGCAAGGTCGATCAGCGCGCGGCCTTTTTCGCTCCCGGGTTGCAGATCGATCGAGGCGTGCGCAAGCGTGTCGAAAAAACGACGCGCTGGGTGCTGTGAATCGGAAACTACGCGCTGATCGAGAAGCGCCGCCTTGAGCATCGGTATTTGCAGCCGGCCGATGATTGCCTTGATCTCATCCGGCAGGTACGGATCCTCGAAGACGTAATCCAGCACGCCGGCGACGACGTCCATCGTCACCCGATCGGTCGGCGATCCGCCGCTACCGGCGAGCGCCGTCCTCACCGCCGTCACCTCATTGGCCGTGCCTTCGCGCAAGGCCTCGCGATCCACGCCGGCGAGTTCCGGCAGACCCGGGGGCAGCGAGCGCCCGTGCTGCAGGTTGTTCAGCGTGTTGATCAGCGCCGACCAGACCAGCGCGCCCTGGTGCGCCGACCAGTCGGCTCCGGGACTGCGTCGCGTGTTGGTCGGCCACACCGACGCGGGACCGGAGTCGCCCCATTCGACCGGAGCCGGGGCGGCGGGCGCAGGGGTGCTCGCGCCTGCGTCCCCCCTGGCATCAGGACCGATCATCTGCACCAGCCGATCGAAGAGCGCCCGCCCACCGAGATTCTCGGGCTGCGGCGCGCCGCTGCCGCGGGCGTGGGTGCGCACGCGCAGCGTGGGCAGCACGTCGCGATCCTGCAACAGCACGTTCAACTCACGGTGCAGCGACGTGACCTGCGGCGTCGTGAGGCGCACGAGTTGCTCCATGACCGGTCGCCAGAGCCCATGCTTGGGCCACAGCTCGCGACAGGTGGCGCCATAAGCGTCGCAGACGTAGTCGCTGCTCCACGGATTGTCGAAGGTACCGGCGGCAACCGGCGGCTCGCGCAGGAGCATGCGTACGCGAAAGTCGAGCGCAAAAGCCTCCTCCAGCGTCGCCTCGCGCATCGCCCTCACCGCGCTGGTGAGAGTTACCTGCGCCTGGTGATCGCCATGATCGACGATGGCCAGCGTCGACGCAGGCCCGCGCTCTTCGCGCGATCGCATCTTGCCTTCGCGACGGCGCTCGAACGCCTGATCGAACTTGGCGCGAATGCTCGGTACGACCAGCGTGCGCTTGCTCCGGATCGCGTCCGCGACGCCGTCGTCGAGCAGATCGGGTTTGGCACTGATTGCTGGCGCGGGCTCGTCCTCGTCGCGGGTCGCACCCTGCAGCTTTTCGAGGGCACGAAAGACAGCCGCGTCCAGGCGTTTGTGCGTGAGCGCCAGACATTCGCGCAAGAGTCCCTCGGCTTCCGCCGGGCCGATTTCGCGCGAGTCCTTGACCTCGACGACGACTCGTTCTGGCGCGAGTCGGCCGGTAGTGGTATCACCGCCCATCCGATACCTCGAACGCGGTGGCGCGCGGACCGGCGCAAACTCCGGCCCGCTGCGTCGCGTTGCACGGAAGCTTAGGCTTTGCCCGGCGGCGCCGCAAGCCGAAAGCTGCCGTTCGGCGGTGGAAGCTGCGCACTGATCGCGTCGTGGCGTCTGGCCAGGCCCGCGGGCGAGCTTTCCACGCGAGCTTTACTAAACTGCGCAGCCCTCACAGAATAGCCCTCCCCGAACCCGCTTTGCCCCGCGCTTTGCTCGACCAGACCGTCAAACCGAGTTCCATCGTCAAGTATCTCGACCAGTACGTGATCGGTCAGGACGAGGCGAAGAAGACCGTTGCCGTGGCGGTGTACTCGCACTTCCGGAAGATCGCGCGGTCGCGCCGCGAGAACACGCAGCTCTTCAAGAGCAACATTCTGCTCATCGGTTCTTCCGGAACCGGCAAGACGCTTCTGTGCAGCACGCTGTCGACCTTCCTCCGCGTGCCGTTCGTGACCGCGGAAGCGACTTCGTTGGCGCAGACGCGTTACGTCAACGAAGAGATCGAGGCTATCTTGCAGCGGTTGATCGACAAGGCCGACGGCGACGTCGTGCGGGCGCAGAGCGGTATCGTGTTCATCGACGAGATCGACAAGCTCAAGGCGACCGACCCCAAGGAGCGCAGCACCTCCGGAGAGAGCGTTCAACACGCGCTGCTCAAGATCATGGAAGGTGCGCCGGTGAAGCTCGCGAGCGGCCAGTACATCGATACGACCGACATTCTGTTCATCTGCGGCGGGGCTTTCGTAGGGCTGGACGAGATCATGTCGCAGACGCACGGCTACGGATTCATCTCAACGACAAACGTGGACAATCAGAAGATCATGGACCGCCTGAACTCGCGGGTGAAGCCGACCGATCTGTTCACGTTCGGGTTGATTCCCGAGTTCACCGGCCGGCTGCCGATCGTCGCGCATTTCGCGGACCTGACCCGGAAGATGCTGGTGCGGATCATGACCGAGCCGAAGGACTCGATCTACAGCCAGTTTCGCGAGATCTTCCGCACCGAGAACGTCGAGCTTACTGTCAACCCGCTGGTATTCGAGCAGATCGCGGAGATCGCGTTCGAGTACAAGACCGGTGCGCGGAGCCTGCGCGGGATCTTCGAGGAATTGATCACGCCGATCCTCTACGTCGTTCCCGACCGGTCCGACATCAGCAAGGTCGTGATCGCGTCGATGTTCACCGAGCCGAAACTGACCTAGGCGGAGCGACCCGGAGTTAGCTCCCCATCTTCGCGGCGCGCGCTCTCCGCGGCGGGTGCGCCCAGCGTGGCACAATCCAGGTTTTTCTTCGGGGCAATGCAATGACGTGGCCGCGCAGCGAACCCGAATCGCGAGATGCCTGGATGCGTCTCGGCGTGGCGCTCGCGCTATCAACGATCGGTGGCGTAGGGATGTGGTCGGTCGTCGTCGCGCTGCCCGCTGTGCAGGCCGAATTCGGAGTCGCACGCGGCGACGCGTCCCTGCCGTACACGCTGACGATGATCGGCTTCGGGTTTGCCAGCATCCTCATGGGCCGCCTCGCCGACCGCTTCGGGATCATGGTTCCGGTGATCGTCGGGACGATCGCGCTGGCGCTCGGATTCGGCGTTGCAGCTGCGGCGGGCAGCTTGTGGCAATACGCGCTCGCGCAGGGCCTGCTGATCGGCGCCGGGAGCGCGGCGACCTTTGCTCCATTGCTCGCGCACATTTCGCTGTGGTTCGCGCGCCGACGCGGCATCGCAGTGGCGATCTTTGCGAGCGGTAATTACCTCGCGGGTGCAGTCTGGCCGCCGATCGTGCAGCATTTCATCCAGAGCGACGGCTGGCGGCAGACGTACTTTGGGATCGGCATCTTCTGCGCGGCGACGATGGTTCCGCTGGCGCTGCTGCTGCGACGGCCGCCTCCGGTGACCGAGCTCCCGCTGTCCGGCGTATCCGCGGTGCGCGCGGTCGGTGCGAACGCGCTCGGGCTGTCAGGGCGGGCGCTGCAGACGCTGCTCATCATCGCCGGGCTCGCCTGCTGCGTGGCGATGTCGATGCCGCAGGTGCATCTGGTAGCGTACTGC
>Ga0210402_10006265_pt1 | contig 10562 bp, 6 predicted proteins | sample IncBWC7MmetaG_FD_161055 | JGI IMG/M metagenome (GOLD analysis project Ga0210402, IMG submission 161055) | Forest soil microbial communities from Barre Woods Harvard Forest LTER site, Petersham, Massachusetts, United States - Inc-BW-C-7-M | ecosystem: Environmental > Terrestrial > Soil >... | reverse complement strand
CTCCCCGAACCAATGATCTTCAAGAGCTCATGATCGTTTCCGATATCGTAGGCGCCGTAGCCTTCGGCCATATCTGCGTTCAGGTTCACCTTGATCGTCATCGCGGCCTCCCGACTAACCGGCTCTGTCGCTCATTCTAGCATATACCTTGTAGGATTGGCGTGAGTTCTATCACGGCGGCCTACGCGGCGGGCTGTAGTCGGCTTTGGGTCGAACTGAGAAGAACTCAGTGCGAGCATATGTTTTCCGGGTTGCCTCATAGCGGACATTGGGTTGGGTCGGGCACGTAGCACGCCGTTCGGTAGCAAGGTGCAAAGGTAGAGCACTTCGCGCGCGAGGCTCGAAATTGTCCCGGTTCAAACACCGGTCACCGAATGACCGCTTCCCGCCAACAGCGGCCATTCCATAATGGCTCATTCAGCGAATTGAGTCTTCGGAAAGCATTCTAAAACTGTCGCTCCAATCTATAATTGGACGAACAATCCCGGCGCGTAGGCGCCTGCCCTCCGAGTTGCCGTTGAGATGCTTCGACCGTGCCAGGGAGGCAGCGATATCTCTTTCTTGCGGGGCACGGCGCTGAACAATCCGACCAACCACTACGTCGATCCCGGGGAATATATTATTTCTGTATTAAAGAGGCGCCGGAGTCAGGCTCGAATTCCTATCCCCCGTGCGCCATCTCCCCCTGCGAGCGCGGGGGGTTATGACACAACAGGAAATAGAGCCATGACGACGAAAAATCTCGCTTTAGCCGCATCGATCATGATGCTGGCTACGATCTCAGGACAGGCGCTTGCGGGCACGGCCGCACCGAAAGCGCAATATTGGCGCGTAGCGACCGGCCGCTCAGACCATCAGGCGATACGCGCTTTCAATGCTATCCATCCGCCGACGGCGACACAGACGATGGAGCCCACTGCGCACCGACGCCTTTCTTCATCTGCTCCCGAGTTAACCTCTCCACTGGTTCCGCCGCAGGATGGGCACTTTCCGCCTGTGTAGCGAAGCAGCGTAAAAGCGCGCTTACAATTGTTGCAGCTAAACCAGTCGGTCATCCTCTATGCTGTCGACTCTCAATACAACGATGGCCGCTATACGCAGGTCCTAGCGCAAGCGATGACGAGCGTGATTTCGCGTTAGAAGCATCGCTGCAATGAAAAACCCGCCGGCGCTATAAACGTCGGCGGGCCAACAGGCTTCACTCGTTCGGTGCGGCACGGAACCGCAATACCTTCAATACCGCGGACCCGTTGACGTCAGGTTACATGTGGTCCTCTGAGCGGAGGACGCCAAAATGGTCGATTTGCGATAGAGGCCAGCAGCCCTTCGTCACGCCCCCTGAGCCCGCATCGTGACGAGGATCAGGCCCGACCAACAATGGCGTTGGCGGGCCGCCCGTCGCGAATGGCGCGTCTCTTTTGCCCGGCCCTCACGGGCAGCTTTCGTGTGCCATTTCCGGCTCGTTCCCGTTTCCCGGTCTGTTCTCATAGCAAGTGGGTTCAGGGACAACGTGGCCGATATCGCTCCATAAGGCAAAGCCTGGACCAACGTTACTGGCAAGAGCGGCGGCCATGTCCACTCTCGACATTGTTTAGCCTGCTGACAGAGGCTTGGCGACATCCGCCGGTATTCTAAGCCGATACCCGACCCCCGTCTCGGTCAGGATAAACTGAGGCCGCTCCGGGTCGGCCTCGATCTTCTGCCGAAGCTGGCGTACATAGACACGCAAATACTGCGCATCCGTCAGTTCGTCCCATAGCTCCCTCAATAGGAAGCGATGCGTAAGCACCTTGCCAGCGTGTTGCACTAAGACGCGCAGCAAGTCGTACTCCTTCGGCGACAATTTCACTTCCCTGTCGCCGACCTTCACTATACGGCGCACCAGGTCGACGGAGAGATCGCCCACCCTGAATATTGGCCGCTCGCCCGTGACCTGCAATTGGTGCCGCATCGCCGCGCGGAGCCGCGCCATCAACTCATCCATACCGAACGGCTTCGTCAGATAGTCGTCGGCGCCGAGATCTAGCGCCTGTACCTTGCCGCCCTCATCGCCGCGGCTCGACAGCACCACGATCGGCACGCTTTCGTTGCGGCCGCGGATGGTGCGGAGCAGGTCGTGGCCCTGGATATCAGGCAGGCCGAGGTCGAGGATGATCAGCGCCGGATTTTGCGCGAGCAGCTCTAGCGCGGTTTTGCCGTTCGGCGCCTCCAGGATCTCATAACCTTGCGTGCTCAGTCCCATCCGCAGCAACTTGCGGATCGGCGGCTCGTCGTCGATGACAAGGACCTTGATCGGGTTGGCGTTCATGCGGCGGTATCCAGAGCGCGGGAGCCTGTCGGGATCGGCAGGCGAATGGTCAGCACCGCGCCGCTGCGGTCGGTGCGGTTGGCAGCCGTGATCCGGCCATTCATGGCCTCGACAAAGCCGCGGGAGATCGCAAGTCCCAGCCCCGTACCGGGGCGGACATGATCGCCCTTCTGTGCGCGGTAAAATTTGTCGAACACGCTTTCCAGCTCGGTCGGCGGGATGCCCTCGCCTTCGTCGGCGACCTGCAGCGAGACGGAATCCCACTCGCGAAAGCTCCGGATCGAGATCGTAGTGTCGGCCGAAGAATATTTCGCGGCGTTGTCGAACAGGTTGAACAGCACCTGCTCAAACAGCACGGCATCGAGCTCCAGCATCGGCAGATCGGCGGCCAGTTCAAGCGAAACCTTGTGCCAAACCAAAATCTTGGAGGCGCGTCGGAGAGCACTTCCGACGATCTCGCCGACATCGTGCAGCGCGGTGTTGGGTACGATGGCGCCGGATTCGAGCTTGGTCATGTCGAGCAGGTTGGCGATGAAGCGGTTGAGGCGTTCGGACTCGTCGATCACGGTCGCCAGCAAATCTCGCTTCTCGGTATCGGACAGATTGCTGGCGAGATCGCGCATGGTCGAGGCCGCGCCGAGTACGGAAGCGAGCGGCGTCTTCAGGTCGTGCGAGATCGAGGTGAGCAGCGCCGAGCGCAACCGCTCCGATTCCACGGTGCGCTTGACCTGGTCCATATCCTCCACCAGCAGCACGCGCTCGATCGCAAGCGCGCCCTGGTCGACCAGCGCATCAAGCAGCCGGCGCTGGTCCGGTGTCAGCAGCGGCCCGCTGCGGTCGTCGTCAATGCCGATCACGCCAATCGAGCCGCGGCCGGTGCGCATCGGCAGGAACAGCCGCTTGGCGCCCGGCAGCGTGTCCGACCCGCGCCCCGCAGGCCGGTCATTGCTCCAGGCCCAGTTCGCCGCGGCGAGGTCGGCCTTGTCGAGCTCATCCTCGGGCGGATAGCCCGCTTTCACGGTCAACACGCCGTCTTCGGGTAGCAACAATACGACGCGCACTTTCAGCATCAGTGCGGTCTGATAAGCTGTGGCCCATAACACGTCGTCGAGGGTTGCGGTACCGGCGAGCTTTCTGCTGAACGCATAGAGCTGCTCGGTAGTCCTGATCCGGCCGATCGCGGTATCGGCCTGGGTGCGCACGCGCGCCGCGACGTTAGAGACCAGGATCGCGACCACCAAGAAGAGGACGAAGGCCGCGATATTGGTCGGATCGGTGATGGTGAAGGTGTAGATCGGCGGCATGAAAAAGAAATTGTAGGAGAGCGAGGCCGCGATCGTGGCCAGAAGCGAGGGCCCCAATCCATAGCGGACGGCGACCCCCACCACGGCGGTCAGCAGCACGAGGTCGACGTTCTCAATGCCGAACCACGGCCGGATCAGCTCGGCGGCGCCCAGGCCCACCGCGACGACCACGAGCGCCATCAAATAGGGCCGCGCGTCGATCGGTTCGCTCCGCGCAGCGGTCTGCACCGTCGGCTTTGGCCCCGGCCCGGCCGGCAACTCCTCGCCGGCAATCACCTGAACCGTGATGTTGCCTGCGCGCCTGACCAGATCATGCACGACCGACCCGCGCGTCATCTCGAACCAGCGCGAGCGGGTCGACTTGCCGATGATGATCTGCGTGACGTTATTGGCATGGGCGAAGCCGATGACGTCGTCGGCAATGCGGCGGCCGACACCGGGAATGGTGAGCGCCTCGCCGCCCAGGGACTCCGCCAGCCGCAGCGTGTCGGCAAGCCGGTCGCGTTCCTGGTCGGAGAGTTGCAGGCTGCGCCGCGTCTCGATCGAGATCGCGGTAAACTGCGCGTGGAGCCGGTCGGCAAGCCGCTTGGTGTAGCGCACCAGCCCCGCTGCGCGCGGGTCCTCGCTGACGCAGACCAGGATACGTTCGCCTGCGGCCCAGGGGCCGGCAATCGCATTGGCCTGCATGTGGTTGAGCAGCTGCTCGTCGACGCGGTCGGCGGTGCGGCGCAGCGCGAGCTCGCGCAGTGCGGTGAGATTACCCGGCGAGAAATAATGCTCCAGCGCGCGCTCGGCCTGTTTGGGGACATAGACCTTGCCCTCCTTCAGCCGCTGCATCAGGTCGTCGGGCGTGAGGTCGATCAGCTCGATGGCGTCGGCGCGATCGAAGATCGAATCCGGCACGGTCTCGCGCACCCGCACATGGGTGATCTGCGCGACCACGTCGTTGAGACTTTCGATGTGCTGGATGTTGACCGCGGTATAGACGTCGATGCCGCGCGACAGCAGCTCCTCGACGTCGAGATAGCGTTTCGGGTGCCGGCTGCCGATGACATTGGTGTGGGCGAGTTCGTCGACCAGCGCGATCTGCGGATGCCGCGCGATCACGGCATCGAGGTCCATCTCCTCGAGGATCTGGTCCTTGTATTCGATGCGCTTGCGCGGAATGACTTCGAGCCCCCGCAGCAGCGCCTCGGTCTCGGCGCGGCCATGGGTCTCGATAAAGCCGACCACCACGTCGGTCCCGGCCTTGAGCTTGGCGTGCGCGCTTTGCAGCACTTCGTAGGTCTTGCCGACGCCGGGGGCGGCGCCGACAAAAATCTTCAGCTTGCCGAGAGGGCTGTCCTCCCGCCGGGCCGCCTCCAGCAAGGGTTCCGGCGAGGGACGTTGTTCGGGATCACGGCGCTGATTTGCCATGCGGCCAATATAAGCCGTCGCCGTGAACCGGGCATAGGCCCCGCTCACTTCGAGGTGGCGTCGAGCACAAGGTTGAGCGTCAACACGTTGGCGCGCGGTTCGCCCAACAATCCGGCAAACCGGCCCTTGGTGTTCTGCATCACCAATTCGCGTATCCGGGCTTCCGGCAAATTCCGGGCCTTGGCAATCCGAGGCACCTGGAACAAGGCGGCCTCCGGCGAGATGTCGGGGTCAAGTCCGCTGCCCGAGGTCGTGACCAGATCGACCGGTACTGAGGCGGAGGGATTTTCGGCCTTCAGCTTCTCGACGTCTTCTTTGACCCGGTCGTTCAGCGCCTTGCTGGTCGGGCCGAGGTTGGAGCCGCCGGAATTGGCTGCGTTGTAGGGCGCAGACACGGTCTTGGTCGCATCGTTCGGATCGGGAGCTGTGGTCGCCGACGGCCGGCCGTGGAAATATTTGTCGCTCTTGAATTCCTGCCCGATCACGGCGGAGCCGACCACCTTGCCGTCCTTCTCGATCAGGCTTCCTGCGGCCTGTTTCGGAAAGACAACGCCGGCGATCGCGGTCATGGCGAGCGGATAGGCCAATCCCGTGATCAGCGTGAGCGCGAGCAGCAGGATGACGGCGGGACGAATTTCGCGAAGCATGTTTGCCTCCTTACGCGAGATGCAAGGCCGCGACCACGAGGTCGATCGCCTTGATGCCGATAAAGGGAATGATGATGCCGCCGACGCCATAGATCATCAGGTTGCGGCGGAGCAGCGCACCGGCACCGAGCGCGCGATAGGCGACGCCTTTCAGCGCCAGCGGAATCAGGGCGATGATGATCAGTGCGTTGAAGATTATCGCCGACAGGATGGCGCTCTGCGGGCTCGTCAGGTGCATGATGTTGAGCACGCTGAGCTGCGGATAGAACGCCAGAAACATCGCGGGGATGATGGCAAAATATTTCGCCACGTCGTTGGCGATCGAGAACGTCGTTAGCGCACCGCGGGTTATCAACAGCTGCTTGCCGATCTCGACCACTTCGATCAACTTGGTCGGGTTGGAATCGAGATCGACCATGTTGCCGGCTTCGCGCGCGGCCTGGGTGCCGGTGTTCATGGCAACGCCGACGTCGGCCTGCGCTAGTGCCGGCGCGTCATTGGTGCCGTCGCCGCACATGGCGACAAGCTTGCCCTTGGCTTGCTCTTCGCGGATCAACTTCAGCTTGTCCTCGGGCGTGGCCTGGGCCAGGAAATCGTCGACGCCCGCTTCCGCCGCGATAGCGGCTGCGGTCATCGGATTGTCGCCGGTGATCATCACGGTGCGGATACCCATGCGGCGGAGCTCGGCAAAGCGCTCACGGATGCCGCCCTTGACGATGTCCTTGAGCTGGATGACGCCAAGCAGACGGCCATCCTTCGCCACCGCCAGCGGCGTGCCGCCGGACTTGGCGATCTCGTCCGAGATCGACTGCAATTCGCGGCCGATATCGGAGTTGAGCAGCGGCTGGAGCGAACGGACCGTATTGCCGCTCGCAACCGGCTGCGTAGTAGCGCCCGAGACATAGTTGAGGATTGCATCGACCGCGCCCTTGCGCACCGACGAACCGCCGGCATCGACGCCGCTCATGCGGGTTTGCGCCGTGAAGGGAATGAAGGTCGCGCCCAGCTCGGCCATGTCGCGGCCGCGGATGCCAAACTTCTCCTTCGCCAGCACAACGATCGAACGGCCTTCCGGCGTCTCGTCGGCGAGCGAGGCGAGCTGCGCGGCATCGGCGAGCTCCTGCTCGGTCACACCACGCACCGGGCGGAAGGCGGTTGCCTGCCGGTTGCCGAGCGTGATGGTGCCGGTCTTGTCGAGCAGCAACGTATCGACATCGCCGGCGGCTTCCACCGCGCGGCCGGACATCGCGAGCACGTTGAAGCGTACCAGCCGGTCCATGCCGGCGATGCCGATGGCCGACAACAGCGCGCCGATGGTGGTCGGGATCAAGGTTACGAACAGCGCCACCAGGATGACGACCGAGATCGAGCCGCCGGCATAGGTCGCGTAGCTCGGAATCGTCACGGTCGCGAACACGAAGATGATGGTGAGGCCCGCGAGCAGGATGTTGAGGGCGATCTCGTTCGGCGTCTTCTGCCGCTCGGCGCCCTCGACCAGCTTGATCATGCGGTCGATGAAGGTCGAGCCCTGCGCCGCGGTGATACGGACCTTGATCCAGTCCGACAGCACCTGCGTGCCGCCGGTGACGGCAGAACGGTCGCCGCCCGATTCGCGAATCACGGGCGCGGATTCACCGGTGATGGCCGCCTCGTTCACGGAGGCGACGCCTTCGATCACCTCGCCGTCGGAGGGGATGTGGTCGCCGGCTTCGACCAGCACGACATCGCCGACCTTCAGGCTGGCGCCGGGCACCAGGCGAACGGTGCCGTCGGAGCCCGAAAGCAGCTTGGCCTGGGTCTCGGTGCGGGTCTTGCGCAGCGATTCCGCCTGGGCCTTGCCGCGGCCCTCGGCGACGGCCTCGGCCAAGTTCGCAAACAGCACCGTGAACCACAGCCACAGGATGATCTGGAAGGTGAAGCCGAGATGTTCGCCGCCGGTCAAGAGATCGCGCAGGAAGATCACGGTCGTGAGCGCCGCCACGATCTCGACCACGAACATCACCGGGTTCTTGATCATGACGCGCGGATCGAGCTTGGCGAAAGCCGCACCGATCGCAGGCAGCACGATCTTCGGATCAAGCATCGTGGCAACCGGCATGCGCTTGTTCATTTTTACGACGGGTTCCATGGAGGCCACTCCAAATCAAAACAGGGTGTTGGCGTTCATCGCGAGATGCTCGACGATGGGGCCGAGCGCGAGCGCCGGGAAGAAGGTGAGGCCGCCGATGATCAGGATCACACCGACTACAAGGCCCACAAACAGGCCGCCGGTGGTCGGGAAGGTGCCACTCGAGGCGGGAATCGACTTCTTCTCCGCGAGCGAGCCCGCAATCGCCATCGCCGGGATGATCATGAAGAAGCGGCCGACGAACATCGCCACTGCACCGGTGAGGTTGTAGAAGAGGATGTTGCCGGTCAACCCTGCGAAGGCAGAGCCGTTGTTGCCTGTCGAGGACGTATAGGCGTAAAGCACCTCAGTGAAGCCGTGCGGTCCGGCGTTCGCCATCGAGGCCACGGCCGTCGGATAGACCACCGCAACGGCGGTCCAGCCGAGATACATCAAGGGCAGCACGAGGATCGCAAGCATCGCCATCTTAACCTCGCGCGCCTCGATTTTCTTTCCGGCATATTCCGGCGTCCGGCCGACCATCAGGCCCGCCACGAAGATCGAGAGGATGACGAACAGCAGCATGCCGTAGAGGCCGGCGCCGACGCCACCGACGATGATCTCGCCGAGTTGCATGTTGATCAGCGGGATCATGCCGCCGAGCGCGGTGAAGCTGTCATGCATGGCGTTAACGGCGCCGCAAGAGGCCGCCGTGGTGATCACGGCAAACAGCGAGGAGGCAACGATGCCGAAGCGGACCTCCTTGCCTTCCATGTTGCCGCCGGAAAGCCCCAGCGCCTGCAGCGTGGAGGTTCCGTTTGCCTCCGCCCAATAGCAGACGGCGACGCCGGCGAGGAACAGCACGCCCATGACGGCGAGGATCGCCCAGCCCTGGCGCTGGTTGCCGACCATGCGGCCGAACACGTTGGTCAGCGCCGCGCCGAGCGCGAAGATCGAGATCATCTGCACGAAGTTCGACAGCGCGGTCGGATTCTCGAAGGGGTGCGCGGCATTTGCGTTGAAAAAGCCGCCGCCATTGGTGCCGAGCATCTTGATCGCAACCTGCGAGGCGACCGGCCCGACCGCGATGGTCTGCTTGGCGCCTTCCAGCGTCGTCGCCTCGACATAGTCGCCGAGCGTCTGCGGCATGCCCTGGGAAACCAGGAACAGGGCGTAAACGATGCAGATCGGCAGCAGGATGTAGAGCGTGCAGCGGGTGACATCGACCCAGAAATTGCCGACGGTGCGCACCGAGGCTCGAGCGAAACCGCGGATCAACGCAACGGCGAGCACGATGCCGGTCGCCGCCGACAGGAAGTTCTGGTGCGTCAGGCCCAGCATCTGCACGAGATAAGACAGCGTGCTCTCGCCGCCGTAGTTCTGCCAATTGGTGTTGGTGATGAAGGAGATCGCGGTGTTGAAGGAGAGATCCTCCGCGACAGCCGATTGCCCGGCCGGATTGAACGGCAGCACGGCTTGTAACCGCATCAGCCCGTAAATGATGAGAACGCCACCGACATGGAACAACAGCATGGAGACCGTGTAGATCAGCCAATGCTGTTCGCGCCGCTCGTCGACGCCGCTGATCCAGTACAGCCCGGCCTCGACCGGGCGCAGTACCGGCGACAGGAAGGTGCGTTCGCCGTTGAAGACGTGCGTCATGTACCAGCCGAGCGGTTTCACCAGCGCGACGATGATGACGCAATAGAGAATGATCTGAAGCCAACCGATCACAGTCATGGCATTAATCCTTGATGAGCTGTCTTCCGCGCAGGAGCGCGAGGAGCATCGCAAGCAGCAGCGCAACGAGCATGGCGTCCGCCAGCAGCAGTTTTAGAAGCAGCAGCACGGTTTAAAACCGCTCGGGCCGCAGCAACGCATAAGTCAGGTACATCAGGAGGCCGACCGAAACGAGACCGGCGAGCGAATAGTCGAAGATCATGGCCCCTCTCCTTCAGAGCCGTTCGCAGGCGTAGGTGTAGCCGATCGCGAGCGCAAAGAAGCCGAAGCCGAGCGCCAGCATCAGAATGTCCATCATGGGGATACTCCTTGTTGCGCTTAATCCTTGACGCAACTGTTCCCGGCGGGCAGCTTGCGGCAGATCAGAAGCGATCCACTTTCCGCAGCGCCCAGCGGGGAATCTCACGGCACTGGGGTGCCACTGCTGACATAGGTTTTCGAGATGGGGGCTATTGCGAAGTTATAGGAATTTCATAAGGGTCGCCCGACGCCGCTAAAGTTGGCGAAACAAGCTACGCTGTCGCGTCGTCCCGCGTCTCTCACTTATGAAATCCCTATATTTCTCACCCTCGCCTCCCCTCGTTTTCAAATGCCGTTCCGGCGATCTTGCTCGCGATGGCCGCCGTCCCGCGGCCAATACCGCTATTGGGATGCCGCGATGTCCGTCGTTGCCCTGCATTACGATGCTGCCTCACTCGGCGAGCGGCTTCGCGACGCGCATGCGGTTACGCGACCCCTGATGCTGGACGTGATCGACAAGGCCTGCCAGCGCTTCCGCTCGCTCGGACAGCGCGAACGAACCGTCCGCGTAAGCCGTCTGATCGAAGCGGAAGCCTGGGCCGATGCCGCGCAAGCGCTGCTGGAGCTCGAGCTGCCGCTGTGGCAGGTTCGTCGCATCGCCTACGACGACGGCGAGTGGTATTGTGCCCTGTCACGCGAGCGCGAGCTTCCGGATCGGCTGGACCGCTCGGTCGAGGCGCGACATGGAAACCTTGCGCTCTCCCTGCTCTCGGCTTTCACGGAGGTGCAGGCACTCACGG
>Ga0210402_10006262_pt1 | contig 10565 bp, 6 predicted proteins | sample IncBWC7MmetaG_FD_161055 | JGI IMG/M metagenome (GOLD analysis project Ga0210402, IMG submission 161055) | Forest soil microbial communities from Barre Woods Harvard Forest LTER site, Petersham, Massachusetts, United States - Inc-BW-C-7-M | ecosystem: Environmental > Terrestrial > Soil >... | reverse complement strand
CCACCAGAATCGTATTCCCCAGGTCGCGCAGGTCGTGAAGAATCTTGATGAGCCGGTGCGTATCCCGCGGGTGCAGCCCGATCGACGGCTCATCCAGCACATACAGCGTGCCCACCAGCCGCGAACCCAGCGAAGTCGCCAGCTGAATGCGTTGAGCCTCGCCGCCCGACAGCGTAGAAGACAACCGGTCCAGAGTCAGATATTCCAGCCCGACATTATTAAGAAATCGCAGCCGCTCCCGGATCTCCTGCAAAAGTTTGTCCGCAATCTCAGCTTGCTCCGCACTCAGTTCAACCTGCTCAAAGAATCGCAGCGCATCTTCGACCGTAAGCGCACAAACCTCGCAAATATTCCGCCCGTTGATCTTGACTTGCCGCGCTTCCAGCCGCAGCCGCGACCCATTGCAGTCTGGGCACAAAGAATATCCGCGATATCGGCTCAGAAATACGCGCACGTGCAGTTTGTATTTCTTGCGCTCCAGATGATTGAAGAATCCGCGAACCCCCAGAAATTTTCCTTCACCCTTGAGTATGAGATCCTTGTGCTCCTGCTCCAGGTCCGCCCACGGCACGTCGAGCGGAATCCCCGCGGCCTTGGCGAACCGCTTCAGATCGGTGAACAATGGCCGATACTTGGGCTTGGTCCACGGCTCAATCGGGCACTCGCTCAGCGTCTTCAGCTTGTCCGGGATCACCAGGTCAAGATCGAAGTCGATCGTATTCCCAAATCCCTGGCACCGCGGACACGCCCCGTAAGGATTGTTAAAAGAAAAAAGCCTCGGCTCCGGCTCCTCATACCGCAGACTGCACTCCTTGCACTCGAACCGCTGCGCAAACCGCAGCCGTGTAGGACGGACACTCCTGTCCGTCGCCGTTGCAGTTGCAGTTGCTTTTGAAGTTGCTCGTTCGCCCTCTCCTGAAATCTCGGACTCAGGCATCTCAAAAATGACTTCACCCGCTTCCCGGTAAGCCGTCTCAATCGCATCGACAACACGCGTCCGAGACTCCGCCGAAACGACGAGCCGATCCACCAGCACGAACACCGGCTGCGCAAAATCAATATCGAGCAACGATTCCGGCGTAGAGAATTCGTAAACCTCCCCCGCCTGATAAAGCCGGTTGAACCCACTCTTGCGCAAATCAAACAACCGAGTCTTCAACGCCTCGGTCAACTGCGCCCCGGGCGCCCCACCCTTCTCGCGCTTTTCGCGAGAGAGCCCGCCCTGAGCTTGTCGAAGGGGTGGGGATTTCGACTTACTCTTTTGTAAGTCCGCGCTTCTCTCCGCCTTGTGCCCCGCCCCCGGCCGCTGCAGCGAAAACAACACCTGCAACCGCGACCCCGGATCCAGCGCCAGAATGGCGTCGGCAACTTCATCCACCGTATCCTTCTTCACCTCGCGCCCGCACTTCGCGCAATAAGTCCGCCCCACCCGAGCAAACAGCAGCCGCAGATAGTCGAAAATCTCCGTCGCCGTCGCCACTGTCGACCGCGGATTCCGCGTCGTATTTTTCTGCCGGATCGCCACCGCCGGCGCAATCCCATCAATCGTATCCGCGTCCGGCTTCTCGATCCGCTCCAGAAATTGCCGCGCGTACGCCGAGAGCGACTCCACGTACCGCCGCTGTCCTTCCGCATAGATCGTGTCAAACGCCAGCGACGATTTGCCAGACCCTGAAACCCCGGTCACCACCGTCAACTGATTGTGCGGGATATCAAAATCAATGTTCTTAAGGTTATGCACGCGGGCGCCGCGTACCACAATGCTTTCCGTGGGGGTCAAAACAATGGGCGTAGGGTCAGAAGACATCGGATAAGGGTTCGGCACAGCCCCACGCGAATCCCGAGCGCAAGCGCTCAGAGCCCTCCGCGAGGCCTACCGAATCTTTCTATTATAAGGGGAAATAGATGTGCTTATGTGTCGACAGCCGCCCTCGGCTGTCCGTCGAGCGCAACTCGACTGCTTCGTCTTAAGGAAATGCCATGCGGGACGCGCTTTCAGTCCCGGCTCTCGTCGTTCTCCCGATCGCGCCGCTGCCCGTACCGAATGGCGAAGCCGAATCCAAACACCATGATCGCCACCGGCGGAGCCAGCATCACAAAGATCGCCCGGTTGAGCGCGCGCTGACCCTCCTTGGGCGTCGCCTTCGCGTTTGCGCTGCACATCGCGCATCCCTGGGCGAACGCCGGAGAAGCCCAAAGCGCGAGCGCCAGAAGAAAAGCTCCTACCCGAAATTTGGGGCTCAACCGCACGCTAGTGCACTCCCAGCCGTATGATCCGGTCCGCATCCGGAAAGAAGAAAAAGTACATGATCACAAAGCACGCCGTCACCGAAATGACCAGCATCCAGCGCATGATCGCCTTCTCAAACTTCAGGTGCATGAAGTAGCCAATAATCAGCGCCGACTTCACAATCGACAGCAGCAGCAACACCTCGAGCATCCGCACCGGCTGGAAGACCTGCTTGTAACCCAGCACCACCTCCACGGCGGTCAGGACTAGCAGCGCTCCCCAGACCCAGAAATATTGTCCCTTGCTATCGTCGTGCGTCGCGGCATCGCTCATCGTCAAGGCCCTCGCCAATTTTTCTAACTGATCTTGGTCGACATCAAATACACCAGCGGGAAAATAAACATCCACACCAGATCGACAAAGTGCCAATACAGCCCGCAAATCTCAACATCCTGCGCGTCGTAAACCTTCGGCTTTAGAAACAGAATGATCGCCGCCACCACCAGGGCGATTCCCAGAACGTGCACCGGATAATGGAACACGTTGCCCGCAGGAATCATCAGGGCGCCCGCAATCCAGAGCACCGCTATCACCGGCAGGAACCATTTCCGAAACGCCACCACACCCAGATAAATCACGCCAATCGTGACGTGCAGCATGTGCATCGCGGTCAGCCCAAAAAAAGCCTGTGAAAACTGCGGCACATTTTTCGAAATATCCGCCAATTCACCGCTCGCCGCGCTCGCCGGCTGCGTCACTCCCAGCGCCGTCATAAATCCCGGAATCGACAGCCCCTCGTCAATCAGCTTCGACCATTCCATACCGTGCAGCACGATAAACGCCGTGCCAAACGCCATCGTCGCCACCAGCCAGTTCCGCATCCACGCCCGGTCGTTGCGCTGCGCCGCAAACACGGCCATCACCATGGTCAGCGAACTAGAAAGCAGGCACGCCGTCATGATCGTGGCGTTCGTAATGCTGGCCACATGAAACGGCGTCGGCCACGGATTCGTGTAAATCCGGTTGTAGCTGAAGGCAAACAGCAGCGCTCCGAAGGTCAGCGAGTCCGAGGCCAGAAACAGCCACATCCCCACCTTCTTCGAATAAGCTCCAAACAGTGGCGCCTCGTACGCTCCCGGCAGCCCGTGTTCGACAGCAGCGGCGTCAGACATTCCCGATGATCCCCTTTCCCCTGTCATCCTGAGGCGGGCGCCCTTTGCCCGCCGAAGGACCTATGCAACCCCTTCTTGAACCTTCGTGCCCTGCGTGCTTAGCGCCGTTAAGGTCTTACCGCACAAATCCCAGCAGCGCAAAAACATAAATCCACAGCACGGCCATAAAATGCCAATACCAAGCCGTGATGTCGACCACGATCCTTCGCGACTCCACCGGTTTCTTCAGCAGGGAAGCGCTGGCCGCCCAAACCAATGCAATCATCCCGCCCGTCAGGTGCAACGCATGCACGATCGTCAGCAAAAATGCAAACGAGCTGCTGGGATTCGTGCTCACATAAAATCCCCGCGCATGCAGTTCACTCCAGGCAAGCCACTGCCCGGCGAGAAATCCGATCCCCAGAAGTACGGTGACTCCAAGCCACGGAAAAGACTTCTCGTTTCCCAGCGAAACTCCCGGAATCCCTGCCAGAGGAGCCAGAGCCGCTCGCCGTGCAGCGTCCCTTCGCGCCAACTCCATCGTGACGCTGCTGACCAGCAGCAATGCCGTATTGATCCCCAGCAGCGACCACGGTAAATCTGTCTTGCCCCAATCGCGCACGTAGGTGTTCGACGCCCCATCAAACGTCGGCAGCCCCTGCCGCACGATGTAAGCGCTGGTCAGCGAGATGAACACCATGCACACGGTGGCGATCCCGCAGGCCAGTCCCAGCCGCGCCCGCCTCAGCCGCGCCCCATAATTCGGAACGTCGCCGCCGCCACGCCCGTCATCGCCGCCACCCACAGGAGGTGCCGGCGGCTTGTGGCCGTGTCCGATGTCGTCGAGCGGAGTGGTTGGAGTGAACGTTGCCATTTCTTGAATTCTCGGGTGCCCCATTTCTCGCGCGTCCTTCGCGCGAGAAGTGGGTCAGTGCGCAGTAACCCCCGCCGGATCATTCTGCATCACGTAATCCTTCGCCGCGCCCGGTACACCGTACTCATACGGCCCATGATTCACCACCGGAGTCACGCCGCCAAAATTGTCGTGCGGCGGTGGAGTCGCCGTCGTCCACTCCAGAGTCGTCGCTTCCCACGGATTGTCGCTCGCCTTCGGCCCCTTAAACATGCTCCAGAACAGATTGATCACAAAAATAAACTGCGCCGCAATCGTAATGATCGCCGCCCAGGTCATGAAGTGGTGTAGCGGCATCAACTTAGCCAGATACGCCACTTCCGTATATTGCGAGTACCGCCGCGTCCCGCCCGCCAGTCCTAAATAGTGCATGGGCATGAAGATCGCGTAGGTCCCAGCCAGTGTGAGGAAGAAATGGATCTTCCCCCACGTCTCATTCATCATCCGCCCAAACATTTTCGGGAACCAGTAATACGTAGCCGCAAACATCCCGAAGATTGCCGCCACGCCCATGATCAGGTGGAAGTGCCCCACCACAAAATAAGTATCGTGCAGCTGAATATCGAGCACCGGCTGCGCCAGGAACGGCCCGCTGAGTCCGCCCGAAACAAATAACGACACGAATCCAATCGCGTACAGCATCGGCGTCTGAAAGCGAATCCGCCCCTTCCACATCGTCCCCAGCCAGTTAAACGTCTTGATAGCCGAAGGTACGCCAATGCACATGGTCAGCAGCGAAAACGCAAACGCCGAGTACGGGCTCATCCCGCTCATAAACATGTGATGGCCCCACACCATGAATCCGAAAAATCCAATCGACAACATGGCGTAGACCATCGCCCGATAGCCAAAAATCGGCTTGCGCGAGAACGTCGACAAAACCTGCGACGCCACGCCCATACCCGGCAGAATGGCGATGTAAACCTCCGGATGTCCGAAGAACCAGAACAGATGTTGCCACAACAGCGGCGACCCGCCCTTGTGCCCCATGATCTGCCCGTTCACCACCACCAGCGGCACGTAAAAGCTGGTTCCGAGATTGCGGTCCATCAGCAGCAAAATGCCCGCCGAGAGCAGCACGCCAAATGCCAGCAAGCCCAGGATCGCGGTGATGAACCACGACCAAACCGTCAGCGGCATGCGCATCATGGTCATGCCCTTGGCCCGCAAATCAAGCGTGGTAGTGATGAAGTTCAGTGCGCCCATCAGCGACGCGACGCAGAAAATCGCGATGCTGGTAATCCACAAATCCGCGCCGAGTCCCTCGCCCGGTCCCGCGGACGGTAGCGCGCTGAGCGGTGCGTATCCCGTCCACCCATGCAGCGGTGCGCCTCCCGTCACGAAGAACGCAGCGATGATTACCACGAACCCCACAAATGTCGTCCAGAACGAAAGCATGTTAAGGACCGGGAACGCCATGTCCGGCGCGCCAATTTGAATCGGCAGAAAGTAGTTTCCGAACCCGCCCTGCGGCGCCGTCGTCAGCACAAAAAACACCATGATGGTGCCGTGCATGGTGAGCAGGCTGAGATAGGTTTCCGGCTGGATCGTACCCACCAGAGGCAGCACCGCATTCGGCCAGACCAGGTGGATGCGCATCAACAGCGACAGAAACATCCCGACAAATACCGCTGTGAGCGCCAGGAAAAAATACTGGATGCCGATGACTTTGTGGTCGAGGCTGAAAATGTACTTCCGAATGAAACCCTGAGGAGCGTGCGCGTGCGGGTTCTCCATAGCGACCATGTTATTGTTTCTCCGCCTCCCGAGCCGCCAGCCACTTGTCGAAATCTTCCTGGCTGACGACGTGAACCACACCGTGCATCTTGTAGTGACCGAGACCGCAAAGTTCGGCGCAGGCAATCTCGTACTCGCCGATCGCCGTCGGTTTGAAGTGCATATGAATGTTCAATCCCGGCACCGCATCCTGCTTGAAACGCAGCGAGGGCACAAAAAAGCTGTGGATCACGTCCACTGCCCGCAGGCTCACATCCACTTCGCGGTCCACCGGCAGGTACATAGTTCCCGTGACCACGTCATCTTTCGCGGCGGGATCGGAAGTATTCAGTCCCACCGCCGCCTCGCCGCCCGCCGATGGATCCATCAGCTTCGGACTCGTCGCCCCGTACTTTCCATCCGGCCCCGGATAGCGGAAGTACCAGGCAAACTGCATTCCCGTAACTTCCACCTGCACCGCTCCCGCCTCGGCTGCATCGAAGCGCTGGCTCGCCCACACGCTGCTGCCCATCAGATTCAGCCCGATGAACAATACCGCCGTAAGCAGCGTCCAGACAACTTCAAGCGTGGTGTTTCCGTGCGAATACGAAACCGGCGGAGAAGAGGAACTCTCCCGGTACCTCCACACGATGTAGCCCAAGCCCAGCTGCGCCGCCAGGAAAACGATCCCCATGATGATGAAGGTGAGGGTGAACTGCCGGTCAATAAACCCCGCGGATGCGGCCGCCCCAACCGGCAGCCACCAGGTCTTAGCGACGAAAAAATATGTGCTGGCCAGTGTAATCAGCCAGATCAACAGCAGTAACGCGAGGCCCATTCCCCAGCCCTCCTGGGCAGCAAAGGATTTCCCCACGGCAATTGCCGCGTCCCACAACGCTAGCAACAGTCGGCGGCGAGTGTAACACAGCCGCATGTGAAAATAGCAACCGACTTCCCGACGACAAGATCATGTGGGGCGGACACTCCTGTCCGCCGCCTTTGACTTTGCTCCTGCCGTTGACCTTGAGTTGAAAACGCTTGTGAACCCAGCCTATTTGAAGGCTTTCAGAGGTGGCCTATCCTGATCACCCATAAAGCCACCAGACACGAAAGAAGAAACAGCACCCAAACGAGGTTGCGAGAACAACTACCATCGCGGCCAAGGTTTCGCTCGAAGTCTCGTGGAATCCAGTCTCATCCGGTAGATTCTGAAATCCGTGGCTGATGTTCCTACTTCTCCGTCCACTCCGGCACCCGCCCCGGAGTCCAAGGCGCGCCCGCCGCTTCCATATCCTTGCCCAGTTTTGCCATATCAACCTCTACCAACGTGCGCAGCTTCCCGAGCTGCTCCACAAACTCCGACGCCGCAATGTTGTAGGAATCGATATGCGATTGCGTCGGCCTGGCCAGCGAGAACCGTTCTCCCTCCAGCACGGAATTCACCCGCGCATCAATCGAAGACGGTATCGGCTCACTCCGCTTCGCAGTCTCGAGATCTCCCTGTAGCGCCTGCAAAATTTCGCGGTCCCGCTGCTCGATCGAATCCGCAACGGCGTCCAGTTGTTTTTCCGCCGCCGGAGTCTCGCGCAGAGCCTCCCGAATCTGCTTCAGCTGTGACTGCACATCTCGCGCCATGTGCAGCGCCCCGGAAACCGCGCGATAGAGACGCGTGACCTTTCGCAGGAACTCCTCCTGCGCCGCTCGGTCGGCCGCGCTCATCGTTGCCGACCCTTCCGTCGCAACCTTGAACGATTGCGGCCCCGCCAACTCCCTCACCACTCCACCAACCTTTTCAAACATGCGAACCGAGTAATTTCCCGCGACTACCAGCGGACCCTGCCCCGCCGCATCGGGGAAATCCTCTTCGCCGTCGTCGGAATGCTCGGTCACGCGGCCCGCCGGATACCGCAGATCCCACGCCGTCCGCTGGAACCCCGAGTCCGTGCTCGCGTCTACACGACGGATCGGCGCCCCGCTCTCGTCGTACACCGCAAAGAAAACTTCCGGCTTCGCCTCCTCCACCTCGGCGCGCAGCTCGTCCTTGGACGGATAAGCCAGCGTCTGATTCTTCTTGGCCGCATCCTTCTCCGCGTCCTGCCGCTGTTCCTTCTTCGTCTTGATCTTGTCCTTCATGTAGGCCGTAAACACCGCTCCATACGGCGGATTCTCCGCGGTATAAAACCCATCGCCCTGATAGCCCTTTTTCGGGCCGCCCAGCGGATGCCGCTCCACATAAAGCAGCGCATCCTTAACCGGAAACATCGCGGCGGCCTGCTCGGTTGATTCCGCCTTCATCTGCCGCAACGGCGTGATGTCGTCGAGCACATAAAATCCGCGCCCGAAGGTGGCAATCACCAGATCGCTCTCGCGCGCCTGAATCACCATGTCGCGAACCGCAATCGTCGGCAGCCCGCCCTTCAGCCGCACCCAGTGCTGCCCGGCATTGACCGTAAAGAATGCTCCGGTCTCCGTCCCCGCAAACAATAAATTCGGATTCACCGTGTCTTCCACAAACGCCAGCACCGGCCCGCTCTCCGGCAGATCACCGGCAATCGAAGTCCATGTCTTGCCCGTGTCTGTGGACTTCATCAGATAAGGTTTGAAGTCTTCATTCTTATGATTCTCAAACGCCGCGTAAACCGTATTGGCCTCGTGATTCGACGCCGCCAGTCGACTCACATACGTCATCTCCGGCACACCCGTGAACTTCTCATACTTTGTCCATGAAGCCCCGCCGTCGCTCGTCACCTGGATCAGCCCATCGTCCGTGCCCACATAGATGAGCCCTTCCTTTTTCGGCGCCTCCGACAGCGACACAATATTCCCATAAAACGAAGTGGACTGATTCTTCGCCACCGCGTCCGGCCCCCACACCTTGCCCATCACCGGAAGCTTGTTGCGATCAATTTGCCGCGTCAGGTCGCCCGAAATCGCCTTCCACGTATCCCCGCGGTCGTCGCTGCGAAATAATTTATTCGCGGCGAAATAAAGCCGCGTGTGCGAATGTGGACTGATCACGATCGGCGAATCCCAATTCCAGCGCAGCGGCGGCTCGCCCTTACCCTCCAGCGGCTGCAACACCAATTCCTGCCCCGTCGGCTTGTCATACCGGATCAGCACCCCGTATTGCGACTCGGAATAAATCGTGTTCGGATCCACCGGATCGACCTGCGAGTGGAACCCGTCGCCTCCCGTCGTCACGATCCAGTCCGAATTCACGATCCCGTTGAGATCCCGCGTCCGCGACGGTCCGCACCAGGAAAAATAATCCTGCGTTCCCCCGCACACGTTATAAAACGGCGTTGCATTGTCCACCGCCACGTCATAGAACTGCACTGTCGGCAAATTCGCCTTGAATTCCCAGCCCTTCGCGTCGTCCCAGGTCTCGTACATCCCGCCATCCGACCCCAGCAGCCAATGTTTCGTATCCTCCGGATCGATCCAGATGGCGTGATTATCTCCGTGATGATTCACCTCGTTCACCCTGTGCAACGTCTTTCCGCCGTCGAGCGACTCCCGCAACGTCACGCTCATCACAAAAATCCGATCCACATTCTTCGGATCAGGCACCACCCGCGCGTAATACATCGCACCTTGATCGAACTCATTGCGTCGTTCCCAGGTCGCGCCTTTATCGTTCGAGCGGAAAATCCCGCCCTTCCCATCCGCCGCTTCGACGGTCGCATACACCACATTCGGATCCGCCGGCGAAACCGCCAACCCAATCCGCCCCATGTCCACCGACGGTAGCCCCGACTTCAACTTGTTCCAGGTCGCCCCCGCATCGGTGGATTTATAAATCGCGCTCTCCGGCCCACCATCAATCAAAGTAAAAACGTGCCGCCGCCGCTGGTACGCCGCCGCATAAACAATGTCCGGATTCGCAGGATCAATCGCCACATCCACCACGCCCGTGTTCTCGCTGATGGTCAGCGCGGCTTTCCAGTTCTTCCCGCCATCGTTCGACTTATAAAGCCCGCGATCGCCGCCCGGTCCCCACAGCGGCCCCTCGGCCGCGACATACACAACTTTCGAATCTCGCGGATCGATCACCACCCGCCCAATGTGCTCCGACTTCTTCAGCCCCAGATTTTCCCAGCTCTTCCCGCCATCGACGGATCGATAAATCCCATCGCCATAACTCACGCTGCGCTGCGAATTACTTTCCCCCGTCCCCACCCACACCACCGACGAATCATTCGGATCGAGCGCCACCCACCCAATCGAATACGATCCCTCGCCGTCGAACACCGGAGTCCAGGTCGTGCCATCGTTCACCGTCTTCCACACTCCACCCGACGCCACCCCCACGTAATACTCAACCTTATTTTTAGGATTCACCGCGATCGACATCACCCGCCCCGAAGCCACAGCCGGCCCAATCGACCGAAACTTCAGCCCGGAGAAAGTATCCGCGTTCATCCCAGGTTTCTTCTCGTCCGTGTGGGGCGGACACTCCTGTCCGCCGCCTTTGCAGCTCTCTTTCGCTTCGCCCTTCTTCGTGTCCTTCGATTCTTTCTTCCCCTTCGCGGCCGCGGGCGTAGCCTGACCCTTC
>Ga0210402_10006261_pt1 | contig 10565 bp, 9 predicted proteins | sample IncBWC7MmetaG_FD_161055 | JGI IMG/M metagenome (GOLD analysis project Ga0210402, IMG submission 161055) | Forest soil microbial communities from Barre Woods Harvard Forest LTER site, Petersham, Massachusetts, United States - Inc-BW-C-7-M | ecosystem: Environmental > Terrestrial > Soil >... | reverse complement strand
AATCGACTGCCGCGGCCACCGGCGAGGACCAGCGCGAGTGTGCGCCGTGCCAACCTCTGCTGCTGGGGAGCGCTCGACAGCATATGCGGCTCCTGTTCGTTCCCGGGCTCGCCGTGCGGGAGCATTCTGTGCGCCGGCTAAGCTGAGCGGCAGGCAGCGCAAGTAAGAGGTTAACAGGTGGGACCCGGCTGGCTCCGGGACAAGGGAAGGCTCAGCGGCCGATTTCGCCGAGAGCCTGCAGCTTTGCCAGAAGAACCGCCTGGTCGCGTTCGAGGCGGTGGAGCTCGATCAGCAGGCGTTCGCGATCGGTATCGGCGGAGCGCGCGACCTGCTCGCGCAGGCTGGGCAGATTGCCCTCGACGATCCGCAGATCAGCCTCGATCGCCGCACGGTCGAGTGTCTCGGGCGAGGCCGCTTCATCGGCGAGCACGGTGCAGCGCTCCGCCGTCACCTCGGCGACACCGCTGACGACAAAGATCCGCCGCGTGACATTCTGCCCCTCATAGATCTCGATCATTCCCGGCCTGATCGTCGAGATCAGCGGCGCGTGCCCCGGGAGCACCCCGAAATTTCCTTCGGTGCCGGGCACCACCACCATTTCGACCGCCTCCGAGAACAAGAGGCGCTCCGGAGTGACCAGCTCGAATTCCAGGCGGTCGGGCATCGGCTGCGGCCCGTCCTAGGTCGCCTCGGCGGCCATCTTATGCGCCTTGGCGACCGCTTCTTCGATTGTGCCGACCATGTAAAAGGCGCTTTCCGGCAGGTCGTCGTAATCACCGACGACGATGCCCTTGAACCCCTTGATCGTATCCTCGAGGTTGACCAAGGCGCCTGGGGTGCCGGTGAACACTTCGGCGACAAAGAACGGCTGCGACAGAAAACGCTGGATCTTGCGGGCCCGCGCCACGGTCAACCGGTCCTCCTCGGACAGCTCGTCCATCCCCAGGATCGCGATGATGTCCTGCAGCGACTTGTAGGTCTGCAGCACCCGCTGCACATCGCGCGCCACCTGGTAATGCTCGTCGCCGATGATCCGTGCGTCGAGCATGCGCGAGGTCGAGTCGAGCGGGTCGACCGCCGGATAAATGCCGAGCTCGGCAATCTGCCGCGACAGCACGGTGGTTGCGTCCAGGTGTGAGAAGGTCGTGGCGGGTGCGGGGTCGGTCAAGTCGTCGGCCGGCACGTAGATCGCCTGCACCGAGGTGATCGAACCCTTCTTTGTGCTGGTGATGCGCTCCTCCAGAGTTCCCAGATCGGTCGCCAGGGTCGGCTGGTAACCGACCGCTGAGGGAATCCGTCCGAGCAGCGCCGACACCTCGGAGCCGGCCTGCGTAAAGCGGAAGATGTTATCGACAAAGAACAGCACGTCCTGGCCTTCCTCGTCTCGGAAATACTCAGCGAGAGTAAGCCCGGACAGGCCGACACGGGCGCGCGCGCCTGGTGGTTCATTCATTTGACCATAGACGAGCGCTGCCTTGGAACCCGGTCCATCGATATTGATGACCCCCGATTCCATCATCTCGTGATAGAGGTCGTTGCCCTCCCGGGTGCGCTCGCCGACACCGGCAAACACCGAGTAGCCGCCATGCGCCTTGGCGATGTTGTTGATCAGCTCCATGATGATCACGGTCTTGCCGACCCCGGCGCCGCCGAACAGCCCGATCTTGCCTCCCTTGGCGTAAGGCGTCAGCAGATCGATGACCTTGATCCCGGTGACCAGGATCTCTGCCTCGGTCGATTGGTCGATGAATTCGGGCGCAGGCCTGTGGATCGGCAAGCGCCGGTTGGTCTGCACCGGGCCCCTTTCATCGACCGGCTCGCCGATGACGTTGAGGATTCGGCCGAGCGTCTCGGGACCCACCGGCATCATAATCGGCCCGCCGGAATCGACGACTTGGGTGCCGCGCACCAGCCCGTCGGTGGTATCCATGGCAACCGTGCGCACGGTACTCTCGCCGAGCTGCTGCGCCACTTCGAGGACCAAAGTCCGGCCGGCATGATCGACGTGCAGCGCGGTCAGGATCTCCGGCAGCTCGCCGTCGAAATGGACGTCGACGACCGCGCCGATGACCTGGGTGATCTTGCCGATGCTGTTTCTGGCCATATCTCCAAAATTCCCGTGTGGACCCTCACAGCGCCTCGGCGCCGGAGATGATCTCGATCAGCTCCTTGGTGATGGCCGCCTGACGCGTGCGGTTATAGTTGAGGGTGAGGCGATCGATCATCTCTCCGGCATTGCGGGTAGCATTGTCCATCGCCGTCATCCGCGCACCCTGCTCGCTCGCCGCGTTTTCGAGCAGTGCCGTATAGATTTGCACCGCCAGGTTCTTCGGCAGCAACTCAGCGAGGATTTCCTCCTCGGAGGGCTCGAATTCGTAGATCGCACCCGCCAGAGCGACCTCCTCGCCGGCGGCCGCCGTCTGGAACGGAATCAATTGGTGCGCCGTGACGATCTGGGTCATCGCCGAGCGGAAGCGGTTGTAGATGATCGTCGCAACGTCGAATCCGCCCGCTTGATAAAGAACGAGGATGCGCTCGGCGATGTCGCGCGCTTCGTCGAAGGATACCTGACGACGACCGATCTCGGTCAGGCTGTCGTGGATCAGACGCCCGTAATCGCGGCGCAACCCGTCCCGACCCTTGCGGCCGATGGTCAGCACCAAGACGGTCTTGCCGGCGGGCAGAAGCTCGCGAATGCGGCGCCGCGTCTCGCGCAGGATCGTGGAGTTGAAGCCACCGGCGAGACCGCGATCGGAGGTCGCGACGACGAGCAGGTGCGTCTCGTCCCGCCCGCTGCCGACAAGCAGCGGCGGCGCCCCGGGCAGACCCGTCATGCGGCCGGCGAGCGAGGCGAGCACGCGCTCCATCCGTTGCCCGTAGGGCCGCGCCGCCTCGACCTGCTCAACCGCGCGGCGCAGCCGCGAGGCGGCTACCACCTTCATCGCCGAGGTGATCTTCTGGGTTGATTGGACGCTGCGGATGCGATTGCGCAGATCCTTTAGGCTCGGCATCCGCCCCGCTCCGCCGACCCGTCGATCGTCATTCCCGCGAAAGCGGATACGGAAGGCTGCGCAGAAGCGCCTTTGACTTCTCCCTCTCCGCCCCTAGGGGCGGAGAGGGTCGGGGTGAGGTGGGGGAGCGGCCGCACCCACCTCACCCTCCCCATCGCTGACGCTATGGGTCCCCTCCCTCTCCCCCCAAGCGGGCGGAGAGGGCAAGTTGGCACGACCGAAAAAAGGAGCAGCCGAGTGAACATCCGTTCGGATCAGGCGAAGGTCCTGACGAAGCTCTCGAGGAACTCGCCGAGGCCCTTCTCGACCTCGGGCGAGATCTCGCCGGCGTCGCGGATCGCCCCGATCAGCTCCGGCCGCGTGGCCCTGATGTCACTCAGCATCGACGACTCGAAGCGCTCGATATCCGGCACCGCGATCGTATCGAGATAGCCGCGCGTACCGGCGAAGATCGCTACCACCTGCTCCTCGACCGGAACCGGCGCGAATTGCGGCTGCTTCAAGAGTTCCGTCAGCCTGCTGCCGCGGGCGAGCAGGCGCTGCGTCGCCGAATCGAGGTCGGAGGCGAATTGCGAAAAGGCCGCCATCTCGCGGTACTGGGCGAGTTCGAGTTTGATGCGTCCGGCGACCTGCTTCATCGCTTTGATCTGGGCGGCCGAGCCGACCCGGCTGACCGACAGCCCCACATTGATCGCCGGTCGGATGCCGCGAAAGAACAGCTCGGTCTCGAGAAAAATCTGACCATCGGTGATCGAAATGACGTTGGTCGGAATATAGGCCGAGACGTCGCCGGCCTGAGTCTCGATGACGGGCAGTGCAGTCAGCGAGCCGGCACCGTGCGCGTCGCTCATCTTGGCCGCCCGTTCGAGCAGCCGGGAATGCAGATAGAACACGTCGCCGGGATAGGCTTCGCGGCCGGGCGGCCGGCGCAGCAGCAGCGACATCTGGCGATACGCCACGGCGTGCTTCGACAGATCGTCGTAGATCATCAGCGCATGCATGCCGTTGTCGCGAAAATATTCGCCCATGACACACCCTGCATAGGGTGCGATGTATTGCAGCGGCGCCGGCTCAGAGGCGGTAGCAGCGACGACGATACAGTATTCGAGCGCGCCAAAATCCTGCAGGGTCTTGACGATCTGGGCGACGGTCGAACGCTTCTGACCGATCGCGACATAAATGCAATAGAGCTTGAGGGATTCGTCGGTGCCGGCGTTGATCTGCTTTTGATTGAGGATGGTGTCGATGGCGAGTGCTGTCTTGCCGGTCTGACGGTCGCCGATGATCAGCTCGCGCTGGCCGCGCCCGATCGGCACCAGCGCGTCGATCGCCTTCAGCCCGGTCTGCACCGGCTCGTGCACCGAGCGGCGCGGCACGATCCCCGGCGCCTTGACCTCGACCCGCGTCCGGGTGACGTCGGTCAGCGGACCCTTGCCGTCTATCGGCTCGCCGAGCGCATCGACGACGCGCCCCAAGAGGCCCCGGCCGACCGGCACGTCGACAATCGCACCGGTGCGCTTGACGATGTCACCTTCGTGGATGCCGCTATCCTCGCCGAACACGACGACCCCGACATTGTCGCTCTCGAGGTTGAGCGCCATGCCCCGCATCCCGTTGGGGAACGCGACCATCTCGCCGGCCTGGACCATGTCGAGGCCATAGACGCGAGCGATCCCGTCGCCGATCGACAGCACCTGGCCGACTTCTGCAACATCCGCCTCGCTGCCGAACTGGGCGATTTCCTGCTTGAGGATCGCCGAAATCTCCGCTGCGCGAATTTCCATCAAAACCTCTGCACCGCTCGGCCCAAATATAAATCTACGTTAGGTTATTCGTCATTCCCGCGAACGCGGGAATCCAGGCCCGAGGGCCTGAGCGGTTGCCCCCTGTTCATGCCAGGGGCAAGCTCTGGACCCCCGCTTTCGCGGGGGTGAGTCCCGACAGTCTGCGCTGAACACTCAGCCGATGCTCTTCATCGCCAGCTGCAACCGCTGCAGCTTGCTCCTCACGGATCCGTCGATCATCCGCGATCCGAGCTTGACGATCATCCCGCCGATCAGTCCCGGATCGACTCGGACATCGACCGAAACCCGGCGGCCGACGCTGCGGCGTAGCTGCTCGCTCAGCTGAGCTAGTTGCGGCTCGCTCAGCGGCTGCGCGGCGCTGACTTCTGCGGTAACCTCGCCGCGTCGTTCAGCCAGGTTTCTCAGGTAGGCCTCGATCATCGCCGGAACGGCAAAGAGACGGCGGTTCCTCGCGACGACAGCGAGAAAGTCGCGGACCAGCGGCGTAAAGCCGGCGCGCTCCACCAGCGCCGCGATGGCCTTGCCCTGCGCGCCGCGCGTCAGTATAGGGCTGCGAACCAGGCGTGTGAGATCCGTGCTCGCCGCCAGCATCGCCTGCAGCTGCCGCAGGTCGGAGGCCACGTCGTCGAGCATTCGCCGCTCGTCCGCGAGATCGAACAAAGCCGCCGCGTAACGCTCAGCCAAGCCGGAAACGCCTGTCCCTTCGGAAGCCAATGAAACGCAGTCCCCAGTCAGCGCGCCGGCGAGAGGACGGTCGCGACATCTCGGTTCGTTGCGGATTTTCGCGCAAGAAACGCTGCCGGGGCCGAAACGGCCCCGTCAAACCCGCGTGGTTCCTATCATGACTCGCCCGGCCAACGCAACCACCGGCATCTGTGACAGAGCCGCGCAATTCCGGGCACGCGAACGAAAAAGCGGCGCTCGGAGGCGCCGCTTTTGATTGCCGCAGGGACCGGTGCTACGTGTTGCGGCGTCGCCGGCGCATCAGGCCCAGCCCAACAAGCGCGGCACCGAGGATCGTTAGGCTAGCCGGCTCGGGGACGAGCGTCGGGATCGCCCCCGCATAGACCAGCAGATCGATCCCGTTACCACCCGTGTCGGTGACGTTGCCGTTGGTGCTGAGACGGGAGAAAGTGGTGAGAGCGCTGTTGTCGTCGAGCCAGAAGCTGATTGTGTACGTGCTCCCGATAGCCGTTGCGACAGCCTGGGTGATCCCGTCATACGCCTGAACCGCGCCATCGCGATAGTACAAGCTCCCGCTACGTGGACCAGGAGAAGCGAGGTTCGACACGACGCCGGCGGCAGCAGCGCCGAATGCGTTGAGATAGGTCCAGCCCACTGGCGCATTATTACCCAGGACGCCCGACTCAAAGCCTCCGTTCACGAGAAGGTTCGGGCCACCGCCGGTCGTCACGGATACATCGTCGAGGCCGAGGAAGGCGGGGTCTTCGCGGAATGAGAAGCTGATGTTGGTTGACGCCTGGGTCGCCGTGAACATTACCGAAAATTGCGTATAGGTGTGCGGGACCGAGAGGCCGTTCAGGTCCAGGATCGCCCCCGGAGGCGGCGCACAGTTAGTCGGCGGGTTTCCCGGCGGACAGGGGAGGGCATACGCTTGATTGGCGAGCAGCAGTGCCAGCACAGCCGGTAGGCCGAATTTCAAGCGAGTTCTCATCGGTCTGATCCTTTCACGATGCTCCGTTTGACGTTTCAGAAGGTGCTTCATTCGACTTTTCTCCCTCCGAGCCGTTCATGGTTAACCTCGCAAACTGCGTGCCAACAAGGAGAATGTCTTATACCTGAACGACTTAATGGAACCAGGTCGAATATCCCTATCTCCAGTTGTAAAGTTTTCCGACAGATTCGCGCGAGCAGGCGACCTCTTCGGGCGGTCGATCCGCTTTTAACGGGCGAGAATCGTTGGGATATCGGTGATCGTTGTCATGTAAAGTTTTCCGACGGGTGGCGAAACCGATCATCATGTTCCGAGCTGTAAAGCGCACCGACAGGCGCATGGCAGCACACCCGGTGGACGAGATCTGCGCTTTGAAAGACGCTGAATCGTTGGGATTTCGGTTAATCGGTATGGTGTGTAAGGTTTTCCGACAGGTGGCCGCGAAAACCAGTCGCGGTGCGTCAAGCTGAAGACAAAGGTGCGCGCAGCGCATGGCGTGCTCGGCGACCTGCTTATGCCCGCGGCGACTTCGCCGAGGCAGCAGAGTGTTATAGCCGCGCCGCCGACGCTTCGATCGCCGGTCGGCTGAACGCAGCGAAAGCGCTTGCCGCGGGGAACAACTACGAGGCCGCCGCAGACGTGCTGCTCGCCGACCGAAACTCGGGCGCGTAAGGCTTGAGTTGGCGCCCGGGCGATATCGGTTTTGGTCCTACGCGGCTTTCCTTATCTTCTGGTTTGTGACATCGCGGCGGAGCCGCCTATCGCACCAGTCCCGCGATCTGCCGGCGGTGCTCGACCTCTAGCCACCGGGTTCCGGACCGCCGATCAGCGCCCCACTGCCTGAGATTTCGAGCTCGATCCCGCGTTTTCCGCCGGCGCGTCGGCCCGCTCCGAGGGGCCCTTGTAGGAAATGCGCCAGATCGTGCCGCCGGTGTCGTCGGCGACGAGGAGCGAGCCGTCCTTGGCGACGGCGAGTGCTGCGGGACGGCCCCAGACCTCGGCACGCTGCTCCCCCGAGGCCCAGAAGCCGGTGGCAAAGTTCTCGTAATAGCCTTCGGGCCGGCCGTCCTTGAACGGCACGCGCACGACCTTGTAGCCGGTCGGTATCGAGCGGTTCCACGAGCCTTTCAGCGCGACGAAAGCGTGACCCTTATATTCGGACGGGAACTGGTCGCCCTCGTAGAAGACGAAGTCGAGCAGCGAGGAATGCGCGGTGAACAGGAGATCGGGTGTGATCGTTGCTTCGACCTTGTCGGGGGCGAGGCTGGCGAAGCCGGGCTGCGGGTGCTTGCCGATATAGGCGTAGGGCCAGCCATAGAACCCGCCCTGCCGGACGCGAAACATGTAATCGGAGGGCAGATTGTCACCGAGGCCGTCGCGCTCCTGCCCCACGGCCCACAGCTCGCCTGTCTCGGGATGGAACCGGATCGCCGTCGCGTTGCGGATGCCGGTGGCGACGGTAGTCTGGTTCGTGCCGTCGGCATCGAAGCGCTGGATCGTTGCCTTGGGCTCTGGCTCGACGCCGAGATTGCCCGACGAGCCGACGCCGACGAAGAGGCCGCCGGTTTTCGGATCGATCGCCAGATGTCGGTTCTGGTGCCCCACGGTGACCCCGAAAACCCCCTTCTTGGTCAGCAGCTCCGCCCCGTAGGCGCCGGGCGTCGGTTTGCGCTGTTCGGGCGGCACCTGATCAACTTTCTGCGGCGGCACCGGCCGGCCGGCGCGCAACGCGCCGACAACGTGCGGCACGCGCCAGATGCCGTCCTGGTCGGCCACCAGGAGTCCGTCGTCCCGCCAGGCGAGGCCGTAGGGCCGATTGAGGTCCTCGACATGGCGATCGATCCATTTCGCCCGGCCCTCGCCATCGTCACGCAGCAACGTCAGATAGCCCCCACTCTGCTCGGCGACCAGCACGTCGCCGTTGGGCAGCACGAGCAGACGGCGCGGATTTACGAGACCCGTGGCGAACGGCGTCGCGGTAAACCCCGGCGGGACCTGCGGCACCTGCCCGTCATAGGGCACGATCAGCGACCGGTTGGTCACCACCGGCGGGGTCTTGGGTTCCGGCAGGTTGGCGGGATCGATCTGGAAGCGCCGGCCGATCTCGTGCTCGGCCGCAAAATTCTGCGCGAGCTCGTCCTTCGAAGGCTGCTCCGCGGCGGCCGCCGAAACCGCAAATGCGCCCGCAGCGAGCACCGCCAGCGCTGCGAGACCTATGCCGGAGTTTTTCGTCATAGCTGCTCCCTCCCACAAGCCCGTGAGGGACAGCGCGCAACCCGATCGCGGCAGCGCTCGACGGGCATCGACCCGGGTGATCCTATCAGCAGCGCGAGCCTCTCGCTAAGGTTTAGGGGCCGGATCACTCGAACGTGACGGCCGCCGCCGCAAGGCGGTGAGACTTGGTTGAAAGGATTTAGGTGATCGGCCCGATCTCAGCTGATCCGACGAAAATGTCCTATCGGTCGCTTGGCGACAGCACGGGACTGGCTTATTGCTCGGCCCATGACCACGGCTGTCCAGTTGGGAGAAACCGGTTGTTTGCTGAGACCCGGGAACAACTCCAGGTCCCCTTGACCGGGCTCGTCCCGGTCATCCACGCCTTCCCGGCGGTCGACACAGTCTTCTTCGACGACGTGGGTGGCCGGAACACGTCCGGCCACGGGGAGTTCTGGTTGTGTCGGTGATGTGCGGCACCTGCTCCCGGCTGCGGTAAATGCTGAACCGGACAGCCGTGGCCCAGGACCGGGAACGAGCTGCTGCGCCGATTGAGACGGCTCGGCAGCCGGCGCGGAGTTGCCGTCCGCTTCAAGGAGGAGCGCGGCAAGGGCAGCCATGGCACGATCTACTTCGGCGACCGCTTTGCCGTGCTGAAGAACCGCCGCGCCGACATCAAACCCGGTTTGCTCCACGCAATGCTGCGCCAACTAGGGCTCAGTGAGCGGGATTTGCGATAGGAGAAGTAGGCTTTGGCTACGGGTCGTTGCGGATTCCCTGCGCGGCTGGAGCGCGATGATGAGAACCGCCTCGTGGTCCACTTTCCGGATCTGCCCGAGGCACTGACCGACGGCGCCGACGAGGCGGAGGCGCTTGCCGAAGCCGCCGATTGCTTGTCCGAGGCGCTCGCCGGCCGGATCAACCGCGGCGAGGACATCCCGCAGCCAAGCCGCTTGCGCCGCGGGCAGCAGTGGGTCTCGCCCGATCCGACGATGGCGCTGAAGGCAGCACTCTACAGCGCGCTCCGCGCCCGCAAGATGACGGTCTCCGATCTTGCCCGCCGCCTTGACACCGACGCCCGCAAGGCGGCGCGCCTGCTCGACCCCCGCGCCGCCAGCAAGCTGACCAGCCTTGAAGAAGCTCTCTCGGCGCTCGGCTATGTTATCGCCATCGAGGTGCATGAGAAGCCGGCGGCGTGATCGTGTCACCCGGGTTTCCGCGCGGCTTCCTATCACGACGCCTCGGTTCGCGAATTTATCGCAAGGGTCGTGGAACCGCGGCTCACCGGATCTTTAGCGGGGCGTCGAGGTCGAGGCCGTTAAGCCGGCCGGCCTTCTGTTCGGCCTCCGCCCATTCAACGGCCTTCCAGAGATCCCCGTCGAACCTGGCCTTAACGCCTGGCACCTGCTCCAGCAGAGCGAGGAGCTTTGTCGTGGCTTCTCCCGCGGTTAGCGGGTGGCGCAACAGGCGAAAAATGGTCCTGATTTGCACGTCTGCGGGCTCACCGCGTGTCAGCTTCGCAGACAGCTCAGTATAGAACGCGAAGGTTTCCCGATCTCGTGTTCTTTCCAGCACCTCGTCAACCACGCCGTTAGCAGCCCTTGCCGACTGCCGATCAAGCTTGGCCGCGACGGGTCCCAGACCCGTGCCCAAGGTCTGGAGGGCAGAAGGGTCGGTGGTGCCCTTGATCGCGGCGAGCAACGGCTCGACCGCCTCCTTGGCCTCCTTCTCGCCGAGCTTGGCCGCGACGGCTCTCAGACCCGTGCCCAAGGTCTGGAGGGCAGAAGGGTCGGTGGTGCCCTTGATCGCGGCGAGCAACGGCTCGACCGCCTCCTTGGCCTCCTTCTCGCCGAGCTTGGC
>Ga0210402_10006260_pt1 | contig 10566 bp, 7 predicted proteins | sample IncBWC7MmetaG_FD_161055 | JGI IMG/M metagenome (GOLD analysis project Ga0210402, IMG submission 161055) | Forest soil microbial communities from Barre Woods Harvard Forest LTER site, Petersham, Massachusetts, United States - Inc-BW-C-7-M | ecosystem: Environmental > Terrestrial > Soil >... | reverse complement strand
CAACTCCCCGGTGCATTCCGACATCTATGTCTTATTCGAACCGCGCGCCTGCCTCTACCCGCCAATCTTGCGCGTGCCCGGCCGAAAAATCACCGGTTGCAGGTTATAATGAGGGATTCGGGTGCGGGCTCTACTTGCAGCCCGCCAACATAAATGTCTGCGTTCGAATCAAATAATCCGTTCGACCTGCTGCGCCAGGAGCCCCCTCCCGCTCCGGCATTGAATCTCCACGGTTCGAACGAGCCGCAACTCGAACTCGGCTGGGGCCAATTTCACCAGGGCTTCGCCAGCAATTTCGCCGAGCTCTTCCGTCGCGCCGGCGCTTCCAGGACTCTTCTCTCCGCCAGTTTGTTCAAAGACGTTTGGATCGAGCGCAAACTTCCTCGCCGCGCAATTTTCGCAGCGGCGCTGTGGCACATCGCATTTATCGCTCTGCCGTTTCCGCAAATTTCCGGACCGAAACACAATCCCGCACTGGACAACATGCAACTAACCTGGGCCGGTCCGGTGGAAGACTTTCCGCTGCTGGAAATTCACGCCGCAAAACCGAAGTCGATTTCGCGTGCCGCGCAAACGCAGCCGCCTGCCCCGGAAAGCGCCGACGCATTCCATCCGCGGCAAAGAATTTTCACTGATCCTTCGCGGCCCACGCATCCGCGGCAAACTCTAATTAATCCATCGGCTCCGCCAGTCGCTCCGAAAATTCTGCCGAACCTTCCAAACGTTGTGCAGCTTGCGCAGTCCGCCGCGCCTGCGCGGCCGCATCTTGAAATCAGCCAGGAAACACTGAAGAAATTGCGCCCGCGCGAAAGGAAAAGTGTTACAGCCACAAATGCTGCTGCTCCCGAAGTGCAAATGAACGAGCAGCATGTGGCGGATCTGAATTTGGCGATTACCAATTCCGGACCCGAGCGTCCGAAATTACAAATCAATGCTGGGGTTGCGCCACGCGCGGCGCAGCGATCGCAGCAAAGCGCAAGCGAGCCGGCGCCGGACGTTGCGGCTACGCAACTCACGTCGCCGAACGGCGGAGCGCAAGCGTTGATCGCGCTATCCGCAAATCCCGGACCACCGGCGCCCGTCGCGCCACCGCCGGGAAATCTTGCCGCGCGCGTGGCCATTTCTCCGGAAGGAAAAAAGTCTGGCGCTTCAGGCGGCGCGGAAGCGAATGCGAACGCCGGCGGAAATTCCGGCGCAGCGAGTGGAACGAATTCCGTCGCAGTGAGTATTTCCGGCGGAGCGCCGCGTAGCGCGAATACAATTTCCGGACTTGGCGCGGGAAAACTTTCCTTGCCGTCTTCGAAGCCAAGGTATACGCGGGCCGAAGCCTTGCGCGAAAGCGATGAGCCGACGATTAAAACTTCTCCGCCGAATTTTGCGATTCTTGCTCCGGGCGCAAAACCGGAAACGATTTTTGCGCGGCGGCGCGTGTATTCGATGAACGTCAACATGCCGAATTTAAACAGCGCGACCGGAAGCTGGATTCTGAATTTCGCGGAGATGCGGATTTCGGCGCCAGGAGCGGCAAACGCTTCCGGAGAAATTGCCGAGCCTTCGCCGCTGCACAAAGTCGATCCGAAATATCCGCCGACGCTGATCGCCGATCACGTGGAAGGCGAAGTGATTTTGTACGCGGTGATTCGCCGCGACGGATCGGTGGACAGCATTCAAGTGGTGCGCGGAATTGATCCACAACTGGACGCGAATTCGATGCACGCGCTGGCGCAGTGGAGATTCCGTCCGGCGGAGCGGAACGGCGAGGCAGTCGATCTGGAAGCGATTGTGCATATTCCGTTTCATGCGCCGGAACGGTGACGTCGGCGCGATTCAATAAAAGCGCACAGACAGGATTGTCTGTGCGACTAAGAACCTCCTTCGGCGAGTTTTACCAGCGTGAAGAGCGCGTGATTTACCGGCACTGGAATATTTAGTTCTTTCGCCCGGCGAACGATAAATCCATTCAACGAATCGATTTCAGTTTTTTTACCGCGCATCATGTCCTGTGCGGTGGAGCTGCGCGTGGCGGCCATTTGCCCGGCGATCTTGTAAGCGGCGGCCAGCGCAACTTTGGGATCTTCGAAGCCCGCGAGTTTTATTCCCGCGGCTTTGGCAACGGCGACGACTTCGTAGACGGTGGCTTCAAGAAGCTGTTTGGCGTCGGGGCTGGCGAGGATTTCGCCGTAGGTGACTTTGCCGAGCGCGGACATGGCATTCAGCGCGCAATTCCAAAGCAACTTGGTCCAAAGTTCGCCAGCAAGATTTTCGGAAATGCGGCACGGAACGTTTCCGCGAATGAATAAGTTCGCGACGCGATCGGTGATTTCATTTTGCGGGCCGAGAACGATGTCGCCGCGTCCGACGTGTTTTACGGTGCCGGCTGTTGGAACGGAAGCCGCGACGTAAACGGCGGCGGGCAACGCTCTTAATCCGGATGCAGCTTCGATTTGTTCGGCGTTGTCTACACCGTTCTGCATGCTGACGATGACTGCATTTGGCGCCGTGACTTTTGCGAGTGCGCGCGCGGTTTCAGCGGTGTCGGTGGTTTTGACGCAAAACAAAATAATTTCTGCACCGCGCGCGGCGGAAAGATCGGTGGATGCTTCCACTTTTACGCGTTCCTGGAATTGGACGGTGTCCAGAAACAATCCGTTCTGTTTTACAGCGTCAACGAAGGATTGGCGGCCGATGAAAACTACCGGCGCGTCGGCGCGTGCGAAGAGTCCTCCGAAGTAGCCGCCGACAGCGCCTGCGCCGATCACGGCGATTTTCGGCCACCCGACGTTTGAACTAGATGCTGAATCGCTCATACGGTGACGACCGAGATTAGGCGGTCGATGTCGCGTTCGGTGTTGTAGACGTAGGGGGAGACGCGGATTTTATTTTCGCGCAGGCTGGTGATGATGTTTTCCTTGCGGAGTTTGTCGTAAAACTCGCGGGTCTTTTCGGGAGTGCGCGCCTCGAAACAGCCATACGGGCCGCGGTATTTGCGATCGAGCGGGCTGGAGACGGCGAAACGATCTTGCGGCAGACGCGAAAAAAGAAAATCGATCAATTTGTGATTGTGGGCGGCGACATTTTCCGGGCCGATTTTCAAAACCAATTCGAGGCCGGCATCGAGAGCGGCGAGATTGTAATAGTTGGCAGTTTCCGCGGCGTCCCAGCGGCGTGCGGCTTGCGCGGGCTTGGGATCGGCGAAATTGAGCGCGGCGAAATTTTCCGCGCCTTCCGCGGCCATCCAGTAAAAAGGACCGGGACGCATGTTGGCGATGTGCTCGCTTTTTGCCCAGAAAAATCCGGTGCCGAACGGGCCGAGCAGCCATTTGTATCCGGCACAGACCATGAAATCCACGCCGAGCTGATTGACGTCGATGGGAATTGCGCCGCAGGACTGGCTGACGTCGAGGAGAAGCAGAGCGCCCTGCGCGTGGCAAGCGGCAGCGAGGCGCGTGGCGTCCAACATGACGGCGTTATCGAAACGAACGAGGCTGACAGAAACGAGGCGAGTGCGCGGAGTGAGCGCGGCGATAAAATCGTCGGCGGAAAGAAAACGATCGCGCGGCGAAATAATTTTGAGCTTTAGGCCTTCGCGCTCTTCCATAGGCTTCCAGGTGGTGTACTGGAGAGGGAATTCGCTGACCGCGGTGAGGACTTCGTCGCCGGGTTTCCACGCGAGGCCGAAAGCGACGGCGAGCATTCCGGTGCTGGCTCCGGCGGTGAGAGCGACTTCATCGGCTTTGCCGCCAATGAGTTTGGCGATGGAGGCGCGGACTCTGTTGGGCGTGTCGAAATAAGCGGAGTCTGGAATATTGTGGGGAAATTTTTTCCACTCGATGGCGGACTGAATGGCGCGGATGGCGGCTTTGGGGACAGGACTCTGCCCGGCCAGATTGAGATAGGTTGCATTGCCGAATTCATGCCATTCCTGGCGCCAGTCGGTGGAGGCTGTTGAAGGTGAAGTGGTTGCGGTGGCCATGGTTGCTCCTTGAAGCGTGCAGAGGGACGATTTTATTCGCGGGCTCCAAGTAGAGCCCGCACCCGTCTATGGTTTGGGTGGAGGGCGGTGCGGACAAGAGCCAAATTGGGAATTGATGACTGGCGACTCGTGGTTCGTGACTCGAGAAAAGCGAAGAGGGAGTGGGGAACAGAAAATGGAAAAGGGAAAATTGAAAATGGGAAGAATGGTGGCGAAGTTCAAGTAAAGCTTTAGGAGTAGGGAGAGGAGGGGGGTATCCCCGGGGTGTTTTTGTGAAGAGTGTGCAAACAAAGGACTTATTTTTGCAAGAGTGAAGAAGAGTGGGCAAGTTATTGAAAACAAATGGGAGATTTTGTAACTCCTCATGCAGAAAGAGTGAAAAGAGTGAAGAAGAGCGAGACTTTATGCTTCGGGCTCCTCGATCGCCTCGGAGCATTTCCCGAAATAGAACGCGGAGGTTGGGGAGCGGGTGGGCGGTGGGGCGAGTTTGGGGTTGGAGGCGCGAGTTCATGCGAAAGTGTAGTACTGGATTTAGTAAATGTCAATAGTACTAGTGAGTTAACGGTTCGAACGGTGCGACGCGGCACGGCCGGATTCAAAAATTCCAAACCTTGATGTAAGCTTCCTTCGCAATGGCCTCCGCCCGCCTTTCGATTGTGTCCTTGTTCCAGTTCTTGCTCTCTTCTCCATATTCTTGAATGAAATTCTGAACGTATCTCATGTTTTGTATGTTCTGACTGAGCTGGTTTTCTAACAGACTCATTTTCTGTTCGGGGCTCTGATTGCCAAGTTGAGAATTAACGAACAGGCTCAAAACAAGGAGGTTTCCGATGTTGTCCACGACCTTGAGAGCTTCAGGATCCGGTTTCATACTCTTGTCGGGGGTCTGAGGATAAAAGTGCTCGATGTTATGATTCTTCCGAAGGTATGTCTTATCCGGGTTGTACATGCTTACCGTTTGTCCAGGCTTTAGGCCAAAGTTGTTTATTCGGTCGAAGATATAAACTATGACTGGAATGTTTTCTGGTGCGTAGGATAGTTCAACAAAGCTAGACGCGAATTCAGCTGGTGATGCTCTCCGGTCTTTCAATTCCTTTACGAATTCTTCGGTAGTCTTTGCGAATTGTTTCGAGGTCGAATATTTCACGCAGTATTCTGCGTAGAGCTTTTCGACTTCGTTTCCAATTCGTTGGCAAATCGCGTTGTTTATGAAGTGATAGTGTTCGAGCACCTCGAACAGTCTGATTAGCTTCTGAGATAAGCCTTCACCGAGCGCGGGGTTGTTGGCGGCTTCGGAGATGTAGCATCCGAGCGCTGCGTACAATAACGGATAAATTTGAGTGACATTGAAGAGCCGCAAGCCTTCTAAAGCTCTGTATACTGGCACCGCGCGGTATTCCTTCTCACCCATGCCTGGGCATTCGATGGACAAGAAAAACGTGTGAATGCCCTCCGCATCCGCGTTCCGGACAACGGAGTAGTAGTCGGAGAACGCTTCTAATTTCCGTACCAGCTCCTCTGGGGTTAGCCCGTCGCTGTAACTTTTAATTTTCTTGTATAGCTGTGACTTCGAAACATATCCGTTTTTCGATACATAGAAATATTTGAGCATCCGCAGTAAGGTATTGTCGGAATTACGAACGATTTGATCCCATCGTTCCTCGAGGTTTGTGACTTCAGCCTTGAATAAATAATTTTTCAGAAGATCGGACACCTCGAGCTCAACGCCTCGCGCGTTGGTTCGTTCGAAGATACTAAACGCTTCTAGCCGGTTCGGTATATCAATCTTGACGACGTATGCTTGATAAATCGCGTTGAGAAACCTGCTTAGTTGTTCCTGCGAGAATTCCGATATTTGCTCCATAAAATATGAGTAGATCGGCTTGAGCTTTGCGACCTGCAACTTGACTCGTTTCTTATCGATTTTGGCTGGGAAATCGCCATTCCAATCTTTCTCTGAGATAAAGTTGAGAACTTCTTTGATGGACTTCGAGGAGTCCAATCTGAACCCAAGTGACTTACCCGTGCTGTTATCGACGTAAGCGATCTCCTGTTGGATCAGCATCACCAATTCGTGCAAGGCCAAGTTTTTGGCAAGCTGTCGGCATGCGATCAGTAGCAGGAGGATTGTGGTTATTCTCTGTTGCCCGTCAACGATGATCAGATTGTTCTTCTTCTCCTCAGAGATATCGAAGATCACGGTTCCCAGAAAGAGATTTCCCGCCTCTGGCTGCGAGTAATCGAGGACGTCTTCGAAAAATTCGCCAGCGTGGCTTTCCTTCCAGGCATATTCGCGCTGATACTTTGGGACCACGAACCGTAGCGAGGTGCTTAGAAGAGTCTCGATTTTTGTTGAGTTTGGACTGATCATGCCGATTTCACCTCATGTGCGATGGCGGTCGAGCTACTTGATTAGGTAGCAGAGGATTTTGCCATATTATTTGCATGAACGTTGAGATTTTGTCTTTGAAGTCGGCTCAAAACCGAAGGAAGAGAGATTCCTCACTACGGGGACATTGATTATGGCAGGCTGAAAGTAGAGCCCGAAAGAGACGAAGTTCGGACGAAGCGACCCCAAGACCCACCCTCGCAATTCGAGGATGGGGCACCCGGAGAGAAAAGCAAGACCGCGGAGAAAAACAAAAACTGAAGAGAGATTCCTCGACTGCGCAGGCCGACGCGTTCGTCCCGCAACACCGTCCGGGACGCAAAAAACGCGCAGGAGCGAACGCGGAAGAAAAGGCGTCGGCCTGCTCCGCTCGGAATGACAGGTTGCAGAGTAAACCAAAACCGAAAATCAAAGAGAAGACCCACACGCAACTACGTTCCCTCGGTGGGCTGCAAGTACAGCCCGCACCTGGTGTAGGGCACCCGCAGAGAAAAACAAAGACCGAAGAGAGATTCCTCGACTGCGCAGGCCGACGCGTTCGCAGGAGCGAACGCGGAAGAAAAAGCGTCGGCCCGCTCCGCTCGGAATGACGAGGTCATGTCCCACAGAGCGGGTTTGGGCTAGTGATTGGGACGCGGTAGTGCGACTATACGTTCGCTGAACTCGCAATACGGTTGCCGGAACGGTTCGCGTTGTTCATTTCAAGTTGATTGAGGTGCAGGATGAACGGCAGATTGCGTCGTTGGAGTCTTTGTGTTGGATTGATCTTGCTAGTGCTTCCCACTTTTGCTGCGGGGCAGCGACCGGAATATGACTTTATTATTTCTGGGGCGCACATTGTTGATGGAACTGGCGCGCCGTGGGTTGCCGGGGATATTGCGATTGCCGGAGATCGGATTGTGGCGATTGGCGACCTCAGCAAAGCGTCGGCGCGGAAACGTGTGGACGCTAGTGGTCTGGTGGTGTCGCCGGGATTTATTGATGTGCAGGGGCAGTCGGAATTTAATTTGCTGGTTGACAATCGGGTGGCGAGCAAAATCACGCAGGGAGTGACTACCGAAATCACCGGCGAAGGCAGTTCCATTGCTCCGGTCAACGCGCGCATGAAAAAAGAGGGCGAAGAAGTCGCCAAGAAATATGGAGTGAGCCTGGATTGGTCGACGCTGGACGAATACTTCAAACATTTTGAGCGGACAAAATCCGCGATCAATCTGGGGACATTTGTGGGAGCCGGGGGCGTGCGCAACTATGTGATGGGGACGGTGAATCGGCCGGCATCAACCTCAGAACTTGAGCAGATGCGTCAGCTGGTGGCGCAAGCGATGCAGGACGGTGCGTTGGGAATCAGCACGGCGCTGGAGTACGTTCCGGATATTTTTGCTTCGACGGATGAAATTGTGGAACTGGCGAAAGTTGCACGGCAGTACGGCGGGGTTTATTTCACGCACCAGCGGTCGGAAACGGACGCGATTTTCAGCTCGTTGGATGAAGTGTTCGCGATTTCGCGGCGTGCCAATATTTCCGCGACGATTTGGCACCTGAAGACTGCGTACAAAGAGAATTTTGGAAAGATGCCGGAGGTGCTGCGGCGAATACAAGAGGCGCGCGCACAAGGCATTGATGTGGCGGCCAGCGTTTATCCGTACACGCGGGCCAGCAACGGGTTGACTTCCAGTTTTCCGCCGTGGGTTTCGGAAGGCGGAATCGAGCAGATGATTGCGCGGTTCAAGGATCCGGTGCAACGGGAGCGGATTAAGAAGGAGATGGATCAGCCCAGCACGACTTGGGAGAACGAATGGCTTGGCACGGGCGGAGACGGCTCAGGGATCATGCTGGTGGGATTGATGAATCCGGAGCTGGCAAAGTATGAAGGGATGACGCTGCAAGAAATTGGCCGGCAGTGGAACAAGGATCCGAAAGATGCGGCGATGGAAATAGTGATTGCGGATCACGGACACACCGCGCAGGTGATTTCGATCATGGATGAAGGAGATGTGCGAACGGCGGTGTCGAATCCGATCGTTACGTACGGCTCGGATTCGGAGGCGCAGGCGGAGGATGGTCCTCTGAGTAAAGGCAAGGCGCATCCGCGGGCGTTTGGCACGTTCCCGCGGGTGCTTGGCGTTTACGCTCGGGAGCAACACACGATGAGCCTGGAAGAGGCGGTGCGCAAGATGACTTCGCTGGCGGCGAGCCGGGTGGGGTTGATGGATCGCGGGATTCTCCGGCCGGGAGCGTTTGCGGACATTGCGGTGTTCGATGCCGGGAAGATTCAAGACGTCGCTACGTTTAGCGAACCGATGCGGTACTCGGTGGGCGTGAGGTATGTGTTCGTGAATGGGCGGCCGGTGGTGTGGAATGGAGCGATTACCGATGAGCGTCCGGGCCAGCCGGTGCGAGGCGCGGGCTATCAGGTGAAACATTAATCAGGAAAATTGCGGGCTAATTTTTGGCAGGATCGGCGGGCGGTAGGGACGTGATTCGTTGCAGTGCGGCGACGAGGGCAGCCATGGCTTGCTCGAAGTTTTTGTCGCGGTTGCCTTGCAGGATGGCGCCCTGGGCGTGTTCGGTTAGTCCCCACAAAGCCTGGTGGGTCTTGGGGTCGCGGATGACGATGCGAAACTGAGGATCAGACTCCGGAGAATCTTCTGACAGCACGCGTTCATGGCGGAGCCGAAAGACGGTCAGGCGAATTTCGAAAACCAGGTCGGCATCGGCTGGCGTATCTACCAGTTCGTAGCGCCCCCAGGTTTTGATGGCCGCGTAAAATTCGTTGTATGGGCGGTCTGGCCCGCCGCTGTACAGCGGATCATCGTAACGAGTTTCATCCCCGCCAGCATTGGCGATAAAGACCTTCTTCGCTGAGAGGATTTGCGCGGGGATTGGGGCGGGCTGCGCCGGTTTTTTCTGCTGGGCCGCACTGATCGGGCCGGAGAGCAAAGGCAACGCCAGAGCGAAACAGAGGACGGCTGGTTTTAGGTGCTTGATCATGATTCCTCCCGGCATAGCACTCGCCGCATATTAAGGCAGCGTCGTCGAGTTAACTTAGATGCGTGCGTAGCGGCGTTTATAAGACGTTGCGCGTGCGGGAATACGGTACAGATTCGGGCGGACTGAATAATTACGCGACTTGCGGGGATTTATGGTGCGTTTAGGAGCGCCGGAGTAGCTTGTTGCGGAAGCGGATCGGCGTGGAATGGGCTGCAAGGATTTGGGTTAAGAAAATGCGTTTCAATCGCGGAGGGGGCGGTATGAAGAAAATCAAATTTGGACGGATGGCGAGTTTCGCGGTGGTGATGGTGCTGGGAAGTTTTTCGCTGATGATGGCGGCGAGCCCGTATCACTTGTTAAAGAGATACAACTTTGGGCCTGCGGAGGGGAGTACGAGGGAATATTTTGATTACATCTCGGTCGATGCGGCGTCGCGTCGCGTGTACATTTCGCATGGAACGGAAATCAAGGTGATGGATGCCGACAGCGGCGAACTAGTCGGCAACATTACGGGGCTGAAGCAGGATCACGGGGTAGCGGTGGCGAGCGAGTTTGGCCGCGGATTCATCAGCGATGGGGCGCAGGGGAAAGTGATTATTTTCGATTTGAAGACGCTGAAGGTGACTGGCGAAGCGCTGGCCGATAAGGATGCGGACAGCATCGTTTACGATCCGTTTTCGAAGCGGGTATTTGTGATGGATGGCGATCCGCACAACGCGACGGTGATTGATGCCAAGAGCGGCAGCGTGGTGGGGAAGATTGAGTTAGGAGGCGGGCCGGAATTTGCGGTGGCCGATGGCAAGGGAACGATTTTCATCAACCTGGAAGACAAGAGCGAAATTGTGGCGGTGGATACCACGTCGCTGAAGATTAAATCGCGGTGGCCGGCGGCTCCGGCAGGAGGATTGACGGCGCTGGCGATGGACGTGGAGCATCACCGGCTGTTCAGCGCGGGACGAGAACCACAGAAGCTGGCGGTGGTGGACTCTGACAGCGGGAAAGTGCTGCAGTCGTTTCCAATTTCCAGCGGGGTGGATGCCGCGGCTTTCGAGCCAGAGACCGGGCTGATTTTTGTTTCGACGCGCGAGGGATTTGTGCACGTGTTCCATGAAGATTCGCCGGACAAATACAGCGAAGCGGAAACGGTCAAGACCGAAGTTGGCGCGAAGACGATGGGACTGGATACGAAGACGCATAAACTTTTTCTGGATAC
>Ga0210402_10006259_pt1 | contig 10567 bp, 8 predicted proteins | sample IncBWC7MmetaG_FD_161055 | JGI IMG/M metagenome (GOLD analysis project Ga0210402, IMG submission 161055) | Forest soil microbial communities from Barre Woods Harvard Forest LTER site, Petersham, Massachusetts, United States - Inc-BW-C-7-M | ecosystem: Environmental > Terrestrial > Soil >... | reverse complement strand
TCGCTGCGCAGATAGAGATCGATTTTGATCTGTTGCCTGCAGTCCACGACATGTTGGAGGCGCGCCAGGCCGGCGCGCCTCTCGTGCACGAAGCGTGGGGCGACAACGTCTTCCTCAGCACCGACATTGACGTGGAGTTCGCGGCACTCAAGTCCAAGGCGGCGAGGGCGGTCGGCCGCGAATTGCGAACGTCGCGCCAGGTGATGAGCCCGTTGGAAGGGCGGGGCGTCGTGGCCTATTGCGACAGCCGGCTCGACCAACTCGTGGTTATCAGCGCGACGCAGCAGCCGCACATCGTCCGCTCGGGGCTTGCCGAATGCCTCGGGCTCGACGAAGGGCGCATTCGCGTGATCTCTCCCGATGTCGGCGGCGGTTTCGGTTACAAAGGCGTCCTGCTTGCGGAAGAGGTCGCTTTGGCATGGGCGACGCGCAGGCTCGGACACCCGTTGCGCTGGGTCGAAGATCGCCGTGAGAACCTGACGGCCGGAGCGAACTGCCGCGAGCACCATTACCGCTTGACGGCCTATGCGGATCAGGACGGGCGCTTGCTTGGGCTTGATTGCGAGGCGACCGTCGATGCCGGGGCATATTCCGCCTATCCGTTCTCGGCATGTCTGGAGGCCGGCCAGATCGGGAGCATCCTTCCTGGCGTCTACGACTTTCCCCATTATCGATGTCGCACCTATTCGGTCGCGACGAACAAGCCGCCAATCCTGCCTTACCGCGGAGTAGCCCGCACCGGGGTTTGCTTCGCCCTGGAGCTGACGCTCGATGCGCTGGCGCGGGACCTCGGCATCGAGCCCACAGACCTGCGTATGCGCAGCCTGGTGCGCCCGGAGCAGATGCCCTTCGACAACGTCACCAAGCGGCACTTCGATTCCGGCAACTATCCCGAAGCCTTGCGGCAGGCGGTCGATGCGATAGGGCTCGGTGCTCTGCGCGAACGTCAGCGGCGCGGCGAACCCGACGGCCGGCTGCTCGGCGTCGGCATCGCCATGTATTCCGAACAGGCCGGTCACGGGACCAGCGTCTATGCCGGCTGGGGAATTCCGTTCGTGCCGGGCTACGAGCAATGCCAAGCGCGCTTCACCCCGGATGGGGGGCTCGAACTCCGGATCGGTGCGCACAGCCATGGCCAGGGGTTGGAGACGACGCTGTCTCAGGTCGCGCACGCGATCCTCGGCGTGCCGCACGACCGGATCAAGCTGATCCATGGCGACACCGCACAGACGCCCTATTCGACCGGCACCTGGGGTTCGCGCTGCGCCATCATGTCGGGCGGCGCGGTGGCTGCGGCCTGCGAACAACTGGCCGTCCGCGTGAAGCGTTTCGGCGCCGCGCTTCTGCAGGCCCATCCCGACGATGTCCGGCTGGCGGACGGCATGGTGACTGCCGACCATGGCCGCATCTCCGTCGCCGAGATCGCCCGCACTTGGTACCGCCGGCCGCAGGATCTTCCCGGCGATGCCGATCCCGGCGGGCTCGATGTGACGGCGGGCTATAAGGCGAAGCGCGACACCGGGACGTATAGCTACGCCGCCCACGCGGCTGCCGTCCTCGTCGACCCCGAAACCGGCGCGGTCGACATCCTCGACTATGTCGTCGTCGAGGACGGCGGCGTCCTTCTCAATCCAATGATCGTCGACGGCCAGATCCACGGCGGCGTGGCACAAGGTATTGGGACGGCGCTTTACGAGGAGATGCGCTTTAACGCCGACGGGCAGCCTTTGAGCGCGACTTTGGCTGACTATCTTGTTCCGGGCGCAACTGAGATTCCCGGCATTCGCGTCATCCATATGGAGACGCCGTCGCCTTATACCCAGTTCGGACAGAAGGGTCTCGGCGAAGGCGGCGCCATCGCTCCTCCGGCCGCCATCACCAATGCCATCAACGATGCCCTTAAGGACCTGCGCGCCGAGATTTTGGTATCGCCGGCTACACCGGAACGGATCGTCGCCGCAATCCGAGCGGCAAGCGAATATCCGAGCGCGGCATAAAACGGTAAGGAATTTGCATTCCGCCAGTCAAAAAGCGGAGAGCCCGATGAAATATTGTGCGAAACTGGTAGCCCTGACACTGGGTGCCCTGGTCATGCCGGGCGTCTCGAGTGCGCAAGATGCATGGCCGAGCCGGGCCATTACGTTTGTCGTGCCCTACGCCCCTGGCGGATACACCGACCTCGTCGGCAGGTTGGCCGCCCGCTATGTCGAAAAAGCGCTGGGCAAATCGGTCGTGATCGATAACCGTACGGGAGCCGGCGGCATCATTGGAACGCAGGCGGTCGCTAGCGCAGCGCCCGACGGCTACACATTCTGCGTGTGCAGCATCGGTGCCATTTCGATCGCGCCCTTCGACCAAAACCAAAAAGTTGGATACGACCCCGTTCAGGACTTGGCGCCGGTCGGCATTGTCAGTTCGATCGCTCAGGCCGTCATCGTCAAGAAAGACCTGCCGGCCAGAACGATCGCCGAGTTCGTATCGTATGCCAAAGCTAATCCCGGTAAGCTCAACTACGGCTCCAGCGGCGCCGGCGGGTTGACGCACTATTCCGTCGAGCTGTTCGAAATTCGCACCGGCATCAAGGCGGTGCACATCCCGTTCAGGGGCGGCGCGCCGGCGACCGCCGCATTGGTCGCTGGCGAGATCGATTTCTCGTTTGCCAACATGACCGATGCTTTACCGCAGATCGAAGCCGGCACGATCCGCGGGCTGGCCGTGACCTCGCTCAAACGCAGTCCCTACCTGCCCGGCCTGCCTTCGGTGCATGAGACCGTCCTGCCCAACTTCGTCGTCGAGACATGGAACGGAATAATGGCTCCGCCAAAGACACCGGAGCGGATCATCCGGGCGCTGTCGGAGATTTTCATCAAGATGGCCGACGACCCGGAGGTCATCGAAGCCATGCGCAAGAGCGGCGCGAGCACCGTCAAGTCGACGCCCGATCAATTTCGTGCTCAGATTCAGCAGGAAATCGAACAATGGAAGCCATTCATCAGGGAGTTGGAAGGGAAGAAATAGGAAGACCGGTATGGCACGGCCGCTGATTGCCCGCGGAGTCCGAACGAGCAAGGTCCTCATGGCTAGCACCAAGAATCTGGACGATCAAAGTCTGCGCGGCTTCCTGCAGATGGTGGAAGCGGAGTTCCCGGAGGAGTTGCTACGCATCAGCCAACCCGTAGATACCCGGTTCGACATGACCGCGATTGTGTTCGAACTCGAACGTGCAGGAAAAAGTCCGGTCATCATCTTCCAGAACCCGACCGCGAACAGCATGCCTGTTGTCACAAACATTGCCGGAAATCGCAAATTGCTGGCGGCCTGCCTTGGCGTCGATACCACGGAGCTTCCGGCCGCGTTCCGTGAGCGGTGCCAGAAATACATCCCTTGTGAAGTCGTGAAGAACGCGGCGTGGCAGGACGTCGTGATTGAAGGCGACGACCTCGACCTTGCGGCGCTGCCAATCCCGCTGCAGTTTTCAGTCGACGGCGGTCCTTATATCACCGCCGGACAGATTTCGGCGCGCGACCCCATCACTGGTGTAGACACCACGGGCTTCCACCGGCTGATGCTCAAGGGCAAGAATCGTCTCGGTCTCTCGCTGCACTCACGCCGCCGCATGTATGAATTCCAGCGCCGGGCCGAGGAGAAGGGGCAATCGCTTCCCGCCGCGATCACGATCGGGACGCATCCGCTGCACTATATGGGCTCGATGGTCTACGCCTATCCGCCGCATGTGCGTAAATTCGAGATCATTGGAGGCTTGTTCGGCAAACCCTATCGGGTCGCGCGTTGTGGCGTAGGCGAGATTGAGGTTCCGGCGGGTGCCGAGATCGTCGTCGAAGGAGAGATTCTGGCGGAAACCCGGGAGCCTGAGGGCCCCTTCGGCGAATTCACGGGCTATGCGTCCTACCGCAGCACGCAGCATGTGTTTGTCGCGCATCGCCTGCGCATGCGTCGCGACGCAATGTTTCAGAGCGTCACATCCGGCATGTCCAAGGATCACATTCTCGTCTCCTGCGTCACGCGCGAAGGCGAAATCCTCAACGCGCTGCGCCGCAATTTGCCGAACGTGCGCGCCGTCCACGTCCCGCATACGTCCTGCGGAGCATTCACTGCCTATATCTCGATGAAGAAGACAGCGGAGGGCGAGCCGCAGACCGCCATCATGGCGACATTTGGCACTGAGTTCTATACCAAGCACGTGATCGTCGTAGACGACGACGTGGATATTTTCGACACCAACGACGTGATGTGGGCGGTTGCGACACGGGTGCGGCCCGACCGGGACATTTTCCTCATCCCCGGCGTCAAGGGCGCGATCCTCGATCCGACCTCGGACCCGGTGAATTTCACTGTGACGAAGATGGGGATCGACGCCACGCGGCCCGCGGGTCGTGATTACGCCGAACGTCTCGTGATCTCAGATGACCAACGGGCACGCGCCCGTTCGCTCCTGGAGGCAGCCGGCGTGAAGATATGACGGCACACAAATCGAGCCTCGGAGTGAACCTTATGTACCGCACGGATATATTCCGCATTCCCATGGCGGGGCCCGCCGACATGACCAAGCTCGTCGCGCTGATCGAAGATGGCGCGCTTGACCCGCTGCACATCGCAGCGATCCTGGTAAAGACCGAAGGCAATGGCGGCGTGAACGACTTTACGCGCGAATATACGTGTGCAACGCTCGCCGCGACGCTCGCGCCTTACCTGGGCGCTACCAGTGCGGAGGTGGAGCGTCGCATCGCCATCGTGGTGTCGGGCGGCACCGAAGGGGTGCTGAGCCCGCACGCAACCGTGTTTGCCCGGACGCCGGTCGAAAACCGTGCAGGCGCGGCTGGCAAGCGCCTCGCCATCGGCATCGCGGCGACACGGGATTTCCTGCCCCACGAGATCGGACGCGCCGCCCAGATCGAGGCGACCGCGGCTGCGGTGGCTGCGGCGATGGCTGACGCGGGAATTTCGCGCCCCGAGGATGTGCATTGGGTTCAGGTGAAGTGTCCGCTGCTGACTGCAGAGCGGGTGCACGCGGCGCGACACGCCGGCCGCGAACCGGTGACAGAGATTGCTTATAAGTCGATGGCTTATTCGCGTGGCGCATCTGCCCTCGGTGTCGGGGTTGCCTTGGGCGAGATCGCCGCAGTCGCCGAGGATGCGGTGCTGTCCGACTGGTCGCTCGCCTCGGCCGTCGCCTCGGCTTCCGCCGGCATCGAATTGAAGAACAACATCGTGATCGTGCTGGGCAATGCGGAAGGCGTCGGCGGCGACTGCGTGATTGCCCATGCGGTGATGCAGGATGCCATCGATGCAGCCGCGGTGCTCGCAGCGCTGCGACAGAGCGGTGCCCAGACGGATGCGCAGGTGGGCGCCGGGATAGACAACTCACGCATCGTCCAGGTGATGGCGAAGGCTGACCCGTCGCCGGATGGGATGTTGCGCGGATTCCGCCATATTATGCTCGACGACACCGACATTTCAGCGACCCGTCATGTTCGTGCCGCCGTGGGCGGCATGATTGCGGGCCTGACGGGCTGTCCGGCAATCTTCGTATCCGGCGGCGCCGAGCATCAAGGCCCTCCGGGTGGCGGTCCGGTGGCGGTGATCTCGCGAGTCTTCTAGCCTTGCCGTCGGATTGGCGCGGCTGATTGAAAACTAGGCAGGGCGCGCGGTGATTTTGTATCCCGAGGCGGCGGCGCGGCGGCGAACCCCCAATCCATAGCGTTTGTTTGTCCAAAATTATCCGCGTCGGCTTCGTGGCTTCCGGGTTTACCGTGTCGGCATGGCCGGGACGACGTAAGAATCCTGCCGTTGGCATTGAGTTTGCTCAATTGGCGCAAAGGCCAAATGGGCGCAAAGGCCAGGAGGTCCCCATGCCTGCCATCATTCTCTCTCGTCGATTTCACCCGTTGTACGCGGCGCTCGCCGCCGGGGTTGGCCTCGTCTGGTGGTCAGGCGCCGCCCTTGCGGCCGACAAGGTGACGTTTCTCACCAGTTGGTTCGCCCAGGCCGAGCATGGCGGCTTTTACCAGGCCAAGGCGACCGGCCTTTACGAGAAGGCGGGCCTCGACGTCACCCTCAAGATGGGCGGCCCGCAGGTCAACGGCATGCAACTGCTGCTCGCGGGCGAAACCGATGTCATGATGGGGTACGATCTCCAGGTGCTAAAGTCGCTGGAGCAAGGGCTGCCAGTGATCACCATTGCAACGTCGTTCCAGTTCGATCTGCAAGGCATGATGACCCATACGGACGTTGCGAGCCTCGCCGACCTCAAGGACAAAATTATTCTGGTGGCAACGCCTGGCCGCGCGTCGTGGTGGCCATGGCTGAAGGCGAAATACAAGTACATGGAGGAACAGACAAGGCCGTACACTTTCAACCTGCAGCCCTTCATTGCCGACAAGGACACCGTGCAACAGTCCTATCCGACCTCCGAACCGTTCGCCGCCAAACAGGCGGGCGTGCCGGTGAAGTTCTTTCTTTTCGCTGCTGACGGCTATCCGCCCTACGGCACCACCATGGTGGCGACGAAGCCGTTCGTCGATAAACACCCGGACGCGGTCGCACGTTTCGTCAAGGCCTCGCTCGAAGGCTGGCGAAGCTATCTGCAGAATCCGGCGCCCGCCAATGCCCTGATCAAGATCGACAATCCGAGGATGAGCGACGAGCAAATCGCGTTTGGGATCGAACAGCTCAAGGCGCTCAAGGTGCTCGACGGCGGCGATGCGGCGAGCATGGGCATCGGCATCATGACGGAGGCGCGCTGGAAGGCGACTTACGATCTCGCCGTCTCGTCGGGATTGCTCAAGCCTGAGGTCGACTGGCGGGCTGCGTTTACGGATCGGTTCGTCAAGGACCTCAGATTGTCGATGTGACAAGCCCCAGCGAAGCGACGGTGTTGGCGTTGCCCGAACCGCGGCCGCCTGTTGCCGTGGCGGCACCCGCCGTCGAGGTGCTGTCGGCCGAGAAGATTTTCCCCGATGGAACGCGTGCCCTGGCGCCGATCTCGCTGGCGATCGACCAGGGCGAGTTCGTCACCCTGATCGGCCCGTCCGGCTGCGGCAAGAGCACGCTGCTCAATCTGATGTCGAACCTCCTCGAGCCGTCCGATGGCCGTTTGCTGTGGTGGCGCGCCGGTTACGGCGACGTGGTATCCCGCGGTCGCCAGGTCGCCTTCGTGTTCCAGGACCCGACCCTGATGCCGTGGGCGCGGCTCGCCGCGAACGTACGCCTGCCGCTCGATCTCGCCGGCGTGCCGAGGGCCGCCGCGAATGCGCGCGTGACGGCGGCGCTCGCCCGGGTCGGGCTCGGCGACTTCGCCCACCACTACCCGCGCCAGCTGTCCGGCGGCATGAAGATGCGCGCCTCCATCGCCCGCAGCCTGGTCATCGATCCCGATCTCCTGCTGATGGACGAGCCCTTCGGCGCGCTCGACGAATTCACCCGCAATCGGCTGGACGACGAACTCGTCAAACTGTGCTTCGAACGCAAGCTCACCACCGTCTTCGTCACCCATTCGATCTACGAAGCGGTTTTCCTGTCCTCCCGCATCATCGTGATGGCCGGCGCGCCGGGCCGGATTTTCGCGACGCTGGCAATCGACGAGGTGCAGCCTCGCCCGGAAAGCTTTCGCAACTCCGCGCGCTTCGCAGAATACTGCCGCACGCTGTCGAGCCTACTGGCACGGGCATCGGGGGCGTAAACAACATGCGCCTTCGCGCCCGCTCCGAAACCGCGGTTTCGATCATCGCGCCGGCGCTGGTCGGCATTGCCCTGCTGCTGTTCTGGGAGCTGGCGTGCCGGGCCTGGAGCGTACCGGTGTTTCTCCTGCCCAAGCCGACCGATATTGCGGCAAAGCTTTTAACCGACTGGCCGACGCTGCTGCTGGCGCTGGGCATGACGTTGCGGGTAGCCGTGCAGGCGTTTGTCGCCGCCGTCGTGCTGGGCACGCTGATCGCGTTTCTGTTCGTGCAGAGCCGCCTGATCGAGAAGAGCCTGTTTCCGTATGCGGTGCTGCTGCAGGTGACGCCCATCGTGGCCATCGCGCCGCTCATCATCATCTTCGTCAAGAATACCCAGGCGGCGCTCACCTTGTGCGCCACGGTGGTGGCCATCTTTCCGATCATTTCCAACACCACGCTCGGCTTGCGTAGCGTCGATCCCGGGCTGATCAATCTGTTCCGCATGAACCGCGCCGGACGGCTGCAGACGCTCGTGCGGCTGCGGATTCCGAGCGCACTGCCGTATTTCTTCGGCGGTCTGCGCATTTCGAGCGGCCTTGCCCTGATCGGCGCCGTCGTGGGCGAATTCGTCGCCGGCACCGGCGGGCGCGGCTCGGGGCTCGCCTATGAGATCCTCCAAAGCGGATTTCAGCTCGACATTCCTCGCATGTTCGCCGCGCTGTTCCTGATCACGGTCGCGGGCGTAGGCCTGTTCGTCGTCATGGTGGGGCTGTCCCGGCTCACGCTCGGACAATGGCACGAAAGCGAAATCGGAGCCGACATGTGAGGAGGAGATGCCATGCTGTGCACGAAACAAAAGGTTCTGCGGCGCTTCTGGTACGCCACCCTGCCGATCCGCAAGCTCGAGGACGGGCCGAAACCCTTCACGCTCTTGGGCGAGAACATCATGCTGTTCCTCGACGGCGACGGCGAACCGGCGGCGCTACGCGACCGCTGCTGCCACCGCACCGCCAAGCTCTCCAAAGGCTGGTGCCGCGACGGCCACATCATCTGCGGCTATCACGGCTGGGAATACGACCGCACCGGCGCGCTGGTGCGCATTCCGCAGTTCCCCGCCGACCAGCCGCTTCCCAACGCGCACGTGCCAGCGTTCCGCTGCGCGGAGCGCTACGGCTACGCCTGGGTCGCGCTCGACCACCCGCTGCTGCCGATCCCCGACATGCCGGAGGACCGCGATGCCAAATACCGCCGCATCCACCAATTCGACGATCGGTGGACCTGCGGCGCGCTGCGCATGATGGAGAACTCATTCGACAACGCGCACTTCTCGTTCGTTCATCGCGCTACCTTCGGGCAGGAAGATCGGCCGAAACCTGAAAAATACGAGCTTGTCGAAACCGATTACGGCTTTCGCGCCGAGACCATCGTGCCGATCAATAACCCGCCGGAAGCCTACCGGGTGACCGGTACCTCAGACCCCGTCACCACGCGGCACATGCGCAACGCGTGGTTCATGCCGTTCTGTCGCACGCTCGACATCGAATATCCGTCCGGGCTACGCCACATCATCTTCAATTCGGCGACGCCGATCGACGACGGCAGCATTCAGCTGGTGCAGATCCTGTTCCGCAACGATCGCGAGGAGGATTGCTCCACCCAGGAACTGATCGACTGGGATGCCACGATCATCGCGGAGGATCGCGAGATCCTGGAATCGACCGATCCCGATGCCGTGGTCGAGGTCGAGCGGAAGATCGAGATGCACATGCCTTCGGACCGGCCGGGATTGATCATGCGAAAGCGACTGGCGGCGCTGCTTGCTGAGAATGGAGAGCGCGAGGTCCCGCGGTGACAGCAATCTCGCTCGCATCTTCGCGGCGATGTTGCTTGGGGCTCCGGGTATCTTGAGTTGCGCGGACGCACCTCGGCCACAAACCAAGGCGCCTCCCAGCTGTCGAGAGGCCGGGGCGCAAGCTCGTCCGCATGGCGGCGCAGAACCGGCAAGATGGCCTGCTCGAGACCGGTGCCGTTCGCGATCATCTCCTTGGGTGCCGAAAACGCAGCGCGGCGCATCCGCAGGAGCATCACGACATAGAAATCGATTTATTGTCAATTAGTTATTTGGCGCACCCGTAAGAGGGGCAAAAGTCGTGGCACATGCGGATGGTGCGCCGCTGCTGCTCGCTCCCCCTTGTGGGGGAGGGTCGGGGTGGGGGGTCGGAGGGCGTGGCACGCAGGTGCCCCATTGCACGACCCCCACCCCCCGACCCCTCCCAGCCGAACCTCGCTATAGCGAGGGTTCGGCCACCCAACAAAGTGACCGAAGTCGGCAACAGCCGACTTCGGTTGGGGGAGGGGAGAAGAAGCATGGCCGTGCCATGTCCGGGATGCCACGAGTTTTGCCCCTCTTACGCGCACCCAAAATCCTTGGCCCTGCGGCGCAAGGAATTCCTCTCGCGGCGGCAGGGAACTCATCCGCCGGGGCAGGGAATTAGTTCGACGGACAGGATCGAATGTTTTTGTCGCGCGATGAACTCCCTTCCCGCAGAGGGGCAGGGCGGGCGATGGCATCAAGTCAGATCTGTGGACGGAAGGATTCGATCGGCATGCAACATCGCTTTCACTGTGAAGGGCGGGACATTATCATTATCATTCTCCGGATCCTCTTTATCATTCTGCGGATCCTCTATTCTGGCCGCGCTCTCGATCTTGCGTCCGACGAACATTCTAACCAGCTGCTCAGCGCATGAACAAACGGCCCACCATCCTGGTCTTCGATTCCGGACTCGGCGGCCTCACGGTTTTTCGCGAGATCGTGAAGGCGCGGCCGGATGCGCTCTATCTTTATGTCGCCGACGACGCTTTTTTTCCTTATGGGCGGCACGGCG
>Ga0210402_10006257_pt1 | contig 10568 bp, 6 predicted proteins | sample IncBWC7MmetaG_FD_161055 | JGI IMG/M metagenome (GOLD analysis project Ga0210402, IMG submission 161055) | Forest soil microbial communities from Barre Woods Harvard Forest LTER site, Petersham, Massachusetts, United States - Inc-BW-C-7-M | ecosystem: Environmental > Terrestrial > Soil >... | reverse complement strand
ATCGACACCAAGATGCCGCACGAACTTCCCAAAGCTTATGAGCCGGGCGCGATTGAAACGCGCTGGGCCGACTACTGGATCAAAGAGAAGCTGTTTTCCGTTCCCACGCCGCCCCCGGGCGAGACGCGTCCCGTGTTTACGCTGCTGCTGCCGCCGCCGAATGTTACGGGGCGGCTGCACATGGGGCACATGCTCAACCAGACGCAGATGGACATCATTGTGCGCTGGCATCGCATGCGGGGCTTCATCACGCTGTGGCTGCCTGGGACCGATCATGCCGGCATCGCCACGCAGATGATGGTGGAGCGCCAGCTGGCCACCGAGGGCATCAAGCGCCGCGATCTGGGGCGCGAGAAATTTATCGAGCGGGTCTGGGAATGGAAGAAGCTTTACGGCGGCGCGATTCTCGACCAGATGAAGCGCCTGGGCGCGTCCGTCGACTGGGACCGCGAGTACTTCACTATGGACGAGAATCTTTCGCGCGCGGTGCGCGAGGTGTTCGTCCGGCTGTATGAAGAGGGCCTGGTTTATCGCGGGAACTACATTGTGAATTGGTGCCCGTGGCATGAGACCGCGATCTCGGACCTCGAAGTGAAGCATGAGGACGTGGCTGGGAAGTTGTGGGAGATTCGCTACCCGGTGGTGGGCAGTTCTGAGTTCATCACGGTGGCGACTACGCGGCCGGAGACGATGCTGGGCGATACCGCGATCGCGGTGAACGCCAAGGATGAACGCTACACACATCTGCACGGCAAGAAAGTTCTTCTGCCGCTGATGAAGCGCGAGATTCCCATCCTCACCGACGAACTGGCGCAGCCGGAGTTCGGCACGGGCGCGGTGAAGGTGACACCGGCGCACGATCCGAACGACTTTCAGGCAGGCCTGCGCCACAACTTGCCGCAGATTAACGTGATGGACGAGCGCGCCCGCATGAACGCGAATGCCGGAGCCTATGCCGGCCTCGACCGGTTCGAAGCGCGCAAGCGTGTGCTGGCGGATTTGGAGGAGCAGGGATTTCTGGTCGGCGAAAAAGATCACACGCTGTCGCTGGGGAAATGCGAGCGCTGCGGAACTATCGTTGAACCGCGGCTTTCCGAACAGTGGTTCATCAAGATCAAGCCCTTGGCCGACCGGGCGCGCGAGGCGGTGGAGAACGGCGAGATCACAATCGTCCCGGAAAATTACCGCACCATCTATTTGAATTGGATGAACAACATCCACGACTGGTGCGTGTCGCGGCAGCTGTGGTGGGGGCACCGCATTCCGGCGTGGACGTGTGGCAATGACGCTTGCAAGGAGATCATTGTGGCGCGGGAAGCGCCGGCTTCGTGTACGAAGTGCGGCGGCGCGAAGCTGGAGCAGGTCACCGACGTGCTCGACACGTGGTTCTCGTCGGGACTGTTGCCGTTCACAACTCTGGGCTGGCCGGAAAAAACGCGCGACCAGGCGGTGTTCTATCCCACGACGCTTTTGATTACTGCTTACGAGATTCTGTTCTTCTGGGTGGCGCGCATGATCATGTTCGGCTGCCACTTCATGCAGGGACACGAACAGGATCCGGCGATTAGGAAGGCCAACGGCTGGGCAGATAAGAAAGATGACAGTGTGCCGTTTCGGCATGTGTACATTCACGCGCTGGTGCGCGATGCGGATCGGCAGAAGATGTCGAAGACCAAGGGGAATGTCATCGATCCGCTGGACATCATCGAGCGCTTTGGGACCGATGCGGTGCGCTTTACTTTGGCGGCGATGGCTGCGCCGGGGACGGACATTGCTTTCAGCGAGAGCCGGACCGACGGCTACCGGGCATTCGCCAACAAGATCTGGAATGCGGCGCGCTTCATGTTCATGAACGTGGACAGAGTCGAGCCGGGCCTGCGGCCCGCACAATCCGCTGGCATCTCGAGCTCCAGTTCCGGCACCCTCGAAGATCGGTGGATATTTTCACACTTCAACAGAGTAACGAAAGAGGTCAATGAAGCGCTCGCCATGTATCGGTTTCACGAGGCAGCGAACCGGATTTACGATTTTTTCTGGGGGGATTTTTGCGATTGGTATTTGGAATTGATCAAACCGCGTCTGAACTACGTAGAAGGCGCGGATACGAGTGCAGCGCGGGCGGCGTGCGCGAAACTGGTCAATTTATTCGACAGCTCTCTGCGATTACTACATCCGGTGATGCCGTTTATCACGGAGGAAATCTGGCAGGCAATGTATGAGGGAAATCCGCCGACGAAGTCCATTGCGCTGGCGGGATATCCTCAAGCTGATGAGATGCAGATCGACATTGCGGCTGAAGTAGAGATGGCCATCCTGCAGGACTTGATCGTCAGCGTGCGAAACTTACGCGCGGAGCTGAAAGTCGAGCCCAAGGTGAAAGTGCCGATTGAGGTGTTCGCGCAGGAGCCTGCAATTCGCAAGATGATCGAAGAGAATCATGGCGCGGTGCAGCGGCTGGGAAATGTGGAGAGCATCGCGTTCGTTAATGAGTCCCTCGCGAACAAGCCCGGAGTGCGCGGCACGGCGCGTTTCGATGTACACGTGATCTACGAAAGAAAGATTGACGTCGCGGCCGAGTGCGACCGGCTGAAGAAAGAGTTGGAGAAGATTGAAAAAGAGTTAGGCAACAATCAGAAGCAGTTGGGGAATGAACAATTTTTGTCCAAGGCGCCGGAGAAAGTTGTGGAAGGGCTGCGGCGGCGCGGGCAGGAACTGGTGGTTCTGCAGGAGAAGGCGAATAGCAAGCTGAAGGAACTAGGCTTTTAAATTTGGTGACAGCCGCCCTCGGCTGTCCGGCGGGTCGAAGACTCGCCTGCTCTCTTAAAGATCCGAATTCGAGCTGCGCTCGAAGGACAGCCGAGGGCGGCTGTCCCCACATGTAATTTACTCGCAACCGACCGTTGGCCGCTGCATTATGGACTGGAACTCACGCCGCATCACCGCCATCCTCGAGAACGCGCTGGTCGAAGACCGGGCTACACGCGACGCGACCAGCTACGCCTGCATCGACGCTAACCAGCGCGCGACCGCGACTGTTATCTCCAAACAGGACTGTGTCCTCGCGGGGATCGGCTGTGTGGCACGGATTCTCGATGTGTATGCCGCGCTCGATGGCGCTGTGACCGCGCACTACGAAGTCACTACGCATCCAGAGATTTTCGACGGCGTGCGCCTGCATAAAGGACAGTCCGTCGCGGTGATCCGCCACAATGCTCGTGTGATTCTTTCCTGCGAGCGCGTCATCCTAAACTTTCTGCAGCGCATGAGCGGCATCGCCACCATCACCCGGAAATTTGTGGAAGCCGTGTCGGGCACAAAGGCGCGCATTCTCGATACGCGCAAAACCGCGCCCGGACTGCGCGTGATCGACAAGAACGCGGTTCGATGCGGTGGTGGACAGAATCACCGCCTCGATCTATCCGACGGCGTGCTCATCAAGAACAACCACATCGCGCTCGCGGGAGGCATCGTTCCCGCCCTGGAGCACGCCGTCCGCAACCGTCGCGGCTCGCAGATCATCGAAGTGGAAGTACGCACGATCGAGGAACTGGAACTGGCGTTGGCTCACGGCGGGGAAGCTATTCTGCTGGATAACATGTCAGTCGAAGACGTGCGGCGCGCGGTCGAACTCTGTGGCCAGTTTGATGTTCAGCATCCCGATCTTCGCGAGGACGGCCGCCGCATCCCGGTCGAATGCTCGGGTGGAATTCGGCTGGAGAATGTTCGCGCGTATGCCGAGACCGGCGTTGATTTCATCTCCGTAGGCCTGCTAACGCACTCGCCGCAGGCGGCGGACATGAGCATGCGCGTCGCCCCAGCCTGACAAACCCGTTCTCCGGTTGACGGTTGGCACGTCCGTCTCATCATCGCCCTGCTTCTATTCCACACAGTTCCGGATTTCGGAACACGATGTACTTCTGTGCTAACCCGGCGCCGCAGTGGCGCTAGACTAGGCCCAACGGAGGCCTCCCCCTATGTACCCCTTCGCTCGTTCCCTCGCAGCTTTGTGCCTGGTCGTGTTGGTGGTGAGTGTTTGTTCTGCAGGCGCACCCGAATCGAAACCGCAACTCACCCCGGCGGCCAATCTTCGCCAATCATTCCCAGATTCGACTACGAATGATGCTGCACCGGCTGAACCGCCTGCGACCACAAACATCAACGTCAGCGTCGATGTCCTCGACGATCGTCACACCATCAGTTCCTACATCTACGGAGGTGCTTATCCCCAGGACGCGCCGACCATCACGGACAGCGGTTTGGGCCTTGTGCGCTGGGGTGGCAACGCGACTTCGCGCTACAACTGGCAGCTCTTCACTTACAACGCTGCGAACGACTATTTCTTCGAGGACTTCAACTACTCCGAGATCGGCGACGGCGATTCCGCCAAATTCATCACCGACGTGAAGAGCGCCGGAAGCCACCCGCTCATGACCATGGTGATGCTGCCGTGGGTTGCCCAAAGCGCGGAGAATGGATCGAACGGTCACTGGAGCTTCTCGGTTGCGAAGTATGGCGCGCAATGCAGTGTGGACCCTTTCAACACCGATGCGGGCGACGGATTGAAGACCGATTGCAGCACTCCGCTGACTGCCAATCCCAACGATGCCAACGTGCCTCTTCTCGACCAGCCAGGCACGAAGGATCCTTCGGGCAGCGTCTACCGCAATCAGTGGACCGCCTCTCTGGCCTCCGCTTTTGGCACGTCGCCTCACTTCTACAACATGGACAACGAGATCGACATTTGGGGCAGCAGCCATCGCGATGTTCATCCCGCGCCCACCGCTTACAACGAAATGCGCGACACATTCGTGAACGAGGCGCACGCGCTCAAGGGTTGGGATCCGAAGGCGATCCGCCTCGGCCCCGTCAGTTGCTGCTGGTGGTTCTACTGGAACGGCGCGAACGGCAATGACAAGGGAGCGCACGCCGGCGTCGATCTCTTACCCTGGTGGCTCAACGAGGTCTATTGGGAGGACAAGATCAGCGGCAAGCGCTCAGTGGATGTTTTCGACGTTCACGCCTATCCCGATAGCCCGGATACTTCCACCTGGACTCAGGCACAAAAGCAAGCTCTGGGTGCGCGCATTTATCGGGACTACTGGGATCCCACATATGTCAGCGAGTCGGGCTCGATCAATCAGAACTGGGCGACATTTATTCAGCCCAACAAAACGATTCCCTTCCGCATTCCTCGCATCCGCGCAATGGCAAATATGATTTATCCCGGAACGCCCGTAAGCTTCACCGAATGGAGCGCGGCCATCGCGGGCGAGTCCGACTTCTCGACCGCTCTCGGAGACGCCGACGCCTACGGCATTCTGGGCCGCGAGCGCATGTATCTCGCGTCGCGTTGGGTCGCTCCTGTGCCAGCGAATCCTAACTACCTCGCGCTGAAGCTCTTCACCAACTTCGACGGCGCACATCACGGATTTGGAACAACCTCTGTGTCCGACACAAGCAACGGTGACCCCAGTCTGTTCAGCAGTTACGCCGCCCTCAACTCCACGGGAAAGACCCTGACGCTGTTGGTGCTGAATAAAGATCCGTCCAATGCCGTGCAAGCCCAGCTCACGTTGAATGGATTCACGCCCCAGCAAGTGACGTCATACACGCTGGCCTCGACCAATCCCACCAAGATCGTGGCGTCCGCCCCCGGTGCATGGTCTTCCGCCATGACCTTCGCACCGTATACCGCGACCCTCCTCGTTGTCACAGGGACGTCGCAGTTGCCGGGAGCGGAGTGGGATCTAAACCCCGACACGACCATGGTAGCGGCGGGCGGCAAAGTCATCCTGCAACCGAAGATCACATCGGGAACAGACACAGTGACCTTGGGAACTCCGCAATTCGACAGCGGCGTGACCATGACGGTGACAGAGCCGACGCTAAGCAAAGGCCATAACGGAAAAATCACGGTGACTGCGGGTACCACGCCGGGCTTCTACCACTACAGTGTTCCCAGCACTGACACCGCCGGCGTTGCGCAGCAGCAGGGCGGCTGCATTCTTGTGGGCAACCCTCCGGCGTCGTTCACCAAGACGGGCGACAAACAGAAGGGCGCCGCCGGCAGCCAGTTGACTCTCTCGGTCACGTTGATCCCCGGGCAATCAGGAGGAAGCGCTGCGGGCGGAACGGTCTTCTTCACAACCAACGCGGGCTCGCTTTCCAGTCGCCTGGTCACGACCGATTCAACCGGAAAGGCGGCCGTGGTACTCACCCTGCCCTCGACAGCCCGAACTGTACGCGTGACCGCCGAGGGCCAATACGCGCTAGGGCATCCCGTGGCCACTTTCACTGAGACCGCGCAGTAAGCCGGCGGTTTGTTGTTTGGCGCGGATTCGCGGATAATCTCCGCATCGTCACGAAGGGCACAATTCGCAAGCCGCCTCGGGCCAAAGTTCCCGCGGCGCACCAACCACAGCCCACCGATCTGCGGCTCGGACGAATTGTGCGCCTGCTCATGGAGCACGCTACTGTTGTCGTCAGCGGCACCAAGATCGCCGAGGAAATTTCCTCGAACCGTTCTGAAGTCTGGCGTCTGATTCAGCAATTGCGCGGCCTGGGCGTGGATGTGGCCGGCCACCCGGCAACGGGATATCAACTGCGCTCAGTTCCCGACCTGCTCTTGCCGGAAATTCTTCGACCCCTGCTGCGCGGCACGATCTTCGATGCCCATCTTCACCACTTCTACAAGATTGGCTCGACCAACACTGCAGCCATGGCCGCGGCTGCCGATGGCGCTCCGGAAGGCAGCGTCTTTCTTGCCGAAGAGCAGCTTGCCGGCCGCGGGCGCGGCGCCAATTCATGGCAGTCCGCGCGATCAGCCGGAATCTATTGTTCGGTCATCGTGCGGCCCACTCTGCCTCCGTCGCAAGTGCTGGCGCTGTCGCTCGCGGCTGGGCTTGCGGTTCGCGCCGCCATTGAACAAGTCGACTCGCGGGTCACCGCCGACCTCAAGTGGCCCAACGATGTTCTAATCGGCGGCAACAAGGTATGTGGGATTCTCACCGAGATGAATGCGGAGGCGACCAGTGTGCGCTACATCGTGGTGGGTGTCGGCATCAACGTCAACCAGACGAGCTTTCCCAAGGATTTGCCCGCGACCTCTCTGCGCCTGGCGACTGGAAGCGAGTGGTCGCGCGTCGACCTGGTGGCTGCTTTGCTAAAATCACTCGACCGCGAGTATCGGCAGTTGCTGGAAGACTCCGATGCACAGCAATCGATTCTCAGGCGTTTCGCAGAGAATTCCTCCTGGGTGCAGGGCAAAGCCGTCCGCATCGAAGAAAATGGTTCCACTTTCGAAGGAACGACCGGGGGCTTGGATCAGCGCGGTTTCTTACTCGTACGAACCGCCCGCGGAGTGAAAACGGTATTAAGTGGAACGGTAAGGGAACAGTAGCGCCGGCAAGCTGCCGGCGGTCGCGAGGGCCTGCTCTGAGCTTGTCGAAGGAGCGACTCATCCTCGCAAGCGGAGGGCGAGGGCGCCCGCCGGACAGCCGCCGAGACGGCGGCGCTACATAAGAGCCAATCATGCTTCTCGTCATCGACGTCGGAAATACCAATACCGTGCTGGGCGTCTTCGCGAGCATCAACCCTGATCGCGATGACGGCGACCCTCCGCGCTACGAGCGCCTTGTCGCCAACTGGCGGGTCGCCACCTCCCGCACCAGCACCGTGGATGAGTATGGCGTGCTGTTTCGTAATTTGTTTTCCATGGCCGGCCTCGAATCGAAAGGCATTCACGGAATCGTGATCTCGTCGGTCGTTCCGCCCCTCGATCCCGTGCTGCGGCAGGTCTGCGAGCGCTATTTCAATTTGCGCCCTCTTTACATTGAGCCCGGGGTGAAGACTGGCATGCCGGTGCACTACGACAATCCCTCTGAAGTCGGTGCTGACCGCATCGTCAACGCGGTGGCCGCCTTCGAGAAGTATGGCGGCCCCTGCGTGATTGTAGATTTCGGCACGGCCACCACGTTCGATTGCGTATCGGCGAAGGGAGAATATCTCGGCGGCGTGATCTGCCCGGGCATCGGCATCTCGGCGGACGCACTCTTTGAGCGCACGGCGCGCCTGCCGCGCGTCGAGATCCGCAAGCCCGCCCGCGTGATCGGTTCGAACACTGTGGGCAGCCTGCAGTCGGGTCTTTACTACGGCTATCTCGGCCTCGTCGACGGCATCCTCGAGCTTCTGCTCTCTGAGTTGGGTTCGGAGACCCAGGTGCTCGCAACCGGCGGCCTCGGTCCGATGATCGGCACCGGTTCAAAATACATTAAGAAGGTAGAAGACTCTCTGACTCTCGAAGGCCTGCGCATCATCTGGGAGCGGAACGCCGCGACGCGCAAGGATTCTACCGCGGGGAAAGACGCGCCCAAGGCCAGTGTGAAATCGCCCTTAAAGTCGGGCCAGCCATCCGAAAAGAAGCCAGAAGCCAAGTCCAGGAACGGTGGCCGCGCGCCGGTGCCTTCGCCCTCGCGTTCGCCTCGCTGACCTGCCGTGGAAAACTACTACAACTATTTCACTGAAATTGAGGAGCACTTTCAGCGCCGCTGGGGAGGAGTTCTGCGGCTATCTCCGCTTGACTGGGTGTTGATGGAAACTTGGCGGGATGCGGGCATTCCGCTTGAGGCGGTGCTGCGCGGCATCGACGTGACGTTCGAACACTACGAAAGACGCCCTTCGAGGACACGAAAGATCAACGGCCTGGGATTCTGTTCGCAGGAAGTGCTTGCCGCCGCGGAAGACATGAAAGAAGCGGCAGTCGGAGCAGCGCCGGAGCCAACGGCGAAATCCCGTGCCGGACAAGGGTTTGAGCCGGAGATCATCGTCCCGTTCCTGCGTCGCAATGCAGATTTGCTGGAGGCCGCGAGCTTGCCGCAGGGAAGCGGCGTCTCAGCGCGATCGGTTGCTCTCGACGCGGCGAAGACTCTGCGCCAGCTTGCGGAAGAAATGGAAAACAAGCCCTCTGCACGCCTGGAAGATTTGGAGCGCCGCCTCACCGTGCTCGAAGAGAAACTCTTCGCGGTGCTGCTAGCGTCGACTCCCGACCAAGAACTGGTCACGGCCCGCGCCGAAGCAGACCGCGATCTCGCTCCCTACCGCAGGAAAATGTCCGGAGCACAAATCGACCATCTGCAGAAACAGTACGTGCATAAACGCCTGCTGGAAAAACACAATCTGCCGCGCCTCAGCTTGTTTTACATGTAACTCGGAATGGCAACATGCAAAACCGGGAAGGATGCGACTCAAATGGCCTGCAGGTAACCATGATTGGAGCGGCTCTTGAGAAGGGCACGACTTGAGTCGTGCCGTTAGCGCCGTAAATCGATCCCGGCTTTAGCCGCCGAGGTGGGTTGTTCACTCAGACCTGAAAAATCGTTTCGACGCTCTGATTCTCGGCGGTGGTGCCGCGGGCCTGATGTGCGCGATCGAAGCCGGCAAACGCGGACGCCGCGTCGCAGTTCTTGAGCACGCCGACCGTCTGGGCAAGAAGATTCTCATCTCCGGCGGCGGCCGCTGCAATTTCACCAACCTCCACTGCCAGCCCGAGAGTTTCCTTTCATCGAATCCGCATTTTGCCAAGTCGGCGCTCGCGCGCTACACGCCCGGAGATTTCATCGCGCTGGTCGAGAAGCATCGCATTCCATATCACGAAAAAACTCTCGGACAATTGTTCTGCGATCGTTCCGCTCGCGACATCCTGGGTATGCTGGAAGAAGAATGCCATGCCGCGGGAGTGAGCATTTTTCTGAACGCGAAGATTCAAGAAGTGAGGCGGACCACCGACTTTGCCGTGCACACCACTGCTGCAGAATTCCACGCACCAGCGTTAGTCGTCGCCACCGGAGGCTTGTCCATTCCGAAAATTGGCGCTACTTCATTCGGCTACGACCTGGCCCGCCAGTTCGGGCTCAAGATCCGCGACCCCCGGCCGGGACTGGTACCTCTGGTGCTCGAACCGCAAGACCGTTCCCGTTACTGCGATTTGACCGGCGTTTCTGCCGAGGTGATCGCATCGTGCGACGGCCAGCAGTTCCGCGAGAAGATGCTGGTCACTCATCGCGGGCTGAGCGGCCCCGCGATCCTGCAAATTTCGTCCTACTGGAAGAAGCCGCAGGAAATCAGCATCGACATCGCACCGGGCAGCGAATTAACCGCAGTCTTCCGCGATCCGAAGGTGCCACGCACCCTCGCCGCGTTGCGATCCGAGTTTCGCAAGACCTTGCCGGCTCGCCTGGCCGATCGCTGGCTCGAACTGCACACGCCGGCTTCATGGACGAACACCGCTCTGGCCGAGTTCGAGCAGCAAGCGCATGCGTGGTCCATCACCCCGGAGAGTACGGAGGGCTACGAAAAAGCTGAGGTGACCTGCGGCGGCGTCGATACCGACGAACTCTCCGCCAAGACGATGGAGAGCCGCAAGGTTCCAGGTCTTTACTTCCTCCGCGAAGTCGTGGACGTGACTGGTCACCTCGGTGGCTTTAATTTTCAGTGGGCCTGGGCCTCGGGCGCGGCGGCGGGCCGAGCGTTGTAGACTATCTGCCCAGAAGCCGGGAGGGAACACCATGAGG
>Ga0210402_10006255_pt1 | contig 10568 bp, 6 predicted proteins | sample IncBWC7MmetaG_FD_161055 | JGI IMG/M metagenome (GOLD analysis project Ga0210402, IMG submission 161055) | Forest soil microbial communities from Barre Woods Harvard Forest LTER site, Petersham, Massachusetts, United States - Inc-BW-C-7-M | ecosystem: Environmental > Terrestrial > Soil >... | reverse complement strand
TTTTATAAAATCATATTTTTAAATAATATAAAATTAAATATTAAATAATATATTTTATAAATATGATTTTATAAAATAAATATAATACCATATGGTATTATATTTAAATTTGCTTTATTTTTAATTTTAATATAAAACCTGGTTATTTTTTTATAATTCAATTCATAAAATTTTAATCGATCCTTATCAGAATTGAACTGATCCTAGCTTCTTGAAGGGAAGCTGTACGAACCACTATACTAAAGGACCGTAAATTTATAAATAAATCTAAAAATATTTACTTTTATAATAAAAGAATTAATTAAAAAATTGATTTTCCATTATTTTTCTTATATTTTATTATATTATTTTTTTTTTTTAATGAAGGATTGTCTATTGTTATTATTCTTTTCTTTTATATACTTTATTTTTAAAATTTCAATTTGGCGAAATCAGGAATTGAACCTAATCTAACAGATCATGAGACTGTTGTGCTAAACCTTTACACTATCTCGCTTATTTTATTTTTATATTTTTATATAAATACTTTAACTTTAATTTTATATTTTATTAAAAAATTAATAATTTAGACACTATCTTTGAAACATGATTACGAACAAAGAGACTCGAACTCTTAAGGAATCACTTCCACTCCTGCTTAAGAGGAGATTGTTTACCAAATTTCAACATGTTCGCTATATTATATTTTATTAATATTTATTTAAATAATACTTTACTATACTTTTAAATAAGATATTATAATATCTTATTTAAAACGCTAATAATTATATACAAATACTAATTATATATTTATTTAAAATAAATATATACCAGTCTTATTTTTTATTTTATTTAATTTTAATCCGTTTATTGAGTAGTATTAACTTTATTTTATTTTATTTTATTAATACCTGTCTAATATATTAAAATATAAGATCTTGTAAATTATAATTTACAATAATATTCACTAATAAATATAAATATTATAAAAATAAATAAGAAAACAAAAAAATAAGAAGTAGAAAAGGTTTTAAACTTAAAATAAAATTTTATTTTATTTTTATTTAAGGTCTTAAGAGGATTCGAACCCCTGTAGAAAGTATTAACAGTACCTCGCTTAAACCACTCAGCCATAAGACCTGTTACTTATATATTTTATTATATATGAGTGGATAATATTTAATTAATTTTTATTTTATATTTTATTACTTTTAGAAGCTACAATTTACTTAAAAAAAAAATAAAATATATTATTAATTAGAACTATTGACTACATAAATAAGTATATTAACGCTAATATTTAAATGTATAATAACTTATTTTTTATTATTAAAATAATAAAATTTTATGGTAGGCGCGACTCGAACACGCTATATGTCTCCCACCCAAAGGGAGCGACGAACCAGTTTGTCATCTACCATTTAAAATAAAAGTAAAAATCTAAAAATATCTACATTTGGTTATTTTTATCTTTAATAAACCTAAATTAACTACTTATTATTTAAACGGGCACTGTGAGATTTGAACTCACGACTTTTTTTGAAGTACTCGTTTTCAAGACGAGCGCCATAAACCAGACTCGACCAAGTACCCTTTATATTAAATATAATTTATTCTCTTTTATTAAATTAGTTAAATTTAAGACCTAAGGGATTTGAACCCTTATAATATCCATTATGAGCGAACTGCATTAACCATTATGCTAAAGTCTTTTTAAATAAAAAAAGTAATTAAATTTGGTTAAATTAATAAAATTAATAAAAACATAAAAATTTATTAAAAAAATTTATTTAATGAACACTTTTTAAAAAGAAAACTATTACTTCTAATCTTAATTTTAATTTAAAATTTTAAACAAAAATTATATATTTAATAAGAGAGAACCATAAATAAATAAACTTTTTGTATTACTTTGTTACTTTTTTAATTGAGCAGTAAAGGAATCGAACCTTTTACGGCCATAAACCAATTCTTTTACAGAGAATCACCATTACCAATCGGATCACCTGCCCTAATTATATTTTTTATATTAAGTAATTTAATTCCTTTATTTTAAACCTCTTTTAAATATATAAGTAGCAAGTTTAACTAATATTTATAAAATATATCACCTTATTTACTTTACTAAAATAAAATTTTAATATTTGCTTTTATTAATCGAAGAAAACGAAAAAAAAAAATATAATATTAAAAAAAAAGTATTCCTAAATTAGGGTTTTAACTAATATTAATATTTAGAACTTTTTAAAAGCACTATATATAAGGACTCTAATCTTAACGAGTTGAAATCTTATAAATCTAAAATTTTATATAAAAATATTAATTTATTGTTATTGAAAACACCTGGACTCGAACCAGGACTTTCCCCTTAAAAGGGGGACACTCAAACCACTCGAGTTCTGTTTCCACTAATTTTACTCTTATTAGATTTTGTATTACTCTTTTTAATTTATATTTATTTATTTATATTTATAATCGGCTTATAACATTTGAAGGGGAAAATGTTAAATGTTAAATAATGAAGGAAAAGATATATGCATTATATAAATTATATTTTAAATATAATTTATATACTAGTAAACAGAAATTGGAATAAAATATTATAAAATATAATATTTCAGATCATAAATTTAAAATATTAATTAACTGAGTTGACCAGATTCGAACTGATATTAAAGCCATTACCAAAAAATGGTGTTTTTCCAAATTAAACTACAACTCAAAAAATATACTATCGATATTATTTGCTTTTAAATGCCGAAAACTGGAATTGAACCAATATTTAAATCTTACAAGGAATTCGTTTTACCAATTAAACTATTCCGGCTATTATTAATTTAAAAAATATTAAATTTAAATTTTACAAAAATTATTTGTCTTAAAAGTTAGTCCAGAAAATAATAGTAAATACTGCTATTATTTTTATTTGTAGAGTAAGTGTAACGTAAAAAAAAGAAGGATTTATTAATGATATTAAAAAAAGATAATTTTTTAGAGACTATTTTTAATAAATTTTAAAATTCATTATATTTTTGCCCCGGGAGAGAATTGAACTCCCATATCTATATCTTCAGTATAGCGCTTTAACCACTAAGCAACCGAGGCTTTTATTATTAATATTAAAACTAAATTTATAAAGTAATTTTATATTTATTTAATTTATATTTTTATTAATGGAGAAAGATAGATTCGAACTATCATATTTGTAATGCAAATACAACTGATTACCGTTATCAGATTCCCCCTTTATAATTTAATTTTTATAAGCTTCGTATCAAATAGAAAATACTATTTAAATTAGTTTTATTGTAATAATAAAAAAAAAAATACTTAAAGCTCTGTTTTCATAATATATAAAATAATATATTATTTTATATAAAAATAAATTATTCTAGTTCAATTATATACTTTTAATTAAATATAAATAACTATATAATAGAATTAAATAAATTAAGAACAATTATTCGGTTCTTAATTTTATTTACAAAGGGGTTAAATTATTATTTTATATATTTAATGTAATTGGATAGCATCTTTAAGGTAAGAGCAAACTAATAAAGTAAGCACGAATGCTTGAATTAATGAAACTGCCACTTCTAAACCGATCAGACCTATAAAAATAGCGAAAGGAATTAAAGTTAATACAGCTACAATTAAGCTACCAGAGAACAATTTATATAAGAATGTTGATAATATTTTAAGTAAAGTATGACCAGCTACAATATTAGCGAAAAGTCTTATTCCTAAACTACCGGCTCTCGCTCCATAACTTACTAATTCAATTAAAACTAATAAAGGAACTAAAGCTAAAGGAGTACCAGAGGGAATAAAGAAAGAGAAAAATTTTATTCCATGTATTGAAAAAGCTAAAAGAGTTACACCTATAAAAATAGTAAAACTTAAACCTAAACAAACTATTACACTAGAAGTAACAGCAAAAGAATAAGGAACATTAGAGATTAAATTACCGATTAAAACAAAGAAAAATAATGAATAAATAAATGGAAAATATATTTCGCTTGATAAACCTATTTGTTCTCTAACCATTGAACTCAAACTTGCAAATGAACTCTCGAAAACGACAGACCATTTTGAAGGAATTAATTTATAATCATTATTCCCATAAAAATGTAATGCAAATACAACTAATAAAATTAAGCATGAATACAAAGCTAAATTAGTAATAGTAATATTTAAATGACCTAATATAGGAGCATTTAATCCAATTAAACTAATTACTTCAAATTGATTTAGAGGAGATAAAATAAAAATTTGTGACATTATATAATACTACAATCGCTGACTATTTTTTATTTATATTTTTATATATTAAATACAAAAATAATAAGTTAAATAATAACTTTATCTTTTTTTTTATACTCGTATTTTTTACTATTTTATTTCTTCTTTTAGTTAATTATTTAAATTTATTTATATAAATTAAATAATGTGGTTTTATTCTAAATTTTATACCATTTATTAGTAATAAAAAATAAAATATATAGTGTTTTTATGGTATAAAACAACAGTATTATGAAATATATTTAAATTAATCATATTTAATATAAAATATTTTATATTGGTATAATAATACATTTATATTATATTATTTAATATTTAAATATAAATTTATTTTATTTTATATAGTACTAACGTGGTAATAATAGGGGTTAATTATTAAATTATATTTTATTACTAATAAATTAACAAACATATAGCAGAGCCGATATTGAAGTATGAAGAGAATTTAATAAAACATTAGGTAAAATACCGAAAGCTATAGTAGGAATTAGTAAACTAATTAAAAGATAATATTCTCTTCTGTTTATATCTTTAATAGGAGGCAAAGCTGGTGAAAGATCTCCATAAGATAATCTATTATATAAAAATATAGAGTAGCAAGCTGATAATACAATTCCAGTCGCACCTAAAGAAGCTATTATTGGATTTTGTTGCCATATTCCAATTAAAGATAATTGTTCTCCTAAAAAATTTAGACTTAAAGGTATTCCCGTATTACATAAAGTAAAAATAAAAAATAAAATAGTAAAAACAGGCATATAAGTAGCTAATCCTCTAATATAATTAATAATTCTTTTACCTGTTCTATCATAAATAATACCACCTACACAAATAAATAAAGCTGGAGATACAAAACCATGAGCTAATGCTAATAAAATTCCACCTTCAATTCCTTGAATAGTATTAGAAAATAATCCAAGTACAACTACACCCATATGTGCAATACTACTATAAGCAATTAATCTTTTAGTATCTTGTTGAATAATAGTTGAAAAACTAGCATAAATTATAGCAATAACTGCAATTGTTTGTATTAAAGGATTAAAATAATTAGTAGCATCAGGTAAAAAATTAATTAATACTCTAAGATATCCATAAGTAGCTAATTTTAGTATAGTAGCTGCTAATATTATTGAACCAGCTAAAGGAGAATCAGCATGAGCTTTAGGTAACCAAATTATAAAAGGATAAAGTGGAGTTTTAACAGCAAAAGCTATAAAAAATCCTAACCATAAAATTTTTTGACTATCTAAGCTTATATCATATAAAGATATTAATTGAAAATCTGTAGAACCTACATAACTAAATATAACTAAAATAGAAAGTAACATAGGTAGACTACCTGCTAAAGTATATAAAAATAATAATAAAGCAGATCTAAATCTATCCGTACCATGCCCAAAAATAACAATAACAATAAATATTATTGGTAAAATACTTTCGAAGAAAACATAGAAAAGTAATAAATCTAAAGAAACAAAAGCACAAATTTGTAAAGTTTCTAATAATAAAAATGATATTAAAAAGGATTTTATGTTTTTATTTATGTTTGTATAATTAGATAATAAAGCAATTGGTGTTACAAAAGTTGTTAATAAAACAAAATAAATTGATATTCCATCTATTCCAAAATTCAAATGACAATAATTTAATTGATTAAATTCAGAAACAAATTGAAATTGAGTAGTATTAGAATCAAATTGAAACCATATAAATAAAGATATAAAAAAATTAATTAAAGAAGTTGTAAGTGCTATTTGTTTCATTTTTAATTGACTTTTAATTGAATTGTCTTGCATAGGTAGTAAAATTATAGAACCTAAGACTGGTATAAGCAAAAGTAACGTGATCATTGTTAATAATTTTTTATTTTAAGAAATACCGAAAAATACTATCCTTGATTTATAAACCTTAAAAATGAAAAATATATAATTTTTAATGGTTTATAAATATATTATCTAATGATAGTATTTCCGGAGATATTATATTAATTATTATAATTTAAATTAAATTAAATTAATATTTTTAACCTTTATTACTTAATTACTATATTAAATGGGGATTTATTATTAGTTCTAATATTATATACTTTAGAAACTAATAAATATAATTATATATGACCTTTACTTTTAAATATGAGAAATATATAATGAGCGGATTGCATTCATCCGAAAGAAAACTAAACATGAAATATTATTATAGAGGTTTATTGTAGGGGTTAATATATATTTTTAATTATTGTATTTATTGTATTTATCTAGAAATGTACAGTTTATTTTATTTAAATTTTTATTATATTATAATAAAATACAGTAAAAATAAATATAAAATTTATTTTTATTATTAGGTATTATTTTGAGGGAGATAATACTAGGACTAAAGCACCAACATATATAATAATTAATCTAATTTCACTAAATATTGAAGTATCTATTAATATAGGAGCAAATACTAAGAATAATAAAGACAATAAACCTAAAGTAATATAAAGTGAATAAGTCGTAATTATTCCAGTATCTAATTTAGCAATATTAATACCTGTATTAGTTAATGTATTAGATAATCCATGAGGTCCTAATAATTCAATAGCTCCTCTATCTATTTCTTTAGATATTTTATAACCAAGTTGTAATCCACTAGAAATAAAATAATGGTTATAAATTACATCAAAGTAATATTTACCATTTAAAAAACTATATAATTTTCGTCCTAATGAATTTTCAGTTAAATTTATTATAAATTCAGGATTTATATGATATAAATAAATAGCTAATGTACCACCTAATAATGATAATATAGCAGGTAATAATTTAATAATTAAAGGTAAACTAAATTCTGCTTCAATTATAGATATATTATTAGGATGAGTAAATAATGAATTTCCAAAGAAATCAGAACCTACTCCTACAAATAAATCTGAAAATACAAAACCAAAAAATATACTAAATAATGATAATAATAACAATGGAATTATAACTGCTAAATTAGATTCATGAGAATTTAAATAAGCTTGTTTTGGACCATTAGGTGTTGTTAAGAAAACTAAACTAATTAATCTAAAACTATAAAATGCTGTAATACCAGCTGTAATTGAACCTAATATGAAAGCATACATACCACTAAAACTATATTGACCATAAGCTAATTCTAGAATTAAATCTTTACTATAAAATCCTGACATAAAGGGAGTAGCAAGTAAACTAAGAGTACCTACTAACATTACTGAATAAGAAAATGGTAAAAATTTTATTAGACCACCCATTCTTCTAATATCTTGTTCATCAGTAAAGGAATGTATTACGGCACCTGCTCCTAAAAAAAGTAATGCTTTAAAATAAGCATGATTTACTGTATGCATTAATGCTACATTATGTTGTGATAATCCTATAGCCATTACCATATAACCTAATTGACTAATTGTAGAAAATGCAATGATCCGTTTTAGATCATTTTGCACTAATCCTGAAGTAGCTCCAACAAAAGCTGTAGTAGCTCCTATCAATGTGATAACTAATAATGCTGTAGGACTAAATTCTAGAATTGGAGAAGATCTTAATAGTAAATAAATTCCAGCTGTTACCAGAGTAGCCGCATGAAGTAATGCTGACACAGGTGTAGGAGCTTCCATACTTCCAGGTAACCAACTATGTAGACCTAGTTGAGCACTTTTAGCCATTGCACCCATAAAAATTAGTAAACTAATAATAGTTATACCAGTACCATTCATATAAGGAGCTAGTGAAAAGATAGTGGCATAATTTAAAGATCCAAATAATGCAAATATAGCAAAAAAAGCTATACTTAAACCAAAATCACCTACTCTATTCATAATTAATGCTAACATAGCTGATTTATTAGCTTGGATTCTAGTAAAATAGTAATTAATTAATAGGTATGATACTATACCAATACCTTCCCAACCTACAAACAAAGTTAAATAATTTCCAGCAGAAACTAAAAATAACATGAAAAAGGTGAATAATGATAAATATGACATAAATCTTTGAGGATGTGGATCTTCAGACATATAAGAAACACTATATATATGAATTAAAGTAGAGCAATATAATACTGCTAAACCTAGAGATACTGTTAATTGATCAATATAAAATTCCCAAGAAATTGACATAAATTCAGAATCTATCCAACTACCTAAATTAATAGATACAGGAGAACCGCAAATTCCTACTTCATAAAAAGCAATTGTCATTAAAATAGAAGATAATATTAGGCAAGTACATGTAATTAAATGTGCTCCAGTAACACCTACTTTTCTACCTATTAACCCTGAAACGATAGAACCTAATAAAGGTAATATTATAATTGAAAGATACATTATGTTCTTAGTGATATATTTCCTCTTAATCGATAATAAGCAACAAGAATACTTAAACCTATTACTGATTCAGCACCTGCAATAGATATTATATAAATACTAAATGTTTGTCCAACATTATCATTAAAACCGAATGAGCTTATTAATACTAATAATGTTACTGCTAATAGCATAATTTCTATGGCTATAATCATTAAGATAATATTCTTACGATTAAGAATAAAGCCTAAAATACCTATTAAAAATAAAAATAATGAAAGATTCATAGTTTATGTATTTGTTATATTCATTTTAGTTACAGATAATAAATGATTTTTTGTTTTATTTGTTTTGTTTTTAATTAAATTTTACTTTATAAATTTATTTTAACTTTCTTTAAGTTTATAAAAAATAAAGTAAAATTTTTATTTAATTAGTACTTTGTCCAACTTAATTTTTTATATTAAGCAATGAATAAAGTAAAGAGAGAAAAAGCGATATAATTTAAGAAGTAGTAATTTAATTAAACCATTAAAATAAATTTATTTAAATTAAATTTATTTTAATTATTAAGCCCCACCCCAGAAATACACAGCCATAAATAAAAATAGCCATACTACATCTACGAAATGCCAATATAGTATACTAGCTTCATATCCTTGATGATGTGTATCTGTTAAATGATAATTTATAATTCTAATGAATCCTACTAAAATAAATATTGTTCCCACAATAACATGCATTCCGTGTAAACCTGTTGAAGCATAAAATGCTGATCCATAAACACTATCAGACATTGTGAATGCTGCTTCTGAATATTCAAAATATTGTAAAGCTGTAAAAATTATAGCAAAAATGATTGCTAGAAGTGTACCATTAATAGCACTTTTTCTATTTCGAGCTATTAAAGCATGATGCCCATAAGTAATAAATGCACCAGATGATAACAATAAAAAAGTATTAAGTAAAGGTATTGCAAAAGGATCTAAAGGAGTAATTCCGACAGGAGGCCAAGAACCACCAATTTCTATTGCAGGAGATAAACTAGAATGAAAAAAAGCCCAAAATACTGATAGGAAAGCAAATACTTCACTAACAATAAAAAGAACTATACCTAGCATTAATCCGCTTTTAACTTCTTTTGTATGGCAACCAAGTAATGTACCTTCTGTAATTACATCTCTAAACCAAAGAACCATTCCAGAAGTTGTTAAAATGAAACCTAAGGTTAAAAGGGCTCCTCCATTATAAAATCCGTGCATATACATAACTGCTCCAATGGCCATACTTAATAGTGAAAAACTTACTAGAATAGGCCAAGGAGATGGATCTACTAGATGAAAAGGAAAATGCTGAAATTTATTTATATTTATATTCATTTATAATTTAGATTTTATTTATTTTTTATTAACACCAAGGTATAGTTATCTTTTTTTAATCTTTTTATTTTATAATTTTAACTGTCGATCAAAAGGACGAATTATTAATTGATCAGTTTGCTTCAATTTTAAATACATGCATTTATTAATTATTTAAATACATACTTTACCTTCGAAGGTAAACTGATCATTATTAAAAAAAGTTCTAAGTAAACATAAAAACGTTTACGGTTGGTTGCTTAAATTAGTGTGTTTTTAAAAACTTATACTATACTTTTAAATTATAAATATGAATTAAATAAATTATTAATTCATAAAAGAAATGATCTATCATTTCAATAACTAAATTTATAAATTATTATCTTGAGAAGATTTATAAATAATATATAAAGGTTAAACATTTACATTAGCTTTAGCTTACATATTTAAAACATAATTTAATGTATTAACCATCTAAACCTCATTAAATTGTTTTAAATTTAAAATAAGTTATTAAAAGTAGTTAAGTTTAACAAATAATATAAATTTAAAGCCTATAATTTAACGGTAGAATAATTTCTTGATGAGGAATCTGTAGAAGTTCAAATCTTCTT
>Ga0210402_10006254_pt1 | contig 10569 bp, 10 predicted proteins | sample IncBWC7MmetaG_FD_161055 | JGI IMG/M metagenome (GOLD analysis project Ga0210402, IMG submission 161055) | Forest soil microbial communities from Barre Woods Harvard Forest LTER site, Petersham, Massachusetts, United States - Inc-BW-C-7-M | ecosystem: Environmental > Terrestrial > Soil >... | reverse complement strand
CGAATCTGAGACCGCTGATCCTTTGAACGTCCCCGCTGCCCCCCACCCTCCCAATCCGCCAAAATTCCCCCCATCCAAATTCCGCCGCCGCAACTCGCGGCCGGCCTAAACGGGAGGAACCATGACTTCTGACATCTCCATCGCGCGCCGCGATGTTATCAAAGCAGCCGGCGCCAGCCTCGCCACCGGCCTTCTGTCAAGCGCTGCCGCCCAGGCCCAGACCCCCGCCGCGGCGCAGGCCGGCGGCGAATTCTGGACCGCCGAATACACCGCCAAGAAGGGAGATGTGTCGCTTCAAATGTATCGCAAGCGCGTCGGCGCTCCCGGGGCCGGCGAGCCGGCGAAGCCGGTGCTGTTCCTGGTGCACGGGTCGTCCAACGGCGCGCAGTCGAGCTATGATCTGCACGTGCCCGGCAAGGGCGAATATTCGATGATGAACGTCTATGCGCGGCTCGGCTACGATGTCTGGACGATGGATCACGAGGGCTACGGCAAGTCGTCCCGCACGTCCGGCAATTCCGACATCGCAAGTGGCGTCGAGGACCTCAAAGCTGCAGCCCCAGTGGTCGCGCGCGAAACCGGACGCAGCAAGTTCCACTTCTACGGCACCTCTTCGGGTGGCATCCGGGCGGCCGCCTTCGCGCAGGCACAGCCCGACCGCGTCGACCGCCTGGTGCTCGCGGCATTCACGTACAAGGGCGAGAACGCGCCGACGCTCCAGCAGCGGGCCAAGCAGCTTGAATATTACAAGACGCACAACACGCGCCTGCGCGACCGCGCCATGATCCGCTCGATCTTCACGCGCGACGGGCTGCCGTCGGCCTACGATCCGACTGTGGCGGAGGCGCTTGCCGATGTCGAACTCAAGTTCGGCGACCAGGTGCCGACCGGCACGTATCTCGACATGACCTCGAAGCTGCCGCTGGTCGACCCCACCAAGGTGCTGTGCCCGGTGTTGATGCTGCGTGGCGATCATGACGGCATTTCCACAAACGAGGACCTGCTCGACTTCTATCGGCAGCTCCCTAACGGCGATCGCCAGTTCGTGATCCTGCCCAACGTCGCCCACAGCATCGGATACTCCAACAACCGGCACATGGCCAACCATGTGATGCAGGCGTTCTTGACAATGCCGGCGCAGGTGGCGTCGTAAGACCGCGCGCTTGCCAAAGATCGGAAAACCCGAAAGCCTCGGATGATGTGCTAAGCATCATCCGGGCCTTTGCTTCGAATTCCGGAGCCGACAATTTCGACGTAAGTTGCGCGTGTCACGCACACCTTGCCGGCTCAAGCCCCGCCAGTCGCAACTTAAACAGGCTGCGCCTCCATTTCCTCGCCCACGCTGATTGGATGCTCCATGGCGGCGTGCAGCTTGTCTGTGTCAAGCTCGCCTTCCCACCGGCTGATCACGACAGTGGCGACGCCGTTCCCGACCAAGTTGGTCAGCGCGCGGCATTCGCTCATGAACTTGTCGATGCCGAGCAGTATCGCCAGCGACTGGATCGGAATATCCGGCACGATGGCGAGCGTCGCGGCAAGCGTAACGAAGCCAGCCCCGGTCACGCCGGAAGCGCCCTTAGAGGTGATCATGGCAATGACCAAGATGCCGAGCTCTTGGCCAATTGTCAGTGGCGTATTGGTGGCCTGGGCAAGGAATAGCGTCGCCAGCGTCATATAGATGTTGGTGCCGTCGAGGTTGAAGCTATAGCCGGTCGGGATAACGAGGCCGACCACCGATTTCGATGCGCCGAGATGCTCCATCTTCTGCATCATGTGCGGCAGCACCGTCTCGGACGAGCTGGTGCCGAGCACGATCAGCAGTTCGTCCTTGATATAGCCGATAAAGCGCAGGATCGGGAAACCACTGAACCTCGCGATGGTACCGAGGACGAGTAGGACGAACAGCATGGACGTTGCGTAGAACGTCGCAATCAGCGCGCCGAGATTGACAAGAGAGCCCACCCCATAGGCGCCGATCGTGAAGGCCATGGCGCCGAACGCGCCGATCGGCGCGACTCGTACGATGATGCGGATGATGCCGAAGAAGACCCGTGCTGTCTTGTCGATAGCGCCGGCGATTTCTTCGCCTGGCTTGCCCATCAGCGAGATGGCAAAACCCGACAATATCGAGACCAAGAGCACCTGCAGCAGGTCGCCGCGCGCGAGCGCGCCGAAAAACGAATCCGGAATAATAGCCATGAGGTGCGCGACCAAACTGTCATCCTTGGCCTTCGTCACGTAGGTAGAAACCGCTTTCGGATCGATCGCAGCAACGTCGATGTTGAAGCCGCTGCCCGGGTGCACCAGCTCGCCCACGATGAGGCCGAGCGCCAGCGCGAAGGTCGAAACCACTTCGAAATACAACAGCGTTTTCACGCCGATTCGGCCGATCTTCTTCAGATCGCTCATCGACGCGATGCCGTGCACGACAGTACAGAAAATAAGCGGCGCGATCATCATTCGGATCAGTGCGATGAACCCGTCACCGAGAGGTCTCATCGCTTTGCCGGCATCGGGGAAGAAATGCCCGAGCAGAACGCCGACCGCGATTGCGACCAACACCTGGATGTAAAGTATCGTGTACCAGGGACGGAAGGTCGCCGGTTCATGGGGAGGGGCTTGTGTCGATGATTTGGCGTCCATGGTCGCTCTCCCCAGCCAATCAGGCCTATGCTCGTGCGCGTTTTCATATCACATATCGGACTTAAGTGAACTGCAAGCCTGCAGGTATTGTAATGGTTCAAGTTCGCGGATGAGTCACACAATTCTCGATCGTCGTCTCTTGCCGCCTTGCTCCTCGGTCTCGATGGGTCAACGGACGTTGCGATAATGGACCAAGGTCTCACTTTCGGCTCGTCGCCGCGTCCTTAGTATGTTGGCTGCGAGAAACGTCAAAGCGCGCTGGAGACAACGTCTGCATACCGAACGTGTGGTCCGCGACGCCTGCAGGGCGGTTGAAATTATTTGGCGCGAGTGCGCAAGAGCGTTAGAGGCTCCGGGGAGACCGCAATGAATATTGATGCGATCGGTAATGCCGCGCTACCCATTCGAATCGCAGTCATCGATGACCATCCGATGTTTCGCGAAGGTACAGTGGGAATGCTGACGGCCGTGGATGGGATTGAGGTTGTGGGCGACGGCGCGACGGCGAACGACGCCTTAAAGATTGCACGGGAATGCATTCCGGACGTCATGCTGCTTGATCTCTGTCTGCCGGGAGGCGGCATCGAAGCGGCCGCGAGCATTACGCGCACCTGCCCAAAAGTGCGGACTATCATGCTGACTGCCTCTGAAGACGAGCGGGATATCACTTTGGCGCTGCAGGCAGGTGCGCGAGGCTACATTTTGAAGGGCAGCTGCGGACATGAGGTGGTCGCGATAGTGCGATCTATCATTCGAGGCGACTCTTACGTGGCGCCTAACCTCGCGGCGCGATTGTTGGTAAAAAGGGGCCAGCAGATCAAAGCGGTTGTGAACGACAATCCCGATGATTTTACTTTTCGCGAAACGGAAATCTTCCAGCTTGTGTCGCGCGGCATGTCCAACAAAGAGGTCGCGAGAGGCCTCAGATGCACCGAGAGAACCGTGAAGCATCACATGACGAACATCATGCAGAAGCTCAACGTTCGAAACCGCGTCCAGGCCGTGTTGAAGTTTCACCGGGCTTAATGCTTCCGCACAGGAATTATGACTCATTCATTGATCTGGATACGGCATTTTGAGTTGGGCAGTGCGGCCATCTTGGCACGAAAACATCGTTCATGTAGCCGCTGAGTCAGCGGCGACGCTGCGGTGAAAAACCGCTGTCCTCCATAAAATTCACATCGCCGCTTTTGTTGCGGCTCTGATTGCTGCGATCAGCTCAGTCTTTTGCGTCGGTTTGAGCAGATACTCCGCCGCTCCCGCTGCACTGCAGCGTTCTCTGTTGCCGGGTTCATCGTAAGCGGTGACGAATATTGTTGGAATCGCAATCCCGGCACGAGTAAGCGAAATCCGAAGTTCGAGGCCGTCCATAGTCGGCATTTGCAGATCGACAATCAGACAGTCAGGAATGCGTCGATTCAAAGAGGCGAGAAATTCGCTCGCCGACGCGAACGTCTCCACTGTGTATGACGACGCTCGGAGAAGGCGCATTAGTGCCCTCCTGACGGAGGCGTCGTCATCCACAATAGCGATTCGAGCCGTTGGCGCAGGCATAAAAGAAGATTGGGGCTCACGGGAGCAGGCACCAAGGTAGACCTAGGTCCTACTGGTTCTGTCGAACTCCTTGTGTGGCGGTTTAATACCGGCTCGTTCGGCCATCCGCACCAGATCCGCGATCGTCCGCACGCCCATCTTGCGCATCATTCGACCGCGATGCAGCTTGATTGTCTTTTCGACGATGCCAAGAGCCGCTGCTATTTGCTTGTTGAGCCGCCCGGCAACCACGTGTGTCAACACTTCCCGTTCACGCGGCGTGAGTGCCGAAATTCGGGAATTGATCAACTCTAAATCCTTTTGAGATTCGCGCGATTTGAGGTCTATTTCCATTGCCCGCTGGATTGCCGCCAGCAACTCACGGCTATTCACGGGCTTCGTCAAAAAATCGATGGCTCCCGCCTTCATGGCGCGCACGGTTGCCGGAATATCGCCGACGCCTGTGACAAAAATCACTGGTCGCTCGGCTCCGCTTGCCGTAAGGGCTGCCTGCAACTTTAGGCCGTCCAGATCGGGCATCGACACGTCCAAGATCGCGCAGCCGCGGACCGATGTATCGTGCTGAGCAAGAAACTCGGTCGATGACGCGAAGGCCCGAACCTCATGCCCCTTGGAGCGCAGCAGTCGTTGCAATGCCTTGAGAACGCCGGGATCGTCGTCGACCAGGAAGACGACGAAGCTCGAGTCGCTGGTCATGATGGCGCCATGGCAATTTGGATTGGCAAGGCAACCGTCGCAGTGGCGCCTCCGTAGGCATTGTTCTGCACCGTAAGCTTTCCGCCATGCGATTTGACGATCGTAGAGCAGATTGACAGACCGAGACCCAATCCGAATTCCTTGGTCGTAAAGAAGGGCTGGAATAGTTGTTTTTCAATTTCGGGCGCGAGCCCATAGCCGCGATCGATGATGACCGCCTCGATCTGTTCGCCTGTGGCGCGTGTTATTATGGCCAATTCGCGCTGCCGAGGCGGTTTCTCGCTCATTGCCTCTGCGGCATTCATTATCAGATTAAGCAGGACCTGCTGCAATTGTACCGAGTCGCCAACACTCGCGGGCATATCAGCCGCCAGCGCAACCTCGACACTGATTCTTCGCCTCACAAGTTCACCGCGCATAAGATTCAACGTCGATTCGACGAGTTGATTTAGGTTAATCGGCTCGGCCTTGCTCTCGCCTTTCCTCAACAGCCTTCGCAGTCGGCGTATCACCTCGCCGGCCCGATTGTCGTCTTCAATAATGTCTTTCAGGATGTCGCGAACCTGGTCTAAATCCATGTCCTTCCGGTTGAGGAGATCCTGTGCGGTCTCGGCGTTGGAAAGGATTGCGGTGAGAGGCTGATTGAGCTCGTGAGCGATTGCGCCTGACAGCTCGCCAAGCATCGATTGCCGCATGAGATGTGTGACTTGCCTGCGTTGCAATTCGGCGTCGCTTTCGGCGGATTTGAGCGCCGTGATGTCGGTAAAGATGCCAATGAAGCTTGCCGAACGACTGGCGTCGCCGTCGCGCGGTTGCCCCCTCGCTGCAATCCAATGAATTTTTCCGTCCGGCCGGAGAACGCGAAAGTCGAATTCGACGGGCTGCCTAAGCTCCACAGCCGTGCGCATCGCTTGAGCGAAATAGGCGCGTTCTTCCGGGTGAACGCGCTCGATCAGTGTTTCCAGCGTGAGCCTTGCGTCGGCCGCAAAGCCGAATAGGGTTCGACATTGGTCCGTTGTCAAAAGAGACCAATCAGTTGGTTCGATCTGCCAAAAGCCGGTGCTCGTGGATACGGCGGCAAACGCCATCCGCTCCTCGCTTTCCTTAAGTGATTGCTCGGCTTGGCGGCGCCTGCGGTCTTGGATCAGCATAGCTATGACGATGGCCGCTTGGACGCCGACAGCCGCAATCGCAGAAAGGATGAGGAGGGGATTTTCGTGCTCGAGCAGAGCCTTTCCGAATGAAATTACCGGCCCGGTGGGAAGCATGGCCTTGGACAATTGCAAATGGTCGCGCTGTAGGGCGACGACGGCGACGTTATAGCTGTTGCCGGCTCGCAGCGAGACCGTGTTTGAGACAACGATTGTGACACCCGGACGCCCCCCGGGCAGATTTTTTACGGCTTGGCTGAAAGTCGTTGGCACGGCAAGTGTGTGGTTGTATGCGTCGCGCAGAAGAACGCGCTGCGAGTGCTCTCCTGCATTTGCCGCTCCGTAGCTGACCCAGCAGGCCAGCGCAATCGCTGTCACGGCGAAATGCCTCGATGCGAGACCGCAGTCAAAATGAAAGGCGGCGAATGAAAATTTCGCTGCCCAAGCGACAAATTCATTTCGCAACCAATGCGCGGCATCCGCGGGGGTGATCATCGGTTGCTCCGCCGTCGAAACAAATCCTCGTGCGAGACCAACGAAACATGTTATGCGAAAACTTGACACATTTGCCCAAGTCTCCCGACTCAAGCTAGCGACGGCGGATTACGGATGGCCGGTTGTCAAGTAAAGCATAGATTTAACAAAAATCGACCACTTTTTTACTACGGGTAGTGCACCGCAAAAAAGGCACGCAGCTCCCGATAGGTTTCCTCAGGCGCCTCCTCGGAGAGATAGTGGCCGCACGGCAGCGCGATCGCGTCGCGAATGTCGGACGCGTAGTCCCGCCACACTTCGGCTGATTTGTGATTGCGCCCGACCGCACCGGTCGCTCCCCACAGCAGCAAGACCGGACATTCGATCTTGCGTCCCGCGGCGAAATCCGCCGTGTCCATATCGAAATCCACCTCGAAGGTCGCGCGATAGTCTTCGCACATCGCATGGACGGTGGCCGGGTTGCGGAAGCAGCGCATGTACTCGGCCAGCGCCTCCTTGCCGAAAAAGCTCAGCCCTTTCTCCGTCTTGGCGAGCTTACGCGAGATGAAATAATCCGGATCCGCGCCCATCAGGCGCTCGGGCAGATCGTAGGGCTGGATCATGAAGAACCAGTGGTAGGATGCCTTGGCCCATTCCCGAGTCGTGTGCGTAAATAGGTGGTGCTGCGGGATGATGTCCAGGATTGCGGCGCGCGCGACCCGGTCGGGGTGATCGAGCGCCATGCGATGCAGCACCCTGGCGCCGCGGTCATGACCGGCCGCCATGAAGCGATCGAAGCCCAGCGCCGCCATAACCTCGATCTGGTCCTGCGCCATAGCTCGAAACGAGTAAGCCGCATGATCGTCGCCACCCGGCGGCTTCTCGGAATCCCCGTAGCCCCGCAGGTCGGTGCACACCACTGTGAATTCCTCCGCCAACCGCGGCGCGAATTTGTGCCAGCTCACGTAGGTGAAGGGGTTGCCGTGCATCAAAAGCAGCGGCGGACCACTGCCGCCGTGAACAGTAACGATGCGTGCGCCGCTGGTCGCAATCTCACGACGGGTGAAATTCTCGAACATGATACCCCCTTATCCCTCCCCGTCTTCGGGAGGGCCGGGGTGGGGTTGTGTACGCCGCCGCGATCGTGCCGATACCCCCCCACCCGGTGCGCAAGAGCGCTCCACCCTCCCCGAAGACGGGGAGGGTGAAAGCTTAATCCGCCGTTGCGCCGCTGGCCCTGATCGGGGCGGCCCACTTCTCGATTTCGCTTTTGACGAAATTCCCCAGATAGGCCGGCGTGGCACGGTCGTCCGAAACGATCTGGGCGCCGAGCCCTTCCAGGCGCTCTTTGACCAATGAGCTGTGCATGGCCTGCAGGGCTGCGTCGTTGAGCTTCTTGACTATGGCGTCCGGCGCGTTCTTGGGTAGAAAGATTGCGTTCCAGGTATAGGCTTCGACATTCGCGAGGCCCTGTTCCACCGTAGTTGGCACATTCGGTAGCGCCGGCGAGCGCGTCTTGTTCATCAAGGCGATTGCTTTCACGGTGCTCCCGTCGATCTGCGCCTTGGCGGTGGTCACAATGTCGCACAAATAATCGATGCGCCCTGCTTGGAGATCGCCCATGGCGGGGCCGGTGCCGCGATAGGGCACATGGGTGATGTGCGTTCCCATGGCCACGTCCAGCACCACGCAGGCCAGATGAGTGGCCGAGCCGGTCCCGGCCGAGCCGTAGCTCATCTTGTCCTGGTTCTTCTTGGCGTATTCGACGAATTCCTTGAGATTGGTGACCGGCAGATCCTTGCGCACGATCAGTACCGTCGGGACTTCCGCGATCAGCGCTACCGGGGTGAAGTCGGTCGCCGCATTGTAAAGTGGCCTTTTGTAGAGAGTTTGATTCTGGGCGTGGGTGCCGACCGTACCGAGCACGATGTTGTAGCCATCGGGCGCTGCCTGGGCGACGCGCAACACACCCGTCATCCCGCCTGCGCCGCCGACATTCTCGATGACGATCTGCGGCCCGAGAACCTCCCCCATCCGTTGCCCGACAAGCCGGCCCAGCACATCGGTGGGCCCCCCGGCCGCAAAAGGAATGATCATGGTGATTTGCCGATTCGGATAGGTCTGGGCCGAAGCTGCCGTCAGGCCCGTAAGGCCGATTGCAAACGCGGTGATGAAACTGAACGTCTTGCGCATGTTTTTCCTCCGAAATTCCCCGCACCATCGGGCAAGTATGGGCGGCAGGTCAAGTTGCGTGCCGCCGGTTTTCGAAACGAGCTGTGGCCGGGTTGACCATCGATTGTCCCGGATTTTCGCTCCGCCCAATCCGAGCTACGCTCGGATTGGGCGTTCAATCTGACTTCGGTCGCGGCCGGCATCGGCGGTGATGCGGCGGCCACCGCATGGACGACCCGGCGCATGAACCGGCCGTCAAGGGGAGGAACAAGATGACTCAGATCAGGGTCGCCATAGCGGGTCTCGGCGCCATCGGGCGCGTAGTCGCCCGGCGGCTTGCCAACGGAATGCCCGGGCTCGCCCTTACCTGCGCGGCGGCTCGCGATTTTGCCAAGGCGAAAGCGTGGCTCGACGAGACGAAGATTTTCTGTCCGCTGGTGCAGTTCGCGGACTTTCCCCACTACGCTGATCTCGCCGTCGAATGCGCACCGGCAGAATTTTTAGAAGAAATCTGCACCCCCATGCTGACAGCCGGCAAGCGCGTCATGGTGCTGAGCGCCGGAGCGCTGCTGCCGCGGCCCCACTTGATCGACCTTGCCCGCCAGCACGGCGGCCAGATTATCGTTCCGACCGGCGCCCTGCTGGGCCTCGACGCAGTAGCGGCCGCAGCCGAAGGCGTCATCCATTCGGTGCGCATGACCACCCGCAAGCCGCCGCGCGGCCTTGCTGGCGCCGCCTACATCATCAAGAACGGCATCTCGGTCGAAGGCCTCAACGCTGCCAAATGCGTATTCGCCGGGACCGCCCGCGAGGCCGCCGCGGGATTTCCGGAAAATGTCAATGTGGCTGCGGCCCTGTCCCTCGCCGGCATCGGCCCCGACCGCACCACCATTGAGATTTGGGCCGATCCGGCCGTGACGCGGAACTGCCATTCCATCGAGGTCGACTCGGATTCGGCGCGGTTTTCGTTCTCGATCGAAAATATCCCGTCGGACAATCCTAAGACGGGCCGGATCACGGCACTCTCGGTCATCGCGGCGCTGCGCAAGCTCAGGGCTCCGCTGCGCGTGGGGACCTGAGGCGCGCCGACGTCAAGCGGCTGGCCGGAAGCTTTCGGCGCTTGCCATTTTCCAGGCATCGCGGAAACGCGGATCGTCGGTGCCCGCGACCAGTTCGCCTGGACGCAAGGTGGGGTAGAGGACGTCGAAGCTCACGACCTCGCGCGGAGACACTCGACGGGAAAAGTGCGCCGGCATGAATTCGTTTCGATGATCGAGACCGGCGGCCGCAACCAGTTCGGAAAGCGCTTGCAGCGTTGCGGCATGGAAATTCTTCACCCGCACCCATTTGTCGCCGACGACCAGAGCGCGTTGGCGGGTCGGGTCCTGAGTGGCAACGCCCACCGGGCAAGTATCAGTATGGCAGCTTTGGGACTGGATACAACCGAGGGCAAACATGAAGCCGCGCCCCGCGTTGCACCAGTTCGCGCCGAGCGCCATGGCGCGGGCGATGTCGAAGCCGGAAATGATCTTGCCGCTGGCCCCCAGCTTGACGCGTTCTCTCGCATTTATTCCAATCAGGGCATTGTGAGCGAAGTTCGGTCCCTCACGCAAGGGCATGCCGAGATGATCGAGGAACTCGAGCGGAGCCGCGCCGGTGCCGCCTTCCTTGCCGTCGATGACGATGAAATCCGCGAAGCGGCGCGGCTGCCGCCATAATCGGACCGATCCGCCCATTCTATCTAGTCCTCGCTACGGGAGGTGAATAGGAGCGGACGCGTGAGGCATTTTCCTGTCAGGCTGATCCTGCCGGCGTCGTTGCTCGGCTTGACCAGGCAATCGGGGTATCCGCGGTCGGTGTTTACTGAGCCCTCCGGTCA
>Ga0210402_10006253_pt1 | contig 10569 bp, 10 predicted proteins | sample IncBWC7MmetaG_FD_161055 | JGI IMG/M metagenome (GOLD analysis project Ga0210402, IMG submission 161055) | Forest soil microbial communities from Barre Woods Harvard Forest LTER site, Petersham, Massachusetts, United States - Inc-BW-C-7-M | ecosystem: Environmental > Terrestrial > Soil >... | reverse complement strand
TTCAGCGCTTTCTCAATCTCCGCCAAGGGAATCGCGCCTTCACGAATAACTTTCCACGCCCCGCCACGGACCTCGACTATGGTCGATCCCAACGCCGCCCCGGTTTCTCCGCTATCCAGAATCAGCGGGAGCCGCCCTCCAAGCTGCTTCATCACTTGCTCCGCGGACGAGCAGGACGGAAATCCGGAAATGTTCGCGCTCGTCCCCGTGATCGGCCCGTCAAACTCTTCGATCAATCGGCGGGCCACATCGCTTTTCGGCCAGCGCAACGCAACTTTCCCCGTGTTCGCCGTCACTTTCAGCGGCAAGCGGTTCGCTGCGTCCACAACGAGCGTCAGCGCACCCGGCCAAAACTCCTGCGCGAGCAGCAAGAAATTCTGCGGCACCTCGCGCGCCAGTTGGGTGGCCTGTTCCAGCGAACGTACCAAAATGGGAAGCGCTCGCGTTTCCGGGCGTCCCTTCACCCTGTAAATTTCATCCACTGCGGCGAGATTAAACGGGTCAGCAGCAAGCCCATAAAATGTGTCGGTAGGAATTCCAACCACACTTCCCCGCGTAAGAAAGTTAGCCGCATAACGCAGCACTTCCGCTTCCGGGTTTTGCGCATTCACGCGCAACAGTTCTGCGGGCAATTTTTTGGCCTTTGGCGAAGACGTAAACCCACCCTCATGAAAAAGCTTCGCCTGTGCGTTGACACAATCCGGGGACGCTACCATACCCCCCGTTCCCTTGCAATGGCCGCCCATAATTTGGCATCTCCGCAAATCATTGGTATTAGAGCCTTTCCGCGTTTCCCGCCGAAGACATTACCCTCTTGGTGGATAAATTTGTTACCCTCCCTGCAATGGCCACCCCCGGCAAATCCGCGCGCGCCCCCGCAAGCGCATCCGCGCCCGGAGTCCTCACCAGCCGCGACAATCGCTGGCTGAAACAGTTCCGCATGGCGCTTCGCGGCGGCTTGCCCACGGAATCCGGCTCCGTTGGCGTCGAAGGTGTCCGCCTGGTCGAAGAAGCGCTTCGCTCCGGCTGCCGCATCGAAGCCGTGCTCTTCAGCGAGTCGGGCGAGCGCCATCATGAAAGGCTCGCTCCGCTTATCGACAGGCCGGAAATGGCTTTCCCCACGCTCCGCACGACCGACCGCCTCTTCGAAGGCCTTGCCGACACCGAGCACCCGCAAGGCATCGCCGCCCTTGTCCTGCCGCGCACCGCCGTGCTCGACGATTTGCTTCGCCCACCAGCCTTCGCCTGCGCTCCGCTGCTTGTGATTCTCGCCGGCGTTCAGGACCCCGGAAACGTCGGCACCATCCTGCGCACGGCCGCTGCGTTCGGCGCCACCGGCGCGGTAACCGCCGCTTCTGGCCAATCCGGTACCGCCAGCCCCTTTTCTCCGAAAGCCTTGCGGGCCTCAGCTGGCGCGGCGCTGCACCTCCCGATTCTTCCCGGAATGTCGTTGCCGATTCTTCTCACTCAGCTCAACATCGCCAATGTTCGCACCCTCGCATCCAGCGTGCGGGAGCCTCGGGACGGCGAGCCGAGCATCCTCGCGCCCTGGGAAGTCGATTGGTGCGAACCGGTCGCTCTCCTCGTCGGCAACGAAGGCGCGGGCTTGCCCGAAGAAGTTGAACGCAGCGCCGACGCCCGCATTCGCATCCCCATGGCCAGCGGCATCGAATCCCTCAACGCCGCTGCTGCCGCAGCAGTCCTCTTTTACGAAGCCGCCCGCCAGCGCCAACCCCGCCCGTAGGTGAACGGCATGTTTACCATGAGCTCCGAAGGGCCAAGCCCGTCTTCGATGCTAAACTCTTCCTGTCCATGAGCCTCTTCTCCAAGCTCCCTCAGCCTGCCTTCGAAGACTCGGCTCACCAACCGCTCGCCGAGCGCATGCGCCCGCGCACGCTCGATGAATTCATTGGCCAGGAAAGACTCCTCGGCCCTGGCAAACCACTCCGCCAGCAAATCGAAAATGACGAAATCACCTCCATGCTGCTCTGGGGTCCACCGGGCTGCGGCAAAACCACCCTCGCGCGGGTTATTGCTCGACTCACACGGTCGGAATATGTTGCCTTCAGCGCGGTGCTAGCTGGCATCAAGGAAATCAAGGAAGTTATGGCCGCCGCGGAACACAAATCCCACGCCGGGCAGCGCACCATCGTCTTCGTCGACGAAGTTCATCGCTTTAACAAAGCGCAGCAGGACGCCTTCCTTCCCTACGTCGAAGCGGGCCACATCACTTTCATTGGCGCGACCACCGAGAATCCCTCGTTCGAAGTCATCTCGCCGCTTCTCTCGCGTACCAAGGTCTATGTTCTCGATCCGCTCACAACCCCTCAGATCGTTGACCTGCTACGCCGTGCCATCGCCGACAAAGAGCACGGCCTCGGTGTCGACCGCTCAGCGGTCGCACCTAAAGACGAAAATATCGAAGCTACCGACGACGTTCTCTTCCGAATAGCTTCCTTCGCCAACGGCGACGCCCGCTCCGCCTACAACACCCTCGAACTCGCTGCTCGCAGCGCCAAACCCGCTGCAGGCGGTGCGCGCACGATCACCCGCGAATTTCTCGAAGACGTTCTCCAGCGCAAACTACTCCGCTACGACAAAGCCGGCGAGGAGCACTATAACCTCATCTCCGCGCTCCACAAATCCGTACGCAATTCCGACCCCGACGCCGCTTTATATTGGCTCGCGCGTATGATCGAGTCTGGCGAAGACCCGCTCTATCTCGCCCGCCGCATGGTTCGCATGGCCAGCGAAGACATCGGCCTCGCCGAACCCGGCGCACTCTCCGTCACTCTCGCTGCCAAGGATGCTTTTGATTTCCTCGGCGCTCCCGAAGGCCATCTCGCCCTTGCGCAAGCTGCCGTCTACCTCGCGCTCGCGCCAAAATCGAACGCCGTTTACACTGCCTATGGCGAAGTCATCGACGACGTCCACAAAACCGAGGCCGACCCCGTTCCACTGCACCTCCGCAACGCCGTCACTGGCCTCATGAAAAATGTCGGCTACGGCGAGGGCTACAAATACGCCCACAATTTCGAAGAAAAAGTCACCGACATGACCTGCCTCCCCGACAATCTCGCCGGCCGCACCTACTACAAGCCCACCGATCAGGGCTTCGAGCAGCGCCTTCGCGCTCGCCTCGACGAAATTCGCAAGCTAAAATCCCGCTCCACATCAAATTCATGAGGCGTGCATGAACTGGACCACCAAGACTTTAATGCTGCTGCTGAGCGTTCTCTCAGTCGCCGCTGCGCATTCCCTCTACGCCGGCCGCGCTCCGAAGCGTCCTCGCATCTCACACATCGCCCAGGTCACCATCCTCTCGACGGACATTCCCACGGCCCGCACTTTCTACGCAGAACTTCTCGGCCTTGACGTAAATAGCGAGGCGGGCGCCCGCGATTGCAATTGGTGCGAAACGCTGCCCGGCCGCCCTACCTTTATTGTGAATCGGGAACAAACGGCGTCGTTGGCCGCCGCACGTACTCCGGTTCCATCAAATCTGCTCGGCGAAATCACATTCGTCACAGACGATCTGGGCGAACTTTTCAAATATCTAACGGCCCAGAAGATCCAGGTCACTCCCAGATTGATTAGCGGGGTCCAACATTGGGACGTGATCGGAATAGGATATTCGGCCTTGTCCTTGATCGATCCCGAAGGGCTCCGTATCAGCTTCATCGGAAAGACCAAGCAGCCTCTTCCGAAGCCGATGCCCTCGACAACGGCGCGAATCATTCATGCCGGCTTCATCGTCCATGACCGCGCCGCCACCGAACACTTCTACAAAGACATTCTCGGCTTCCGCCCCTACTGGCACGGCGGCATGAAAGATGACCAAACCGACTGGGTCTCCATGCAGGTTCCCGACGGCACCGACTGGCTCGAATTCATGGTCAACGTCTCCCCCGACGCCGACCAGCGCCTCCGAGGCATCATGAATCACATCGCCATCGGCGTCACCGACATTCACGCCGCGCAACAACAGCTCATAAAGAACGGTGTGAAGCTCACCGAAGAACCCCATATCGGCCGCGGCGGCAAATGGCAGCTCAACGTTTACGATCCCGACGGCACCCGTGTCGAATTTATGGAATTCAAACCCGTCCAAAAACCGTGCTGCTCTGAGTACACCGGCCCGCACCCTGGACCACAGCAGTGAGACATTTCACATACAATCCCGCACCATGTCAAAATCCTTGGGCATCCAGTGAACCCAGTGGGCGTCAAATTTCTGAGGTCATAGAATGAAAAAGTTTGTGTTGCTGTTCGCGAGTTTGCTTCTCTGCTTCGGCGCTGTGGCGAAGCGCAGAGTGCCGAAGCGTCCGCGCATTCTTGGTATCGCGGGCGTCACCATTCTTGCTTCGGACGTAACTGAGACGCGCAAGTTCTATCTAAAGCTCATCGATCCGGACCACTTGTGCGAATATTGCGGAGCGGCGCCGTCCCCATTCTTGTTTCTCCCGAGCGGCCAGCGCATCCGGTTCGAAAAAGCGCCCGTTCCTCCTCCTGCGAACCTTCTGGCCGAAGTCTCCTTCCTTACCGATGACCTCGAGGGATTCAAAAAGTACTTCAACTTCAACAAAGTCGACTTTGACCAGATCAAGAAAAAGCGCGGCGGCGAGCTCATCCGCCTCGTTCTCACTGATCACGAAGGGCATCACATCTCGATTACGGACTCCTATCACTTGGCCAACGCGGAAGATGTGAATGCCGGCCTGCCCCCGGCAAATCCCTCAAATCCGGTTCGTATCATTCATGCAGGATTCGTCGTTAACAATCGCGAGGCCATCGACCGCTTCTACGTGTATGAACTCGGATTCCGTCCGTATTGGCACGGCGGCAGGACGGAAGACAGAGACGACTGGGTCGCCATGCAAGTGCCCGAAGGCACCGATTGGGTCGAGTACATGCTCAACATCTCGCCAACCGCCGACAAACGCACTCTCGGCGTCATGAACCACATTTCCCTAGGCGTTCCGGACATCCATGCCATCAACGACGAACTCGCCAAAGCCGGCGTCAAACCGGCAGAAGTTCCCAAAATCGGCCGCGACGGCAAATGGCAGCTAAACCTCTACGACGCAGACCAAACCCGCGTCGAATTCATGGAATTCACTCCCAAGCAAAGGCCGTGCTGCTCCGAATTCACCGGCCCGCATCCCGGTCCAAAACAGTGACGCATTTCCCAAACAATCCCGCCTCATGTCAAGATTCAGATATATGCGGATGATCCCAATCGTCCTTTTCCTGGCCGCGTGCCTCGCAGGTTCCTTACTCGCCGCGCAGGAGAAACCATCTCGTCCCCGCATTACCGGCATCGACCACGTCCGCGTCTACGTGAGCAACCTCGATAAATCGCGGGAGTTCTACAGCAACATCTTGGGACTGCTATCAGCTGACTACCGCTGCTCGGGCCCGTCGCGTTCCTGCTTTGCGGTAAGATGGGCTCCAAAGCAGCACGTCGAACTGGAACAGGCACCCTCCTCTGCGCCCAAGAATTGGTTGGCCGAAGTTGCCTTTACCACCGAAAACGTTCCCCAAATGCGCCGGTATCTCCTAGCTCACGGAATTAAGGTTGGCGCGATCTCTAAGGGTGCCGACTATACCGAGCACTTTGAGCTGCGCGACCCCGGAGGGAATCCCATTTCCTTCGTCGGATACCCCGGACTTATTCCTATTGATGACCCGCCCCCTCTCCACGCGGTCGGCGAACGTCTGATTCACGCGGGCTTCGTAGTAGAAAATTTAACGGCAGAAAATCATTTCTACATTGATCTCCTCGGTTTTCGTCTCTACTGGCACGGCGGCTTCAAGGATCAGGACACCGACTGGTACGAAATCCAAGTCCCCGATGGCGACAACTGGATCGAATACATGCTCAATATTCCAGCTAACGCGGACCACAAAGAACTCGGCGTACAAAACCATTTCTCGCTCGGCGTGAAAGATGTCCAGGCCGCCGCGGCCCAATTGCGCAAGAACGGATTGCAAACGTTTGACGGCCCCGAGATCGGCCGCGACGGAAAAAACAGTCTGGATGCCTACGACCCCGACGGCACACGTATCGAAGTGATGGAATTCACGCCCGCGAAGCCGCCGTGTTGCCATCCCTACACCGCGGAACATCCCAAACCATGACCTCTTCCCGATTCGCGTCACAAATCCGCCGCCTTTCGCTTTTGTGCGCGCTAATCCTCTTCGTATTCGGTTGCCTGATCGTTCCCAAGGCCCGCGCCCAAGACCTCGACAAGCCTCTCCAAAATATCGACGATGAAATCACCGCCTTCAGCTTCGCTCCCGACGGCCGCATCGTCTACTCCGTCCGCCGCAACCTCAAGACCAAAAAATACGATCTTCAGCACGACGATATCTGGCTCCAGGACCTCAACGGCAAGCGCCGCCGCCTCCTCCAGGGCGACAAATTCAACCGCGGCGATCAGCTGTTTTCCTACGCTGGCGACGCCTTTCGCTGGTCTCCCAATGGCCGTCTCATTCTCGCCCAGCTTTTTACCACCAGCGTCGTGGACGAATCCGGACGCACCGAAGACTCCTTCATGACCCTGGCTCTCGAAGACAACGGCAAGGAAATCCGCTTCGGCAGAGGGGAAAGCACCATCCAGGACTGCTTCGACGCCACCTGGCTCCAGGACAACGCCACGATCGTCTACCTCACAGAGGCCCTGAAGCCGCGCATGCTTTTTTCCTTCAAGTACACGAACATTGCCACGGGTCCGGCCGGCCCTGCCTTCGAAGGCCGCACCTTTATTGACACCGATCGCATCCCCGGTACCAATGCCGCCATCGCCGTTGAACGCAACCGCGCGCTCACCGGCCCTCCCCGTCTTCAGCGTCTCGAACTCCTTGCGCAGGACGACAAGGAAGTCGCCACGCTCGACGGATACGAAGGCGGTCTCTCTGTTTCACCCAGTGGCGAAAAAGTCGCCTATTTCATCGACCGCGAAATTCTCGAAGTGCGCAACCTCGCCGTTCCTGATCACTTTGTCCGCCTTCGCGTGGGCCTCGGCGTTTTCCACTGGGCTCCCGACGAAAACCGCATCCTCCTCAAGCGTGCCACCGAAAGAAAATCCGGGGACATTGTCTGGATAAAAATCCCCCCTCTTCTCGCGCAGCCACCCGGCAAAGAAGTCCCCGTTCTCCAACAAACTCCGCAGCCCATCCTTCACGGCATCACACTTCGCGAATTCGCTATCTCCCCCGACGGCCGCTTCCTCGCCGTCGTCCTCCCGGGCAAGCGCAATCTCCAGGTCTTTCCTCTTCCGCTGTAAGCGTGCAACCTGTTGCGCCCCATCTCGGCAACAAATTTTCTTTACGCGCGCTTTTCTCGCGCTATAAATAAGAATCCCGCGCAACATCTCCGCGCGGGCCATTCCTTCTTCAAACCTGCCTTGTCATTTCATCCCGACTCCCTCGCTCGCTTCCGATGCTCAATAAAAATGCACGCATCCTCCACCACCGTTAATCCCGCCACCCGCGCTCGCTCCGCCGCCTCCGCATTCTCTATTCCCAACTGCATCCACACCACTTTCGCCCCAACCCGGATCGCACTCTCCACCACGGGCGGCACATCTTCCGCCCGCCGAAACACGTCCACGATCTCAATCTTCTCCGGCACATCCTCCAGCTGCGCGTAACTCTTCTCTCCCAGCACTTCCTTCTCGTTCGGATTCACGGGAATAATTCTGTACCCCGCGCTCTGCATGTACTCCGTCACTTCATAGCTCGGCCGCGCAGGATTCGAAGTTAATCCCACCACCGCAATCGTTTTATATTTTTTCAGAATTTCGAGGATTGGATCAGCCGTCGCGCTTGCGCCATCCGGCAACAACACTCTCATCGCGCTGCCAGCTCGCCTTTTCCGGCTCGCTTCGTCAAAACCTGTCCCATCGCGGCCAGGCATTTCTCATTTTCTTCCGCCGTGCCCACCGACACTCGAAGCGCCTCCGGAAATCCCATCCATCCCAGCGGCCGCACGATCACTCCCAAATGCAGCAGTTCGTCGCAAATATCTTTTGCCTCCGGTCCCACTTCCATGAAAATAAAATTCGTCTCGCTCCGCACTGGCCTCAATCCAAGCTTTGTCAAGCCATCCGTCAATCTTTTCCGCTCAATTGCATTCGTGGTAATGCAGCGCTCGACGTGTTCCCTGTCGTCCAGCGCGGCCAGCGCACCCGCCTGCGCCACTCCCGAAGTGTTAAACGGCGTCCTCAGTTTATTCATCGCGGCAAGCAGTTCCGGCCGGCCGATCGAAAACCCTATGCGCATCCCCGCAAGTCCGTACACTTTCGAAAACGTTCTCAGGATCAGCAGATTCTTTCTCTTCCGGTACAACTCCTCCGAGTGTCTCCGATTCAAACTCGGCGCATAATGGATATACGCTTCATCCAGCACCACCAGCACTCCGTCCGGCACGTGCGCAAGGAAATCTCCAAATTCTTCTCCGCTAACCGCCGTCCCCGTGGGATTGTTCGGATTCGCCAGATAAATCACGCCTGTCTTCGGTGTAATCGCCTTCGCCATCGCCTTCAGGTCAAACGCGAAATCCTTCTGCGGCACCAGCACCAACTCCGCTCCGCTCGCCCGAATCGCCACCGAAAACGGTGCGTAGCTTCCGTATGACGTCATCCCCTGCAGCCCTGCCTGCAAAAGCACGCGTGACGCTAAGTCGATAATCTCGCTCGACCCCAGCCCCACAAAAATCTCGTCTGTCGAGACTCCCGTCCGCGACGCCAGCGCCTCGCGCAACAGGTGCGTCCCTCCGTCAGGATAGCGATTGGACTCGCATAGCGCTTTCTTCGCCGCTTCCACGGCTTTCGGCGATGGCCCCAGCGGATTCTCGTTCGATGCGAGCTTCACCGCATGAATCTTCAGCTCGCGTTCCACTTCCTCAATCGGGCGCCCCGGCACATACACCGGCAGCCCTCGAATGTAATCCGGTATCAAATCCTCAATCGTCCGTGTCATCGCATCCTATCCGCCACTCGCAGCCGCGTTGCATGCCTCAAGCACAACCATTGTCGCACCTTCGCAAATTCTCCGCGCATGCCCGACCCGCCTCGCGTGTCGTAGCTCCCAATATCCAACTCGAAATTTTTTATCCCTTACTTCCTTTAACTCCTTCCCCGCTAGCGGCTTTCTTCAACTGCTCGACTTCCTTCCCCGTCAACGCCCGAAATCTCCCCGGCTCCAAATCCAAAACCAATGGCCCCATCCTGACCCGCCGGATCTTTTCCACCAAATGCCCCACCCGCTCAAACATTCTCCGGATCTGCCGGTTCCGCCCTTCAATCAAAACCACCTCGTACCACGGATTTTCCCCATCCTCGAACAACCGTATCTTCGCCGGCGAAGTTTTCACTCTCCGCCCATCCTCCAGTTCAATCACAATCCCCGCCCTCAACCGCTCTAGCCTCTTCTCGTCCGGCTTTCCGCTCACTTTCACCAGATACGTCTTCGGCATGTGAGACCCGGCCTTCATCATTCTCTCCGCCAGCGCGCCATCATTCGTCAACACAAGCAATCCCTCGCTAGCGTAATCCAGCCGCCCCACTGGATAAACTCTCCCCACGCTCTTGCCCAAAATATCCACCACGGTGGGCCGCCCCTCCGGATCGCTAACAGTCGTCACATAACCCTTCGGCTTATTCAGCATAAAATAAAGCAGCTTCTCCGGCCTCGCGATCGCCGCGCCATCTACGCAAATAACATCCCGCTCCACATCTGCCTTCGTCCCCAACTCACGCACAACAATTCCATTGACCGTCACGCGCGCCGCTAAAATAATCTCTTCCGCCTTGCGCCGCGACGCCACCCCGCAAGCCGCCATTATTTTCTGAAGTCTTTCTGCAGCCATTGGACAAAGGTCCGCAACATTGCGCGAGTGTGACCTCGAGCCATCACTACTCCGCTATGTGCGCCACTCTGGCGATATCCTCGCCCGCCGCCAGCAAGAACTCATTTTTACCTCCCGCGATGCGGCTCTCGCGGTATGGCCGGTACTCTTCGCTCTCATAGAAAGCCACCGCGCTCTCTTTTGAAGGCCACTCGAGGATCACCAGTATCTGCGGCAGCGCGCGTTCGCCTTCGATTTTTTCCAGCGATGACGTGCGCGCCAGATACCGGCCGCCGCGCTGCTCAACCATCTTGGTTACATTTTGAACATACGCGGGTACCCAGCTCGGGTCAGTTGTCACTAATTCTACGATGCAGTAACACTTCAAGTGGGATTCTCCAATGCGAAGTGAGCGCGAACCCTCTGGAATAATTTTAGGACACGCCTTTGCCTAGCCTCCAGCGCTGAAGGCGGAAGTGCCGCTCCAAATTGGCGCTATCGCTCTTCAATCCGGTGTCCTTCTCCCTCTTCTCTGTGAACGCTGTGTTTTCTGCGGACGCTGTGCAAAGTTTTTTTTCCTCGCATCTACTGGCACATCGTCTTTCTTTCCCGGCCCCGCGCTCCTTCGCAACTCCTCCACTTCCTTCGGCTTCAACAACCGGTATCTCCCCCGCGGCAATCCTTCCACCGTCAAGCTCCCCAACCCAATCCGCATC
>Ga0210402_10006252_pt1 | contig 10570 bp, 10 predicted proteins | sample IncBWC7MmetaG_FD_161055 | JGI IMG/M metagenome (GOLD analysis project Ga0210402, IMG submission 161055) | Forest soil microbial communities from Barre Woods Harvard Forest LTER site, Petersham, Massachusetts, United States - Inc-BW-C-7-M | ecosystem: Environmental > Terrestrial > Soil >... | reverse complement strand
AGCGTACGAGGTTCACTTGGAGGTTGCGAACTTGCTCCGCGGAAATGCGCACGGATGCCAACTTTCCAAAACCCGTGTTGATTCCGTACGCCACGCTTCCCGAAGCCACGAGTTGGTCAACCACGGCGCGGGAAGCTTTCATCCGATCTGCGGCGACCGGAGCAAGGCTAACCGCGTCGCCGCGCAACGCGATGCCATACAGTTGGTCAAACGTCAGATCGTTGCCGGTTAATGCCACGTCAGGGGCGATGCTCATGCCTCCCTCCGATCGGGCTGTGGGGCCACGACGGATTTAAAAACGCTGTGATATTTTGCCGGCAGCAATTTCGGGCGCCCATTGCTCCCGCAAATGATGTGCGTGGTCTCTCCCGTCGCGAGCAATTTGGCGTCCGCGTCGCGAAACACTTCGTAGGAAAACTTTATGATTCGGTTGCGCGATTCCGCGATGCGTGTGCGGATGCGCAAAACTTCGTCGTATTTGGCGGACTGCTGATACCGGCAATGGGCGTCTGCTACTACGATGTGGCAATCGTCTTCCTTTTCCATGCGCTTATACTCGATGCCCAGCGCGCGGATCAGTTCCACGCGACCCACCTCGAACCAGACGAGATAGTTCGCGTGATAGACAACGCCCATCTGGTCCGTCTCGGCGTAGCGCACTCGTACTGTCGCATCGTGGTATTCGATCATTTTCATGTCCGGTGAATCGAGACGACCGCCGGCGAGGATTATTCCACGTCGGTGCTCCAAACAGGTTTACGTTTTTCCAGAAACGAGGCGAGCCCTTCCTTGAAGTCCGCGGTGCAACGGATGCGGGCGTTCTCGAGGATTGCACGTTCCAGATCGGCGTCAACGCTCGCCGCGGCAGCGGAGGTCAGCAAACGCTTGGCGCGCGTCAGGCTTACGGGGCTCGCGGCAATGAGCACGTCGGCCAACTCGCGAGCGCGTTCGAGCAACCGTTCGCGCGGCACGATCTCCGTGATGAGTCCCAGCGCCAATGCTTCGGTCGCTTCGACCAGGCGGCCGGTCAGGAGCAAGTTGCGCGCTTGTTTGTCGCCAATTTGCCGCGTCAGAAAAACGGAAACGATCGCAGGCAAAAATCCGATCTTCACCTCAGTGTAGCCAAATTTCGCTTCTGGTACCGCGAGCGTGAAGTCGCACAACGTGGCGATTCCGCAGCCGCCGGCAAGGGCTGCGCCGTTCACGGCGGCGATTAAGGGCTTCGAAAAACTCCAGATGCGGCGGAACATTTTTGCCATCCGCCGCGAATCGTCCATATTTTCCGCGGAAGACTGGCTTGCGATATCCGCGAGCATTTCCAAGTCCATCCCGGCGCAAAACGATTTGCCCGCGCCAGTGATGATTGCCACCCTTGCGCGGCTGGTCTCAATTTCGTCCAGTGCGGATTGCATTTCGGAGACCATTTTCGAATTGATGGCATTGCGCTTGTCGGGGCGGTTGAGCGTCAGCCGCGCCAGTTCGCCGGTAAATTCCAGTGTCAGTGTTTCAGGCATTTGTGCGAATCTCCCAAGTTCTGAAAGCGCCCGAGAAATTTCTCGAACTCACTCTCGGGAACGGCCGCCCGGGCGCATTAGTCGTTGCCCGTATTGCGAATGCTCACAGGGAGTATGCCGCTACCGCGGTCGGCGCTCAACCTCCGAAGTGATTCTAATTCACCAGCGGCGCATGTGCATACTTCGCGCGAATCTCGTTGGTCATGTCGAGCAGTGTGCCAAGCCGCGAGGAATCGATCCCCGGATCGGCGCCGGCTTTTTTCAGCGCGGCCAAGACGTCTTCCGTAGCGACGTTACCCACAAGATTGTCTCCGGCAAACGGGCAGCCGCCGAGTCCAGTAAGCGCGCTATCAAATCGTCGGCAGCCAGCTTCGTACGCGGCCAGAATTTTTGCTTCGGCGTCTTCAGGGCGGCTGTGCAGATGCACGCCGAGCTCGATGCCAGCAACTTCGTCTTTCACTTGGCGAAAAAGGTCGCCGACCAGGTCCGGAGTAGCTGTGCCGACCGTGTCCGCGAGTGAAACGGTGCGCACGCGAATTCCTTTGAGCCACTCGAGGGCGTCGGCGACGATTTCCGGTCCCCAGGGTTCGTCGTACGGATTCCCGAAAGCCATCGAGATGTAAACGACGAGATCTTTTTTCGCGGCAAGAGTTTCTTTACGCAGTTTTTCGACGAGCAGGCGCGATTCGTTCTTCGTCATGTTGGCGTTGGCGCGCCGAAAATAGGCCGAGATGGAATAAGGATAGCCAATGGTGGTGACTCCGGGCGTCGCGAGCGCGCGCTCCAATCCCTTTTCGTTCACGACGATGCCAATAATTTCGGGCCTCTCCATTTCATGGGGCAGGGAAGAGCTAAGTTTCGCCATGACATCTTCGCTATCCGCCATCTGCTTAACATGCTTTGGCGAAACAAAACTCACGGCATCGATATGCTTGAATCCGGCCAGCACAAGTTGCTTCAAATACTCGACCTTGTACTCGGTGGGAATCTGTTCCGGCAATCCCTGCCAGGCATCGCGCGGGCACTCGACCAGCTTCACGGTTTCGGCCATATCGTTATTTGGTTCCGTTCGTTCGGCGATCGAATAGGTGCGATATCAGCCCGCAAATCAAGAGTAGCATCGTAACGGCGACCAAACGGAGCAAACGAACGTGGAAGGCAATGAAGTAGGATGTGTGCCCCCCTCCATTGAGATTGAGGTAGAAGGGATAAATCACAGCCCACGCCGCGCCGCCAGTCACGAGGACGAGTGGAAGCATGCTGAGCCACAAAATCATCCTGGTGCGCTTGCCCATTAGGTTTGCAAAACGCCAGTTTTGAATTCGCGGATGTCGGGATTGAGGGCGGCGGCTTCTATAGCGCTGATGAGGGCGTCGCGGGTGTGGGCGGGGTCGATGATGGCGTCGACCCAAAGACGTGCGGCGGCGTAGCGTGGGTCGGTTTGATGTTCGTAGGTGGCCTTTACACTTTCGAGCATTTCTTTGCGGGCCTTCTCGTCGACCTTTTTGCCTTCGCGTTCGAGCTGCTTGAGTTTGATTTCGGCGAGGGTATTGGCCGCCGCGTCGCCGCTCATGACCGCGAACTTTGCGGTGGGCCAGGCGAACATGAAGCGCGGATCGTAGGCTTTACCGCACATGGCGTAGTTTCCTGCGCCAAAGCTCCCGCCGCAGATGACCGTAATTTTGGGCACGACGCTGTTGGCGACGGCGTTCACCATTTTCGCGCCCGCGCGGATGATCCCGCTCCACTCGGCGTCTTTGCCGACCATGAAGCCGTTCACGTCGTGCAGAAAAATCAGCGGGATGCGGTTCTGGTTGCAATCGAGAATGAAGCGCGCGGCTTTTTCGGCGGATTCGGTGTAAATCACGCCGCCGAACTCGATGCGCTTCTGGTCCGAGCCACGCGCCAGCGTTTGCACATGCTTTTTCTGGTTGGCGACGATGCCCACGGCCCAGCCGCCGATGCGCGCGTAACCGCAGAGGACCGTCTCGCCGTATTCGGGGCGATACTCTTCAAATTCGCTGGCGTCCACGATGCGCGCGATGACTTCCCGCATGTCGTATTGCTTGGCGGGATCACTGGAGAAAATCCCGTAAATTTCGTCGCCAGGATAGAGGGGTTCGCGTGAGGTGACGTGGCTGAACGGAGAAGGATTCGCAGCACCCATCTTATCGACGAGCGCGCGAATCCTTGCGATGCACGCGTCATCGTCCGGCTCGCGAAAATCCACCGTGCCGCTGATCTGGGAGTGCATTTTCGCGCCACCTAAGTCTTCGGCGGAAGTCACCTGTCCAATCGCCGCCTGCACCAGCGCAGGCCCCGCCAAGAATAGTCCGGAACCCTCCGTCATCAGAATGTGATCGCACATCAGCGGCAGATACGCGCCGCCGGCAACGCACATGCCCATGATGGCGGCAAGCTGCGGAATGCCCATCGCGCTCATTACCGCGTTGTTGCGGAAAACTCGCCCGAAATCGTCGGTATCGGGAAAAACATCTTCCTGCAGCGGCAAGAAAACACCGGCTGAGTCGACCAAATAGATTGTCGGAATATGATTTTCGATGGCGATATTTTGTGCGCGAATTACTTTCTTCGCGGTCATGGGGAAAAAAGCGCCAGCCTTTACGGTGGCGTCATTGGCGATGAGCATCATCGTCCGGCCGCAAATTTTCGCCAGCCCCGTTACAGTTCCCGCCGAAGGCGCCCCGCCCCATTCCCCGTACATTTCGTAACCGGCAAAAACACCCAACTCGAAAAGTTGCGAGCCGGGATCGATCAGTTTGGCGATGCGCTCGCGCGCCGTGAGCCGGCCCTTTTTGTGCTGTGATTCAATGGCTTTTGCGCCGCCGCCCTGCCGAATCTGCTCTTCTTCGTTTTTTATTTTGGTGAGGAGATCGATGATGCGGCGGTGATTTTTTTCGAAGTCGGGCGACTTCGCCTTCACGCTGGTTTTCAGGACGGACGCAGCCACTCGCAGACCTCGCGCAGGGATTCACACCGGCGCGCTGAAGCTCCGTCGCACGCCACGGCAAATAGTATACGGTCCGCCGCGCGTTTCCGCGAGCGCGAGGCAATCTTGATTCCTGGGACGAAAACGTTCGGTCGTTCAGGGATCAGCCAAGATCGGTGTTTGCTCGGGAGCGTAGATGAGAACGGCGCGGCCGGGTACGCCCGCAGAGAGTCGTCGCAGTGTGTAAGTGAATGGACGGGGTGCTGCTCTTTCCGAGCAGGCCTCCAGCTGGTAATAGCGGTCCTCATACCGCACCACGCGCGGAGGAGTCCACTCGGGTTTCGCGCGACACGAATGGATCTCCAGAATTTCATCGGAACCTCTCGTCGCGAAGTGGAGTTCGTCCGGGACCAAGGGCAATGTAGCCATCAAGACTCTTTCTCGCACGGCACGAATACCAGAGGCTAGATGGCTTTGCGAAAAATTGTTCGCGCCCATGGCTAAGGGATTCCCGCCGCGAGCGAACTGGAGATAGAGCTTATCCACCAAGAAGAGTGGGAGAATGCCGAGGGTGGTGTCCGTAAACGCGGCGCAGAGGCGGACCATACCTTCGACTCCGCAATACGCAATGATCCAAGTGAGCGGGTGAAGGAACATCACGGCTAGCCCCGCGAAGCCGATTGTTCTGGGATCGATCTGAGCGCCGTTCTGGATGGCTGCAAACACGGCGTCGGCCGCCCAGTGGGTCACCGAGTACGAATACCAGTACACGAGCGCTATGAGAGCAACTACAGATTCCAGAATTCCGCTGAGGAGGACCGCGGGCCTCCAATCCACTGATGCGTGGAATGACAGGGATTCTCGCCAACGCCTCGGCAAGAGGGCCAGGAATGGTCCGAGTGTATAGCTAAGCATTTTTATTCCAATGCCCAGTTTAAGAGAGGGGCGCTTTCCGCGGAAAGCTCGGCGGATTGCGAATCCAAAAGGTAACCTGCAGCCGGCCCCGGAATTGATTTGGACGCGACGCCGAGGATCTCATGGGATTGACGCGGTTTCGCGGGGCGTCTAGAATCGATTTCACGGTGCTACGAAAGCACTGAATCTTTTTGCCGGAGGCGCCTGTGAACACCTTAGTCAAAGTTGCGGTGGGCGGGTGTGTCTTCGGCGAAGCTTCGATTTAGCTGGGCGATCCAGTCGAACGATCCACTCACGAGACCTTCCCGCGCCTTCTCTTTCACCCACGACTGAATAACTGTGTTTGCTTGACTGGCTAGACCTCCTTTCAGGATTTCTGTCGGAGCGAACGCAAAGTCGTATTGCGCCACTGAAGTCAGTCCGGAACGCGAGCGCAGTTCTGCCTGCGGGCAGAAGGAGGATTCTCAAGTGTTCATCCAGGATTTAGGTTGGGATCCGTATTTTGAAGCATTGTGGATCGAATGCAGGAGTGAAGATTGCGCGCCTGCGCGCGTAGTGTCGCAGCAACGCGGGTTGTGGCGTGTGGCGGGAGATTTCGGAGAATGTTGGGCCGAGGCGTCCGGCAAATTACGAACAGAATCCGAGGCAGGCGGAGATTGGCCGGCTGTCGGAGACTGGGTATCGGCAGAAATTCGCGCGGGGCAAACGAACGCAACGATTCTACACGTTCTGCCACGACGCAGCCGATTCGCGCGCAAAGTTGCGGGCAAACAGATTGCCGAGCAGGTGATCGCCGCGAATATTGACCTGGCTCTTATCGTGGCGGCGCTGGACGGCGATTTCAACGTACGGCGCATCGAACGATATATGGCCCAGTGCTGGGAATCCGGCTCGCGTCCGGCTATTGTTCTAAACAAAGCGGACGCCTGCGCGGAGCTCCACGAACGTGCCGCGGAGATAGAGGGCATCGCCATGGGCGTGCCGGTTTTCCTCGTTAGCGCAAAAACCGGAGAGGGCGCGAACGCGTTGGAGGTCTACCTCAAGAAAGGGCAAACAATCGTTTTACTCGGGTCTTCGGGAGTGGGAAAGTCGACCCTTGTGAATCGCTTGTTAAAGGAGGAGCGGCAGACGACCTTTGCGGTGCGCGGAAGCGATAGCCGCGGGCGGCATACGACAACGTCCCGCGAACTATTTTTGCTGCCGAGCGGGGCGATGATCATTGACACGCCAGGCTTGCGCGAACTCCAGTTGTGGAACGCGGCAGACGGTTTGTCGCAAACCTTCGCAGATGTCGACGAGCTTGCCGCGGAGTGCCGTTTCACAGATTGCCAGCACAGGAACGAACCTGGTTGCGCGGTCCAGGCTGCGCTCACCGAGGGGGTTCTCGACGCCGGCCGATTGGAGAGCTGGCGCAAACTGCAGCGCGAACAGGAATTTCTTTTGCGAAAAATGGATCCCGAAACTGGCGCCGCACAAAAGAAACGTATTAAAATATTAATGCGTCAAGTTAGAGAGAGATATCAGCACCGGGACAAAGGGAAAAACTAAAAACCAAATATGCGAGAGTTACGCCTGAATTTAGAACTGGCTCGCCGCGTGGAACTCGCCGAAGCGCAAGCCGCCGTCGAATGCGCCGAGGCGTTGGGGCGGTTTCGGCCGGCAAGCGGAGCGGCGGTGAGGCGTGTTGCGGGAGGATTCGCCGTCTATTGCGGCAAGAATTCGCCGATAACGCAGGCTGTGGGCATGGGCCTCGATGGGCCGGTGAGCGTGGAAGAGTTCGACCGCCTCGAGGACTTTTACCGCAGCCGGGGCGAAACCGTGCGCGTCGAGACGTGCCCGCTGGCTGACACTTCTTTCATCGAGCACTTTTCGCAACGAGGATATCGCGTCACGGAATTCTCAAACGTGATGGCCCGCCCGGTAAGTCCCGACGAGACTTGCCCCGATCCGCCCGTAGGCGTGACCATCGAAAAAATCGGGAAGGATCAGATCGATGTGTGGACGCTTACCGTTTCCCAGGGATTCGCGGAGAAATTTCCGGTGTCCCAGGAACTACTCGAAGTCATGAAAATATTCGCACTGGCGCCCAAAACGGAATGTTATCTGGCGCGAGTCGACGGAAAGATTGCCGGAGGCGGCACCCTCGCGCTTCACGACGGCGTCGCGGGATTGTTCGGTGCCAGTACGCTTCCCGTGGCGCGCAAGCGCGGGGTACAAACTTCGCTCCTGCAAAGGCGTCTCGCTCGCGCGTCGCAGGCCGGCAGCGACCTGGCGGTGAGCATCGCGCAGCCGGGGAGCACTTCTCAGCGCAACATTCTTCAGCTGGGCTTTCAGGTTCTCTATACTCGCGTCAAATTCGAAAAACCACTGGAATAGAGCGTTACTTGCAGCTTCAGCGATCCACGCGCTTGTGGATAAACGCGACGATGTCTTGCGTGGAAGTGCCGGGCAGGAAGATTTCGGCGATGCCCGATGCTTTCATCGCGGGAATATCCGCTTCCGGAATGATGCCGCCGACAAGAACCGTTACGTCCTGCATACCTTTTTCGCGCAGCAGGTTCATGAGTTGTGGGCAGATGGTGTTGTGAGCGCCTGAGAGAATGGAGAGGCCAATGACGTCGACGTCCTCCTGGACAGCGGCGGAGGCAATCATCTCCGGGGTTTGGCGAAGCCCGGTATAAATCACTTCCATGCCGGCGTCACGCAAGGCGCGCGCAATAATCTTCGCGCCGCGGTCATGCCCATCCAGCCCCGGCTTCGCTATCAACACACGAATCTTCTTTTGCGTCATAAGGCTATGTCACCACCCGTGGAAATCAGTGGAATAGGTCTCGTCAGTTTGCCAGACTGTAGCGGCAGCTCGGTTCCGTGAGATTGAGGTTGCTGCGCCACGTCAGATAGACAGTCTCAATGAACTCAAAACGCTGGTTGCTCTCCTGTCCGACGATTTCGAGCAGGTGTCTTCCAGGCAGCGTTCTAATTGCAAACCGGCCTTGACTGTCGGTGCTGTTCTTGCGCGCCCCGGATTTGCGGATCTCATCCACGACCCCTTCCAGAGCAAAACAATGTTTGGTATCAGACAAGTTGTTGTAGCCCGCGAGATCGGCGCGGGTACGTTGGTCGGTTGATTGAATTTGAAATACTCGCGCATTGGCGGCCTTCTCTTCGTCGTTTACTTGCTGGATTTTAGCAAGTGCGGCGGTGATTCGTTGCTGCTGTTCTTCGCTCACGGAATAGATCGTAACGTTGGCACCCCGGAGAGCGGCGGCGTCCTGATTTGAAGTGGCAACAGTCACTTGCCCAGTGATTCTGGAACTCACAAGCCAAAAGAGGAGAACTGCCGCCACGAGGACGAAAATCAGGATGAAGCCGCCAAATTGTTTCATGAAGGAGCCTGTCCGCGATCCAGAAGCGGCTTGAACTTCATCCGGAGGTGAGTTCGGAGGTGGATTTAGTGTCGCCATCAAAAGGCCTTTCGGTGCGTCAAGTGATCGCCACTTCTTCGTACGTGCCGAACACTTCGCGCAGGGCGTCGCAGATTTCGCCGACGGTGGCGTATGCCTTGACGGCGTCGAACAGGAACGGCATAAGGTTGTCCTTGCCTTCGGCGGCCTTGCGCAGAGCGTTGAGACGGCGATCGACCTCCGCTTTCGAGCGGTCCGCGCGCAGTTTCGCAAGACGTTCTGCCTGGCGGCGCGCGACACTTTCGTCAATCTGCAGTGTATCCAGCGGCTTCTCCGGCGCAACGTACTCATTGACTCCGACGATGATTTTTTCCTTCTTGTCCACGGCCACCTGATAACGGTAAGAAGCCTCGGCGATTTCGCGCTGGGGATAACTGCGCTCGATGGCCGCGACCATTCCGCCCATTGCGTCGATCTTCTCGATGTAGTCCCACGCGCCGCGCTCGACTTCGTTGGTGAGCGTTTCCACAAAATACGAGCCGCCGAGCGGATCGACAGTATTTGTGACGCCGGTCTCGTGCGCGATGATCTGCTGTGTGCGAAGCGCGATGGTTGCGGCGAACTCCGTCGGCAGGGCCCAGGCTTCGTCCAGAGAATTCGTGTGGAGCGACTGCGTTCCACCAAGAACGGCCGCCATCGCCTGAATCGCGGTGCGCACCACGTTGTTGTAAGGCTGTTGCGCCGTCAGTGAACAGCCCGCCGTCTGCGTGTGGAAGCGCAACGCCCAAGTGCGCGGACTCTTCGCGCCATAGCGCTCGACCATCGCTTTGTGCCAAATCCGCCGTGCCGCGCGGTACTTGGCGATTTCCTCGAAGAAGTCGTTGTGCGCGTTGAAGAAGAAGGAAAGCTGTGGGACGAATTGATCCACATCCAGCCCGCGGCGAATTCCCCACTCGACGTATTCCATGCCGTCGCGCAGCGTGAAGGCTAATTCCTGAATCGCGGTCGAGCCCGCCTCACGAATGTGATAGCCGCTGATCGAAATGGTGTTGAACTTGGGTGTGTTCTTCACGCCAAATTCAAAGGTGTCGATCACGAGCCGCATCGAAGGCTCGGGCGGATAGATGTATTCCTTTTGTGCGATGTATTCCTTCAGGATGTCATTCTGCAGAGTGCCCGAGATTTTCTTCCAATCCGCTCCTTGTTTTTCCGCGACGGCAAGATACATCGCCCAGATGACGGCCGCTGGGGAATTGATGGTCATCGAGGTCGTGACGTTGGCGAGAGGAATCTTGTCGAAGAGCACTTCCATATCGGCGAGGGAACTGATGGCGACGCCGCATTTGCCGACTTCGCCCTCGGAGAGTGGATGGTCGGAGTCATAGCCCATCAAGGTAGGGAGATCGAAGGCGGTCGAGAGACCGGTTTGGCCTTGTGCCAAAAGGTATCGAAAGCGCTGGTTGGTGTCCTCCGCCGTCCCAAAACCGGCAAATTGGCGCATCGTCCAAAGCCGCCCGCGATGCATGGTGGAGTGAATGCCGCGTGTGTAGGGAGGCTCCCCGGGAAAGCCAAGGTCGCGGTTCGGGTCCCAGCCGGGGAGATCAGCAGGCGTGTAAAGACGCTGGATTGGAAATCCCGAAATGGTGGTGAATTCCGCCTGGCGCTCGGGGCTTTTGTCCAGTGTGGGACGAAGGGTATTTTCTTCCCATGCGCGCTCTTTCGCAGAGGTCTCGCGCGGTACTGATGGAGCGTCGGCGGTTGTTACGGTCGATGCGGTTCCTTTGACC
>Ga0210402_10006251_pt1 | contig 10572 bp, 9 predicted proteins | sample IncBWC7MmetaG_FD_161055 | JGI IMG/M metagenome (GOLD analysis project Ga0210402, IMG submission 161055) | Forest soil microbial communities from Barre Woods Harvard Forest LTER site, Petersham, Massachusetts, United States - Inc-BW-C-7-M | ecosystem: Environmental > Terrestrial > Soil >... | reverse complement strand
GGTTACCTTTGGTCGATTCCAGTATTAACCTCTGTATATATATAACTTTTAAAAAAATCAAAACATGAAAAAGATCCTTTTCGGCTTAGCCTTGACTACAGCGTTCGCAGCTTGCGGCGGTGCTTCAACAACAACTACTACAACTGATTCAACTGCTGTTGATTCTACAAAAATGGATTCAACTAAAATGGGTATGGATTCAACTAAGATGGATTCTACTAAAATGGATTCTACTAAAGTTGATACAACTAAAAAGTAATTTAAAGACTGGCTTGGTTGCTTGTTAAAATTAGCCGGTTTAATATAAGAGTTTCATATGGCAAGCAATCGTTAAAGTCGCCCCTATTCTTAGGGGCGACATTTTTTTTAAAAATATTGGCAAATATCATTTCATTGTGTATTTTTGTCCTTCATTACTGATTTATGAAATTAGCAAAGACTTTTACCGGGTTCTATTTTGGATACTATTTCTTTAAATAGTCACCGGGAGGCTTTTGTTAAAACTGAAACGATAATAACAGATTAAACATAAAAGAATCCCGGCTAAAATGGCCGGGATTTTTGTTTACTATATACGGGTTGATAAAGCATATGAAAAAAAGAGTATCTATTCAGGGATTTGAAGGAAGTTTTCACGAAGAAGCTGCACGCCAGTTTTTTGGTAAAGATGTAGAACCTATCTGTTGCTCCACCTTTAAGGAAGTGATAGACATTGCTGCGAATAAAAAACAAAGCGATGGCGGTGTAATGGCGATCGAGAATTCTATTGCCGGAAGTATCTTAGCTAATTACAACTTGCTGCAAAAAAGCAATTTGAAAATAGTTGGAGAAATATATTTACAGATACGTCAAAACTTATTGGTTAACCCCGGCGTAAAACTGGAAGATATCAAAGAAGTACATTCTCATCCGATGGCATTGCAACAATGCTTTGGATTTTTAGATAAGTACAATTGGAAATTAGTGGAGAATGAGGATACGGCTTTAAGTGCTAAATTGATCAGTCAGCGTAAAAATAAACACGCTGCTGCGATAGCAAGTAAACTGGCCGCTGAGTTGTACAACATGGATATATTAGCGCCGAATATTCAAACGCTGAAGAATAATTATACAAGGTTCCTCATCTTACAAAGAGAAGAACTGGCAATAATACCGGCAGATGTAAATAAGGCGTCAGTGAATTTTCATACAGATAATTCACGTGGTATCCTTTCGAAAGTGTTGGCGAAGATCGCGGAGAAAGGTGTTGATCTGAGTAAGCTGCAATCATTTCCCATTCCGGGAAGTGATTGGAATTATTCTTTTCATGCGGATATGGAATTTGATAAGCCGGAGAAATTTCACAAAGTGATGGAGGCGATCAAACCACTAACAAAAGATCTGAAGATATACGGGGTTTATAAAAAAGGGAAAACGATTTAGAATAAGACAAAAAACAAAACCCAAAAAACAAAAGAAGAACATTCGTGTAATTCGTAAAAATTCGTGTAATAAGGAAATGGTAACAACAGCTAAAAGATTGGACGGTATCGGTGAATATTATTTCTCTCAGAAATTAAGAGAGATAGACGAACTGAATAAAGCAGGAAAGCAGATCATCAATTTAGGTATTGGTAGTCCGGATCTGCCGCCACATCCCGATGTGATCGCAACATTGGCTGCCGAAAGCGTAAAGCCCAACGTACATGCGTATCAATCGTATAAAGGATCACCAATCTTGCGTAAGGCATTTGCCGACTGGTATAAGAAATGGTACAACGTTGAATTAAATATTGATACAGAGATATTACCATTGATCGGCAGTAAAGAAGGCATCATGCATATTTGCATGACCTATTTAAACGAAGGCGATGAAGTGTTGGTGCCGAATCCGGGTTATCCGACATACAGAAGCGCAGTGAAATTGGCAGGTGGTGTTTGTGTGGATTACGATCTGACAGAAGCAAATCATTATGAACCTGATTTTGCTGAGTTAGAAAAGAAAGATCTAAGTAAAGTAAAGTTGTTGTTTGTGAATTATCCACAAATGCCAACCGGACAAAACGGTAATAAAGCATTGTTTGAAAAGATAGTAGCATTTGGAAAGAAGCACGACATTTTGATCATTCATGATAATCCGTATAGTTTTATTTTAAATGATACACCATTGAGTTTATTAAGTGTTGAAGGTGCGAAAGAAGTGGTGATCGAATTGAATTCTTTGAGTAAGTCGCACAATATGGCGGGATGGCGTGTAGGCGTACTCGTTGGAGCAAAAGAAAGAATTGATGAAGTGTTGCGTTTTAAAAGCAATATGGATAGCGGGATGTTCCTGCCCTTGCAATTAGCCGCGGCAACAGCATTGGGTTTGGGAAAAGAATGGCATGATGAAGTGAATAAGGTATATAGTGCAAGAAGAGAAAAAGTATATGAGTTATTGGATATGTTGGGTTGCTGCTATTCAAAGAAACAGGTAGGCATGTTTGTGTGGGCCGCTATTCCTGCGAAATACAAAACAGGGTATGAGTTGGCAGATGAGGTGTTGTATAATTCAAACGTATTCATCACGCCGGGGGGGATTTTTGGAAGCGCAGGCGATCAATATATAAGAGTGAGTTTATGTGGAAGCATTGAACGTTTTGAAGAAGCAATAAAACGAATTAAGAATTAGTAATTAATAATTAGGAATTGATGTTTGAGAATGTTACGATAGTTGGTGTTGGTTTGATCGGCGGTTCATTTGCTTTGGCTCTAAAAGATAAAGGCCTTGCAAAAAATATCATTGGTGTAACGCGATCTGAAAAATCTGCTAAAAGAGCGATTGAGCTTGGTTTGGTAGATGAGGTTTTGCCATTAGCAGAAGCGGTAAAGAAAAGTGATCTTATTTACGTTGCCATACCGGTTGATACAACCATACCAACCATGGTACAGATAATGGATCTCATCACAGACAAACAAATTGTTTTGGATGCCGGTTCAACCAAAGGTGCATTATGTGCTGCATTGGCCGATCATCCTAAAAGAAAACGTTTTGTCGCAACGCATCCGATGTGGGGAACAGAATATAGCGGTCCGGAAGCAGCGGTACACGGGGCATTTGCAGGACGGGCCTGCGTGATCTGTGAAAAAGAAAAAAGTGATAAAGATGCGGTGGATGTAGTGGAAGGAATATATAAAACATTAGGTATGCACCTGGTTTATATGGGTGCAATGGCACATGATGTACATGCGGCGTATGTAAGTCATATTTCGCATATCACCTCTTTTGCATTGGCAAATACGGTATTGGAAAAAGAAAAAGAAGAAGATGCGATCTTTGGACTTGCCGGCGGTGGTTTTGAAAGTACGGTTCGTTTGGCAAAGAGTAACCCGGCTATGTGGGCGCCCATCTTTATGCAGAACAGGGAAAATGTACTGGATGTTTTAAATGAGCATATCAGCCAATTAAGAAAGTTCAAATCAAGCCTGGAGAAAGAGAATATCGAATACCTGACTGAATTAATGGAAAATGCGAACAAGATCAATAGAATAATTAAATAATAAGACTTTAAAAAGGCAATAACATAATATAAATAAAAGTAATTTTGCAATGAAAACAGAAACAACAACAACGATGAAAGAATTAGTTCAGGAAAAATGGAAAAAACGTCCATTGATAATCAGTGGCCCTTGCAGCGCTGAAACAGAAGAGCAAGTATTGGAAACTGCTACCCGTTTGGCTAAAACAGGTAAAGTAGATATGCTGCGTGCAGGTATCTGGAAACCGCGTACCAAACCCGGCATGTTTGAAGGTATCGGTACCAAAGGTTTGCCATGGTTATTGCAAGCTAAAAAAATAACCGGTTTGCCAACAACCGTAGAAGTTGCTACTGCCAAGCACGTAGAAGATGCATTGCAATTTGATGTAGATGTACTTTGGGTTGGTGCAAGAACAACCGTTAATCCATTCAGTGTTCAGGAAGTGGCGGACGCGTTGCGCGGTGTGGATATTCCTGTATTAATAAAGAACCCCATCAACGCCGATCTTGAATTATGGAGTGGTGGTATCGAGCGTTTACAAAAAGCAGGCATTAAACAAGTAGGCATGATCCATCGCGGATTTGCCAACTATGGTAATACTGAATACCGTAACGCACCAATGTGGCATTTGCCGATTGAAATGAAACGTCGTTATCCTGATATGTTATTGATCTGTGATCCTTCACATATCTGTGGCCGTCGTGATATTTTGCAAGAGACTGCTCAGCAAAGTATCAACTTGAATTTTGATGGTTTGATGATCGAAAGTCATATTGATCCGGACAAAGCATGGAGCGATGCGAAACAACAAATTACTCCGGAACGTTTGGCTGAAATGTTGGATGCCTTGACATGGAGACATGAATCAACTACCGAAAAAGAATTCATAACGGCACTGGCTACACTAAGAGAACAGATCAATCATGTGGATGATGAATTGTTATCATTATTGGCACAACGTATGAAGATCGCGGATAAGATCGGTCAATATAAAAAAGACAATAACATTACTATTCTTCAGACAAATCGTTGGAACGATATTTTGGAGAAAGCATATGTGAAAGGTGAAAAAATGGGATTGAGCAAAGATTTCGTTTCTAAATATTTAGATGCGGTTCATCTGGAATCGATCACTCATCAGAATAAAGTAATGAATTCATAATTGGTTGATAGTTGATGGTTGCTCGCTGTCGGTCAACCATCAACGAACAACTGTCAACGTTTATGGGCAAGCAAACCTATCAATTCTCTACCAGCGCTACAGATCTTTATTTCGCTGACAGCATCAATCATCTTAAAGAAATTATAGATGTAAAGCACGCTGTGTTCATTACCGATTCAACTATTTTTAAAGCGCATTTAAACCGCTTTAAAAATTGTAAGGTTATTATTTTAGAACCCGGCGAAGCACATAAAAACCAGGAAACGGTAAATTCTATCATTCAACAGTTAATAGCATTTGAAGCAGATAGAAAAACAATACTGGTTGGTGTTGGTGGCGGAGTGGTTACAGATATTACGGGTTATGTCGCATCAACTTATATGCGGGGGATAAAATTTGGTTTTGTTCCAACAACCTTACTTTCTTTAGTAGATGCAAGCATCGGCGGAAAGAACGGAATTGATATCGGTGTTTATAAAAATATTGTAGGCGTTACCAAACAGCCGGCTTTTATTCTGCACGATTTTACTTTCTTAAATACATTGCCTGAAACAGAATGGCACAATGGTTTTGCGGAGATCATTAAACACGCTTGCATTAAAGATGCGGCGATGTTTAAAGAACTGCAACAATATTCTTTCAAGTATTATTATGGTAAAAAGAAAGAAACGGCTTTATTGATCGAACGCAATGCAAAGATCAAATTGAAAGTGGTGCAAAATGATGAGTTTGAGCGGGGCGATAGAAAGTTATTGAACTTCGGACATACACTCGGACATGCATTGGAAAATCAATATGAGTTATCGCATGGCCAGGCTATTTCAATCGGCATGACCTATGCATCGCATATTTCTGAAAAGCTGCTTGGGTTTAAACAAACAGAAGCCGTTGTTAAAACTTTGGAGCAATATGGCTTGCCTACTTATTTCAAATTTGATAAGGCAAAGGTTTTTGATGTGTTGAAGATGGATAAGAAACGGGAACGCAAAGAGATGAATTATATTTTACTGGATAAGATCGGTAAAGGAGTGGTAAAACAAATACCATTGAATCAATTAGAAAAAATCATTCAATCATTATAAAGTGATCGTACGAGTTAAACCATCTGTTGTTAAAGGGGCAATTGTTGCACCGGCTTCTAAAAGCTCGATGCAGCGCGCTTGTGCAGCAGCGTTGGTAAGAAAGGGAGAGTCAGTTATTTCCAATCCGGGTATATCAAATGATGATAAAGCGGCATTGGGCATCATTAAGAATCTCGGTGCAAAATGGGAAATGAAAGATGGCCAATTGATCGTAAAAAGTGAAGGAGTTAAACCTGTTGCCAATGAAGTGAATTGCGGAGAAAGCGGATTAAGCATTCGTATGTTCTCTCCAATTGTTGCATTAAGCGAAAAACCGATTACCATTAATGGTAGCGGCAGTTTATCAACAAGGCCAATGGATTTTTTTGATGAAGTGCTGCCGCAATTAGGAGTAGAGATCAAATCAAAAAATGGAAAACTACCATTAGAAGTGAAAGGCCCGTTGCAACCTGCAACGATTCATATTGACGGGTCGTTAAGTTCTCAATTCTTAACGGGTTTGTTGATGGCATATGCTGCTTCAAACTCAGGTGGTAAAAGTATTATTGTAAATAACCTGAAGAGTAAACCGTATATCGATCTTACTTTAAAAGTGATGAGTGATTTTGGTTTGAATGTTCCGATAAATCATAAATACGAATCGTTTGAATTCATAGCATCCAACAGCGAACAACCGGCAATGATCAACTACACGGTGGAAGGAGATTGGAGCGGCGCTTCGTTTTTATTGGTAGCAGGTGCGATATCAGGAGAGATCACAGTGAAAGGATTGGATGTATTCTCTACGCAGGCAGATAAAGCAATTTTGCAAGCGTTGATAAGTGCAGAAGCAAAAATGTCGATCGAAGAAAAACAAATTATAATTGGTCCGGCTAAACTAAAGGCATTTCATTTTAATGCTACCGATTGCCCGGATCTTTTCCCTCCATTGGTTGCGTTGGCATCTTATTGTGAAGGAAAAACAAGTATTGAAGGAGTGAGTCGTTTGGCACATAAAGAAAGTAACCGCGGATTAACCTTGCAACAGGAATTTGCAAAGATGGGTGTTAAGATCGATCTGCAGGATGACCTGATGATCGTTCATGGCGGCAACGGCGTTAAAGGGGCCACTACACATTCTCATCACGATCATCGTATCGCCATGGCATGTGCTGTTGCGGGTTTAAAAGCAGAAGGCGAAACAATTATCGAAGAGGCGGAAGCGATCAATAAATCGTATCCTAATTTTTATGAGCACATAAAACAGTTAGGCGCGGCCGTTAGTGAAATGGAATCGACTTCGATGGACAAAGAATACCGTTAAATTATTTATATGAACAGCTTTGGCAGAATATTCAGGGTAAGCATTTTTGGTGAATCGCATGGTGAATGCGTAGGCTTCAATATTGATGGTTGTCCTGCCGGCCTGCCTCTAAGTGTAGAAGATTTTACGACGGATATTGAAAGAAGAAAACCCGGAGCAAAAGGAACCACACCTCGTAAAGAATCCGATCTTCCTAGAATATTGAACGGTGTTTTCAATGGTAAAACAACCGGCTTCCCTATCACCATCATATTTGACAATGCGAATATGCGCAGCGGCGATTATGAAAAACAACGTGCGGTACCAAGACCAGGTCATGCTGATTGGGTAGCCTCTCAAAAATTTGGCGGCTTTGAAGATTACAGAGGTGGCGGGCATTTCAGCGGACGATTAACCGTTTGTATCGTTGCTGCGGGAGTGATCGCAAAGAAATTATTGGATCAAATAAAAGTAGAAGCAACCATTTTAGAAATAGGTGGAGAAAAAGATCCTGAGCTTGGATTGCAAAAAGCAATTGATGCAAAAGATAGTGTGGGCGGTATTGTAGAATGTAGGGTGAATGGCCTTCCTGTTGGATTAGGCGAACCATTTTTTGATTCTGCCGAATCATTGATCAGTCATGCTGTGTTTGCAATACCTGCTGTTCGCGGTATTGAATTTGGAACCGGTTTTGCAGCTGCAAAAATGTTTGGCGTTGATCACAATGATCCCATTATTGATGCAAGCGGTAAGACAAAAACAAATCATGCAGGTGGTATCGTTGGTGGTATTACTAATGGAAATGAACTCGTCTTCAGAATAGCCATAAAACCTACTTCCTCTACCCCAAAAGAACAACAAACCCTTAATATCGAGACGGGAAATGTGGAAGCTTTTTCCGTTAAGGGGAGACATGATCTCTGTATTGCTCTGCGTGTTCCTGTTGTATTGGAAGCTGTTACGGCCTTCGTACTGGCAGATATGATGCTATTGGAGCAAAGAATAAAGAGAATCATAAAATAATCGTTGGCTATTTCTCTGTTCCAACTTATTGGCGCGCCATTTGTTACTTATTGAAGCGTGCAAAAAATAACAATAATTAAATGTTTACTTACCTTTGATATACTAACTTGTTAGCATATAACAAGTTGTGTTTTCTAGTGAGATCCCGTCGATGAAATAAATTATTCCCTGGTATGTATTTGAAAAAAAGTTACAGCGTTTTATTGGTTTGCCTTGTGATAGGATTATTGATGGTGTCTTGCCATCGAAAGAAAATATTGGCCAAAGATGAGATCGTCAAAAGTCCTGAAGATATGGATCAACAGGTAGGAGATGATATTGAGCAGGTGTTGGCATATGCATTGGAAAATAACGGAAAGGTAGATGATAGTATCCGCTTACGTCTTACACAAGTGGTAGATGATTTTTACAGCGGTAGCAGTTACGCGAATGTTTGGAGCCATGATGAAAAATGGAATCCGTTAGCCGACTCTTTATATAAATTCATTGAGCAATCGAAACTGGAAGGCCTCTTTCCAAACGATTATCATCTGCAACATCTCATCAACCTGAAGAAAAAATTGGATACAGATTCTGCAAGCCGTACAGATGCGACCTTATGGACAAGAGCCGACCTGATGCTTACAGATGGCTTTATGCATTTGGTAAGAGATCTTAAACAAGGGCGTTTCATTCAGGATAGTATTGCGTTAAACAAAGATTCGGTATTAGGCAATGATTTTTTTGCTGATCGTTTAACACAGGCGTTGGCAGCAGGGAAATTAACGGAGATATTAGATTCATTAGAACCTACACTTCCGGGTTATGTGCAATTAAAACAAGGATTGAAAGGTTTTTTGGATAGTATGGATAAACGTGTTTATACTTATGTAGATTATCCGATCCGGTCAAACAGCAAAGAAGATTCACTAACTTTTATTCACACCTTGCGTAAGCGATTAAGTGAAAGTAAATGTATCAATGATTCTACGGCTTTACCTGATTCTGTAGAACTGCGAACAGCGATCAAACTATATCAGAAACAAAAGAATATAAAGCAGGATGGGAAATGGTCCGTATCATTGATTCGATCGCTCGATGATAATGACGTGGAGCGGTTTAAACGCATCGCCATTACAATGGACAAATATAAATTCCTGCCCGACACAATGCCGGTAAAATACATTTGGGTGAATCTACCCGAATTTTATTTAAGGGTTTGGGACCATGATACGGTTGCGATATTATCTAAGATCGTTTGCGGGAAACCCAGTACCAGGAGCCCTTTGCTCAATGGTTCTATCACCAATATGGTTACGTATCCAACATGGACAGTGCCTACCAGCATCATTGTAAAACAATATCTGCCTAAATTAAAAACAGACCCTACTTATTTAAGCCATCTCCCCGGGCATATTGAATTGCATCTTATTGATAAACATGGCAACCCGGTGGATCCCCGGAAAGTTAACTGGAAGAAATATACCAAAGGAATTCCTTACCAGGTTGTACAAGGCAGCGGTGATGATAATGCATTGGGCGTTTTAAAATTCAATTTTAATAATAAGTACGCTGTTTATTTGCATGATACCAATGAGCGGAGATTGTTCAATGATAGTATAAGATGTTTAAGTCATGGTTGCGTACGCGTACAGGAATGGGAACCACTGGCATTTTATATATTGAAGAACGACAGTCTTTTTGTTAGTCAGAAACCCGGCGGAAGGGTGCGCTATAATGCAGATTCATTGGTGAATATCCTGGCAAGAAAAGAGAAGAAGACAATCTATATGTATTCAAGATTGCCGCTCTTTATTCGCTATTTCACTTGTAAAGCGGATGAAGATGGCAAGATCATTTTTTATGATGATATGTATGGAGAAGATAAATACATCCGCGATAAATATTTTTCAAAAAAGTAAGCAGTAGTCAATTTAGATATGGCAAAGATCGGTATCAATATAGCAACAGGCAGTTTACAAAAAGAAGAGATCATTGTGGGGATAGACCTGGGCACTACCAATAGTTTGGTTGCTATCATTCATCCCGGAACGAAGCAGCCGGTTGCATTGAAGGAACATGACAGTAGCTCCTTAGTACCGTCCGTAGTGCATTTCGGCGATGTAAATACTATAACAGTTGGTAACGATGCAAAGAACTATTTGATCACTGAACCGCAAAACACTATTTTTTCTGCAAAGCGTTTAATGGGGAAATCGTACAACGATATTAAATCGAATGCTTCTTTCTTTTCCTATAAAATTATTGATGATAATACAGAGAGCCTGGTGAAAGTGCAGGTAGGTGATAAGTTCTATTCGCCTATTGAATTGTCTTCCTATATTTTAAAAGAACTAAAACAACGGGCAGAACATATTCTTAAAACACCGGTGAATAAAGCCGTGATAACCGTGCCTGCTTATTTTAATGATGCGCAAAGGCAGGCTACTCGCGATGCAGGAAAGTTGGCGGGATTGGATGTATTGCGTATCGTGAATGAGCCGACAGCGGCAAGTCTGGCATACGGGTTGGGATTGAATAAGGAT
>Ga0210402_10006250_pt1 | contig 10572 bp, 10 predicted proteins | sample IncBWC7MmetaG_FD_161055 | JGI IMG/M metagenome (GOLD analysis project Ga0210402, IMG submission 161055) | Forest soil microbial communities from Barre Woods Harvard Forest LTER site, Petersham, Massachusetts, United States - Inc-BW-C-7-M | ecosystem: Environmental > Terrestrial > Soil >... | reverse complement strand
GCAGCTCGAACCCTATCGTCTCGCCGATCGATTGGTCACGAATGGCGAGTGGGCCGAGTTCATCGCCGACGACGGCTATCGCAACCCCTTGCTGTGGTTGTCCGACGGCTGGGCCAGAGTTGCAGCTGAGGGGTGGGCCGCGCCGCTTTATTGGGAGGCGCGCGATGGGGAGTTTTGGTCCATGACGTTGCGCGGCACGCAGCCTCTCGATCCGGACGCGCCGGTTGCGCACGTCAGTTATTTCGAGGCGGATGCGTTTGCGAGCTGGGCCGGCCGGCGCTTGCCGACAGAAGCAGAATGGGAGGTCGCCGCGCGCGCGTTGCCGGTGAGCGGCAACTTCGTCGATTCCGGCCGCCTGCGCCCGAGACCCGCTGCGGCGGCGCAAGGCGAGTTGCGCCAGATGTTTGGAGATGTGTGGGAATGGACTCGCAGTGCCTTCATGCCCTATCCGCGCTTTCGTGCGATGGCAGGGGCGCTCGGCGAATACAACGGCAAGTTCATGTCCGGTCAGTTCGTGTTGCGCGGCGGTTCCTGTGTCACTCCGGAAGATCACGTGCGGGCGACCTATCGAAATTTCTTTGCACCGCATGCCCGATGGCAATTCTCTGGATTGCGATTGGCGGAGGACGCGTAATGCTTGCTTCAGCAGATTATCGGCTCTCGCAGCCGGAACTATTTCGTCAGGATGTCATCGCGGGACTCTCGAAGCACCGCAAGAGTTTGCCCTCCCGCTGGCTATACGATGAGCGGGGATCGGAACTCTTTGAGCAGATCACACAGTTGCAGGAATACTACCCAACGCGTGTGGAGACGGGAATTTTGCGCTCGCACGCATCCGAAATTGCCGATTTCGTCGGCAAGGGCGCAACCCTGATCGAATATGGCGCGGGGGCAGGAATCAAAACCGAAATTCTGATCGCCGCTCTGCAAGAGCCGCGTTTTTATGTGCCGGTGGACATCTCCGGTGACTTTCTCGATCAGGCGGTCATATCGCTCCGGCACCGCTTCCCCGAAATCGGGATTTGGCCCCTCGTGGCGGATTTCACGGAAGACTTCGATATCCCCGCCGGCATCCCGCTTAAGGGACGGTCCGCGTTTTTTCCGGGATCAACCATCGGCAATCTGGACCACGGCGAGACGGTCTCCTTCCTCAGGCGCATGCATCGCCACGTGGGCTCGAAGGGGACCGCCGTGATTGGCGCCGATCTGACCAAGGATCTTCGAATCCTGGGCGCCGCTTACAACGACCGGCACGGTGTTACCGCGGCTTTCAACACGAACCTGCTCGCGCGGATCAATCGGGAACTCGATGGCGACTTCAGGCTGGATCGCTTTGCCCATGAGGCGCGCTGGAACATTATGAGTTCTGGTGTCGAAATGCACTTGGTAAGCCTCGAGGCGCAAACAGCCGTGGTCGATGGCCGCTGTTTCGAATTCGAGGCCGGCGAGTCGATTCATACCGAAACGTCCCGCAAGTACGACGTGCGGGCATTTTCTGCGTTGGTCGAAAGCGCGGGGTGGTATATCGAAGAGATGTGGACTGATGCGCCTCAATCCTTCGCAGTCTTCGGCCTCGCCTGCCTGTAGCGACGCCTAACGCCGCAGCATGCCCATCAAGGATCTTTGGGGCGCCGCCATGTAACCGGCCAGAAATCCCACTGATGCGGCGACGCCGGCGATCACGCCGATCGCAACCCAGGGGTTTTCCCGGACATAGTCATTCGCCGAGCCGGCCACGTTCCTGATGACATCGAGCGCCGCCGAGTCCGCTTTCGCAATCGCGGTTTTGGCCGAGTCAAGCGTATCGGTCACTCGCGTGCGCAGCTCTTTGAGCTGCGACTCGTCGGCGACCTTGCTCATCAGCCCTTCCGCACGGCCGCTGAGCTGCTGCAGTTCCTGTGATTTGTCCATGGCGCCTCCTCGAATGATGTTCGTGCATGCTGCGTTAAACACGCGGGCTCGTCTGTAGGCGGACAGGCCCAATTGACGGTGCGGATTCTCACACGTTTCGAAGGGTTCAGAGTGCGGCGAACCGAGCTAACTCAAGTGCGAGGTGATCGAACATCAAGCGCATGCGGGAGACACCCTTCAGATCGTTGTGCATGACGATCCAGATTTCCATATCGAGCTTGAATTGCTTTCCGAGCAGCGGCAATAGGTTGGGATCGCGCCGAGCGATTCCCGCCTGACAGATGCCGATTCCAAAACCGGAACGCAGCGCGGCCAATTGCGCCAGATCGTTGTCGCAACGGAATGCGAAAAGCTCGCGCGACACGGGTAGAGGCACCGCATTGAGGAGATTCGCGAAGGGCAGGGTGCGATCGAATCCGATCAGCGTGTGGCGGGCCAGGTCCTCCAGCCGTTCCGGATATCCGAATCGTTCAAGGTAGCGTCGATGCGCGTGAAATCCGAGGGCAACCGTGCCGGCACGCTTCGCCAGCAGGGCCTTTTGCTTCGGGCGCACCATGCGTACGGCGATGTCGGCGTCGCGACGCAAAAGATCCGCCATTTGATTGGACAGCGACAGTTCGACCACCGTATTGGGATATTTGTAGCGAAACTCCGCCAAGATCACCGGTAGAACTTCGACGCCGACCACATCGGCGGCGGCGAGGCGTACGACGCCCGCGGTCTCCTCCAAATTGCCGGAACCCATGCGCACAAAGGCTGCCGCCGCAGCCGCCATGTCCTCCGCATGGGGACGCAGTTCGTGAGCGGCTGCCGTCGCCATCAAGCCGGTCTGGGAGCGCGTAAAGAGCACGCGCCCTCCCAAGCATGCCTGCAACGTTGCGATATGCCTGCCGATTGTCGGCTGCGTCAGTCCCAGGGCGCGTCCTGCGGCGGACAGACTGCCCAGCCGCAGAACCGCCAGGAACGAACGATACAGATCCCAGCCAGGTTCGGCGTTCTCCATGCATTTATGTATAGCAGATCGACGGAAATACACAATTTTCTTTATGGGTCGGCCCTGAGACGATGGCTCATCGACATTAACGGAGAGAGAGCATGCAAAGCGCGACCCAAACAGCCCTGATCGTCGGCATCACCGGAAGCCTGGGACGGGAGGTCGCCGGCGCCCTCCTGAGGCGCGGCTGGCACGTGCGGGCCCTGCATCGCGATCCCGCCGCAGCGGCGGCTTCGGGCACGCTTCCCAATTCCATCCAATGGGTCAAGGGCGATGCCATGCGCGCGAGCGACGTCATTGAGGCGGCGCACGGCACGGCGCTCATCGTCCATGCCGCCAACCCGCCTAAATATCGTAATTGGCGCGGACTCGCGTTGCCGATGCTCGATAACACCATCGCTGCCGCCAGGATCGCGAAAGCGCGTATCCTCATGCCGGCAACGATTTATAACTTTGGCGCGGACGCCTCGAGGGTTTTGCAGGAAAACTCGCCGCAAATTCCCACCACCCGCAAAGGGCAGGTGCGCGTCGAGATGGAGTTGATGCTGCAGAAGGCAAGTCTCTACGGTGTTCGATCCATCGTCGTGCGCGCGGGCGACTTCTTCGGCCCGGGTGCCGGCAACAGCTGGCTCACGCAAGGCATGATCAGGGCACGTGATCGGGTCCGATCGGTCTTCTATCCCGGGCCGCACGAAGTGGGGCATTCCTGGGCATATCTGCCCGATCTCGCCGAAAGCATGATGCGTTTGATCGAATGCGGGCAGCCCATGCGCGATTACGAAGTGTTCAACTTTCGCGGGCACTGGCTGGAGCGCGGTGTGCAGATGGCTGAAGAGGTCTGCCGCGTTCGCGGCATCGACAACCGACGCATCAAGCCATTCCCCTGGTGGGCTATCAAATTGGCCTCGCCCTTCGTCAATGCGTGCCACGAAATGCTCGAAATGCGTTATCTGTGGCAGATTCCCCTGCAGATGGACAATTCGAAATTGCGTGCTCTGATCGGCAGCGAATCGCACACGCCGATCGCAGCGGCGGTTGCCGCGACGCTGGGCAACCGGCCGCGCGTGCTCGGCCAAGAATCGAGCATGGCCGCATGAGTCTCGGCAGGCGCGAATTTTTGGTCGGTGCGGGAGCGGCGGTCTTGGGTGCCCATCCCGTTTGCGCTGCAGGCGAAGATCCCGAACTGCGTCTGCCCAACTCGAATGCGGCCTATGAGCCTTGGCGCTCCTGGCGCGAGCAGGGCACTCGGTCTCCCTTGACGGTCGTCCATGCCGCTGTTCTGGCGGCCAATGCCCACGATACTCAGCCCTGGCGGTTTCAGATCGGTTCAGACCGCATCGATGTATACGCGGACCCTGAGCGACACCTGGGCGCGATGGACCCCTATCGCCGCGAGATGCACTTGAGCATGGGCTGTGCCCTCGAAAACGCCGTGCTGATCGCACGTTCACTCGGTTACGCCGCGAACTTGCAGACTTCCGGCGGGCTTCTGCACGAGGGTGGGATCACCGATGACGTGCGCCCTGCGGCGTCCATCAGCTTAGGGAAGCAGCAAGCAGATGCATCGCCGCTGGCGGCCGCCATTCCGCATCGGCATACGAATCGCTCGCCCTATCAGGGCGACCGCAGTATTCCGATGGACCTGCTCCACAAGCTCAGCGCCCTCGCAAGCGAGCCGGCGGCACGCCTGATTTGGATAACCGATTCTGCGGCGCGGCGCGACTTTGCGGCCGCCACAGTTGCGGCAACCGAGAGCATCGCGGCCGACCCGGTGATGATCGCCGACAGCGATCGGTGGTTTCGAGCGTCCGATAAGGAGATCGAGCTCCATCGTGACGGGCCGACCTTGTACTGCGCCGGACTCTCGCCCCTGGTGCTGTTCGGCGCGCGGTTGATGCCGGTGTCCACGCAAAGCGCGCATCGTCATTGGATCGATCAAACACGCGATGCGCAGCTGGGAACCCGCCCGATCATCGGTTTGATCGCCGTCGAAGATCTTTATGATCGCGACTGCGCGCTCGCCGCCGGGCGGCTGTGGCAGCGCCTTCACTTGCAGGGGACTTTGCTGGGTCTCGGAATGCAGCCGTTGAATCAGCTGCCCGAATGCGTGGATCGCGAGCGGCAACTGGGAAAGCCGGCAACCTATCGCAACGCCATGACGGGTTTCACCGGCGCAGCCGACTGGCAGCCCACTTTCGCGTTCCGGGTGGGGTGGCCGACACGGCCGGGTCCCGCAAGTCCGCGCCGAAGTTTGCAGTCCGTGTTGATGCCCCCGAATCGCGCCGATTCGTGACATGCTTGGCTCGTTTGCAGGAGAGTTGCCACGAGGGAAGTTCCCGGATTTGATGCGATCAGCCTCGAATTTGGAGGCGCGACGCGCTGTGTCTATCGTGCCGGCACCGGCCCCGCCGTCATTGTGATGTCGGAGATCCCGGGAATCACGCCTCAAGTTGCCGGCTTTGCGCAACGGGTGGTTCAGGCGGGCTACTCCGTGTTCATGCCGCTCTTGTTTGGCGAGCCGATGCGGCCTCCCGAGCGCGGCTATGCGCTGCGAGTCATCGCGAAATCTTGCATCAGCAAAGAATTTCGGGTGCTCGCGGCCAATCAATCGAGCCCCATCGTGGACTGGTTGCGTGCACTTGCACGGCACGCCCATGCCGAATGCGGCGGCCGCGGCGTCGGCGCGATCGGCATGTGTTTCACGGGCAACTTCGCTCTAGCCATGATGCTGAACGCGCCGGTGCTGGCGCCGGTTTTGTCGCAACCCTCGCTGCCCTTTGCCATCACCAAGTCGCGGCGCGACGGGTTGCATGCTTCGGCCGAGGAATTGCGGGCGGCGCATGAGAAAATCGACAATCACGGCGCACGTATTCTGGCCCTGCGATTCATCCAGGACCCGATGTGCCCGGGAGAACGATTCGCGCGATTGCGCCGCGAATTCGGCTCCGCGTTCGAAGCGATCGAGATCGACGAGAAGTACGCCAATCCCGGTTTCCCCAAGCCGGCGCATAGCGTGCTGACGAATCATCTTATCGACGAAGCCGGAGAGCCCACTCGGGAAGCGCTGGACCGAACACTGGCGTTTCTCAAAGAACAGCTTGTGCCCGGGCAGGTCTAGAACCTGTGATCGGCAGGCGCTTTTTCGTTCCGCGTCCGACGCGCATTGCGCTCGAGCGCGTGTTCGAAGCGCCGGTGCGGGAAATCGTCGTCATTGAAAATTCGCTCTATGCTCGCGCCCACTTGGGCATGCGTGCGACAACGCGGCCCAATCGCATCCTGCTCGCCATCAGCGGGGCGGAATTTGTCGCGGATCCGGAATTCCTGCTGCACGAATACTTCCATGTCGTACGCCAGTGGCGCCCAGGACACCTGACGCGGTGGCGCTACCTCGCCGAGTCTGCTCGGCGCGGATATTGGGCGAATCGCTATGAGCAGGAGGCGCGTGCGTTCGCCGCGTCGACGCGCGAGTGCTTTGCCCGATACCTGCAGGAACCGACGTCAGTGAATTCGCCGCCCGAGCCAATCGCTCATGGTGGTTGAAACGAGGTCGGGGGCATCCTGCTGCACGAAGTGACCGGCGCCGGGAATGGTAACCAACGTGAAGTCCTTCTCGACCAAATCCCAGGTGCCGCTGAGCGCGCCCGGCAACAATGCCTGATCGTCAAGGCCATGAAACTCGAGCACCGGAACGGTGACCTTCGGCAGGGGCGCGGGAGGCGCCGGGGCTGAGGGTGTCGCGGATGATGGCTCCTGATCCGGGCGCGGATAATTCGCACGGTAATAGTTCAGCATGGCCTCGAAATCCGAGCGATTGAACGCCTCGATGTAATGCAGGCGGGCGGCATCGTCCTTGACCCAGCCGGCCAGTTTTTCAGAGGTCAGATTCTTTTCCGCGCCGGGCTTTTGAAAATTAAATGCGTATTGGCTGTTCTTGCGCTGTTCCGGATTATTTCTAATTTCACGCTGAATGCCGCTGGGATGCGGAAGATTCAGGATGACGAGTGCTTGGATCCAGTCGGGATGCGTCATGGCAAGGGTCCACGCCACCGCGCCGCCCCAGTCGTGACCGACGATCACCGCGTTGCTGCGGCCCTCGGCTCTGATCACCGCGCCGACGTCGTTGACCAACAAGGGCATCGCATATTGTTCGATGCCGGCGGGACGACCCGATAGATCGTAGCCGCGCTGATCCATCGCCACGACTCGGTAGTGACCGCTCAACGCGTCCATCTGCTTGCGCCACGTGTACCAAAAGTCGGGAAAGCCGTGGATCATCACAATCAGCGGCCCCTTGCCGATCGCTACATAGTGGATTTTGACGCCGTTCGAATCGGCGTCGTGATGCTCGGCCCGGTCCCATAGGTCTTTGGGGGGAGTGTCCTTTGCGGCCACTGCGGATGCAGCGACGACGATCGAGACAATGAGACTGGCGCACAGAAGATTTATGGTTCTCATACCGGCTCCCTTGAAGCGTGCTGATCCAGCATAACAGATGCGCGCTCGCGCAAAAACGCGCAGAGTACCCGGAGTCCGGCGGCGGCCAGCTGGTGCTGGGTTTATACTGAACGCAGGAGGCTCGCCAGGATGTCGAGCGAGGATAAACAGGGCGTGGTGCAAATCGGCGAGTGGATCGTCAATCCCTCGCTTGATTCGATTTCGAAGGGTACAGAGACTCAAAAGCTCGAGCCCCGCACCATGCGACTGCTCCTATGTCTGGCCGGCTCCGCAGGCGAAGTCGTTAGCGTCGATCGCATGCTCAATGAAGTGTGGACCGGCGTGGTCGTGGGATCGGCGTCGGTGTATCAAGCCGTGTCTCAATTGCGCAAGCTGCTCGGCGATGTGGACCCAGAGCCCACATATATTGCAACGGTTCCCCGCAAAGGTTATCGACTCATTGCGGCCGTGCGGCGGCTTGAGACCGCGGACGAAAGCGCCCCTTCTGCCGATGCTTCCCCGATTGTCGACGCGCCACCCGCTCGAAGGCGCACCAGAATGGCGATCGTTGGCGGCGGTGCCTTGCTGATTGCCCTCATTGCGGTGGGCGCTGTGGTTTGGAGGAAGACATCGACGAGCAGCTTGATGTCGGCCGCCAATTCAATCGTCGTGCTGCCCTTCATCGATATGACCGCGGAAAAATCCGACCAGTCATTCTGCGATGGCCTCACCGAGGAACTGTCGAGTTGGCTGGCGCAAATTCCCACACTGCGGGTCGTGGCGCGCACCTCTGCATTTGCATTCCGTGGACAGGGTGAAGACGTGCGCAAGATCGGCAAGGCGCTCGATACCAATCACATCCTGGAAGGATCTTTACGGCGCTCGGGCGATCGGATGCGAATCACCGTGCAGCTCATCGATGCCCGCACGGGATATCATTTATGGTCGGAAGATTTCGATCGTCCCGTCGATGACGCGATCAAAATTCAAGAAGACATCTCGCGCTCCGTGGCAGGCACATTGCAGGTGCGTCTCACAGCGGATTCTGAGCGACAGTTTGTGGCCAGACGCACAACCGATTCTCAGGCCTATCAGATGTACTTGCTAGGACGCCATTACGCACAGTTACTACCCGAATCAACTGACCGCGCAATCGAGCTCTACCGTCAGGTGCTCATCGCGGATCCGAACTTTACGCCGGCTTATCCAGAATTGGCCTACGCTCTCTTGAATGAGGGACAGTTTCGCGGCACACCGAATGCCGACGTGGCGGCGCAAGTGGAACCTCTGATCGCAACAGCCTTGCGCCTCGATGCCCGCATGTCGGCGGCGTACGCGGTTCGCGGAGTTTTGAGGGCATCTCAGTCGAGAACCAAAGAGGCGCTTGATGATCTGCAGCACGCGATTTCGTTGAACCCGAGCGATATGGGGGCATTTGCGGAAATCGGGCGGATCCGACTCTTTCATGGTGAACCGCGGGAGGCGCTCAAGGGTTACGATCGCGCGGCCGCGCTCGATCCGCTGAATGCCACCTTGCAAGGTGCGCGGTGCACAGTGCTGGAGGACTTGGCGCAGTATGAGGCAGCCGCGAGCGCCTGCGAGCGTGCGCGGACATTGCAGCCAAACACGGCCTCGGCCGCTGACGCCTTGACATGGCTAGCCGAATCGCAGGGACACATTGCGGACGCCTTGCGCTGGAACTCGGCGGCAATAGAGGCCCAATCTCGTGATGACTTTGGTCTCTATTGGACTCGAGCGACATTATTGCTCACGGTTGGACTGGCGGATTCGGCGCGTAAGGCAGTCGAAACAGGGCGCGGCGCGACGAAGGATGAGGACGGTGCGAACATTGAGTTGCTGCGGGTGTCCTACCGAGAAGGGGGCGCCAACGCTTTGCGGAAGTATCTTGATTCCGTGCAACTCGAAAGATCACCTCACGCCATCGCATTGTTCGAGGCCGCCTACTCGCGCTTGTTGTTGAATGACGCATCCGCAGCCAAAGACCTCATCGCCCGAGCTTTGATCGCGCCTGACCGGCCGCCGGGCTATGCCGAAGCACCTTGGTATGCAAGGGGTGCGGGCCCAGAAGGAAATTCGTATCGGCTGGATCTTGCGGTCGCAGAGATAATGCTCGGCGAGCACGCCGCAGCCAGGCAAGATCTCGATACGGTGCTGGCGATGCTCAACAACATGATCGCGTCCGGCGTAGAGCGCTACGGGACTTATGAATTGCGTGCCAAGGTGTACGCGCTCCAAGGCCGTGGAGACGATGCGTTGCGCGATCTCTATAAAGCAGTGAATCTTGGATGGCGTCGGGCCTGGTGGGCAGCGAACGAACCGTATTTTTCGTCGTTGCAATCCAGGAGCGATTTTCAGGCGCTCCTCGCTAAAGTCAGCCGATCCAACGATCGGCTGACGGAAACCATTCACACTGACCTTTAGTCCAGTCCGTCCTGCTCATCCAATTTTGTTGGTGTCAATTGCCCAATACAGTACACACATACTGGCAGATCGCGCTCGGGTGATACGGCGGTTGTTGTCCCGCAGTACCCGGACTCCTCGCGGCGCCGCCGCTGAGAGTAGGACCCTGTTGTTGCTGTTGTTGCTGTTGTTGCTGTTGTGGCTGTTGCTGTTGATGTTGCTGCCGCGACTCGGAAGACGGTGCAGGCGGTGGCCCGATTATGATTACGGGAAAGTCATCGAATATTCTCTTTGCGCCGGAATAGATGATCTTCCGATACGCATGTCGCCATTCTTCCAGAGAGTGTTTGCCGCGAATGCCTTCGAGAAGTTGCTCAAATTGTTTAGGTAGTGCGTCGAGTTCTGACATGTTGACTCTCCCTGTTCTTGATTGCTCTTGAGAAATTTGCGTAGCGGTGCGAGTCTTCGCGGCACATTATGCCGCAAATATGACTCTGATAACCACTTGCGGCATTTTCGATGCCGGCCGGCGGGGCCTGCGGGGGCACCACAATTTGAATCACTAAAATCCATAAAGTATTGAATGTAATCGAGTTATGTATAGATACTGAACGATCGTACAGCAACGGAATCTTGCGAGTGTGGAAGAAAATGGCAACTTTCTTTGCGACAGCCGATGAGTTTGCGGCCTGGCTGGAGAAGTTCAGCCGCGCAGCTACTGTCAGCCGAATCATTTGGCGCATTGTCAGTGCGATACGCCCCGAGACCCGGGAGCGGCGCCTGCAAGAACTGATCAAGGCATCTTCTGAGCA
>Ga0210402_10006248_pt1 | contig 10573 bp, 8 predicted proteins | sample IncBWC7MmetaG_FD_161055 | JGI IMG/M metagenome (GOLD analysis project Ga0210402, IMG submission 161055) | Forest soil microbial communities from Barre Woods Harvard Forest LTER site, Petersham, Massachusetts, United States - Inc-BW-C-7-M | ecosystem: Environmental > Terrestrial > Soil >... | reverse complement strand
CCTCCGCCGGCGGCAGCATGCCCGCGCTCGACCAATCGGCGTCGCGGAAGCTCGCGGGACGGTCCTTGCTGACATAGAGCGCCGCATGAACCGCGAGAGGGAGGAGAAAGACGATGAGAATTCCGAGGAGCACTTTTCGAATGAGGTGCATGGGGTGCAATGAGATCGGCTTGCGGACCAAAATATGGCGTGTGCCACCGCCGAGGCGCAACGGCAATGCGTCACAGCGGCACATTAAAAAGGCGCAAGGAAAACGCGCCAGCCCGAATTTGGGCGAGGGACACCTCGCGATGCCCGCGCCGGGACAATCCCACTGCTCGAACCCGCGCTGGCCGGGCGGTCGCGCATCCACGGAATGGGTTGTCCGCGCCGATCAGCGCGCGGCCGCGAGCGCAGTCCGCACGATGGCCTCACCCGCCCGTGCAAGGTCATCGAGCGTCAGTGCCGGCTGCCGCCGCTGGACCTGCGCCCGACGCACCCTGGGCACATGGATGAATGCCGCCAGCCGCAGGGCGCCGGCACCGGCGGCCTCGGCGGCGCGCCAGCACAAATAGTTGCAAACATAGCGGCCGGCGTCGTGGGACAGCGCGGCCGGCACGCCGCTTGCCAATGCTGCCGTCAGCAGCCGCTGCGCGGGTGCTCGCAGTGACAGCGCTACCGGTGCGCCGGGGGCAATGGTGGCGGCGGTCCGGATTTGCCCGTCGGCATCGGGCAGGATGCGCGTGAGCACATTGCGCGCGCGGGTTTCGATGCGCATGTGCTTGGTGCGGGCTGCCAGTCCGAACATGACCAACGCCGCGGGCTTTTCGCGCGCAATCAGCGCCGGCAGTTCCGCATCGACCGCCTCGTACGTCACCCGAAAAACGTGCGCGACGCGACGAACGCCGGCGAAGGCGGGATGGCGGCGCCGCGCCAGTTCGAGGGCCAACGGTTCGCTAGGATTGAATGGTGCTCCGGGAAACGGACCGAAGCCGGTGATAAGAATCGTCGCCGTCATGCGATCTGAGCTAGTCAGCGGAGAAGTTCCGCGCAATGAGCAGGCGCCCTCATCCCGGGAGAATACATCGCGCCGGGATTTGGTGGGAATGGCCTCATTCGAGACTGTCTTGAGTCAGACATCCAACAGCGACGCGATCTCCTCGACGGCGAGGGCTGGGGACATCCGCCCCGCTGCGACGGCGGCCTCGATGCGAGGCAGCTTCGCTTTGAGCGCCGGATTGGACTTGAGACGCGCGAACACGCGCTCTTCGAGCATGGCCCACATCCATTTCACCTGCTGCTCTTGCCGGCGCGCGTCGAGCTCTCCTGCTTTGCCCATGCGCTGCCGATGGTCGAGGATGCTGTCCCATAATTCGGCAATGCCGGCTTCGGTCAGCGCTGAATAGGTCACAACCGGCGGCGACCAGCTCGGCGAACGGGGATTGAGAATATGCAGCGCGGCGCGGTATTCGGCCGCGGCTGCCTGGGCGCGCTTGATGTTGTCGCCGTCGGCTTTATTGATCGCGATCATATCGGCGATCTCGCTCACGCCTTTCTTGAGTCCTTGCAGTTCGTCCCCGGCGCCGGGCAGCATCAGCACCAGAAAAAAATCGGTCATGTCGGCGACCATGGTCTCCGACTGACCCGTGCCGATGGTCTCGACCAGCACCACATCGTAGCCTGCCGCCTCGCAGATGAGCATCGACTCGCGCGTCTTGGCGGCGACGCCGCCGAGCGTGCCGGAAGACGGTGAGGGGCGTACGAAGGCATTGGCATCGCTGCTGAGCCGCGGCATTCGGGTCTTGTCGGCCAAAATCGAACCGCCGCTGCGCGTGGAGGACGGATCGACAGCAAGGACGGCGACCTTGTGCCCCTTGCTGGTGAGGAACGTGCCGAGTGCATCGATGGTGGTCGATTTGCCCACGCCCGGTACACCGGTGATGCCAACTCGGATGGCCTTGCCGGTCAATGGCAGTAGCTCCTGCACCAGGCGGCGCGCCGCCTTCTGATGATCGCCGCGGCGGCTCTCGATCAGCGTGATCGCGCGGGCAATGACTGCGCGCTCGCGCGCACGAATGCCGCGCGCCAGATCGGCAAGATCGGGAAGGGCGGGGCGACGGCGTAAAGACATGAATTTGCCCTAGAGACGCGTACATGGGAGCCGCGCGCGGGGCGGTAGCCGGCCGCGACCCAGTGCGCGTTCCATATAAATTTCAATGGGATAACTCGACGGCAAACGGGATGATCCGCAACTGGCTACCAGGTGCTGAGCTCCCTCGCCAGCTGGCCCGGCTGGGCTCTATTATACCCCGCGGATGGGGTCGGGAGGCATGCATGCGTCCAGCAGCGCGCGCGACCGCTTGGACTTTATCTTTATTATCTTTATTCGTCAGCCTTGCCGGCAACACCAGCCAAGCCGCCGATCTGGTCTGGGAAGTCGAAAGCCCGTTTCGGTTCTTCAAGCCGAGCCGGTCTTTCGGTCTGCACGAGGCGGCATTCAAGACGGTGCGCGGCGATCCGTCGGCTGCGCCGCCGGCTGATATCATCTGGCGTACCGAACGCGCGCTGAATGATCCGGATTGCAAGGATGTCTCGACGCCTGACCGTTGCGCCGCGACGGCCGGCAAGCGCTATCAGCAAAGCCGCCTCGGCTGGGCGGCGCAGACCTTGGCCGAGACCTGCTACGACAGCAACGGCCGTCCTCCCCGATATTCGCCGGTTTGTGAGCGTAGATATTCCTGGGGTACGGCAACAGAAGATTACGTTCTGCCGCAGGCGCATACGGTTGTGATCCATATCGCGCCCGAGCAGCTTGCAACTGCAACTGGCGACTGCACTTGGAGCTGGCATCCGCGCAAGCCTGGAGGCAAAACCGAGAGCAAGCGTATCGCCTGCACCGACAAGCTCGTCATCCCCCGCGTGCCGTATGCGCTTGATCGCGCGAATTCCGGAGTGTCGGTGACGGTCAGCTTGCCCGACGGCCGCGAACTCGCCGAGCCCGAGGTGGTGGTTGAGGATCTCTTCATTGTTGCCCTCGGGGATTCTTTTGCCTCCGGAGAAAGCAACCCCGATCGACCGGTGCAATTCAGCGCCGGGCGCGAAATGGTGTACGAGCCGGCCTTGTTGCGCGCCGGTCTCGCCTCGAGAATGCCGAACAAGCGCGCAGCGCCGAGCTTCGATCTCACCTCCACCGAGGATCGCCACAATCCGAAGGTGCTGCCGCGGCGGTACATGGAGGACGAGGCGGCGGAGCGTTTTTACGGGCTCGGATCGCCGCAATTTCTCACCGCATTCGAGAAAGCGTCGGCGCGCTGGCTCAGTCGCGACTGCCATCGCTCGCAGTATGGCTATCCCTTCCGCGTCGCGCTTGAACTTGCTCTTGAGGACCGCCACCGCTCGATCACCTTCGCAAGCTTCACCTGCTCCGGCGCGGAGGTGAGCGAGGGCTTGTTTCTCGACATGGAGGCGCGCGAGGGTGCGAGTGAAATTCCCGGCGGCAAAGTCCGCGCCCAGTTCGACCAGCTGAGCGACCTCATCTGTCGCGGCGCACGCTCGCAGCGCGCGAGCTACGCGCTGCCGATTTACGCGCATGGCAGCACTCGGATTTCACCGCAAACGATCCTGAAGACCTGGTGCCCGCCGCAATCGCGTAAGCGGGCGATTGATATCGTTCTGATGTCGATCGGCGGCAATGACGTGGGCTTCAGCGCGCTGGCGGTGTACTCCTTGACGGAGAATATCGCCGACCTTGCGCCCATCGCCGGCCTCGCCGGACGCTCGAGCCGCTTCGGCCCGCAACTCTCGCGCGCCTATCTCGAGATGCTCGACGAACGCATGAAAACGGTCAAAGAGGCGCTGTATGACGGCTTCGGCGTGGCGCCTTCCCGTGTCGTGCAGTCCTCCTATGAGCCGATCCAATACGACGAGACCGGCGCGCTGTGCGGCGCGCAGCCCACGCTGGGCATGGACGTGCATCCCGGTTTGAGAATCGGTCGACAGCGTTTGCAAGAGACAGCCGACTTTCTGCGTGATTTTCTCGCCCGCCTCGAATGCATCACTGGCGGCAAGAGCCGCGCCGCTTGTCCCGCCGGCCTCGCGACCGGCACCGGCACCGGATTCACGCTGGTGACGGACCACATTCCGGAATTCAGCAAGCGCGGCCTTTGCGCCCGCGATCCCAAGCACGCGCTCGCCGATGACATCGCGATGCGCATGCCGCGCAAACCGGGCAATGGCGACGCCTTCAAACCCTATTCGCCGGCTGCTGCGCTGCCCTACGCCCACCAATGGCGGCTGTTTCGCACACCGAACGATGCCTTCCTGGCTGCGAATACGCATCGGGAAGGCACGTCGCTGTTCGACATCTTGCAGCCGGCCTATGCCGCGCTTTACAGCGGCGCGATCCACCCGACCGCGGAAGCGCACGCCATCGTCGCCGATCACGTCATGCGGCACGTGCGCGCGCTGGTAGACCACCCCGACGCGAAGCACGTCTCCACGCAGGACAGCGCGCATTGAGGACGCAGCGGGGCGGATGCAGCGTTACAAGCCGTATCAATCCGGGCGAGATCACTCCGCTGCCTGCTGACCGTGCCCGAGCCGTTGACCGAGCTTGTGGAGCAAGGTCTCGGCCGCCTCCGCGATCACGGTGCCGGGAGGAAAGATCTCCTCGGCGCCGGCGCGCTTAAGGTCTTCATAGTCCTGCGGCGGCACCACGCCGCCGACAACGATCATGATATCGTCGCGTCCTTCCTTGACGAGCGCGGCCTTGAGCTGTGGAACGAGCGTGAGGTGCGCCGCCGCCAGCGAGGACACGCCGAGCACATGAACGTCGTTCTCAACGGCTTGGCGCGCCGCCTCCGCCGGCGTGGCGAACAGCGGACCGATATCGACGTCAAAGCCGAGATCGGCGAACGCGGTCGCGATCACCTTTTGCCCACGATCATGGCCGTCCTGGCCGATCTTGGCGACCAGGATGCGCGGCCGGCGGCCCTCATTGATCTCGAATTCGGTGACGAGCTTGTGCACGCGCGCGACCGCCTCGGACATGGCGCCGACCTCCCGTTTGTAGACGCCGGTGATCGCTTTGATCTCCGCCCGATGCCGGCCGAACACCCGTTCCAGCGCCGATGAGATTTCGCCCACCGTCGCCTTCGCACGCGCCGCGTCGATGGCGAGCGCGAGAAGGTTGCCATTGCCGCCCGCGGCGCTGCGGGTAAGCGCGGCCAAAGCATCCTCAACCACCTTCGCATCGCGTTCGTGCTTGAGACGCGAGAGCTTCTCGATCTGCGATCGGCGCACCGCGGCGTTGTCGACCTTGAGCAAGTGGACCGAGGCCTCCCGCTCGGGCCGATATTTGTTTACGCCGATGACCGCCTGCCCTCCTGCGTCGATGCGCGCCTGCGTCTTGGCCGCGGCCTCTTCGATGCGAAGCTTGGGAAGGCCCGCTTCGATCGCTTTGGCCATCCCGCCCATTTCCTCGACCTCCCGGATGTGGTCCCAAGCGGCCTTGGCGAGCTCATAGGTGAGACGTTCCACGTAGAACGAGCCGCCCCAGGGATCGATCATGCGCGTTGTGCCGCTTTCCTGCTGCAGCACGATCTGCGTGTTGCGGGCGATGCGGGCGGAAAAATCGCTGGGCAGGGCGAGCGCTTCATCGAGGGCGTTGGTGTGCAGCGATTGGGTGTGGCCCTGCGTCGCCGCCATGGCCTCGATCGCAGTCCGTGCCACGTTGTTGAACACGTCCTGAGCGGCGAGCGACCAGCCCGAGGTTTGGCAGTGGGTGCGCAGCGACAGCGAGCGCGCATCCTTCGGCTCGAACCCCTTCATCAGCTTCGCCCAGAGTAGGCGCGCCGCGCGTAGCTTCGCCACCTCCATGAAGAAGTTCATGCCGATGGCCCAGAAAAACGAGATACGAGGAGCGAACTGATCGATATCGAGTCCTGCCCTGAGGCCCGCGCGCACATATTCGACGCCGTCCGCCAGCGTATAGGCGAGCTCGAGATCCTGCGTCGCACCCGCTTCCTGCATGTGATAGCCGGAAACCGAGATCGAATTGAATTTGGGCATATGCGTCGCGGTGAAGGCGAAAATGTCGGAGATGATGCGCAACGACGGCTCAGGCGGGTAAATGTAGGTGTTGCGCACCATGAATTCCTTGAGGATGTCGTTCTGTATCGTGCCCGAGAGTTGATGCGGCTTCACGCCCTGCTCCTCGGCAGCCACGATATAAAGCGCGAGCACCGGGAGGACGGCGCCGTTCATGGTCATTGACACGGACATCTGATCGAGTGGGATGCCGGCGAACAGAGTGCGCATGTCAAAGATGGAATCGATCGCCACGCCCGCCATGCCGACGTCGCCGGCGACGCGAGGATGATCGCTGTCATAGCCGCGGTGCGTGGCGAGATCGAAGGCGACTGAAAGCCCTTTCTGCCCGGCGGCGAGATTACGGCGATAAAAGGCATTCGAATCTTCGGCCGTGGAAAAACCGGCATATTGCCGGATCGTCCAGGGCTGCGTGACGTACATGGTCGGGTACGGTCCACGCAGATAAGGCGGGATGCCGGGAAAGGTCTCGAGGAAGTCGAGCGACCTGACATCCTCGGCCCCATAGACTGGCTTCACCGCGATGCCTTCCGGCGTGAGCCACGCGTCGTCCGCCGATGCGGGCTTCGGGGCCGCACCCGCGAAATCGACCGTGGCGAAATTCGGAATGCGGCTCATGGTGCTCCTGCTCGAGCGCCGCTCTCGCCGTAACTCGCGATCGGAGCGACCGATCGTCAATAGCCGGCACCGCGCCCACTCAGCGGCTAACGAAGTCGCGGGCCGATAATCGCACGCTATGCAGCATATATCGTCCCGTTCCCAGCGTCGCCACCCCTAGGGCCGTTGCGCCGTGGCTGCGCGGCGACATCAAACAACGAGATCATGGGCCGCCCGTAGGGCGGCCAGCACGTCACAGCCGGCGAAGATAAAAGCAGAAACGCCGGCGCGGGTGAGCTCGGGCTCCAGCATGGCGGGTCGGCCGGCGAGCCAGACCGAAGCGCCGCCGCTGCGCAATGCCTGCGCGGCCGCGACCGCCTCACGCGCATAGACCTCGTCCGACGAGCACAGGCAGGCGAGATTGGCGCCAGCGGCTCTGAACGCCGCGACCATTTCTTCGCGGTTGGCAAAGCCGCCGTTGTCCGTCGCCTCGATGCCTCCGGCGGCAAAGAAATTCTTGGCGAAGGTTGCGCGCGCGGTGAAATCGGCTGGCGTGCCGAGATTGGCAAGGAAGACTTTGGGCCGCGAGCCGCTGCGCGCCAGTATCCCGTCGGATGCATCGCGCAGCTGTTCGAACGGTTCAGCGAGCCGAGTCGACGGCAGCGGTTCGAACGCGAATGCGGAGGGGGGCGGCGGCGCTACCTGCGCCACGTCGAGCACCGACACGGGCGCTTCGGCGAGATCGGGGAAATCGCTCGTGCCGGTGATCGCATCTTTACGCCGAGCCACGGCGGCCTGGCGCTCGAATCGCACGGTCGCAACCCTGTTCTGGATGAAACCTTGTTCGAGGGCGGCCCACGCGCCGCCGACCTGCTCGATCTCTTGAAATCGGGCCCAGGCCGCGCGACAGAGCTGCTCGGTCAGGTCTTCGAGGCCGCCAGCGCCCGCCGCGGGATCCGTGACCTTGGCGAGATGTGATTCTTCGAGCAGCACGAGCTGGGTATTGCGGGCAATTCTTCGCGCGAACCGGTCCGGCAGACCAAGCGCCATGGTGAACGGCAGCACGCTTATGGCATCGGCGCCGCCGAGCCCGGCGGCAACGACGGCGAGGGTCGTGCGCAACATGTTCACATGAGGATCGCGCCTCGTCATCATCCGCCACGCCGTCTCCGCCGCAACCCACGGCGGAGCAGGAGCGAGCCCACAGGTCTGCTCGATGCGCGCCCATAACATTCGCAACGCCCGGAATTTAGCGATGGTCAAGAACTCATCGACATCAGCAGCGAGGCGGAAATAGATCATGCCGCGAGCAGCATCGAGTGCGACTCCGCCGGCTTCGAGGGCGCGCAGATATTCGAGCGCCACTGCCAAGACGTAAGCGAGCTCCTGCGCCTCGGAGCCGGCGGCGTTATGAATCACCCGGCCGTCGGCCGGAGCGAATGGTCCGCGGAAGCCTTCTGCGGCCAAACCGGAAATAGCGGCGTTGAAGCGGGCAACCCAGTCTCCTCTCGGTAGCGGACTTGCGCCGCTCACGGCCGCGGCGCCGATCGGGTCGAAACCGAACCGTATATTGGTGGTCTCGGGCGCGTTGCCGCGCTGCTTGATGATCGCGGCGAGCAGGCGCGCCGCGTCTTGAATGTGCGGGCCTAGGTCCAGGTCGAGTGCAATGCCGGCGTCGAGGTGAATGCCTTCGAGCGCCCGCGCGATCGATCGTTCGCTTGCGGGAAGACCATAGCCGTAGCCACCGACGGCGCCGGCGAAAACGAGGGAGAGGCCGTTCGCGCCGTTCTCGAGGTCGTGCAGCGCCTCGGCATTGGCGGCCGCAGGATCGGGGTGATCGACGCGCAGCATGAGCGACCACGGCAGAGCCGGCGGGCGCCCGGCGATGGGCTGCGCCTGTGCCTTCCGTTCGTAGAGCGGCGCGATCGCGAGCGCATCATAGGTCTTGGCGACGAGGCGACTCTCGAATGGCGCGCCCTTGAGGAAGTCCTCCACCAGCTTGCGCCATTGCTGGCGTGTGGCGCGGGGGAACTCGGCAGCGAGCGGAAGTTCGTCGGCTGAGGCATCCGTCATGCTGTCAAAATGCCATGGGGCAAGCGGCGGGCCAACTGCGGGGCGCCCTCGAGATCACGGCCGCGGCGGCAGCTTCTCGACCCCGCTCGCGTCGAGCTGCATCAGCGCCTGGCGTATCTGTCGGCCGGCGATCAGCCGTTCCGGCGCGATCTCCGCGAGCGGCACGAGCATGAAGGCGCGCTCGAATAGCCGCGGATGGGGCAGGGTGAGGTCCGGCTCATCCATTGCGACATCGTCATAGGCGAGGAGGTCGATGTCCACAGTCCGCGGCCCCCAGCGGCGTTCCTTGGCGCGCTCGCGTCCCAGCGAACGCTCGACCGCTTGCGCGCGACCCAGAAGCGCGCGCGGCGCGAGGCTCGTCTGGATGGCGATGCACACGTTGACGAACGCCGGCTGGTCCTCCACGCCCCAAGGTCGGGTGCGATAGTCCGACGAGCGCGCAAGCAGGCGCACGTCCTCTGCGTCGCAGAAGGCGGCGATGGCGAGATCGAGCGTGTCGCGCACGTCTCCGACATTGCCCCCGAACGCGACGAACGCTTCAGCCACGGTCGCGCACGATGGCGACCCCGACATCGGCGAAAGCGGCTGCGATCGGCGCATGTGGCTTGTGCACGGTAACCTGCACGCGGGAGACCTGTGGGAACCGGCCGAGCACGGCTTCGGCGACCTCGCCCGCCGCGGCCTCCACCAATCGATGCCGACGGGTGCAGAACGCGGCAGTCGCCACATCGACGACCTGGTCGTAGCCGACGGTATCCGCGAGTTTGTCGGAGCGTGACGCGGCGCTCAGGTCGACGTCGAGCACGATGTCGAGGCTGAAGGTCTGCCCGACCGTGCCCTCGTGCTCCATCACCCCGTGATACGCATGCACGGAAAGACCGGTGACGAATACGCTGTCGGTCATCGCGCGCTCCGGATCGCCGCCGCCACGCGCAGCGCCTGCACGGTCTCGCGGACGTCGTGGGTGCGGATGATAGCCGCCCCGCCTAGCACCGCGAGGAGATGGGCGGCGATCGACCCGCCCAGCCGTTCGTCGGGTGAGGCGGGGGAAACCTTGTCGATGAAGCGCTTGCGGGAAGCACCGACGAGAAGCGGCAGCCCGAACGATTTGAGCTCACCGATGCGTGCGATCGCGGTGAGGCTCTGCTCCGCCGTCTTGCCGAAGCCGATGCCCGGATCGAGCAAGATGTTTTGCCGCGCAATGCCGGCGAGCGCGGCAATCTCCAGCGAGCGGCGAAAGAAGGCGCATATATCCGCCATGATGTCGATCGAGGGATCGGCCGCCTCACGGTTGTGCATGATGATCACCGGCACGGCGGTTTCGGCGACGATCCGCGCAAGCTCGCTATCGCGCTGCAGACCCCATACGTCGTTGACGATCGCTGCCCCTGCTTCAAGCGCCCACTTCGCTACCGCGGCCTTCATGGTGTCGATAGAGACCGGAACGCCGAGCGCCACTGCCGCAGGCAGGACATGGCCAAGGCGCCGCATTTCCTCGGCGCTCGGCACCGCCTGGGCACCGCCATAGGGGCGGGTTGACTCGGCGCCGATATCCAAAATGTCGGCGCCCTGTGCGACCATTTCCCTCGCCTGCTCGAGGGCGGCGGCAGGATCCAGAAAACGGCCACCGTCGGAAAAGGAGTCGGGCGTGACGTTGAGTACGCCCATCACGAGCGGCCGGCCAAGCGTAAGCAAGCGCGCGAGCCAATCCGGCGGTCTTGCGTGCTCGTGGGTGGAACCGGAAACCGAGCGTACCAGCGTCATGGCCGTCGCTTTGCGCCGGGCCCATGAGGGGTGTCAAGCGCCCGTTTCGTCG
>Ga0210402_10006247_pt1 | contig 10574 bp, 10 predicted proteins | sample IncBWC7MmetaG_FD_161055 | JGI IMG/M metagenome (GOLD analysis project Ga0210402, IMG submission 161055) | Forest soil microbial communities from Barre Woods Harvard Forest LTER site, Petersham, Massachusetts, United States - Inc-BW-C-7-M | ecosystem: Environmental > Terrestrial > Soil >... | reverse complement strand
CATGCCCATCATCTTGTTAACGCCGTCGGGACCGTAGTCCCAGTCCACTTCGTCAGCAGCGATGTAATAGATACGCGTTTTGCCAGAAGACTGCCCGAAGGCAATGAGTGACAAAAGGACGAACACGGCCGCCACTTTGAAACAATGAGTCATTTTCTCTCCTCTTCAACGCTGCGAGACGAACCGCAAATCAAAGTCTTACGCCCGCATGCTCCGCGGCGAATTTACCAACGATGGGCAGCCTGAAAAGCTTCTGTTGATAGGCCTGGTACATCAGAAAGATCCAGATTCCAAATCCTGCGAGGGTGAAAATCAGCATCAACGGCAGAGCAATTAAGCCAAAGACTCCGGCCGTCAAAGGCGTTAGCACCGCTGAGAGAATCATCCAGATAATCCAAAAGGCGATCCAGGCGACATTGAAGAAAATCGACTGGAAAGCGTGAAAGCGAACGAAGGAGTTCGACTTGTACGGATCAAGGACCAGAAACACGATCCCCGTTACGAAGCCGGCGAGGTAGGTGAGCGCTCCCACGAGATTCGTATCCATCGTCTTCGGTCCCGCCTCACCGGGCGGAGGCATGACCCCGACCCCACCCGGACTCTCGATCGCAGAAACAGAGACATCTGGCCTGAGTTCTGTCGGCGACCCACAGGACTGACAGAAGCGAGTAGCAGCGGCTAACGCGGTACCACAGGATTGGCAAGCGCTCATCTCTCCCTCCTCAGGATTAAATTTGGTGCGCAACGACGGGAACTTTGCTTCCGACTGTCGGAATTCGCAAACCAACTGAGCGCAAATTGTGCATTAACTGCTAATTCTTTCTGTTCTAGTGATTTAGAGAGCCTGACTAACTCGTTTTAGCTCGTTTTCGTGCTAAACTCGACGCTCAAAACCTCGCCTGGCGTATGAAGGCCTCTGCCACAGACAATTCTCCCGCCCCGGAAACAAGCTACCGTTTCGGACTTTACGTACTCGACCCGGGCGATGGCACACTGACGCGCGATTCGGTACGCGTGCGCTTGCAGGAACAGCCTTTCCAGCTATTGCTCCTGCTGGTGGAACGCGCCGGAGAGATTGTTTCGCGGGAAGAGATTCGAAATCGACTTTGGCCCCAAAATACTTTCGTCGAATTCGACAAGAGCTTGGGAGTGGCGGTACTGAAGGTTCGTGAAGCGCTTGGGGATGATGCCGGTAACCCCAGGTTTATCGAAACCATTCCACGACGTGGCTACCGGTTCATCGCACCCGTTAAGGTCGAGACAGCAAAGGTCGGTAATTCCACCGGTCCAACTGCTGCGGCGCCAACTGGCCCTGTATTCCACCTTAGTCTGTACGCGAAAAAGCATGGGTTCATCATCGCCACTCTCGTATTGTTGTTGGTTGGCATTGCCTTCTATGTTCTCCACGCGAGGCATGCGGCTTCGCGTTCCACAGCCCAGGCCGGGACCTCAATTCCTCGAATACACGTGCGGCGTTCGGTCGCAGTGCTCGGCTTTCGCAATTTGCCGGGCCGACCAGAGGACAGTTGGCTCTCCGCCGCTGTCTGCGAAATGTTGAATACAGAACTGGCCGCGGGCGGACAGCTACGAATGGTTTCCGGGGAGGATGTGGCGCACGCCAAGAGCGAATTGCCACTCAGCGACGAAGATTCGCTTGGCAAATCTACCTTGCAGCGTCTGCGAACCACTCCAGGCGCGGATGTCGTCGTCGTGGGATCCTACACGATGATTCCGGCTGATCCCAAACGTAGGATTCGGCTTGATGTCCGCCTTCAAGACACCGCCAGTGGAGAAACGATCGCTGAGGATTCCGTTTCGGGTGACGAGAACGACCTCTTTAACCTGGTCTCGGATTTGGGCGGGAAACTGAGGCGAAGTCTCCGCGTGGCTGCACCGTCCGAAGGTATCGAAATTGCCACAAGGGCAGCTCTTCCGTCCAACGAAGAGGCAGCCCGCCTCTACGCCGAGGGACGAGCAAGATTGTGGGCATTCGACTACTTTGCGGCTCGCGATTTACTCGCCAAAGCAATCGCGGCGGACCCCGCTTTCCCTCTCGCCCATGCAGCTCTATCGGACGTGTGGTGGCACACCGGTTATGACGCCAAAGCTCGCGTGGAAGCTCGACGGGCGCTAGATCTCTCGAATCAGCTTTCGCAAGAACAGCGGCTGCTGGTCGAAGGACAATATCAGAGGACCGTCGAAGAATGGCCCAAAGCCGTTGAGACGTATCGCTCCCTGTTCCGCCTTTTCCCTGACAATCTGGACTATGGTCTCTTGTTCGCCTCCGCGCAAATGCATCTCAGTGCCGCGGATTCACTGCAGACGTTAGCGGTCCTGCGGCAGCTCCCACCGCCTCTTGGCGACGACGCGCGAATTGATATGACAGAGGCCTCTGCATGGATCAATAGAGACTTCACCAAAGCGCAAGCCGCAGCCAAATTAGCGATCGAAAAAGCGAGTGCACAAGGATCACCTGTCATTGTCAGTCGCACTTACGGCATTCTGTGTCAGCAAGAGCCTGCTATAGGAGCATCCGCAGAGGCAATTGATGTGTGCAAGAGTGCCCTTGAAGCGGGTAACGCCGCCAAAGATCCCAACGGCGAAGCCATGATGCGCACCGACCTGGCGGCCCTCTACTATCTACGGGGCGATATCGCAGAATCAGCGCAAATGCTCCAACAGGCAGTGATGGAATTTAAGCAGGTTGGCAACCGGGATGGCGTCGCCACCGCGCTCAGCAATTTTGCTGACGCTCGTCTTTCTCAAGGCGATCTGATGGAAGCGAAGAAACTGTTGGAGGAGTCCATTCCCGAATATCAGGCTGTCGATGACAAGGAGGGCGTGGTCCTTAATTTGGACAGCTTGGGAGACATCTGGAGGCAAAATGGCGAACTCGGCAAGGCGGAAGCGGAGTATCGGAAGGCGGAAGTGATTGCACGCAAGATTGAAGACAAGGATGCAACCGCGTATGTGCTCAGCGGGATGGGGGATGTAGCCTTGGATCGTGGGGATCTTACTTTGGCCAGGAAGCGGTATGAAGAAGCTCTCGCGCTTCGGAGTCAAGCCGGGGAGAAGCAAAATGCTGCTGAGAGCCGTGTCTCTTTAGCGAAACTCGCCATCGAGGAAGGTCACGCTCCGGATGCCGAAGCATCGGTGCGTGCGTGCATAGAACAATTCCAAAAGGAGCAACAAGCTGACGATGAACTCACTGCCAGAATTGTGCTCATCGACGCGTTACTTGCTCAGGCCAAATCAAGCGAAGCTCAAAAACAAATGGAAGCAGCTCAACCGCTTGGAAACAAGAGCCAGAACCGCATTCTTCGTTTACAGTTCGAGTTGGCCTCCGGCCGAGTTCTCCTGGCGTCTGATCATCCGGACGCGTCACGTCCACTATTTCAGGGAGTAGCGGGTGACGCACACCGTTATGGATTCGTCGGTGTCGAGTTTGCGGACAACCTTGCGCTAGCAGAACTTGCGAACAAAACAAAGCACATTTCCCAGGCCCAAATGGAATTGCGTGCTCTGCAGAAGTCAGCCAGTTCTAAAGGCTTCGGCTTAATCGCGCACAAGGCATCCCGAGAAAGCTCAGATCTCCGGAAGTCCATTGGCGCGATGTGAGTTCAGACCTTAAAGTTATTTTGGTCCGCGCGTGGGAGGTGCCGAATCACATATCTCAGGCAATCTCAGGCAATAACCAGATGCCGAGTAGTTTCGGTTGTTCGAACCGACGTTTCTTGGTCTTGCTCAAAAACATGTTCACGATTTCCAGTCTCTTGCCGACGCTTAGGCGAACATCGGCGCTGGTCACAGAACGGTCACAAAACTGGGGCCACTCTGCAAAGTTAAGTTGTTGAAGGACAAGGGGGATACGCTGGTAGTACGCAGCCCTGAAAAGGCTGGCGTCGGCGGTTCAATTCCGTCCCTGGCCACCACATTCTAAAGAACTTAGTGGGGAATTTCCCAACCCACGATTCCGAAGATCATTGTTAGTGCGTGACGAAAATGCTTTTGGGAAGCATCACGTGAACGCCTACATTCCCATCTACAAGCTCGGTGATGGTCACATCGCCGGCAACGCTGGTTAGCATGTAGGCCTCATCCTGGCTCAAATGCTTCTCTGATATGAGGAAGTCAACCATCTCGCGCACTGCGATCTTGGTAGCGGGATACAACTCCTGATGGAAGCCCATACTGATGTAGTGGGTGGGAGTTTCCGCGCGCGGATACTTCTGTTGCGTGCCCTTGTGCACTACAAACTGCAGCGTACCCACGAGTGAAGTTTCCAGAGCGGTGATATCGACTTCTCCGTCGCCCTGGGCAGCGTGACCGTCTCCTATCTCAAATAGCGCTCCGCGCACGTGTACTGGCACGTAAAGGGTGCTTCCGGCGACCAGTTCTTTGTTGTCCATGTTGCCCGCATGAATTCCTGGCGGGGCACTGTCGATGCGCCCATAAGCCTCAGGCGGAGCTACACCCATACTGCCGAAAAATGGCCGCAGCGGAATCTCGACTCCGGGAGCAAACTCTGCCACCATGCGCTCGCGGTTGAGTGGAATGATTTTGATCTTGCGATAAGGAAAATCTTCGGGCAAGAATCCGCGAGTCGGCGCGAAGGCGTTATATGCGTATGGAATGGCCAAATCGATCTTTTGGATGCGCACTTCGAGTGTGTCTCCCGGTTCGGCCTCCTCGATGTACACCGGCCCGTTCAGGACGTGCCCGCCCGGTCCTCGGTTCGTAACTTCCCTGAAAATGTCGCGCAATTTCTTTTCAACCTGATCCGGAGCAACGCCCGCCTTCTCGAGGCCCTCAGGGCTGTTGGTGATGACGGTGTCGAATTCGACCGTGTCACCAGAGTGAATTTGCAGCACGGGTTTTGCCGCAGCATCGTAATATCCGAAGGCGACGGTTTTCGGAGTTGCGTCGAGAACGATTGTTTTACCACTCGACGTGGCCGATGGGCGGGATGTGGATTGAGCAAGACTGATGGCTGAGATCAGAAAGAGCAGAACGGTTCTGTGCATAAAAGTGTGGGGAGCTAGCTATAGCTAGCACCCTATCTCACTTCGCCTTCGCGAGGCCAAACAATTCCTTTGCTGCGCACCAAGTGACTGTCAGGGAACCATATCAGAAGGTGTATTTCAATGCGAACCGAATCATTCGTGGTGCCACAGTCGTAGAACCTATTTTGCCAAAGCTCGGTGTCCCCAGTTCTAGACAGGGCCGCAAGTGACCCGCGTCGAACTCTGGCCAGGCCATCAAGCTGTGCCCATTGGCGAGCCCCGCTTCAATCGTGGATCCCGGCGCGGAGCGGGAATGCCTCGCTCTCCACTCCGGCTCTGCGACTTGCACTTCCATGAACCCAGGCGTCGCTACCTCTCGCAAACTTTCTTCCTTTCTTCTCCAATAGTCAAACAGTCAAACAGCGATTCCGAAACTTCTCGAGCGCGACAAAACGCAGTGATTCACTATGCTTCCAGACCCTGCCAATCTCCTTGCTTTACACGTTGGATCATTCCTGAAGCTTCCCGCACCCGACATGAGTTAACGATGGTGCAGGCCGGACCGCCGAAGCAGGCCGATGTGGTTGCGCAGAGCCAGATTCTCGAGTTCGAGGGCAGCGCGCGAGCGAAAGAGCGAACCTAGAGTAGCGAGGAGCGTTGCGAGAGAAATGAGCATCGGCGGGGAGACGTATGAAAAACCATAATCCCTGTTTGAGGTTTTCGAGAGGCACAATCATCCCAAATAACTTGAAAGCAGAGCGGAAATCCTCGATCAACTTATGATTCTCAAAGCATCTGCCTGCTGATTGGCTGGAAGTTTAGCCTAAACCGACTACGTACTTAGCAGGAGTCAGAATGCGAGTTCCCTTGTAAGAACCCAGAACGAGTAGGTCTTTATCCCCGGCGATCAGCAGATCGGCCTTCGCACGCATGGCGCACTCAAGAAACATATCGTCGTTTGGATCGCGGCATTCTTTCACTGTCCCGCGGAGCTGTACGCGAATCGCGCGCGCCAACACCGTATCCAGCGCGGCACGGGCGCGAGTGGTCTCCCAAGCGAATTTGTGAGTCAGTACCCGGAGAATCTCCGCTTCGATTTCACGACAACTAGCGATTACATCCTCGCTCATGGCCTTTTCGAGCGCTCGCGTCGGCGTTCCGCGATGCTTCGCGAACTGAAGAGCCGAAATCCAAACGTTCGAATCTAGGACGACGATCACTGGCGGGTGCGCGTATGCCGGCGAGCAGGCGTTTCAGAGCGGACCTCTTGGATGAGGCGTGGTACGTCCGCTTCCGTGTATCCGGGATTGCGGCCGTCCGCATATTCGCCGATCTCCTGCAGCGATTTGCGAGATTGCTGAGCGTAATAGGTGCGGAACGCTTCACGGAAAAGTTCGCTCATCGTGCGACAGTCGCGCTTGGCCAGGGCTTCGGCCTTCTGCGCTAACTCGGGAGGAAGGCTGATAGTGTAGACGCGGGAGATACGAGTAATGGCCATGCTGTTAATATTACATTGTAATGGGATCCAGTACAACGTTAAGTTGGTGGCTTTCTGCGCTTGTTTCTTGAACCCACGATTTCAACCCAAGATTCGCATGTCTCTCACGTCTTCTCAAGTACTTAGGCGGCCCGGCACGACTTCATGGTGCTAACCCACGTCGCTTGCGCTGGATATACCGCGAAGCGGTTTGGACCAATCTCTACTCACATGCCCGGAATCCTTATTCACATCCTCCTGGAATCTTTATTGGACTAAACCGCTTCGCGGTATGAGCTAGCGCAAGCGGTTTAGTCCAATACTCATTAACGCCAGTCTGGAAAGGCTGGCGTCGGCGGTTCAATTCAGTCCCTGGCCACCATTGAATTAACCCTCATCTCTCCCATTCACCGCCAGCGTGCATTAGAGGACAATTCCTTCACCCAACCGTGCCTGATTAGCATTTCGCCAGTCTCCGCCCAAAGGCTGTCATATCAGTTGACATCGGTAGAGGTAAGACGATATCTTACTTTCATGAGGACTACCATCTCTTCCAAGGGCCAAGTTGTTCTGCCGGCAGAATTCCGGCAGATGGACCGGATCGAGCCGGGGCAGGAGTTCGACGTCGAGCGTCTTGATCGTGGAGACTATCGCCTTACCCGTCACGTTGCTCCACCGAACGAGGGGGCCATTGAATGGCTGCTCGCCTGTCCGCACAAGGATTTTTTTGTTCCTATCGACTCTGAGTCGACCGATACCCTGTGAAATATCTGGTTGACGCCAACCTTTTGAGCGAGCCCACGAAGCCATCTCCGGATCCAGGAGTTGTCTGCTGGCTTCGCGCGCAGGAAGCTGAGATCGCAGTCGATCCGATAATTCTCGGGGAACTGCGCTTCGGTATTCTTATCCTTCCCAAGGGAAAGAAGCGGTCGGCGCTGGAACGCTGGTTCGACGCAGGGGCAGGCCGTCTCCACTGCATTTCCTGGGATGCCGACACAGGTCTGAAATGGGCGGAACTGCTCGCTTATCTTCGCAAAACCGGGAAAACCATGCCGATCAAAGATAGCCTTATCGCAGCGACCGCGATGGCCCACGGTCTGGCGGTGGCTACGCGAAACCGCATCGACTTCGCGAAAGCCGGTGTGGACATTGTCGATCCGTTCGCGCACACCCCGCAACGCCTCTGACAGCTGCTGCCAGTGCAGATCATTTTGCAAGTCCACGCCGCGAGGATTGGCTGCCGAAGACTCTTTACGGTGTCGACCTGCCGCACAGGTAAACCCGATTCCATTCCGTTACCCCGCCGTTTCTTCGCCACTTCAGAGCAATCGTGTTCGGCCGATCAAATACACACAGCAGCGGGCTGTTCCTAACGAAAACGTTACGCGGGCATGCGGTACACGCTATCCCGCAGCAGGATACAGGCCTCCCGATCAGTTGCGGGGAAAGTGACTTGAGTTCATGACGAGATTGGCACAGCCAAGGGTGGGCGATAACCCAGTTCAGACCCCAAGGCGTCCGGGGCTTTCAGCGATTGAGCCTTGGCGGTTTCATGCGGCATCTCGTTCGTTGCGGTGGTGAAGTCCTCCGACCTGAGGCACCAACGCGACTGCCCGATTTCAGGCGGTTGAATCGGGCCGAGCACTGATAAAGGCTGGACAGGGGGATCGCTGCAGTTTGGAACAGAACCTTGAGGCCCGGCTCGTTGAGATACGGCAGTGGATGACTCAGGCGTCTGTTGCCGAAATCAAAATTGTTGCGATGTTGAAGGTGGAACCGCTGAACTCCCCGGCTAGATGGCGGTTTCAGTGGCGGTGTTTCGAACCCACGATTCCAACCCACGATTCGGATGTCTCTCACGGCTTCTCAAGCACTTAGGCGGCCACCTGAAGTCACTCAAGTTTGTTAAAACGACAGCATAACGCAGCATCTCGGTAAACCTGCACATGAGCAGGGACCACAAACGCGTGGTTAACTACGCTCAGTGGCAGTCCAAAGAGGACTACGACGCAGCCTTCAAGACACCGGAAGTCCAAGCACATATCAAGGAACTTGCCTCCATGGCAGTTTCCTTCGATCCTGTCGATTACGATCTGCGCTATGTTGTGACTGCGAAGTGACCGATGCGAACGTTCTGGATCGGTGTCGCAAGCCGGGAACATGTGCTCCGGGCGGTTAAGGGCGGTTTCTGCAAACTCAGCCACGGCAAGGAAGCGCCAGTTCAGCGACTTCATCAAGGCGACGTGATGATTTTCTATTCCCCGCGTGAGCAGAGGGGAGACGCCGCTCCCCTACAGGCGTTCACCGCTCTCGGAGAAGTGACCGACGAGGCAGCATTCTCGGCCAAACAGACAGAAGGGTTCCACCCTCACCGCCGCAAGGTTCGCTACTACGACACGAAAACGATAGAAATACGGTCGTTGCTGCTATCTCTATCCTTTACACGTGATCGTGACCATTGGAGCTCATCGTTTCGTAGGGGTTCGTTCAAGATCAGCAGCGACGACTTTGCGGTCATCGCCAAAGCCATGGGTCTTAGAGCCAAAGAATTCCATCACCTCGCACAGACAGCCATCTCCTGAACATTCTTAGCTGGTTTGATCCCCGACCTAAGGCTCCAAAGGTCCTGATAAGTCGGCTTTAGGGACCTGTCCATAACATTCCTCTAGTGCGGTTTCGATGATTTCCTTCTCCTGACGAGCGAGGGCACGATTAAGCTAGTCACGCGGCTACGGGCATGTCCGAATGCCCGAGGCACCGGCAGCCTAGAAAATTTATCAAGGGGAACTGGCTTACTCTATAAGGCTGGCGAAGCAGAGGAACGTCGAAAAGTTAGACCTGCTGGTTTTTCAATTCGCTAAGGCGAGGAAATCTTCCCGACTGATACTCAGCAAAGAGCCTGGCAATGTCCTGCTTCGAGTCTCCTATAAATGGGCCATAGGATACGATTGGGTCCCCTTGGGGTTGTCCCGCATATAACACCAGCCGCGCTCCGGATTCGCCGGCGACCACACGCAACACGCTCGTACCGCTATCAGTCGACCGATCGAGCCAACCGACCTGCCCAGTGTTCAGCTCGGTGTCGCCGAGTCGAACCGAACCATCAATGACAAATGCAAAGCCGTTGTAGGATGCAGCTATGTCCAACTCTGCCGAGGCGTGTGGCTCTAAATGGATCTCGACCATCGTGACCGGTACATGGTTTCGCGTGCCTGACTGAAGGCCGGCCGAGGAACCGCTATAAACTCGGATCTCAGCGCCGTTTTCGCGGCGCACCGGAACCTCATTGACATTTATCGTTTGAAAATCGGGGGCGATCCAGCGTTTGCTCTTAGGTAAAGTAAGCCACAGTTGAAGCAGACGGACCTTTCCTTTGGTCCTGACGTCTTCGCTATGAATAATGCCGTTGCCCGCGGTCATCCACTGCACTTCGCCAGCGTTGAGTGTACCGCCCTCATCGCGGTCAAAGATCGAGCCGTCGAGAATGAGCGTCACGGTTTCAAAACCTGCATGCGGGTGAGGACCACCAACTGGCCGGTCGCCAATGTCAAGATGATCGTCCATCAACAAGATGAAGGGATCGTTCATCTCAAAGTTTTCGGGAGACACGACAGGTGCAGCTAGATGTCCCGGACCGACGAATCCAGGTGCCGCTGGAGGAACGTTAACCACGCGACTGATACCGCGTTCTTGCGACATGTCTTTCTCCTTCTGAAATCAATTCCCGTCATTCAAAACGCTTGCTGAACAGAGTGCCCTATCGCCGATCATGCACTTAGCGGGGAGGCCCGTGCCTTTCATATACTGCGACGCAATTTATGCCAGCGTCGCAGCCTTCGCGCTGAAGATGCCCTTGAAACTTTGGCGGTACTGCAGGAAAACAAGAATCCACAACACGCAAGCGACCAGCGCGGGCGCGATGGTGTCCGGTGACATCGTCAGGTGAAACGCCAGGATGTTGTAGAGCTCCGCAGCCAGCAGTGTCAGCGCAAGTGGCACGAATCGGCCGAAGAGCAGCAACAGCCCACCAAACACCTGCCCCGCGAAGAAGAATGCGGCAAAGTGCGATGCGACGATGGCGCCAAAGAACTGTA
>Ga0210402_10006243_pt1 | contig 10577 bp, 8 predicted proteins | sample IncBWC7MmetaG_FD_161055 | JGI IMG/M metagenome (GOLD analysis project Ga0210402, IMG submission 161055) | Forest soil microbial communities from Barre Woods Harvard Forest LTER site, Petersham, Massachusetts, United States - Inc-BW-C-7-M | ecosystem: Environmental > Terrestrial > Soil >... | reverse complement strand
ACTGCCGCCTTTGGCCTATACCGTTGAAAAACGCGACATTGAAACGATGTTCTGCACCCCGGCATCTTTTAATGTTGGGTTAGGTTTGGCAGTCTGAGGTTTCGGCCTGAGTTTCGCCTATCGATTTGCCGTCACGCGGGCATCAAATCGCCTTTGGTTGCTATTGGCGTAAGCCATCTCGCCATTCGCCGCAAGTTTTGCGCAGTCGCCGCCAATAGAAACTCATCGCTTGCACCACTCAGTCCTCGTAGTCGCAACCGATCCATCCTTAGGATGCGTTTGAGGTGCGCGAACAGCATCTCAACCTTCTTTCGATCTTTGCGCGATTGCTGGTAACCGCTGGTCTTGGCAATTTCGCGGGCGATCTCGCGTGCCGATTCATGGACGCTGCGCGCGATCTTTCGAGTCGGTGTGTTCGGACAACAGCGAGCCTTTATCGGGCAAGTCGCACAATCGGCTTGCCTGGAGTGATAGAGGATTGTGTCGGCCTTGGTGACATGGGTACGCAGCTTCTTGAATGCGCGCCATTGTTTGCGCAGCACCTTGCCCTGCGGGCAGCGGTATTCGTCGGCCTGCGCGTCCCACTGAAAGTCGCTGCTGGATAATGTTTCGTCGTTGCGTTGGGCCTTGTCCCATAGCGGCACATGCGGTTCGATGGCTTTCTCGTTGACCATCCAGCCCAGCAGGTCGGCAGCACCGTAAGCCATGTCGCCGATCACGCGTTCGGGTTTCAGATCGAACTGCTCCTCCACGCGCCCGATCATCGTCCGGGTCGCGTTGACTTCGGCGGTCCGCCAGGCTGGCGTCGCCTCGACATCGACAATGATTCCCACCTGTACGTCAATCAAATAGTTGGTCGAGTAGGCGTAAAACGCCGGGCCACCTACTGCCGTCCAACGCGCGGCGGGATCAGTAGGCGAGATCGACGCGGGAACGGTGGCCGGCTCAACCTGCGCATCGAGTGCCGCCAGATACTCGCGCACTGCCCGGGTCGCATGCTGTGGATCGCGCAAATCCTTCACTTGCTCACGCGCCATACTACGACTGCGATTGGCATCAGCCTTGATCACACTGGCATCGATGGCAAGGCCTTCGCCACCGACCAACCCTTCCTTCATACATCGTTCAACCACGCTCTCGAACACATGTCGAAACGCATCGCTCTCACGAAAGCGACCGTGGCGGTTCTTCGAGAACGTCGAATGGTCCGGCACTGCATCCTCGAGACCCAGTCGACAGAACCAGCGATAGGCCAGATTGAGGTGGACCTCCTCGCACAGCCGGCGCTCGGAACGAATGCCAAAGCTGTAACCCACGATCAGCATCCGCATCATCAGCTCAGGATCGATCGACGGCCGCCCAGTGTGGCTGTAGAACGGCGCAAGATGTCCACGCAGTTCGCCGAGGTCGAGAACTCGATCAATACCGCGCAGCAAGTGATCAGTCGGAACCTGATCGTCGAGATTGAACGAGTAGAACAACTTCTTCTCCCCACCCGTTAGTTGCCCCATCATCGCCGTCGCTCCCTCGCCCACGCCTTGCCTTAAAGCATAGCCACCAAACGCGCACTTTCAAGAGAGTTTTTCAACGGTATAGGCCGAACGCGCCCGTTGACGAACCGCGGCTGAACGGCTTATATGGACGCCTCCCGGTTTGGCAAGTGATGTTTGATGTGTTGGCGCTTGAGATCTGGCTGCAGGCTTATATCCGGCCTATAGTGCAGGCGGCAAAGCCCGCTGGCCCTGATGGAATTCGCCGGGGAAGGCCTCAGCTGCTCCGAGTCCTCGAAGGACTTGCCGTTCATCAGGCTTCTCTTCCCCGCGGTCCGACCTGTTACGCCATCAATCGCACATCAACCTGCGCAACCTATTGGTGATCCAGCTTCCTTGTGGTTTGTTGATTTGCTACGCGACAGCAGCCGCGTAACCTTTCTGGTATTTCCGCTCATGTGCCAGCAGTGCCCAGATCGTGCGAGCCATCTTGTTGGCCAGCGCCACGACCGCCGCATTCAGCGGTCGCCTGGCCAGCAACTGGTCGAGCCATGGCCCGCGCTTTTTCTGATGGGTGATGACCGAGCGCGCGCCGTGGATTAGCAAAGTACGTAGATACACATCGCCGCGCTTGCTGATGCCCAGAAGTTTCACTCGTCCCCCGGTGCCGCTCTGTCGCGGCACTAGCCCCAGGAACGCGGCAAACTCGCGACCGGATTTGAAGCTCCGAGCATCGCCGATCGTCGCCACCGCCGCCGTGGCTGTGAGCAACCCGACCCCCGGGATGTCCATCAACCGCCGGCTGGCGGCGTCTCCCTTCTTCCATGCCGCGAGTCCTTTCTCAATCTCGGCGATGTCCCGGTCCAATTCGCCAAGCCATTTGAGTTGCCGCCGCAGCGCCTCGATCACCATCGCCGGCAAGACACTTTCGAGCTGCGCCAGAGCGTTCGGGATCTCCTTGACCCCCCGTTGCCGACCTTGCGGCAGTTCGGCGCCGAATTCGTACAGCAGTCCGCGCAGTTGGTTCACTTGCATCGTCCGGATCTTCACCAGTTGCTCGCGCACCCGGTGCATCGTGAGCACGCCTTGCTGGTCTGCGCTCTTCACCGCCACATACCGCATCCCCGGCCGCTGCGCGGCTTCCCAGATCGCCTCGGCGTCAGCTGCATCGGTCTTGTTCGTCTTGACGAACGGCCGCACGAACTGCGGGGCAATGAGTTTCACTTCATGCCCCAGCGCCACAAGTTTCCGTCCCCAGTCGTGCGCGCTGCCGCACGCTTCCATGGCAATCAGCGCCGGCCCTCGGTTGCCAAAGAATTCGAGCAACTCCTTGCGCTTCACTTGGCGCCGAAAGATTTCACCTGTTTCCATATCCATCCAGTGCAGTTGAAACACCCGCTTTGCCAAGTCCAAGCCAAACGTCGTAATCTTCATAGCGAGCCCTCCTTACCCTTGGTGGTTATTCAACATCTCCACTTTGGCACTTAGATGCCGTCGGGTACAGCGAGGGCTCCTCCATGTCATCTCCACCCATCACTCCCCTCGGCGAGAGGGAGGCGTCCATTCCATCTGCTCCCGCGGCATTGCTGCCGTCGCCAGGGCGACGCGCAACGGCTGCAACGGGTCGATAACGCCATCGAGCGACCGCTGTCCGCGACTCGGCTGGGCCATCGCCCTCGACCTCAGTCGATCAACCCGACTTGGCCGATCTGACACTGCCTGACAGATCGAGTGTCAGTTTAATCAATTTAGTTCTTATCGGGCCGCAGTCGTACATGCGTCGCGTCGACGAAGTCGAAGCGGACCGCCCCGTCTCTGAAGGTATCGCCGGCCTGGAATGCGCTGTCGGTCAACGTCTGAGTCTCCGGGTGTGCATCAATCGCGCATGTCGGAATGCACGAAAAATCATTGGCGACGCTAACGACGAAGCCGCGGTTTTGCGGAGCGAGGTTAGCATCGAAGCCGAAGCCATCGCGTAGCTCGATCCAGTAGACCCGACTCGACGTCGCCTTGAACTGCGTCATCGGCACCTTGATGCCATACAGTGCGCCGCCCCGTCGCGCGAGCGGATTCAATTCGTAGGTCTCGTCCTTGCCGTTCCCGATAATCGGCGCGATCCATCCGAGTTGCGCTTTGTCATACGCGCCGAAGTGAGCCGGGACTTGCGCATAGGACATCGCATTTGTCGGGTCCCCGGTGTCCTCGCGGAAGCCGATAACATTGCTGCCAAGCTGCGTGATATCGAGGCCGGGAAACGTCATCACGTTACCGTTGCGGCCGCCGAGTCGCAGCGATTGCGCATGCGCGAGACCGAGCGAATGGCCCAATTCGTGAATCGCCCCGAAGGTCACGTAGTCGCTGCCGCCGCAGTTCAGCCACATGGACGAGCCGAGGGTAAAGCCCTTGGGACCGACTGAAGCAACGCGCGGGACGATGTAAATGGTGCGGTCGAACTTGGTCGCGTCGATGCCCGCTGCCTTTAATGGCCCGGCGACGTTGGAAGAGATCTGCAACAGCGTGTTGGCGTTGGCATTTGCCGAAGCCGTGGTGGCGCGTACGAATGGCGTCACGGTTGGAACGAGCGTCACCCTGCCGTAGCTGGCCTCCGCATACCACGCCGCGACGGTCTGAAACCGTGCAACGACGTCGGAGATCGGCCAAAGGTTGTCGGGTGAATCGGCCCACAGAACGCTAATGACGAGCAGCCTCAACATTCGCGCGACTCCTTGGCGTTGCGATAGCGCTCTCAAGCCGCGTCAGCCATGTTGAGGGGACGACGCCCAACTATCGGCTAACCCGCTGCTCTGCGCATCGTTCGGGGCATTCAGTTCGCCTGACCCGGCTGTCGTGTCCGCCGAACTCCGCAGGCAATTGTCTTACAGATTCGAGACCACACCAAACCGGCGGCCCCAGGGTTGGCCAACTGCGGTCACTCGCCGGCCGGGGCTAAATTCCAGTCTGTCCGGCGTGGTATGGTTAGACCTTCGTTCGCATGCCGCCCAATCCAACGCCGCCGCTGCTCGACAGCACTACGCCCGAGGCGACTGTCTCAACGGTAAAGAGGTATTTGCCCTGGGTCGTCGCAACCGCTCTGTTCATGGAGCAGCTCGACTCGACCATCGTCAATACCGCGATTCCTTCCATGGCGGTGAGTCTGGGCGTTGCACCGCTCAGTCTGAAGGCGGTGGTAACCAGTTACATCCTGAGTCTGGCCGTGGGCATCCCGGTCAGCGGCTGGATCGCCGACCGCTACGGGACGCGCCGCGTGTTCGCGCTGGCAGTCGCAATCTTTACGCTCGCATCGGTGCTCTGTGGGTTGTCGGTCAATGTCCCGATGCTGGTGGCCGCGCGTATTGTGCAGGGTCTTGGAGCCGCCATGATGACGCCGGTTGGCCGTCTGGCGATCATCCGCACCTTTCCCAAATCGGAACTGTTGGTGGCGCTGAACTTCGTCATTATCCCGGCGCTGATCGGACCGCTGCTTGGGCCCACGGTCGGCGGGCTGATCGTGCACTGGCTATCCTGGCGCGAGATCTTCTTCGTCAACGTGCCGATGGGCGTCGCGGCACTGTTGATCATCTATCGCCACATGCCGGACTATCACGGCGACGCGCCGCGACCGCTCGATGTCGTCGGGCTGGTCCTGTTCGGCAGCGGTACCGCCCTCCTGTCTTGGCTACTGGAAATTTTCGGCGAGCACAGCATCGACGCAACCTCGGCCGGCGTGCTCTTCCTGCTGTCGATGAGCCTGCTGGCAGCCTACGCATGGCATGCGCGCCAGATAGCCTATCCTCTGCTTCGCCTATCGCTGTTCAAGGTGCGCACGTTCCGGGTCTCGGTCGTCGGTGGCTTCGTCACACGGCTTGGTGTCGGCGGCATGCCGTTCCTGCTTCCGCTCCTGTATCAACTCGGCCTCGGGCTGCCGCCGTGGGAGTCGGGCCTGCTCATGATGCCAATCGCGGCAGCGGCGATGGGCATGAAGTTCTTAAGCTCGTGGATCCTGCGACGCCAGGGATTTCGGCAGATATTGATCGTGAATACGGTCTTGCTGGGGCTGACCATCTGCATGTTCTCGCTTGTGACGCCGAACACGCCGTTGGCGGTGATTGTGGCCCTGGGGCTGGCCCAGGGATTGTTCAACTCGCTGCAATTTTCGAGTATGAATGCGATGGGTTATGCGGATATCGAACCTGCAGAGTCGAGCATGGCCACATCCATCGCCAGTACCTGCCAGCAGCTGTCATTGAGCTTCGGACTGGCGTGCGGCTCGATCATAGCCGCATGGTATCTGGGCAGCGTGCTGCAAACCGAACAGGTGGCCGTGACGAACGCGCTGCACCGCACGTTTCTGACGGTCGGTGGTTTGACGATACTCTCATCGCTCTCGTTCTGGACACTGCACCCGAACGATGGAGACAATGTCAGTCGAGGCAAGCAGCCTGACGCGGCGTGAACCGACGTAAGTGGTGACACGTGCGGAGGGCAAAGGACACTCAGTTCATGGAAAACGTCGCATGAATGTGAGCGGTTCTTAGCCGGAAGAGTTATGAGATACACTGCGATCGATAGCTTCGGCACAAACGGAAGGAACCCAAATGATCAATTTCGGATATGGCGGCCTGTTGAGCGTGCTGATACTTGCGGGCGATATATGGGCGATCATTAATATATTCCAAAGCCCCGTTTCCAATGAGAAGAAATTGATTTGGACGATCGCGGTGGTGCTGCTGCCGCTGCTGGGCTTGATCCTGTGGTTCCTTCTCGGACCACGAGGTGGGAAGGCGTAGGGCCGGAAATTTGCGCTTGGTAACGACGCAAGTGAAGGACTGCATTTCGTTTCAGCAGGGCTTCCGCGATCTCGGGTACGTCGTCAGCGGACACAGCTGGACGGCTCAGCGCCGTTCTCTGCGTTCCGCAGCCTGACAGCTTTTGGCGTCGTGGCAATTCTTCACCGCCTCAAGCATAGTGTGCAGCGACTCTTTTTCCGCGTTCGAAAGCAACTTGAAGGTGTTGCGCAGCTCGTATGGGTCGGCAGCGAGATCGTGGTACTCCCTCTCCCCGTCGGCGTATTCGACGTAGACGGAGCTCGCCGCGCGAGTTGCTTCATAGGTCGTGGGATTGCCGCTACGGGCTGCGGGCGCGTCGGGGTCAGTCGGGTCGTTGTGCGGACCTCGATGCTCGACCAGCGCCACTCGCCGCCAGTCCGCAATCTTCTGCCCGTGCAGCAGCGGCACGAGGCTTCGGCCGTCGACGGTTGCGGGCGCCGCCGCGCCCGCAAGCTCGGTGAACGTCGGGCACAAGTCAACGTTCTCCACGACCTCTTCGACCGTGATCCCTGAGGGAATGCCGGGCCCGGTGACGATGAGCGGGACGCGGATGTCGGTGTCGTACGCAGTCATCTTCCCCGGCATCAGACGGTGCTCGCCCATGTGATAGCCGTTGTCCGAGCTGAATACGAAATACGTATTGTTCTCTTCGCCGATCGCGGCCACCGCAGCCCGCAGCTCGCCGATCATCTTGTCGACGGCAAGCACCGCCTGGGCGCGTTTGCGGAAATCCCCGTCGATTTTCGCGATGTCGGTGTCAGACAACGCCGGATGCGCAAACAGCCAGCGCGCGGCATCGGCATCGGGTTCCGCGTTGAACGCCGGCGTGCGCGGAGCGCGCAAGTCCGGAAACTTGCCGGCGTCGCGCGGCGCCGGCGTGTATGGGCCGTGCGGCGCGAAAGTCGCGATCTCGATGAGGAACGGCGCATCTGCCGCCTGCTTGATGAAACGCACGCCAAGGCGCGCGAGAACATCAGTCAGATAATCCGTCGCGTTACGTCCGTACTGGACGACTTTCCCGTCCTCGTTGAGCGCGTAGTTGAATTCAGAATAAGCGTGCCCCGCCACCGCCCACGTCGTCCAGCCCGGGGCGACCGGATGTTTCGCAGGCAGATAGCCGTTCAGGTACTTGCCGAGCATCGCCGTTCGGTACCCGGCCGCGGAGAGCGCGGTAGCGAAGGTCGTACGATCGTTGCCACGATTGACGAACGCGAGGTAGCCGCCGTCCTGGCCGACGTTGCGAAAGACGCCGGTGTCGTGAGGATAGCGCCCGGTGAAGATCGATGAACGCGAGGGGCAGCACAACGAGTCGGTCACAAAATAGTTCGCAAAGGTGACGCCGTCCTTCTGCATCTCGAGCACGTGCGGCATGTACTGGACCAGGTTCCATGCCAGATCGTCGGTGAGGATGAAGACGATGTTCGGGCCGGTCCCGCGGGCGCGGCTCGCTCGTGGCAGCACCGGCACCTCGGAAGCAGGCGGGGTCGTGCCTTGCACCGCCGTGCGCGACGCTGGGCGCGCGCCAGACCGCTGCTCGCCGGATTCAGACCGCAGCGTTCGCGACTGACCGAATCCGGGGTCCGCAGCTTTGCACGCTGCCACCAGTTGCGGATCGACCCGTGGCAACGGTTTGCTTGCCCTGCGCGGCTGCGCCGTGCCTTGCAGGATGGGCTCGACGCAGTCCACCAAGAGCCCGCTGCCGTCCGCCGCACCACCTTGCGCAAAACCTGCATCGCGGCAAGCTGTGGCTATCTGCTGGCAAGGTCTTTGGTCGACCGCCGCCTGGGCGGGTAGAGCTAACCCCAGCACGACGACGATTGTCCAGCGCATGACTATCCCCGCTCCTCTCCAACCCTTGGGCATTATCTGCCGGGCTCAAAGCGCGGCGCGCAATTCCAAGGTAAAGATGCCCAATCATGCAAGGGACACTACTCTCCGCGCAAGAGCCCGGCTTGGACCCTTCTACTGGAATTGTCCATTCTTCTTGCCCTTCGCTATGTTCGCGCAGCTCCCAGCTCATCGCGATTTGACCTGGCGTATTGCACAATGAGCGCGTGGAATACCTGCGCTCATACCTCTCCCACGCCGGCTTCATCCCGAGCGTGGCGTTGGTGCTGATTTTCGTTGCGCTCCTTCGGGGGGTACGCAACTCCATGTGGCGCGTCGCCTTGCTATCGCTGCCCGGCACAATCGCCCACGAGCTGGCGCACTTTGTCGTCGGGATGCTCTTGCTCGCAAAGCCGCGGGGGTTTTCGATCTGGCCGAGAGCGGATGGCGATACTTGGAGGCTGGGATCGGTCTCCTTTGGCAATATCGGCTTACTGAATGGCGCGTTTGTCGCTCTCGCTCCGCTGCTTCTTCTGCCGATCGCCTGGCTGTGCGTCGTCCACGCGTTGCTGCCGCTGTGGACTGACAGTCAGTGGGGATGGTGGCTCCTTGCCGGCTATCTGACCGCCACGGCGCTCTTCGCTGCGCTGCCGTCTTTCCAGGACATAAAGCTCGGCGCCCGATCGCTTCTCCTCTACGCAGCGCTTGGTGGGATTTTGTGGTGGGCTTACTCCCACGCGTAGCGCCATCTGCAGACCCGGGCTAACCTACCGTACGGACATCGGTGGTTTTCTTGGCCTCGACCGCGACCGCAGGCTTTGCTTGTAAGATGTCCGTCCAGCTCGTATCGCTCCTGCGCGCGACCGGCGAGTCGGCGTTCGTCACGTTTTCGCGCAGCAGGTCCGCCGTTGCGGCCGCGGGCAAGGGGCGGCCGAGCAGGAAGCCCTGCACCGTCGTGCAGCCCAGGCTTACGAGGAGGTCGATCTGCGCCTGCGTTTCCACGCCTTCGGCCACCACCGCAAGCTTCAGGCTTCGCGCCATTGCAATGATCGCGCGAGTGATCGCCACATCTTGCTCGTTCCCCGCGTCGCGGATAAACGATTGGTCGAGCTTGAGCTTGTCCAGTGGCAGGCTTCTTAAGTACGACAACGATGAGTAACCGGTGCCGAAATCATCGATGGCGATCTTGACGCCCATCGCTCGCAGCGCCGTCAGCGTCTTGAGCGCCGCTTCCGAATCGACCAGCATGGATTCGGTGACCTCGAACTCCAGATAGTCGAGCGGCACGCCGACCACGCGAGCGATTTCCTCGACGTGCTCGGCGAGCGCGGGATCGCTGAACTGCACGCTCGAAAGGTTGACGGCGATCGTGACCGCAGGAAGACCTTGTGCGAGCCAGGCATTGTGCTGGATCAGTGCCGCGACAAGGACCCACTCCCAGATCCCCATGATCAGCCCGGCTTCTTCCGCGACGCCGATGAAGTGGGCCGGGCCGAGCATTCCGAGCGTCGGATGATTCCAGCGTATCAGCGCCTCGAATCCGACGACCCTGCCTGTGAGTACTTCTATCTGCGGCTGGTAGTACAGCTCGAATTGCTCGCCTTCGAGCGCCTTGCGCAGGTCATGCTCGAGCGAAAGCCGCTGCGCCGAGACTTCACGCATGGAGTCTTGATAGAAGAAGAAACGGCCGCAACCTTGCGCCTTCGCATGGTACATCGCCACGTCCGCATTCTTGAGCAGTGTGTCGATATCCTCGCCGTCGCGCGGATAGAGCACGATGCCGATGGAAGCCGTAACGAATACCTCTTGCGTGCCTAGAACGATCGGCCGCGCGAGTATCGAAAGCAAGCGAGTCGCCGCTCGCGCCGCGTCATGCTCGCTCGCCACTCCGTTGAGAAGCACGATGAACTCATCGCCGCCATGACGGCACACGTCTCGTTCCACAGGCTTCTCATGCGTCGGCACGGCGATGTCGTCCGGACGCAGGCCGCGCGTGAGCCGCTGTGCAATGACACGCAGCAGGTCGTCGCCAATCGCGTGTCCCAGCGTATCGTTGATGCGCTTGAACTGGTCGAGGTCGAGGAACATGATCGCGAATGCCGTACCGTCGCGCTTGGCGGCTTCGAGCGTCTCAGCGAGCTTTTCGTGGAAGCGGGAGCGGTTCGGGAGCTCGGTGACCACGTCGAAGTAAGCCAGGCGATGCATTTGCTGGATCGTGCGGGTGCGCTCGGTGGCATCCTGGATCGTTCCCACGAGGCCGAGGACGCGGTCGGCGGCGCCCAGCAATGCTTCGCCGAGCACGTGCACATGATGCAGTTCCCCGCCATGTCCAATGATGCGCACGTCGAGCCCTTGCAACACCTTGGCCCCTGCAAGCCGGACGAGCCAGCGACCGAACGCCCTGCGATCTTCCGCGTGAACGAGATTCCGGATT
>Ga0210402_10006241_pt1 | contig 10580 bp, 11 predicted proteins | sample IncBWC7MmetaG_FD_161055 | JGI IMG/M metagenome (GOLD analysis project Ga0210402, IMG submission 161055) | Forest soil microbial communities from Barre Woods Harvard Forest LTER site, Petersham, Massachusetts, United States - Inc-BW-C-7-M | ecosystem: Environmental > Terrestrial > Soil >... | reverse complement strand
TCATTCCGACTGGCAGAATATCGTGGCGTCGATCAAGAAGTTCGGCTCCGCCGGGAAGAAGACCGCCGTGGTGTCCACCATCAACGGCGATGCCAACGTGCCATTCTACAAGGAACTCGGCAATCAGGGGATCAAGGCGACCGACATCCCGGTGGTGGCGTTCAGCGTCGGCGAGGAAGAACTGGCGGGCGTCGACACCAAGCCGCTGGTCGGCCACCTCGCGGCATGGAACTATTTCGAGAGCGTCGATACGCCCGAGAACAAGGCGTTCATCGACGGCTGGCACACATTCATCAAGAACCCCAAGCGCACCACCAACGATCCGATGGAGGCGCACTACATCGGCTTCAACATGTGGGTGCAGGGCATGGAGAAGGCCGGCACCACCGACCCCGATGCGGTGATCGATGCGCTGATCGGCGTCTCGGTGCCGAACCTGTCCGGCGGCTACTCGACGATGATGCCGAACCATCACATCACCAAGCCGGTGCTGATCGGCGAGGTGCAGGGTGACGGCCAGTTCAACACCGTGTGGCAGACGCCGGGCCTGGTGGTGGCCGCGGAGTGGTCGCCCTATGTCGAGGATACCAAGGACCTGATCGGTGACTGGCGCGCGCCGCTGTCATGCGGTGCCTTCAACGTCAAGACCGGCAAATGCGGTGCGGGCAGTGGCAAGAAGGCCTGATGGCCTCAGCCGCCGGACGCCGTGCTTGGGTGGCCCGTCTCCTCCCCGGGCCACCCAAGACGGCCTGCTGAGAGTCCGCCGATGAAACGTCTCGCCCGTCTGCTGTTGATCGCCGCGCTGTTGCTGGCGCCGGTGAGGGGCCGCGCGCAGTCGGCGGACGAGGCGCTTGCCGCGCTTGCCTCGACCAGCTTCGACAGCGTGCGCCACGGCGTTGAGTTGCTGGCCCTGTCCGGCGAGCCGCGGGCGGCGGCGATCATCACCGCGCTGCAGTCCGGGCGGTTGTTCATGGGCGCGGACAAGGCGCTGTTCATCAAAGGCGACGATGGCAGTTTGACAAACGCGGCGACGGGTGCGGCCGCGCCCGATGTGATGGCCAGCGGCCTCAGGCCGGTGCGCATGAACAATGCGGTGCGCGGCGCCATCGATGCGGCACTCGGCAGCCTGCGGCTGTTCTCTTCCGATAGTGCGACGCGGCTTGCGGCGGCCGAAGCGGTGTTCAGGTCGCACGACGCTGCCGCCCTGCCGGCGCTCGATCGTGCCATCGCCAAGGAAGCCGACCAGGGCGTCAAACTGCGAATGGAGCAGGCGAGAGCAGCCGCGCTGCTGTCCTCGCCTGATGCGAGCGAGCCCGATCGGCTTGCCGCCATCACCGTGCTGAGCGCCCGCGCCGACATCGACAGCCGCAGCCTGATCGCGGGGCTGACCGGCCAGCCACCGGCCGTCGCATCGGCCGCCGAGGCGGCGATCGCCGCGATCGATTTCCGCCTGCAGATTTGGAGCGTCGCGCAGAGCGTTTACTACGGCCTGTCGCTCGGCTCAGTGCTGCTGCTGGCCGCGGCGGGGCTGGCGATCACCTTCGGCGTCATGGGCGTGATCAACATGGCGCACGGCGAGATGGTGATGATCGGCGCCTACGTGACTTTCATGGTGCAGCAGTCGATCCGCGACAGCGCGCCCTGGCTGTTCGGCGGCAGTCTGCTGATCGCCGTGCCGCTTGCCTTTCTGGTCGCGGGTGCGATCGGCATCGCCATCGAGCGCACGCTGATCCGCTGGCTGTACGGCCGGCCGCTGGAGACGCTGCTGGCGACCTGGGGACTGTCGCTGGTGTTGCAGCAGGCGGTGCGCTCGATCTTCGGCGCCAACAACCGGGAGGTGAGCACGCCGGACTGGATGAGCGGCGCTACGGAACTCGGCGGTCTGACGCTCACCTACAACCGGCTCTACATCATCCTGTTCGCTTTCCTGGTGGTGGCCGCGCTGATGGCGGCGCTGCGCTTCACCTCGCTGGGCCTTGCGATGCGCGCGGTGACGCAGAACCGGCAGATGGCGGCGGCGATGGGCATCCGCACGCCGTGGATCGACGCGCTGACCTTCGGACTGGGATCAGGCGTCGCCGGCATGGCGGGCGTGGCGCTGAGCCAGATCGACAATGTCTCGCCCAATCTGGGGCAGGGCTACATCGTCGACAGCTTCATGGTCGTGGTGTTCGGGGGCGTCGGCAATTTGTGGGGCACCGTGATGGGTGCGCTCACGCTCGGCATCGTCAACAAGTTCCTCGAGCCCGTCGCGGGCGCGGTGCTTGGCAAGATCGTCGTGCTGGTCCTGCTGATCCTGTTCATCCAGCGCCGGCCACGCGGCATTTTCCCGCTGAAGGGACGCGCGGCGGAGGCATGACGCACGTGTGGCCGCGCGCACTTTTGTCATCCCCGCACCCCCTATCGTCATCCCCGCGAAAGCGGGGACCCAGGAAACCCCACACCATGCTTGCTGCTCTGGGTCCCCGCTTTCGCGGGGATGACGACGTGGCAAGCGGGAACAACGATGACGGGTCGGCGCGATGAATTTCGACCGCACGACCCAACTCACTCTCATCCTGGTATTCGGCGGCGCCGCTGTGCTCGCCGTGCTCAACCTTGAGACCGACCCGTCCGCCGCGCTGCATGTACCAACCTACGTCATCGCGCTGACAGGCAAATATCTGTGCTTTGCAATGCTGGCGCTCGCGGTCGATCTTGTGTGGGGCTTCGCGGGCATTCTGTCGCTCGGTCATGCCGCCTTCTTCGCGCTCGGCGGATACGCCATGGGCATGTACCTGATGCGCCAGATCGGCGCGCGTGGCGTCTATGGCAATGCCAACCTGCCCGACTTCATGGTGTTCCTCGGCTGGCACGAACTGCCCTGGTACTGGCACGGCTTCGAGTGGTTCGCCTTTGCCGCACTCATGGTCGTGCTGGTACCCGGTCTGCTGGCGCTGGTATTCGGCTGGCTGGCGTTCCGCTCACGCGTCACCGGCGTGTATCTCTCGATCATCACCCAGGCGCTGACCTACGCATTGCTGCTGGCGTTCTTCCGCAACGACATGGGCTTCGGCGGCAACAACGGGATGACCGACTTCAAGGACCTGCTCGGCTTTCCCGTGCAGGCCGAGGCCTCACGCTGCGCGCTTCTGGTGATCACCGCGCTGTTCCTCTGCGCGCAGTTCCTGATCGCCCGTTATTTGGTAACCTCGCGCTTCGGCAAGGTGCTGATCGCCGTTCGCGACACCGAGTCGCGCACCCGCTTCCTCGGCTACCGGCCGGAATCCTACAAACTGGTTGTCTGGGTGCTGTCGGCGGTGATGGCTGGCATCGGCGGCGCGCTCTACGTGCCGCAGGTCGGCATCATCAATCCGTCGGAGTTCTCGCCTGCCAACTCGATCGAGGCGGTGATCTGGGTGGCGGTCGGCGGTCGCGGCACATTGTCGGGCGCGATCCTGGGGGCAGTGCTAGTCAATCTCGGCAAGACCTATTTCACCAGCGCACTGCCGTCACTCTGGCTTTACGCGCTGGGTGCGATGTTCATCTTCGTCACCTTGTTTTTGCCGCGCGGCATCATGGGTTTGGTGCGCCGGCGCCGGCCGGCCGACGTGTCCGAGCCAACACCGGCGCAGGCCGCGGCACACGAGGTCACCGGATGAGCGGGGCGATCACCGAGCGCGGCGATACGCTGCTCTATCTGGATGGCGTCACCGTCACATTCGACGGGTTCCGTGCGCTGAACGCTTTGTCGCTGGTGCTGGAAGCCGGCGAGATGCGCGCCGTGATCGGCCCGAACGGCGCCGGCAAGACGACGATGATGGACGTGATCACCGGCAAGACGCGGCCGGATCAAGGCAAGGTGGTGTTCGGCAAGGATACCGATTTGACTCGGCTCGACGAACCGGCGATCGCCTCGCTGGGAATTGGGAGAAAATTCCAGAAGCCGACGGTGTTCGAGCCGCACACGGTGTGGGACAACCTGCTGCTGTCGCTGGCCGAGGACCGCCGGCCGCGATTCACGCTGTGGGCGCGCGAGACCGCCGCGGAGCGACGGCGGATCGAGGAGATTCTTGTCACGACACGCCTGACGGATCAGCGCTATCGTCCGGCGGCGGACCTGTCGCACGGTCAGAAGCAGTGGCTGGAGATCGGCATGCTGCTGGCACAGGAGCCGCAGCTTCTGCTGGTGGACGAGCCGGTGGCCGGCATGACGGACGCCGAGACCGAGCAGACCGCGGACCTGCTGCGCGAGATCAATCGGACGCGCAGCGTGGTGGTGGTGGAGCACGATATGGCGTTCGTGCGCGCGCTCGATGTGAAGGTGACGGTGCTGCACGAAGGCTCGGTGCTGTCCGAGGGTTCGATCGACCATGTCAGCAGTGATCCGCGCGTGATCGAAGTGTATCTGGGACGATGATTCCTCACCGCGTCATTCCCGCGAAAGCGGGAACCCAGTGCTGTCACTCCCTGGGTCCCCGCTTTCGCGGGGATGACGGAACTGGCGATGCTTGAAGTCGATCACGTCGACCTCCACTACGGCGCCGCCATCGCGCTGCGCCAGGTGTCGCTGACCGCGGAGGTCGGCGCGGTGACCTGCCTGCTTGGCCGCAACGGAGTGGGCAAGACCAGTCTGCTGCGCGCGATCACCGGCGCGCATCCGATCAGTGCCGGCGCGATCCGCTGGGAGGGTGCGGACATCACGCGCCTGCCGATCCACGATCGCGCGCGGCGCGGTATCGCCTGGGTGCCGCAGGGCCGCGATATTTTCCCCCTGCTGACAGTCCGTGAAAATCTGGAGACCGGGTTTGCCGTGCTGCCGCGCGGCGGGCGTCGCGTGCCGGGCGAGGTGTTCGAGCTGTTTCCGGTGCTGAACACGATGCTGCGTCGGCGCGGCGGCGATCTGTCGGGCGGGCAGCAGCAGCAGCTTGCGATCGCGCGGGCGCTGGTGATGAGGCCGCGGCTGCTGGTGCTGGACGAGCCGACGGAGGGCATCCAGCCCAGCATCATCAAGGATATTGGACGGGTGATCGCGCTGTTGCGGTCGCGCGGCGACATGGCCATCCTGCTGGTGGAGCAGTATTTCGATTTTGCCCGCGAACTTGCGCAGACGATCGTGGTGATGGATCGCGGCGATGTCGTGCTGTCGGGCCGGCGGGAGGAGTTGAACGAGGAGGATGTACGACGCCGCCTCTCTGTCTGACGCTCCGACCATGCAGCGTGCGGTGGGAGAGTTGCGCGTGTACCTGCGCGCGCGCGACAGGCGGACCGTGCTGGAGGGTTTGCGCCAGGCGGGCTGCCTCAAGGCGCGCTTTCCGCGGCCGGAGCATGCCGACTGGTCGAGCGTCGTTACGCTGAACACATCCGGTGGGATCGCCGGGGGGGATCGGCTGGACAGTGCGTTCTCGGTGCGGACCGGCGCGCGTGCGACGATAGCGGCGCAGGCTGCGGAGCGGTTCTATCGCTCGTTGCCCGGAGGCGCCCCATCACAGGTGCGCACTCGGATCGTGGTCGCCGATGGCGCCGCGGTGGAGTGGTTGCCGCAGGAGACCATCCTGTTCGATTGCTGCGCGCTCGACCGGCGTCTGCACGTCGAGCTTGCCGCGGATGCCTGGTTTCTTGGTGTTGAAAGCCTGGTATTTGGACGCGCCGCGATGGGAGAGTCCGTGGAATTGGCATCATTGCGCGATGTCATTCAGGTGCGCCGCGCCGGGCGCTTGTTGTGGCATGACGCTATTCGCCTGGACGGCGCTGTGGCCGCCACACTGCAACGACCGGCAATTGCCGATGGGGCGCGCGCGGTCGCAACACTGGTGCATGTCGCGCCTGATGTCGAGCGTGCGTTGGATACGGTGCGTGCGGCGTCACCTCATTGTGGTGTCAGTGCGTGGAACGGCATGTTGATCGCGCGCATGATTGCGGCTGACGGTGCGTCGCTGCGGAAAATGGCGGTCGCCGTGCTGAATGTGCTCCGTGCCGGGCGTCCGCTGCCGCGCGTTTGGAATTGCTGAGGAAAGTCACATGAACCTGACGCCATGCACTCCCTTCTCGTCATGGCCGGGCTTGACCCGGCCATCCGTGCACCACCGTTGCTGTGTAGATGGCCGGATCAAGTCCGGCCATGACGGCCAGTCGCGGATGGCATGAAAGGAGGCGTCGCATGAACCTGACGCCGCGCGAGAAGGACAAGTTGCTGATCAGCATGGCCGCGATGGTCGCGCGGCGCCGTCTGGAACGCGGTGTCAGGCTCAATCATCCCGAAGCGGTTGCGCTGATTACCGACTTCGTTGTCGAGGGTGCGCGCGACGGCCGCAGCGTCGCCGACCTGATGGAGGCTGGCGGCAAGGTGATCAGCCGTGCGCAGGTGATGGAAGGCGTCGCCGAGATGATCCACGACGTGCAGGTGGAAGCGACGTTCCCCGACGGGACGAAGCTGGTTACCGTGCACGAGCCGATAAGGTGATCCCGCGAGGGGCTGCATGACAAACCGGCAGCGAATTACTGAGTACTTGCGGACTATCGCACCCAAGGGTGCGTCCAACTCGGACATATGCTCCGCAACCCGCGTGTCGCCGCATGCTCAGGTTTTTCAGATCACGGGCCAACTCATGTCCGAGGGGATTATTCACGGGCGCAAGCTGGGAAACGAATGGTATTTCACTTGGTCTGGAAGCGACGATAGCGGTAGAACTGCGCCAAACACTCAACCAGACCTCCACCGCCTACCGATGAACTCAGGGCCATCATATACTCCCGCCGATTTCGAGCAGTCAGCTGCGGTTGCGATGGGCCGATACTACGGTACGACCTTTGCTCCAGGACTTATCCCCGGCGTGCCGAAAAAATTTGACTTCGTATCGCCAGATCGAAAGATCGTGGGCGACGCGAAGTACTATACTCTGGTGAATAGCATTGGGTTGCCACCCGCCAAGTTCTCGATAATCGCCGAGCATGTTTGGCTACTCGAGCGCACTAAGGCTGACCGACAATTCCTGGTGTTCGGCAACGAACGCCGCGTTCCGGAGAGATGGTTGGCCAAATACGGTTGCTTGGTCGATGCCTGTTGCTTTTTCTTCCTTATGCCAGATGGAACATTGCAGCCGTTGCACGGGGCCAAGGATTCGTGCCCGTGAAGTTGACAGGGGACCAGCGCGGCTGCCGTAGCTGCCAGCCCATGAAGGAAGCCACATGATCCCCGGCGAAATCCTGACAACCGACGGCGACATCGAGCTGAACGCCGGCCTTGTCCGCACCACGCTGACCGTCGCCAACACTGGCGACCGACCGATCCAGGTCGGCAGCCACTACCACTTCGCCGAAACCAACCCCGCACTTGCCTTTGACCGCGCCTCCGCACGCGGCCAGCGGCTGGATATCGCGGCCGGCACCGCGGTGCGCTTCGAACCCGGCCAGACGCGCGAAGTGAGCCTGGTGCCGTATCGCGGCAAACGCATTGTGCAAGGGTTCCGCGGCACCATCATGGGAGCCCTCGACTGATGGCCCGCATCACCCGTCGCGCCTATGCCGACATGTTCGGTCCGACCACCGGCGATCGGGTGCGCCTCGCCGACACCGATCTGGTCGTCGAAGTGGAACGCGACCTCACCACCTACGGCGAGGAAGTCAAATTTGGCGGAGGGCAAGTGATCCGCGATGGCATGGGCCAGTCGCAGGCATCGCAGGCGGAAGGCGCGGTCGACACGGTGATCACCAATGCGCTGATCATCGATCACTGGGGGATCGTCAAAGCCGATGTCGCGATTACCAACGGTCGCATCACCAGGATCGGCAAGGCCGGCAATCCCGACGTCCAGCCGAATGTCGACATCGTCATCGGCCCAGGCACCGAGGTGATCGCCGGCGAGGGGAAAATCCTCACCGCGGGCGGCATCGACAGTCACATCCATTTCATCTGTCCGCAGCAGGTGGAGGACGCGATCGCCGCCGGCATGACGACGCTGATCGGAGGCGGCACCGGCCCCGCGACCGGCACCGCCGCCACCACGTGCACACCGGGTCCCTGGCACCTCGCGCGCATGTTGCAGGCGGCCGAGGGCCTGCCGGTCAATCTCGCATTCGCGGCGAAGGGCAACGCGTCGCGCCCCGCGGCGCTGGAGGAAATGATCCGTGCGGGCGCCGCCTGCCTGAAGCTGCACGAGGATTGGGGCACGACGCCGGCGGCGATCGATTGCGCGCTGTCGGTGGCCGACCGGTTCGATGTGCAGGTGATGATCCACACCGACACGCTGAACGAATCCGGTTTCGTCGAGGATACGATTGCGGCGTTCCAGGGGCGCACCATCCACGCCTTCCACACCGAAGGCGCCGGCGGCGGACACGCGCCCGATATCATCAAAGTGGCGTCGCTGGCCAATGTGCTGCCGAGTTCGACCAACCCGACGCGGCCTTACACGGCGAACACGCTCGACGAGCATTTGGATATGCTGATGGTGTGCCATCACCTCGATGCGTCGATCCCCGAGGACGTGGCGTTCGCCGAGAGCCGTATCCGCAAGGAGACGATTGCGGCCGAGGACATCCTGCACGATCTGGGCGCGCTTTCGATGATGTCGTCGGACAGCCAGGCGATGGGACGCGTCGGCGAGGTGATCATCCGAACCTGGCAGACCGCGCACAAGATGAAGCAGCAGCGCGGTGCGTTGCCCAGTGACGGCACGGGCAACGACAACGCGCGGGTGAAGCGCTACATCGCGAAATACACGATCAATCCTGCGATCGCGCAGGGGATGGCGAACGAGATCGGATCGATCGAGGCAGGAAAGCTCGCCGACTTGGTGCTATGGTCACCGGCTTTCTTTGGCGTGAAGCCCGATCTGGTGATCAAGGGCGGCAGCATCGCGTGCGCGCCGATGGGCGATCCAAATGCCTCGATCCCGACGCCGCAGCCGGTGCACTACCGGCCGATGTTCGGCGTCTATGGTCGCGCGGTGGTTGAAAACTGCATCAGCTTCGTCTCTGCCGCAGCGCTGGATGCCGGCATAGGTGCTGTTTTGAAGCTGCAGCGCCGCCTTGTGCCAGTCGCCGACACCCGTGCGGGCATTGGCAAGCGGTCGATGATCCACAACGACGCAACGCCGGCGATTGAGGTCGATGCGGAGACCTACGAGGTGCGCGCCGACGGCGTGCTACTGACCTGCGAACCGGCCACGGTGCTGCCGATGGCGCAACGCTACTTTCTGTTCTGATGCGCGCCGAGGCCGTTCTGCCTGCCGGCACGTGGGACTCGGTGGGGGAAATCGATCGCGTGCTGATCGATTTCGACCGCCGCCATCGCCGGCGGATCCTGCTGCGCACCGAGCAGGGCAGGGAGGTGCTGCTGGACCTGCCGCAGGCCGTGCGGCTGCGCCATGGCGACGGGCTCGCGGTGGAGACTGGCGTGGTGCGGGTGTGCGCGAAACCGGAACCGCTGCTGGAGATCCACGCGCACGACGCGGGTGAAATGGTGCGCATCGCCTGGCATCTCGGCAATCGCCATCTGCCGGTGCAGTTGCTGGGCGGGCGTATCCGCATACGTGCGGATCATGTGATCAGGGACATGGTGGAAGGGCTCGGTGGCCACGTGGAGGCGATTGAGGCGCCGTTCGATCCCGAACCTGGGGCGTATGCCGGCGGACATCATCACCATGATCACGAGTGACCTTCTTCCCGTCATGTTGACGACGAGTGACCTTATTCCCGTCATGGCCGGGCTTGACCCGGCCATCCGCGCGCGACTGTTGATGCGTGGATGGCCGGGTCAAGCCCGGCCATGACGGTGGGTACTGCGGGCGCGCGTACTCATGCAGGACAAAGCGCTTCTTCGTCTGCTCGCCTGGCTGTCGCCTGCATTCCCCACCGGCGCCTACGCCTACTCGCACGGCCTGGAATGGGCGGTGGAATGCGGCGATATAACCGACGGGGACACCCTGCAGGCCTGGCTCTCGGACGTCCTGGCCCATGGCTCGGGCCGCAACGATGCGATCCTGCTGCGCAACGCCCACCGCGCGAACACCGACACCGCCGCACTCGACCGCATTGCCGAACTTGCCGCCGCCATCGCGCCGTCGCGTGAGCGGCGTGCCGAGACGCTGGATCAGGGGAGCGCCTTCCTCGCCGCCGCGGCGCCATGGCATCCGCCTGACCTGCCGGTACGCGTCGCCTACCCGGTTGCAGTCGGCGCCATGGCCGGGCGGCACGGCGTTGCGGAAGACATGACCACCACCGCCTATCTCCAGGCCTTCGCCACCAACCTGATCTCAGCCGCCGTCCGCCTGGTGCCGCTCGGCCAGAGTGCGGGCTTGCGCGTGCTCGCCACTTTGGAACCGGTCATCCTGCAGGTCGCCGAAGCATCCCGCACCGCCATCCTGGACGATCTTGGCGGCTGTGCCTTCCGTTCCGACCTTGCCGCCATGCTACACGAAACCCAGTACACGAGGCTGTTCCGCTCATGATGCAGTCACGCCATGGCCCCCTGCGCATCGGCATCGGCGGGCCGGTCGGCACGGGTAAGACCGCGCTCATGGACGCGCTGTGCAAGCGGTTCCGCACGCGGTATGATATCGCGGCGATCACCAACGACATCTACACCAAGGAGGACGCCG
>Ga0210402_10006239_pt1 | contig 10581 bp, 7 predicted proteins | sample IncBWC7MmetaG_FD_161055 | JGI IMG/M metagenome (GOLD analysis project Ga0210402, IMG submission 161055) | Forest soil microbial communities from Barre Woods Harvard Forest LTER site, Petersham, Massachusetts, United States - Inc-BW-C-7-M | ecosystem: Environmental > Terrestrial > Soil >... | reverse complement strand
CGCAATTCGTTGTACGCCGTTACCGCATCCAGCATCCACACCTGGTGCGTGTGATTCTGCTCATCCGAATACGAATAATGCGGATTCAACGTGGCCGCATCAAACTCCACTTCGCTTTCCGATTCATACGCGTGCAGCAGCGCTTCCTGGATGCTGAACTCCTCCGCGTGCGGCTTTTCCTTCTTCGACGTTTCCGTCCAGTCATACGAATAGTTCGCCACGCCCACCACGATCTTTTGCGCAGGCACCACCTCCAACACCTGCCGCAGGTTCTCCACGAACCAGTCCTGCGCCGCGATCGGCCCCGGCGCAGACGTCAGCCAGTGCTGGTCATAGTTCATCAGGATGATCGCGTCGGTCACTTTGCCGAAAAATTCGTAATCATACGAGTCGTCCCGCGCCGGTAGCGCAATCATCAGCTTCAGCCCGACGGCATGCATCGCGGGCGCGAACTGCCCGATGAATTCCTGAAAATTGTCCTGGCTCGCGTCCGGCACTTCCTCGAAGTCCACCACGATGCCGGCCTGTTTCGCCGCCACCGCGTATTGCACAACGTCCGAAATCAGCCGGCCCCGCGCCGCCGGGTTCGCCAGCAACTCCGCCATTTCCTTTACCCGCCACACCGTGCCGTCGTAATTGTTCAGCACGCCCATCATCGGAAGTTCGACCGGTGGGTTCAGGGAGCGCATCCACTGGTGCAGTTTGTCCTGCTGCAGCCGTGAAATTGCCTCCGCCGGCGATGCCTGCACCGTCTGGTTCCGCTCGTAGTCCACCACCGTGATCGCTCCATCCGGCGTCACCGCATGAAGTTGCTCCGGCATGAGCAAGTCGATGTCTTTATAGTGTTTTTTCAATGACGCCAGGCTGTTGGCATCCCAGCTCACAAAAAACGCCGCGCGTAGCGGGTCGTACTTTGCAGGAACCTGTCCGATGTTCGCCACCCGCTTGTGGCGTCCTTCGCGCTGCACCACCTGCTTCAACAGCTTCTTTTTCACCGCATGATAAATGGGCCGCGTGTCTGGCAGCAGCGCCGCCGGCAGCTCCACGCTCCCCGCGATGGTCAGGAAAAAATAAACCAGCAGCAGCGTCAGCAGCGCTCCGCTGATTTCCAGGATGCGGCGTGTTCGCCGCCATCGGACTTTCTCCGAGTCGTAAAAAATCGGCTTTCGTTCTTTCATGAAGCGTGGCCGCCCTCAGGCATGGGTGGGATCCCCCTTCGGGCCAGGGTCACTCCGTTGAGTGGAACAAAATCTCTCTTATTGTAAGATGCAAAGCACGAATGAAGCGAGTTTTCTCCAGCCCCATTTTGCCCCTCGTTGCCGGCGCCGGCTTGCGCCTCTTTTTTGTATTGAAGTTTCCCGCCGGCGCGGGCGACACCGGCATTTACGACCAGCTTGCCGCCAACTGGCTGAAGCACGCTCAATACGCCCTGGACATCGCTGGGCAGCGCGTCTCGGTGGACATCCGCATGCCCGGATATCCCGCATTTCTCGCCATCGTCTACGCCTTCGCGGGACAAACCGGCGAAGCCGCCAGCCGCGCTGTTCTCCTGGCGCAGGCCTTCGTCGATCTATCCACCTGCGTCTTGATCGGCGCGCTGGCAGCGCTTCTCGCTCTTGTGTGCGCAGAAAAAGCTAACGCTCGCCGAGCATTTCTTGTCGGCCTCTGGCTCGCCGCTCTCTGTCCCTTCACCGCCAACTATGCCGCTGTTCCCTTGACCGAAGTATGGGCCGTTTTTTTCACCGCGCTCGCCATGTTGTTTCTCGTGGCCGTCATCGCTCAGTCCACCGGCGTTTCCTCCTTGGGGCAATGGCCATTAACCGGCAGCAATTATTGGCTGGCCACCGCACCGGCCGGTTTTGTCGTTGGCCTCGGCACTCTCTTCCGCCCGGAAGCTCCGCTCCTCCTGGTGACCGCTTTCCTCATCCTGGCAGTTGTTCTTTTGCGCCGCGGAGAACTCAAACGTTTTCTCCTCACGGTCGCCTTGATGGGTTTCGCCGCAGCCCTGCCTCTCGTGCCCTGGACCATTCGCAACGCCCTAACCCTCCACGAATTTCAACCCCTCGCTCCCAAAGACGCCACACTCCCCGGTGAACTCGTTCCCAAAGGCTTCATGGCTTGGGAACATACCTGGCTCTACCGCGTGCGCGATTGCTACCTTGTTTCCTGGAAGCTGAACGGCGAGGAAATTCACCTCAGCGACATTCCCGCCGCGGCCTTTGATACCCCCGAAGAGCGCGATCGTGTCGCCGCCGTCCTCGACACGTATAACCAGGATCTCACCCTGACCCCGGAAGAAGACGCCGCCTTCGCGCAACTCGCCCGCGAACGCACCGCGCGCCATCCCTTGCGCACGTATCTGATCCTGCCCTTCAAACGTGCCGTTCGCATCTGGTTTACCCCGCGTATCGAACTTGTCCCTTACTCCGGCAATGTCTTCCCGCTCATGTACATGGGGCAGGTAGACCCTGTGGACCAGCGGGTCACCATCCTGTTTTTCTTCCTCAATGTCTTTTATGTAGCCCTTGCTTTGTGCGGTGCGTTTCGCTTATGCCACTCTCCTGCCGCTCGTACCGCCCTCTCCCTCCTTTTACTCTATATCCTGATCCGCACCGCCTTCCTTACCACTCTCGAAACTCCCGAACCCCGCTACGTCCTGGTCTGTTTTCCCGCCCTCATCGCCCTCGCTGCCCAGCTCTTCCTCCCCCGCTCGCTCCAAGGATTTGTAACCCCTCCCCGGTAAAGCCCTACCTGCCGCGCCGGGTGGTTCGCTCCCCTCTTCTATGGAGTGCGGCTTGCCCTGAGCCTTTCCGAAGGGTGGCCCTGCCCCGCTTTTAAGGGCTCATCCTCATCGACCAATTCACATCTCACCACCCTCCACCTGCCCAAAACACATATCCCGTGCCTCACCCCCGCTGACACCTAACCATCAACAGGTACCCTGTTGCGTAGGCGCATTCCTGTGCGAAGATGGGGGCGACAAGCGCCCAGCCCCCGGCGCCTGCTACCTGCGGTTGTTCTCGACGTAGCCCAGACCCAGACGCTTTGGTGCTTTTCCGTTACAGGAGGCGGGAGTTAAACTCCCTGCCTTGCTTTGCGGTTAGCCGAATCTCTTCGCGTGGGGTGCGTTATGAGCGAACAATGGAAAAAGTGGGAAGGCCAGCCGATCGAGGGAAAGTTCGTGCTGGGGCAATGCCTCTCCAGCACCGAATTCAACGCCGTATATCTGACCGAACTCTCGCAACCCCCGGGCCAAAAAGCGGTGCTCAAGCTGGTTGCCGCCGGGTCGCCCGCTGCCGAACAACAGTTCGGCCTCTGGAAGCGCGCCGCTTATCTTACCCATCCCAACCTGCTTACCATCTTTGATGCCGGCCGCTGCCGCTTGGAAGACCTGCCATTCATTTATGCGGTCATGGAATTTGCCGAAGAAAACCTCGGGGAGATTTTGCCTCAGCGCGCCCTCACCGCGGAAGAAGTGCGCGAGGTCCTCGACCCGGCCCTCGATGTTCTCGTCTACCTTCATGGCAAGGGCCTTGTCCACGGCCATCTCAAGCCGTCGAACATCCTCGCCACGCACGACCGTTTGAAACTTTCCAGCGACTCGATCTTTCCCGTCGGCGACAAGCGCCAGCTACTCCGCGGCCGCGACCTCTACGACGCGCCTGAAATGCAATCCTCGCTGGTTTCCGCTAAGGAAGACGTCTGGTCATTGGGAGTCACGCTCGTCGAAGCCTTGTCGCAACATCCCCCGGTATTTTCCTCGCAGCAATCGGCAGATCCAACGATTCCCGGCGAGCTCCCCGACCTCTTTCTTGTAATCGCCCGCCACTCGCTTCGTCGCGACCCCAACCACCGGTGGAGCGTTGCCGAAATCGCCGCGCGCCTGAACCCCGCTCCCCTGGCTGCCGCCGCTTCCGTGGCTTCCTCCTCGCCCGTCGCACTAGTGCCGCCGGTAACGCCGGCAGCGAATGTCCCTGCGTTGAACGTCCCGCTTTCGAGCGAACCCGCCGTGCCGCTGGCGAAAATGCCCGCCACCGCGGAAAGTCCGGTGCGCCGGGTTCCGCCGCCCGTGAAGCGGCGCAATGCCTCGCTGTTTGACTACCTCGTTCCTGTGCTGCTCGGCGCCGCCGTCTTCGCCGGGCTGATCTTCGCCATCCCGAGGCTGTTCAACTTTCGCAGCCAGCCCTCTTCCACTTCCGCTTCGGTAACCAGCGAACAGCCCGCGGTCGCAAAGCCTGTTGAATCTCGCGAACTCCAGCCGGACGCCTCCCCCGCGGCAAAAGCGCCCGAAAAAATCGCCAGCAGCGAACCGCCGACCAAAATGAAACGGCCCGTTGAAAACTCTTCGCCAACCCCTGCCCCCGCGGTTTTGCGAGCGGATCCAGCGCCTGCTCCACGCGCAAAAACAGCTGGCGCAGTTGTCGGCCGCGGCGAAGTCTTGAACGAAGTGCTTCCGCAAGCGCCGCACAAGGCGCTCTCCACCATCCACGGTACCTTTCATGTGATTGTGAAAGTGCAGGTGGACGCGGCGGGCAATGTAATCAATTCGGAGCTCGACTACCCGGGTCCCAGCAGGTATTTTGCCGCCCTCGCCGAAAAAGCCGCGCGCCAGTGGCAATTCTCCGGCGCCGAAGCCAATGGCCACGGCATTCCCAGCCAGTGGCTCATCCGCTTTGAATTTGCATCCTCTGGCGTCCACGCCACCGCGCAACAATCCGCGCCCTAGCCCGCCCTGAATTTTGTCGAGCCGCTCTTACTTTGGAGTGCGGCTTGCCCTGAGCTTGCCGAAGGGTGGCTCTGCCACCGCTTTTGCGGTTTCAACTCACCACCCAACTCAAATTCAGATCTAAATTCAACACTCAGCATTCCGCATTCCCCGTTCACTGCAAATACTTAGTCTGATCAACAAACTTCGCCACGCTCCCATGCGGCCCCACTGCCCAACCCGCGCTACCCGGATAGGGAAACGCATAAGCATTGAAGTTCACTCTGCCAATAGAATTCCAGCGCAAGCCATCCAGACTCGTCTCCGCACCCGTGGGCCCAACTGCTACATATCCGCCATTGTATTTTCCCACCGCCGATCGATACCCTCGGGGCAGCTGCGTAGCAAGCTCCCACGTTTTCCCTCCGTCCCTGGACACCGCGGCATTCTTGTATCCTCGCCCCGGATCCTGATAATCCCCACCTACCGCAACGATCGTGCTCTCATCGCAGAAAATCGAGAAAATTCCCGACGACGCATTGCCGCTGACAATGGGCGTCTCCGCCACCGTCCACGTCCTGCCGAGATCATGCGACGCAAAAAGGCGCGCCGCCGGGCCGCCCGTTCCAAAGTAGATGTCCTTCCCTTCCAGGCAAAGCGAAGAATTGCTGGCGGCGAATGCGCCTTCTTTCGGCAAGGCCGCAGGCATGTTCTCTTGCGGGAGTTCCGTCCAATGTTCGCCGTCCACGTTGGTCAAGGTCACAAATTTTCCGTCCACCGGATCGCTCAGCGCCGCGCAGTGTTTCTCGTCGTTGCAGATTAAGGCATCCAGAAAAAATGCTTTTTGCCCGCCCTGGTATTGGAGCTTCCAGTGCTCCCCGCCGTCCGTGGTTTTGTAGATTCGCGATTGGGGGCCTTCACCGCTGGACATAACATAAGCCGTATTCGCGTTGAATGCCTGCACCCCGCGAAAATCCAGCGACTCCGCTTCGGCAATGTGCAGCCTCTGCCAGCTTTTCCCGGAATCTGTGGAGCGCACCACTGCGCCCTGCGAACCGCTCGCCCAAATGGTCACTGTCTCATCCGCGGACGCTTCGGCCACCACGCAGACGCCGCGCAGATTGGAATCCACGCCGCTTTCCTGCAACGCCCACCATGGCCCGGCAGGAATGAGCAGAGCCAATAGAAGGGGAGAGTTGCGCATGGGGGAATTCTAGCAGTTCACGGGAAAATCCAGGGGAGGTACGCCTTGATAGCAGCGGTCGCGATAATCCAACGCTGGTTCAGCTGTTGGGGAACAACTTCTACTTCTTGCCTTGCGTGATCGAATTCGTGGAGAGCACGGTCCGTGCTTCGGGATGCTTCGGCGACCAGTCTTCCGGCGGAAACGCCACCCGCCAGAAACTCGGCCGCGCGTCGGAAAATTCCAGCCCCACTTCCGCTTTACCGGCCCGCACCGGTCCCAGGAACGCCACATGACATTCCTGCTCTTCCTTGGTGAGATTGTGCTGCAATTGCACTTTGCTGCCGCTGGTGAGGCGCGCCTGCATCTGCACCAGTGCGCCATGCGCGTTAATCGCCAGCGTGGCGGTTTCTTCCTCGAATTTCTTGCCCTGCGCGTCACTTCCGCAAATTCGTATGGGTACTTGCATCAAAACGCGCTGGCTTCGGCGCCTTGGTCCTGGCTGTCCTGGAGTGTTCGGCGACTGACCCATAAAACCTCTTCCACTCGACTATACCGCGCAGGCCCAGAAAGTCGAGAGGCAAGCCATCCGCTCGTATACAAAAAGACCACTCGGCACGGAGGAACTGTTAATTTGCGAACCTGAAGGAGAGGAAAAGATCTTCGTAGCTGCGTCAGCCGTCGGCTTCGCTCTTCGATTCTTCGGGCCACGGAACACGGGCCACGAATCACGATTTACAAACGCTGTTCGATCGGCGCGTAACTCCGCGTGTCGTAACCCAAATAAATCTGCCGCGGCCGCGCGATTTTCTGCTCCGCATCCAGCAGCAGCTCTTCCCACTGCGCGATCCATCCGGACATGCGCGGAATCGCGAACAGCACCGGGAACATCGTCGTCGGGAAGCCCATCGACTGGTAAATCAGCCCGGTGTAAAAATCCACGTTCGGGTACAGCTTCCGCTTCACGAAATATTCGTCTTCGAGGGCAATCCGCTCGCACTCCAGCGCGATCTCCAGCAGCGGGTTCTTCCCCATCAGGTCAAACACTTCATACGCCACGCGCTTGATGATCCGCGCGCGCGGGTCGTAATTCTTGTAAACGCGATGCCCGAAGCCCATCAGCTTCGTCTCGCCCGCCTTCACCCGCTTGATGAACTCCGGCACCTTCTGCACCGACCCGATTTCGTGCAGCATGCGGACCACTTCTTCGTTGGCCCCGCCATGCAGCGGCCCATAAAGCGCCGCAATCGCCGCCGCCGTCGCGGAGTATGGATCCACGTGCGAGCTGCCAACGCCGCGCACCGTGTTCGTCGAACAGTTCTGCTCGTGATCCGCGTGCAGGATAAACAGAATGTCCAGCGCGCGCTCCAGCGTCGGGTTTGGCCGGTAACGCGTCTCGCTGGTGCGGAACAGCATGTTCAGAAAATTTCCGGGATAACTCAGGTCGTTGTCCGGGTAAACGTAAGGCATTCCCAGCGTGTGCCGGTAAGCGAACGCCGCGATCGTCGGCATCTTCCCGACCAGCCGGTATGTCTGCTTCCTCCGCGAATCCTCGTTAAAAATATCCTTCGCATCGTTATAAAAAGTCGAAAGCGCCGCAATCGTCGAAATCACCATGCCCATCGGGTGCGCGTCGTAATGGAAGCCATCCAGAAACTTCTTGATGCTTTCATGAATGAACGTGTGATGCGTCACGTTGTACTGCCAATCCTTCAACTGCGCCGCCGTCGGCAGTTCGCCGCGCAGTAGCAGGTACGCGGTTTCTAGATACGTGGATTTGTCCGCCAGCTCTTCGATCGGATAGCCCCGGTAGCGCAGGATCCCTTTATCGCCGTCAATATAAGTGATCCGGCTGATGCACGAAGCCGTGTTGTTGAACGCCGGGTCGTAGCTCATCATCCCGAAATCTTCGGGATGCACCTTGATCTGCCGCAGGTCCATCGCCCGAATGGCGTCGTGAGTGATCGGGAGTTCGTAGGATTTCCCGGTGCGGTTGTCGGTGATGGTTACCGTGTCGCGGCGGGTTGCGCCAGTATCGGAAGTCTTGGGTTGCGTCGTGGGAAGAGCCGAGTCCATACGAATAACCTCACCGGAAGCGGCCAAGGTTCCGCCGCATTGCCTATCACTTTACACCAAAGCAGGAAACCGGGGAAATGGAGTGGCGCCGAGCGAGCCCGGTGGCGCGAACGAGGCCGCATTCCGCGAATAAGGCGCAACGGGTTGAAGGAAAAGGGAATAGTGGGCAGCAGGTGGCTTAAGGACTAGCCTCTTGACAATAGTCGTTATAACGAGTATTATCATCCCGCAAGTCAAGGAGGCTGGCCATGATTCAGATTCGCAAAAGCGATACCCGCGGGCACGCCAACCACGGCTGGTTGGATTCCCGCTTCACCTTTTCCTTCGCCGAATATTTCGATCCCGAACATGTCGAATTCCGCACCCTGCGCGTGATGAACGACGACCGCATCGCCGGCGGCGGCGGTTTTCCCACTCACCCGCACCGCGACATGGAGATCGTCACCTATGTGCTGGACGGCGAACTGGCGCATAAAGACAGCATGGGCAACGGTTCCGTGATCAAGCCGGGCGACGTGCAATACATGAGCGCCGGCACGGGCGTGGCGCACAGCGAGTTCAACGCGTCGGACAAGGTCCCCGTGCACATGTACCAGATCTGGATGTTCCCCGACAAAACGGGCCACACACCGACCTACGATCAGAAGCATTTCAGCGACGCGGAGAAGCGCGGGAAGTTGCGTCTGGTGGTTTCGCCCGACGGCCGCGACGGCTCCGTGAAGATTCGCCAGGGCAATGAGCTTTACGCCGCCGTGCTCGCTCAGGGTGAAAGCGTGAAGCACGCGCTGCAACCGGAGCGCCACGCGTACGTGCAGGTGGCTCGCGGCAGCGTGACCCTCAACGGTAACAAGCTCGCCACCGGCGACGGCGCGGCCATCTCGCAAGAGGAGGCCCTCGAATTAACCGGCGTCGAAGACGCGGAAGTCCTGCTCTTCGATCTGGCGTGACGGAAATCCTGTAGCTCACCCCTTCAGGGGTGAGGGTTTTCACTGCGTCGGCACGACGGCATTGAGCGATCAGCGACCAGATAACAGCGATCAGGAAGCAAGAGAGGGCGGGAGAAATCCCGCCCTCTCTTTTTGTACTAGCCGAAAATTTCGCGAAGCAATCTTTCCTTTAGGAGGCCGGGGCTTCAGCCCCGGCGCAAGGCGAATTAAGTAGATGGGCTTTCGCGTTTTGCGTCCGCCGATTTTCTGGCTGAAGCCCCTGAAGAAAGCTCTGATGCTTATTCACAGCCCACGAATCCGTCAGGACGGCTTCTGCTTGGAAAAAGTCGGGGCGGAGGCCAGGAGGCCGAGGACGATGGCGACCGCCAGGACGAGCAAAGAAGAAAGAAGAGTGTCCGGCTTGGCGGTCATTAGATAGACGATGCTTAGAGCCAGCATCGCGCGCACGCGGATTAGCGTGGGCAGTCCGGGGGCGTGGAGAAGCGCGGTGGCGTTGGCTGGCAGCGCGGCGCTGCCTTCGGGCAGTGCGCCGCGAATTGCCTTCACGCGCGGCAGGATGAACATGAAGCCGATGCCCAGCGCTAAGACAATGGCGATCAGCGAGGCGGACATCCACCCGTTTTTCATGGCGCCGGTAACCTGTGCGAGGTAGCCGCCGCTCAGAATCAGCACCAGCAGGCCGGGCCCGGAAACCGGAAGCGACGTGCGATAGACGCGCAGCCACGCGCGGACCTGGTCCGTGGTGACGGCCCCCCGCAGGAACGCGGAGACGATCCATTCCAGTCCGTAGCCGACGAAGAGCGCGATCAATCCGACGAAATGGAAAAACAGAGCCAGCGTGTAGTTGCTCATAACTTAATCAGTTTACCGGACTCCTCATCTTTAGTAAGTAATCTCATAAATGTTTCTTTAGGAGGTCGGGGCTTCAGCCCCGACGTAAAAGGGATCGAGAATGTGGGCTTTAGCCCCTGAAGAAAGCCGGGCTTTCGCGTATTTTGCGCCCGCCAGTTTCTTTGGCGGAAGCCCCTGAGGGCGCTCTTGCCTCACTATCCCCGTGCGCGATGAAACTCCTTCATGAAGTGTGTCAGCGCTTCGACGGCGTCGAGGCCGACGGCGTTGTAAAGCGAGATGCGCATCCCGCCGACCGAGCGGTGCCCGGGCGTGCCGACAAGATTCGCGGCCGCGGCCTCCTTGGCAAATTCCTTCTCTAAATTCTCATCACCTGGCTGGCTGGAACTCCCGCCTACGCGAAACACCACGTTCATCAGCGAACGCGAAGTTTTTTCCACCGGGCAGGTGTAAAATCCGCCGCTCGCTTCGATCGTGTCGTAGAGCAGCTTGGCTTTCGCTTCATTCCGCTTCTGGATTCCCGCCAGGCCGCCTTCGCTGGCGATCCATTCGGTGACCAGGGCGAGCGTGTAAACGGCGAACGTCGGCGGCGTGTGATACAGCGACTTCTCCTTGATGTGCGTGCGGTATTGCAGCAGCGTGGGCAGATTCTTGTCGGCGCGCTCGGCCAGATCCTTGCGCACGATCACCAGCGTGACGCCGCTGGGCCCCAGATTTTTCTGCGCGCCCGCAAAAATCAGGCCGAATTTCCCAACGTCCACCGGGCGCGAAGCGATGTCCGAAGACATGTCCGCCACCAGCGGCGCGGAGGAAGCGGGCAG
>Ga0210402_10006238_pt1 | contig 10582 bp, 10 predicted proteins | sample IncBWC7MmetaG_FD_161055 | JGI IMG/M metagenome (GOLD analysis project Ga0210402, IMG submission 161055) | Forest soil microbial communities from Barre Woods Harvard Forest LTER site, Petersham, Massachusetts, United States - Inc-BW-C-7-M | ecosystem: Environmental > Terrestrial > Soil >... | reverse complement strand
GTCGTCAAAGGATACGAATCTTCGCTCTGGCCGGGTGCCGGGATAATCGGAATAGATTTCGATATCGACCGCCTTCAGCTCCTCGGCGGTTAAGGCCCACTGAGCAGCCGCCCGTGCCGCTAGTTAATTGTCAGCCACAGGGTTTTCCGCAACCTGTTAGGTCGCCGATGATCGCCGGTTTTGATCGTGAGCGGGCAGGTCATCGTCAGCACCGGATCCTGCCATGCGTGCTGGCGGTCGTGCGTCGGGCTGTGGAAGTCGGGGCGTCCAGCCTTTGCCACTCCATCGCTTTGGTATATCACTGCCCTGAGCATACAGCATCTAGGCAATGTCAAGATGATGATTGACCCGGATCGCAAGACGTACTGGGAGCTATTGGAAACGTTGACGTGGATCGTCACTCGGGATGACCGACGTGTAGCAGCCCTCCAGGAGTGCAGCGATCAAGACAAAATGGCGCTGGCGCTTTGGGGGATGAAGGTGAGGATTGTTATCCACTCCCCTCCAGGGTCTTGGGGAAGGAATCGCAGCGCGGGTCTGGAAACGCCTGCACCACAGGGCAACAAGGGAGCACCGCATCCTCTGGATGACGTGCTCGCCAAGGTGCAGAGCGGTCGTGTTGGTGTGACTACGATTAGTTGTGATGGGGACACCAATGAGCAGATCCCAGTGCCATTGGCCGAGCTGAACGACTTAGAGTTCCTGCTGATGCCGAGCCACCCGGTTTGCGCCGGTGGGACTCTGGTTGCGATCGCGCTGAACCCTGGTTTGGAGGTCGCCCCAGTTTCTTCGGGCTGCGGGCGCTTGCCGATTGCGGTCTCGATCTGCGCGATGTCGACGGCCTCACCTGCTGCGCGACGACGCAGAGCCGCATTCTGCCCGCGATGGCCTATGCGCTGGCGACGTCGCGTCATATGCACCAATACGGCACGACCGGCGAGTAGCTGGCGGCGGTCGCGGTGGCGACCCCGGAATGGACATTGCTCAACCCGGCGGCATGGGGAAAAGCCTCTGACGATCGACGAGGTGCTGTCGGCGCGCATGGTGAGCTATCCCTTGACCGTGCGCGACTGCTGTCTGATCACCGATGGTGGCGGCGCGGTGATCATGACTACCGACGAGGGCGCCCGATCGCTGAAAAAAAACCGCCGGTCTATGTCCTCGGCTGCGGCCAGGCGATTACTCATGCCAGTATTTCGAGCATGCCCGATCTGACCGTGACTGGGGCCCGGACATCGGGGCCTACGCGACCGCGCGGCTCGGCCCCGGCGACATCGACATCGTCGAGCTGTATGATGCCTTCACACCTTCACATTCAACACGGTCCTTTTCCGCTAGATCTCGGCTTCTACCCGAAAGGGGAGCGGGGCCCTTCGTATCCGACGGTCATTTCGAGCTGGGGCGGTCTGCGCTCAACACCAATGGTGGTCCCCTCCCTTATGCCATCCCGGCATGTACGGATCGTTCCTGCCGTCGAGGCGGTGCGACTGCTACGCCGTGAATGCGGCGCCGGCCAGATCGCCGATTGCGAGACCGCGATCGGGCATGGCAATGGCGGCGTGCTGTCGCCGCAGAGCACGGTGATACTCGGAACACAGGCGGCGAGTTGCACTAACATTAACGGTTTCGAAATCCTCGCCACGCCGAATCCGGTATGGCGCCTACAAACCGTTCTTTTGGACAAATCCTTCATATCGCTGCCACGACGGTACGCTAGCATCGGGATCGGCGCTCAGGAAGGCGCGAGTCCTTACTGGCTGGCGTCCGGTTGGTGTTTTGGGGATCGGACGATCCCTTTAGCTTCGGTCCACTACCGATATTATGATTTTTAGCAACCTTCACCGTCCGAACTCTGCTGCTCTTCGCGCCCTTTCGACAATGATGGTCTCACCGCCCAACTCGGTTCGCATTCGTGGCCGCAAGCATCTCGAGCTGTCGGGGGTCGTGCGTGGACGGGCACGGCACAGGATCCGCGTTCCCTTACCCCAACAGCTGTACGGCCGACAGAGATGAAGGTGCGTCTGATACCGCTCGTAATCGGCCTCGCCTGCACCTTATTCTTTCTGGGGATCGCCTTCTATCGAGTGCAGCTAGGGGCGGTCAGTGCGGCGCTGGCGGCTGCCAATCCAGCCTGGATCGTAGCGGCAATGCTGATATATGCAGTAAACTTGGCACTCCGAGCCTGGCGGTGGCAAGTTATCCTGCGCCCGGTCGCGGCAATTCCTTACCCGATCGTGACGCGGGCGCTGCTCGTCGGCTATGGGCTGAATGCCGTCATGCCGGCGCGGCTGGGTGAGCTCTTTCGCGCTGAATTCTTCAAGAAAACTTTTGGGCTGTCGCGGGTGTGGGGGCTGACTTCGATCGTCATCGAGCGGCTATTCGACGGGATTACCGTTATCTGCTGCCTCGGGGCCGGTCTGCTGTTCGCCGCTGCAGCGAAGCCTAACGCAGGGCTGCTGGTAAACGTGCTGGTGACCGGCAGCGTTCTGTTCGGCGCCGTCTTGCTTGCTGCCTTCTACCTTTCCAGCTCGATGATGTCCCGCATTGTCGGGCGATTTCCGGGATTATCGGCCCAGATGGAAATGGTGCAGCAAGGGTTGGAGATCCTGCGAACTTGGCGGACATTGGAGGTCATCGCGCTTACTCTCATCATATATGTGCCGGATGCGCTCTCCTTGTGGTTTCTGGTCAAGGCGGTAGGAATGACGCTCGGGTTTTCCGACACCCTGGTCCTCCTCGGCGCAGCGAGCCTGAGCACACTCGTGCCGTCCGGCCCGGCCTTTCTCGGCACATTGCAATTCGCCTATGGGCTTGCGGTCGAATTCGCCGGCGGCCCTCGGGCGCTCGGCATCGCTGCGGCAACTCTCGCGCAGCTTTGCCTGCTTCTCCCCCTTGCGCTGATCGCCGCCGGCATTTTAGCCCACGGCTCGGGGTCCGCTTTGTTTACCATTTTAGGAAGGCGGCAACCGGATGACGGGCGAACTGGCCAATGATGCACGCCGACCGTTTCCGTCTCCGGCAATGAGCGAGGTTTCGGCGGACACGGCTATGCCGGGGGATCCTGCCGATTGGGAAACGGTGCCTGTCCTTTCGGTCATAATCCCGGTCTACAACGAAGTGCAGACTATTGGGCGCATTCTGATCGAAGTGGCGAAGCCGCTGCCGGAAGTGTCCAAGCAGATCGTCATTGTCGATGATAGATCGAGTGATGGAACCTCTGACTGGCTGAGGAAAAACCTCGGCCAGTCAGAGGGGAGCTGGCGCCGCTTGTCCCTCAACACTTCCGGCGCGCTCGAATTGTCCGCTGACGGCCCGCAAAATCACGCCGGAATTTCATTTACTGTCCTGTTTCACGAGCGCAACAGAGGGAAAGGCGCCGCCGTCAGAACCGGTTTGGCGAGCGCCTCGGGCGATGTCGTCGTCATCCAAGACGCCGACCTTGAATACGATCCGAACGACTGGTCTCGCATGTTTCCGCTGATCGTCGAACGGAAAGTGGCCGACGTTGTCTACGGCTCCCGGTTTTATGGCCGGCCGCATCGTTCGCTGTATTTCCATCATTACCTCGGCAACCGGCTCATCTCGTTTTTGTTCAACTTATTATACAATCAGATGTTGTCTGACATCGAAGTATGTTACAAAATGTTCACGAAAGAGGTCCTTAAGGAACTACGACTCACTTCGGACGGTTTCGGGGTGGAGATCGAAATTTCCGCACAGATAGCGCGCGCGCGGCGGTGGCGTATCTACGAAGTTGGAATCAGTTACTATGGGCGGACATACGACGAAGGTAAAAAGATAAGCTGGCGTGATGGCCTCAAAGCTCTCGTATATCTCGTAAAGTTTAGAATACGGTCTGGATGAGGTTACTTTCTCAGGAAGCGTGGTGAGTGAGGGCACCTCTGTGTATCGACTTGCGCTTCACAACCTGTGGAGCAGGGATACCAATGGAAGTTCGTGCCGCTCTCGCCGCGGTTTCTCCCTTCAAGATCCGCCGTGAGAGCCAATTCCAGTTCGCGCGGGCCTCACGTTGATGCTTTCATTGGTTGCTGGACCTTCGATGCTCGGGATCGGATGACGCGGTCGTAACGCTTTACCGCTTACCCCGCTGAGAACGCGCGGACCGTGACGCACCCCCCGAGAGCGGGTTCTTTCTTGGGTCGAACCCGGCTAGTCATTGTCGCGCCACCAAATGACAGCCTTCTCGCACTTTGCGACGACGTCCTCGCAGTGGGACATAATTCCGGATTCGGAGGCTAGCCGGAGTCGCCGAGCAGATACCCGAATGGCGCGAATGCGCCAAAGCTGCCCTCGGCTACGACAGTCTGTGCGTCAAGTTCAGCAAATTGGTCATGGATGAAGGTGCGGCCGGTCGCTTCAGGTCGATAAAAAGAGCTACTCCGGATACGCTGAAGAGGGATGCGTTGCTGTTGACAGGATCGGCTCGCCTGACTTCCGGCGAGGCGCTCACACCACGAGGCGTAGACGGAAGATCCGCTGCACGACCAGGATCAGCAGCCCGATAATGACGATCTGCATCGACGACGCGGCGGCGATGGTCGGATCTCCCTGCCACTGGATCTCCGAGAAGATGTGCACCGGCAGGCTGGTCGATTGGGGGCCGGACAGAAACAGCGCCAAATTGATGTCCGAAAACGAGATGATGAAGGCGAAGATCGCCCCCGAGACCAGGCTCGACCGCAACAGCGGCAACGTGACCTTGAAGAACGCCTGCACACGAGTGGCGCCAAGGCTCATCGCCGCTTCTTCGAGGCGCGGGTCGAGCCCGACCAGGCCGGCAGTGACGCTGCGGATCACATAGGGCGTGCAGATTACCAGATGGCCGCAGAGCAAGGTCCAGATCGACGCCTGGATCGCAAGCCGCGCATAGAACAGGTACAATGCCGCTCCCAGCAGAATTTCCGGCACGAGCAGCGGCGCCAGAAAGAAGGTTTCCACCGCTTCGCGCCCGAAAAACCGGAAGCGCACCAGCCCCAAGGCGGCGCTGGTCCCGAGCACCGTGGCCAGCGCCGCCGCGAGCAGGCCGACCACGAGACTCACCCGGAAGAAGGCGGTGACAAAAGCTGGGCTGGCGAAGAACGCCTCGAACCAGTGCAGGGTCACACCGCGCGGCGGGAATTCGAAGGCGCTGCTCGGGCCGAAGGACACCGCGATCACGACGACGAGCGGCGCCAGCAGCCCAAGATAAACGGTCACGACGAACGGCAGCAGCAGCCGCGGCGATTGCGCGCTCACGACGGCTTCTCCCTCCGGCCGGCATACCGGGTCGCAAACAACGCGCCGAACATGAGCGCCGCGGTGACCAGCACCAGGGCGAGTGAGAGGCTGGAGGCGCCCGGCCAGTTGAAGGAGACCAGCACCTCGTCATAGATCTGCTGACCGGCCATTCGCTCGCGCGGGTTGCCCATCAGCGCCGGCGTGACGAAGGCGCTGATCGACAGGCTGTAGACGAGCAGGCACCCCGAGATCAGCCCGGGCAAGCTCAACGGCAGGATCACCCTTCGAAACATCCGGTACCAGTCGGCCCCGAGGTTCTGCGCGGCCTCCTCAAGGCTCGGCGAGATACGCTCGATCGAGGCCATGATCGGCAGCACCATGAACGGTACGAAGATGTTGACGAGCCCAATGACCACCGCCGTCTCGCTGTACAGCAGCTTTACCGGCTCCAATCCCAGCGCCACCAGCGCCTGGTTGACCAGTCCCTTGCGGCCGAGGATGACGATCCAGCCGAAAATCCGGATCACTGCGCTGACCATCAACGGCATGATCAGCAGGAACAGCCCAACTGCCTGCCATCGCGGCCTCGCCCGGGCGAGCCAGTAGGAGAGCGGGTAGCCGAGCACGACGCATACGGCGGTGGTGATCAGTCCCAGCCGCAATGTTCGTCCAAACAGCCGGACGTAATAGAGATCAAAGATTTTAAGGTAGTTGTCGAAGGTCAGATCGGGCAGGAATACCTTCGTCGGCGAATAAGGGTGCACGCTGTACATCGCTATATTCGCGAACGGCACCAGCAGCAGCACCAGCAGAAATAGCGCGTAAGGGCCGGTCAGAAAGGCCCAGATCGGCCGCGTCCTGCCGAGGTCCACCGGAGGCCCGCTAACCGCTCAAGAGCCGCAGGTCCGCGGCGGCGACGACCAGCTCGACACTCTGGGTTGGCGCCCACCCCCGCGCCGCGTTGGCGTTTTTGACGGAGGCGCGCAGCCGCTCTCCGCCGGCGAGGTCGAGACTAAGGTGAAGGTCCTCGCCCAGATAGGTGACGTCCGCGATGCGCGCGGATACTCGGTTTTGTCCCGGCATCGCGGTTCCACCGGGCGCTTCGAGCTGGATCCGCTCGGGCCGCAGCAGGATCGAGACTTCGGCGGTTTCGATTTCGCCCCCAGGCTCGGGACCGCAGCACAGGCGCAATCCGGTCTCGGTCGCGACGATCGTGCCGGCCTCACCCCGTTCGACTATCCGGCCCCGCAGCATGTTGGAGCTGCCGATGAACTGGGCGACAAAGGCGGTGGCCGGGCGCTCGTAGATTCCGGCAGGCGTTCCGATCTGCTCTATCCGCCCGTGCGACAGGACGGCGATGCGGTCCGACAAGGCCAAAGCCTCGGTCTGGTCGTGTGTGACATAGATGGAGGTCTTGCCGAGCCGGCGCTGCAGATTCCGCAGCTCCTCGCGCATCTGGATCCGGAGCTTGAAGTCGAGGTTGGACAGCGGCTCGTCGAACATCAGGATGCGCGGCTCGAGCACCAGCGAGCGGGCGATCGCCACGCGCTGCTGCTGACCCCCGGACAGCTGCGCCGGGAAGCGGGCCGCCATCCCGGCGAGGTCGACAAGCTGCAACACGCCGCCGACCCGGTCGGCAATCTCCGCCTTGCCGAGCCGGCGCAACCGCAGTCCGAACGCGATGTTGTCGAACACCGTCAGATGCGGAAACAGCGCGTAATTTTGAAAAACGAGGCCGACATCGCGGCGGTGCGGCGGCTTGTCTTCGAGCCGCTCGCCATGCAGTCTGATCGAGCCTCCGGTCAGCGTTTCGAAACCGGCGATGCACCGCAGTGTCGTCGTCTTGCCGCAGCCGCTCGGTCCGAGCAACGAGAAAAATTCGCCCTGTTGCACCTCGAACGATATTGGGCCGACGCTAACCTGCGGCGAATACCGCTTGGTCAGCTCGCAGACCTCCAGTTCAATGCCTGGCGGCATCTAGGCGCCGAGCACTTCTTTGTTCCAGCGGTCGAGGTATTTTGATTTGTACGCGTTCATCTTCTCGTAGTCGATCGGCACCACATTCTTTTCCTTGTCGGCCGGGAAGCCATAACGAGCCATGTCCGGCGGCAACTTGGCGTTGCGGTTCGACGGCGGGTAGAAGAAGCGCTGCGTCATCATCAGCTGGTACTGGCCGTCCATCGTCATGTTGCAGAACCGGTTGGTCTGCGCGATGAACTTGCCGCCGCGCAGCACCGGAAACCCATTGCCAACCAGCATCGTGCCTGGGATGTACTCGATGTCGACCGGCACTCCCTGGCTCTGCAGCACAAAAGTGCGGCCGTTCCAGAACGGCATGATCACGATTTCCTCGCGAGTGAAGGCCTTCATCGCGGCATCGGTATTTTCGATGATTAGCGCTTCGTTCTTCTTCACCAACTCGGCGAGGAACTTGATGCCGGGATCGACATTGTCCTCATTGCCGCCGAGGGTTTTGTTCAGCACCTGCAGCCATGAATTGCCGACCCAGCCATAGGTCGGAATGCCGACGCGGCCCTTGTATTTCGGGTTCAGCAGATCCTGGTAGGACGTAGGTTTATCGGCCTCTTTCGTGTTGTAGACGAGCCCCATCACGATCAGCACAAACGGGGTGAACCAGTTTTTCAGCTCTCCGCGGGGCGGTTCCTTGGCGGTATCGATGATGTCCTTGTAATTGGTACAGATGTCGAGATCGTATTCCTGAAGGCAGCCGCCGAGCGCAAGGAAGTTGGCTTCCGCTTGCAGCACGGCCAGGGTCGAGACGGGCGGGTTCCCGCAACTCGCCATCGCCTTCGCGGTGAACACGGAATCGATCGCAAACTCCTGGGTCACCTTGACGCCGGTCTTCTCCTCGAATTTGGGCGCGTCAACAAACGAAGCCCGCAGCCCCTCGCCCCAGGTTGCACCGGTCGAGGCTAGCGTGAAGTTCTCCTCCGCCATGACCGGGCGCGGCAGACCGAATTCGCTTATTGCTATCGAGGCCGCGCCCCAGCCGAGCGCGGCGTGGAACTGGCGTCGGCTGATCCCGGTTTTCATGGGTCCTCCCTCGTTCGGCGGCTGCGCGCCGAATTAGATCCAGCATATATCATGCCGGCGCCTGCGAAGGCCGACGCACCGGCCGCTTCCGCCATGATCGTGACGCAAACCAGCGGAGGTTTCCAGCCCCGGAGTAGCATCGCCCAGCTGACTGATGCAGCCCCAATCAAACCGGAGAGTTTGAGCGGACGCCCGCTTCCGGGCCGGGTAAGCTCCGACCGAGCCCAGACCCGTGGCCTGAGCTGCAACGGGACGACCGCTCGGCCAGCATGTGCTTAAACCCCGGGCAAACGTGCGGGGTTTGCTCGGAAGGAGCGGAAGTTTGCGGTCTCGGACAGGATCAGCAGCGGCGCGGGTCTGGGATTACGTCGTCGTGGGAGCGGGCGCGGCGGGCTGCGTCGTTGCGGGCCGTCTATCGCAGACGATGCCGGATGCTCGCATCGCCTTGATTGAGGCCGGCGGCCACAGGCTTGGGCTCGCGACGAAGGTCCCCGGCACCGCTTTCATCGCGAGCACGTCGCCGCGGCGCAATTGGAATTTCGAGACCGAGCCGGTTCCGGCACTGAATGGCCGCAAGCTGTGCTGGTTCCAGGGGCGCATTCTGGGTGGCTCGAGCAGCATCAACGGCATGCTTTATCTCCGAGGCCACTCGCTCGAATTACGACCAATGGGCGCAGCTCGGGTGCCATGGGTGGTCCTTCGAGCAAGCGCTGCCCTACTTCAAGAGAGCCGAAACCAATGCGCGAGGCGCCAATGAATGGCACGGGGGCAGCGGCCCGATGGTGGTCAAGCCCTCGCAGCTCGATCTGCCGTTCTGCGATGCGTTCCTCGCGGCCGCTGGCGAAGCGGGGTTCCCGGTGGTCGGCGACCTCAATGCCGATGTCGCCGAGGGTTTTGGCCGGTTCGACACCAACATTGCTAACGGCCGCCGCGCGAGCACCGCGGTTGCTTATGTGCAACCGGCCCGGCAGCGCGGAAATTTGAAATTGCTGTCGAAGACTGTCGCCGCGCGCATCGTAATTGAAGGCACTCCAGCGCGCCGGCGTCGAGATCGTTAAAGATGGGGTAGGCGAGACGATCTGGGCGGAGTGCGAGATCATCCTGTGCGGGGGCACCGTCAACTCGCCGCAGCTTCTGATGCTGTCGGGTATCGGGCCAGCCGATCACCTCTCTCACCTCAAGATTCCAATTGTGGTCGATGCGCCGGAAGTCGGCCGCAACCTTCAGAACCACCCGTCTTACGCGTTGCGCTTTGCCTGCTCGCAGCCAGTGACCGCTTACAAATACCTCAACCCGCGGGCGGCGCTCGGGATCGGACTGCGGTATGCGATATCGCGCGGCGGCTCGCTCGGCGAAAGTTATGTCGCAACTGACGGATACATGCGCAGCGATCCGGCGCTCGCGGTCTCCGACACGATCGTCGTCATGGCGCCGGCGCTGATAACGCGCGGCGGGGTCGGGTGCCGCCGCTCCGATCTTTTCCCCGAGCGTCATGGCTTCACGGTTATGGTCGGCTCCGGCCGTCCCCTTAGCCGCGGCCGCATCCTGCTGCAGCAACGATCCGATGGCGCATCCGCGGATCTTCCCGGAATACTTTTCCGAGCCGGAGGATCTGCGAGCGCTCGCACGCTCGGTGCGCCGCATGCGCAACATGATGGGCGAACGGGCGATCCGCGATCTGATCGAAGCGGAGCGTGCGCCCGGTCCAATAGCCAATGAGCAGGCCGCGATCGAGGAAGACATTCGCGCCCGCGCGGCGACCTTCTTCCATCCGAGCGGAACATGCCGCATGGGCAGCGATCCCACTGCGGTCGTTGATCCGCGGTTGCGCGTCATTGGGCTACAAGGGCTGCGCGTCGCCGATGCCTCGATCATGCCGGCGGCGCTGAATGCCTGCACTCACGCACCAACGATCATGATCGGCGAGAAGGCCGCCGCTATGATAGCCGAGGATGAGTGATAAGGGGCTGCCTGACGCACCCCAATGCGCGTTGCCGTAGCCGTGCGGCGCACCCGCCTATTCGTGCTCATGACTCCAACCGGACCCAGCAGGTTGTGAAAGAGCAATCGCGCCATCCTTTGCCTCTAAAATCCGTGCAGCTGATCGCGGTGTAAAGCAGCATTCGATCGGGTCAATAAGCGGGTGTTCGGCTTCGCCAAGATAAGCGATCGCGGGCTCACAAGAACACCCATCGCCTGCTCGTCACCTACGCCCTGGCCAATCTGTTCATCGCGCGTCGGCATCTATTGCGTTGCCAAGGGGCGTAATGCAGGCCGGTTAACCCTGCAG
>Ga0210402_10006237_pt1 | contig 10583 bp, 9 predicted proteins | sample IncBWC7MmetaG_FD_161055 | JGI IMG/M metagenome (GOLD analysis project Ga0210402, IMG submission 161055) | Forest soil microbial communities from Barre Woods Harvard Forest LTER site, Petersham, Massachusetts, United States - Inc-BW-C-7-M | ecosystem: Environmental > Terrestrial > Soil >... | reverse complement strand
TGGGTCAGCGCTGTAGCGGCGAGGTAGGATTTTGCTGTAGGCGGGGTTAGTTAAGTTAAAACCCTCACACTCGGGTGCGCTTCTCGGGTAAGCGGCGCGGCTCGGGTAAGCGGCGCGGCGCATAGTAAGTAAGCGAATCGCGCAGGGTGATGGTATCGAAGCGATCACTCGATGCGAAGCATCGAGGCCGGCCTTGCGGCCTGATCCGGGTTAGTTGCCCTCAGGCCGTCGAGGCAAGAGTCTGGCTAGCAGTGCCGCGGTCGCGGAAGGGTTCGGTGCCGGTCAGGCCATTGCGAATCGCGAACATCGTGATGGCGGCGGCATTGTGCAGCTGCAGCTTGCGCATCAAATTGGAGCGGTGCTTCTCGACGGTTTTCGGACTGACGCCGAGGTCTCTCGCGATCAGCTTATTCGAGTTGCCGAGAGCGATGCGGGTCAGGACCTCGCGCTCGCGGCCGGTGATGGTTTGGGCAACCGCCGGGGAAGCCGGCCGCTGGTCGCCCGTGAGATAGCCCACGAGGACCTTGCTGGCCACGGCGTCGCACAGAAACCGCTGGCCGACCGCCACGCTGCGAATCGCACGATTGAGCTCGGCGCTGTTCGCGTCCTTCAACACGTAGCCGTCCGCGTCGGCGTTCATCGCGGCGCGGATGTATTCTTCGTTGTCGTGCGCCGTCAGCACCATTTTTCGCGTGCGCGGCGAAAGTCGCCGGATCTCTCCCAGCAACTCGATGCCCGATCGTCCTGGCAGGGCAATATCCGTGATGACGAGGTCGGGCTGCAGCTCGCGAATACCGTCGAGGCTCGCTTCGACCGAGCAGAATTCACCGACGACTTGGAAATCGGATTCGATTTCGATGAGCGCCTTGAGGCCCTCGCGCAGGATCGCGTGGTCTTCCACCAATACGATGCTAATTCGGGGTTTCGCCTCAGGTCCAACTTGCATCAAAATTCTCCCGGTTCGTTGCGATGCCGAATTATTGCTTCCCGCCCAATATCGACATTCCCATCCCCCGCTTTGCAAGTTTTTCAGTGTAGGCGGAGTCTAAATGGCGGCCCAGGGAAGGCGCAAGGCGTCAATAGGCAAGAGTTCGCATGCGCCGCCGCCCCAAAAGCGATTTTCGCGACGATTGTGACGTGCGTCACAATTTACCCATATTCTGTTAACGCCGTGTGACCGAGAGGGGCCAGGTCGCAATGTAACGACATTCCCCCGGCAGAGCAAATGTGTTGCAAAATTCAACTCATGGCGCACCGATTTGCGGCAAATGCTCTAGTGTTCCTCGTCATCGGCTGCAATCCGCTGGGCGTCGAGTCGGCGCACGCCGCGCTCGGCGGCGACGCGGCGAGCGTGCTTGCCGATGCCCAAGAGTTGCATGGCACCACGCTATCCACGTTGCTGATCCAATACGATATTCAGGAGATCACCAACGACAGCGGCATGCGCGTGCGCGAATATCTCGCGCGAGACGGCGTCGTCTTTGCCGTGACCTGGTCGGGTCCGGTGGTGCCGAATTTGAAGAGCCTGCTGGGCGCGCACTTTGATAGCTATAGGCAGGCGCTGGCGGCATCGAAACAACCCGGCGTGCGCAGATCCCTGCGGACGGCATCGCCCGATCTCGTGGTGGAGTCCTCGGGCCATATGCGCGCCTACGGCGGACGCGCCTACCTGCCGCGCTTGATCCCGGCCGGCACCTCGCTCGCGGACATACGCTGAAGGCTAGCGACGTCGCCCATGCGCATCACGCCATCCATCTTGACTATTTTGCCTACGCTGACGCTCGCGGCCTGTCTCGGCAACCACAACTCGACGATAGGGAGCGCCGTGCCGCCGCCGCCGGTGGTGAACTCCATGGCGGTGACCGTCGATTCAGGACCGGCCGGCAACACCGGCCAGTTCAACCATGCCTATGTGACGGTGAAAGTCTGTGCTCCGGGCAGCACGACGCAGTGCGCCAACATCGATCACGTACTCCTCGACACCGGCTCCTGGGGATTGAGGCTGGTTCGATCCGTGCTCACCGCCGCTGCCGTGACGCTCACTGGGGAAACCGACTCCCAGGGACAAGCGATCGAGGAATGCGTCACCTTCGGCGGCGGGCAGACATGGGGACCCGTGGCCTTGGCCGATGTAACCCTGGCCGGAGAAGTCGCGGCCAAAGTCCCGGTGCAGGTCATGGATGACAGTGTACCGACGTCGAGCTTTTGCGCCGCTCCGCTCCTCAACTCCGTCGCCGGCTTCGGCGCCAACGGCCTGCTCGGCGTCGGCGTGTTTGCACAAGACTGCGGCGCGGCCTGCGTCAGCGCCGCCACGCCGCTGCCGGTGTACTTCGGCTGTACCAGCGCCGGCGCGTGCACCGCGGAGAACGTCGCGCTCGCCGACCAGGTCACGAACCCAGTCGCCATGTTTGCGGCCGACGACAACGGCGTCATGATCAAAATGCCGAACTTGGCCAATGCCAACGGCGACGCATCGGTCGCGGGCGAACTGATCTTCGGCATCGGAACCCAGACGGACAACGCGCTCCCCGCGACAGGGCTGACGGTGCTCGGCGCGGACAGCTCTACCGGCGACTTCCATGCGACGTACTCGAGTTCGTCTTACAACAGCGGCGCGACACCGCTGCCGGCCCTGTTCGACACCGGCACCGATGACTATTCGTTCAATGATCCAACGACGGGCGTGTGCTCCCTGACGTCAAATCCGCCCTCGTCGGGAATGTGGCTTGGCGACTACTGTCCCGCTCCTGCGCCCGAAACCGTCTCTGTGATGAACGCCGGCGTCGGCGCAAACAACGGCACCAGCACGGTGACTTTCGCCGTTGCCGACCCGAATACATTCGTGGCCGGTGCCGCCGCAGTCGGCGGCCTGGCCGGCGGCGGCGGAGCGACGAACTTCATCTATGGCATGCCGTTCTTCTACGGCCGCACGATCTACGTCGGGATGAACGGGAAAATGGCGGGCACCTACACCGGACCGTTCTACGCCTACTGAGGCTCAGCAGCCGGTCTGAGAGCCTTCAGCCGTTGCCCGCCAACTCCTTGACGATCGATGCGAAGCCGCGGCCCGCCGCGACATCGCCCGCCGAAACGCCGGCGGTGTTGCGCAGCGCTTTGTCCGCACCGGCCGATAGCAGCAGGCGGCAGATGGCCGTGTAGCCGCCGCGGCTCGCGGCGATCAACGCCGTATCGCCGCTGTGATTCTGAATATTCAGCTCCGGCGAGCGCGCAAGCAGCACTTGCACCACCTCGACATGGCCCGTGGCCGCCGCAATCATCAAGGGTGTCTCGCCGGCGGTGTTGCGCCGATTGACGGAGAGATCGGCGGCCAGGAGTGGCGTGAAGACGTCTGCATTGGCCTGCCCCGCGGCGGCGTGCAGAGCGGTGATTCCCTGCGCATCGACCGCCTTCGGATTTGCACCGGCAGCCAGGAGCAGCACCACCAACTCGCGCGAACCGAAGCCAGCCGCATACAAGAGTGCCGTACGGTGATCGTGATCTTCGGCGTCGATTTTCACGTGGTGCTCGAGCAGGGCTTTTACGAGCCCCACCTCGCCGCCGCTGCAAGCCAGCATCAACGGCGTATGGCCTTGCGCGTCGGTAGCCTCGGCGTTGGCGCCGGCGGCGAGCAAAAACTCGGCAACATCCGTGTGGGTCGCGCGAAGGGCAGCGAGCAGCGGAGTCTGTTCGGCGGCCACATGAGCGTCGGCCGGCACGCCCGCACCGATCAGCGCCTTGACGACCGCGAGGTCATTGCGGGTCGCCGCGAGCCACAACGCGCTGTGCCCGGAATGATCGGTCGCGGTCGCGTTGGCGCCGCTCGCCAGAAGCAGCGGCAGAATCTGGATTGCGTGCGCGTCGGCAGCGACCTGCAATAGCGGATCGCCCTGCGGCAGCCGCATATTCGCGTCGGTCCCGGCCGCCAGCTGCTGTTGTACGCTCGGTGCATCGTTGCGCGATATGGCGAGTGCGACCGCCGGCCAGCCGCGATACAGGTCGCCCGGATGCGCAGGATCGAACTTGCCGCTCTGCCGCGCCGGATCGGCCGTAATCCGGTTGGCATGCATGCCCAATGTTTTCAGCTGCGCGGCGGCCTCTTGGGCGCCCACGACGAAGGCAGCGTCCAGCGCGTTGTAGCCACGGGTGTCCTTCGCGTCGAGCATGGCGCCGGCGCGCTGCAGGGCGCCGATGTTTTCGGCTCGGTTGGCCCGGGCCGCATAGAAAAGCGCAGTGCGCTGCTCCGCATCCAACGTTTGCAGCTGCGCTCCATGCTGCAGCAATAGATCGATCATGCTCGAGTCCGATCCTTCGGCGGCGATCATGAGCGCGGTGGTCCCTGCCTGGTCCACGGCCCGTACGTCGGCGCCCATGTCCAGCAATGCCGTCGCAGCGGCCAGCGAGCCCGCCGCTGCGGCATGCGACAGCGCACCGCGGCCAAACTCATCGCGCACCGACGCGCTCACCGGCCCCAGGCGGCGCAATTCCGCGGCGTCGTTTTTGCGCGCGCAGTCGATGACCCAAGGGGTCAACAAATTCGGATCGGTGGCGCCCACCGTCTCGCGATCGAGCAGCGGCCGTCCCGATCGCAACGCGTCTACGGCGCGGTAGTAGCCGATCTTCGCCGAGCGCTCCAACCACTGGCGCGCCAACTCGGGCGTCATATTGGGTTCGTGCGTGAATTCGCCGGCCAGCACATAAGCGGCCGGACCGTGTCCGTGCTCGGCAGCGGTTTGCAGCAATTCACGCCCGCGCGCCGCATCGGCAGCAATGCCCACGCCGTTCAAATACATGAGCCCGAGCAGATACTCGGCATCGGTGTTGCCGCCGTTGCTCGCGGCTGTGAGCAGCGTTATCGCCTTGCCGAACTCGAGCGTTCGCAGCGCGACGCGTGCAGGCTCCAACGGGTCCTTGGGTGGAGTCTGTTTTTTGGGCGCCGCGGCGGCCGCTGCACCGACGCAGACGATGATGCAGCCCAGTGCGGCTACCCGCCCGCGCGTGCGGCGCAATGCCGGCTCATTGGGGCGCATGATCATGCGGTACCGTACTTGGTCTCGACTTCGATGCCGATCGATTTCAAGAAATCGTTCGGTAGGATGCCGCCGGCGCTGACGATCACCGCGTCGTTTCGCAACGTCATCTCCTTGCCGGATTGCTTTAGGATCACTTCCCCGGCCCGAATTTCACGGATCTGAGAATTGAGCATCACTTTGAGCTGGCCGCTGGCGCTCGCCGCATCGACGCGCTGCCGGTTGCGCTGCTTCGCGCGCTGGAAGGCTTCGCCGCGATACGAGAGGTGCACCTCGGTATCGCCGAGTTCTGCAATGCTCGCCGCCGCCTCGAGCGCGCTGTCGCCGCCGCCGACGACCATGACTTGCTTGCCGCGATACTGCTCAGGATCGATGAGCCGATAGACCACTTTGGACAGCTCCTCGCCGGGCACGCCGAGCTTGCGCGGTGTGCCGCGCCGGCCGATGCCGAGCAGCACGGTGGCCGCGACATATTGCTTCTTGTTGGTTTTTATGTGGAACGCGCCGTCCTTTTTTTCCATGCTTTCGACCCGCTCCTGGTAGCTGATCTTGAGGCTGTTGCCGTGGCACGCCTGGTTCCAGAACTTCAGCAGCTCTTCCTTCGACGTATTGCGAAACTGCACCTTCCCGACGATCGGCAACTCCACCGGCGCGGTCATCACCAGCTTGCCGCGCGGATACTGGAATACCGCCCCGCCCAGCGCCTCCTGCTCTATGGTCTGATAGTTGAGGCCGAGCTTCTTTGCGGCCAGCGAGGCCGCAAGGCCCGCGGGTCCCGCGCCCACGATCAGGACATCGAGCGCGCCCGGGCGCTTCAGCCCGGCCTTAGCGATCGCCTCGAGGGCCTGGCGTCCCTGCGTCAGCGCATTCTTGATCAACCCCATGCCGCCAAGCTCCCCGGCCACGAAGATTCCGGGCACATTGGATTCGAAGTTCGGCTTAAGTACCGGAATATCCAGCCCGCGCCGCTCGGTGCCGAACACCAGGGTGATCGCATCGAACGGGCATGCGGTCTTGCAGGCCCCGTGTCCGATGCACTCGGTCGGGCCGATCAGCACGGCCTTGCCGTCGATGAGGCCGAGCACATCGTGGTGCGAGGTCTCCGGGCAGGCCTTGACGCAAGCTCCGCAACCCAAGCATTTACTCGCGTCGATGAGTGGATGCAGCGACGCGGGTTCCGTCATGCCGGAGGAAACGGTGTCTTCCAGCACCTGCAGGTGGCGGGTATGCGTGCGCCGCTGGCGCCTCAGATAAATGGCCGTCACCAGCACCAGCGGCAGCAAATACACGGCGAGCCAGAACAGATCCGTCATAAACCCATGCTTTTGTAAACTCTACAAGTGACTGAATTATGTTCAATGATTGACAAAGCGCAAGCTTCACTATTCTGCAATATTTTGCGAGTCTCCTCACTTATTGCAGATGCCGAAAGTGTCGCGGTTTGCACACATTGTGTGCAGCCGTTTAAGGGGTATTACACTTCGGCCACGAGAATAACGCGCTGAAGGGGACGCCCCCCGCCAGTCGGGCGTACGGCACGTTTTACCGGAGATTATTTGAATGCCATTATTTTGGTTTTTGGCAGGTGCATTGACGACGCTCGCTGGGCTCGTCGTGATCCTGCCGTGGTTGCGCAGAATTCCCCGCTTGGCGTCTCTCCCGGCTCTGCCGTGGCAGGCATCGCTGGGTGCGGTCGCGGTGGTTGCCGTGATTCTCGGATCATATCGATGGCTCGGCCACCCCGAAGCTGCGAATCAGCCCGCGGCAGCCAATGCCGGCGAAAATTCAGGCAGCGCATTCAGCTCCGCGGCAAAAGTTTTCGCGAGCGCGACCGGTGGATCCGCCGACACAGCGGCGTCAAAACCCGCTGCGGGATCCATGAACAGCGCCATTGCAAATCTCGAATCTCGGCTGGCCAAAGGCGGTGGCACGGACGGTGATTGGGAACTGCTCGCAAAATCGTTTGAATTTCTGGGGCGACCCGCGGACGCAGCCAAGGCGCGCGCGCATCAGCTGCCGCCGGTGCCGAGCGACAACGATGCGTCGACTGCCGCGTCGATGAGCGGCCCGGCAGTGAGTGGCTCCGCAATGACTGGCCAGGCAATGAGCGGCCCGGTGCCGGGACCGGCGGTCACCGATGCAGCGGCAACTCCGCCCTCCTCCTCCCGCACGGCAGTCAGCGGGGAGATCACGCTCGCGCCTGCGTTGAAAACCAAAGCTGCTGCCGGTGAAACCTTGTTCATCGTGGCCAAGTCCGTCGACTCGCCGGGCATTCCCGTGGCGGTGTATCGCGGCAGCGTCGGGAACTGGCCGCTCAAGTTTACGCTCGACGATTCGCAGTCGATGTTGCCCGGGCGAAATCTCTCGAGCGCTGGACGCGTGACGATCGAAGCTCGAATTTCCCAGAAGGGCCAGCCGCTGCCGGCCAGCGGAGATTTGCAGGGGTCGACCGGCGTGATCAACCCGGCTGACCACCCGACGCTGAAAATAATAATCGACCGCGTCATTTCATGAATACCGTAGCCGCGAAACTTACCACCACGGCTTCGCCGTCGGCGAATGTGCCCCGACTGCACTGGCCTCTCATATGGACCATCGTGGTCGCGGCTCTGATTGCGTGGGGAATGCATGCGCACCTCGAGCGCTACATCACGCCGCAACGCGGCCTTGGATATTGGCTCGGCATCACCGGCGGTTCGCTGATGGTGCTGCTGCTGCTCTATTCGGCGCGCAAGCGCTATCACTGGCTGCGTTGGCTAGGGGGAATTCCCGCCTGGTTCGAATTCCACATGGTCCTCGGCGTCGTCGGCCCGATCCTGATCCTGTTTCATGCCAACTTCAAGCTCGGGGCGACCAACAGCAACGTGGCTCTCTTCAGCATGTTGTTGGTCGCGGGCAGTGGCGTGATCGGCCGCTACATCTACACGCGCCTGCATGCGCGTCTGGAAGGCCACGAGGACACCCTCGAGCAGTTGAGAGCAGTCGGCGAGCGGCTGCGCGTGCAGGCGAGGTCGGTTGCGTTCCTGCCCGGTGTTCTGGATGCGATCGATCGCGTGGAGCATCGGCTGATAGAGCCTCCCAAGGGTCCGATTAAGCGATTCATGCACTTGAGCACGGGGGCCGTCCGCATGGCCATCGCGCGCTGGATCGTACGGCGCGAAATCAGGGAGGCGGTCCTGAAGGCGCGCAGGATCGAATCGATCGTGGTGGCCAGGCACGCGCTCAGGCTCGGCGAGGTCGCTCGCCAGTATGCATATAGACGCTTGGAGGCGGCGCGACGCACGCGGGAATACAAGATGTATGCCCGGCTCTTTTCCTTCTGGCACGTGCTGCACATCCCGCTGTTTTTCATGCTGCTGATCGCCGGGGTCGTTCATGTCGTTGCGATCAACGTGTACTGATGCGATGTCTGCCAACGCAGACGGACTGACTCAAAGGCTGCGTAAACATATACTTTGCGGCGCAGAAGATTCGCTGGAATGAACCATCGAGTGTTGGATCGGGGAGAGCGCAATGAAATTCGCCGTCGGCAATGAATTTTGGCTTGCGGACGCCATCGCGACGGACGCGCACACCCTAATCGTCAACGCGGTCGACTCCTCCGGGCCGCCGTGCGTCTTCCCTTAAGAGCCTTATCGACCATGGCGCTCCTCGCAGCACTTTTTGGGGCAACGGCGAGACCTGCATGGGCCGCGAATGTGGAAACGCTGCTGATGCCCGGCAAGGTGACCCAGGCGCATGTCAAGCAGGAGGAGAGCTGCACCAACTGCCACGACCGCTCGAACGTCCGGACGCAGACCTCGCTGTGCCTGGACTGCCACAAGGACATTGCCGAAGACGTGCGGCAGAGCAAGCGCTATCATGGCCGTATGACCAACGCGGGCGTCGGCGAATGCCGCGCTTGCCACACGGAACACAAGGGCCGCGACGCCGATATCGTGGCGCTCAGCCGCGCGCAGTTCGATCATCGCCTCACCGACTTCGCCCTCGACGGCGCGCACGCCGGTCTCGACTGCGAAAGTTGCCACAAGAAAGGCGAGAAGTGGCGCAAAGCTCCTCCGAGCTGCGTCGGCTGCCACAAGAATGACGACGTGCACAAGGGTCAGTTCACCCAATCGTGCGGCGATTGCCACAGCTCGATGACCTGGACGGGCGGGAAATTCGATCACGACAAGACAGACTTCAAGCTGACGGGCAGCCACTTGTCCGTGACCTGCAATGGCTGTCACGTCGGAGGCCGCTACAAGCAGACGCCCAAGACATGCGTGGGTTGCCACGCAACCGACGATGAGCACCGCGGCTCGCGCGGCGAGGACTGCGGCAAGTGCCACGTAACGAAGGAATGGAGGACGGCGAAGTACGACCATCTCAAGGAGACGGGCTACGCGCTCCTGGGCGTGCACGATGAAATCAACTGCGTCGCCTGCCACCGCAGCGGCAATTACAAGGACAAGATCCCGAAGGACTGCAACGGCTGCCACCAAGCGGATGATGCGCACGCGGCGCGCTTCGGCAAAAAGTGCGAGGACTGCCATGGCAACGACACCTGGCCGGTGAAGGACTACGATCACACCGGAAAGCACAAATTTCCGCTGGTGGGTGCACACGCCAAGATCGATTGCTACGCCTGCCACACGGGCGTCGCGGCAACTCAAAAGCTCGCCAAGGACTGCAACGGCTGCCATGCGAGCGAAGACCCGCACGCCGGCAAGCTCAAGGGGGGCTGCGAAACCTGTCATGGTCAGGAGAAATGGCGCTCCGACATCGTCTTCGATCACGACCTCACCGATTTCCCGTTGCTCGGGCTGCACCGAGTGGTGAGCTGTTCGCAATGCCACACGACGCTGGCCTTCAATCGGGCACCGATGGAGTGCAACGATTGTCATTCGCATGACGACGTGCACAAGGGCGGTCTCGGCAAGAAATGCGAAAGCTGCCATTCGACCAACGGCTGGCAGCTGTGGGTTTTCGACCATGCCAAGCAAACGGAGGATCACTTTCCGCTGCTCGGCGCTCATGCCAAGTTGCAGTGCGCCGATTGCCACCACGAGCCGCCGGGATCCGTCAAGACCTCACCCTTATGCGGGACTTGTCATCACAAGGACGACCGTCACCTGGGTGAGTACGGTGCGTCGTGCGACCGCTGCCATACGGTGTATTCGTGGAAGGGCGCTCGGATTCAATAGCGATGAAACTCCGCCGCACATTCGGATGGTTCGCAACGCCGGTCGCGGCAACGCTGATCGCGGCAGCGCTGATGCTGGCGCCGGCGATTGGATTCGCTGCGACCGGCGCGTCGCCGATCACGGTGCCGTTCGATCACCTGTCGACGGGTTTCGAACTCGACGGGGTGCATCGCGACCTGCCGTGCGAGTCGTGTCACATCAACGCGATCTTCAAGGGCACGCCGCGCAACTGCGGCGTGTGCCACATCACCGGCTCGACGTTCAATGCGACGCCCAAGACCGCGACGCACATCATGAGCACGAACAACTGCGTAGCGTGCCACGACACGACCTCCTTTCGCCCCGACGTGCACTTCACTCACGCCGAGGT
>Ga0210402_10006236_pt1 | contig 10583 bp, 10 predicted proteins | sample IncBWC7MmetaG_FD_161055 | JGI IMG/M metagenome (GOLD analysis project Ga0210402, IMG submission 161055) | Forest soil microbial communities from Barre Woods Harvard Forest LTER site, Petersham, Massachusetts, United States - Inc-BW-C-7-M | ecosystem: Environmental > Terrestrial > Soil >... | reverse complement strand
CACATAAAGGTGCGAGCCTCCTCGTGATTGCGAACCGGTGCGAGCACCGGATCGGCCGTAGCCGGGATCGGGCAAGGCAAGAATTGCGCACAGGACGAGCGCCAAGCCCGTCGTAACAACTCGCCACGATGACATTTGAACCGATCCTCAACGATTGACGAGCTCTTTAAGATTATGTTGCCGAAATAACACGTCGCAGGAACTCGCGTCAGCGACACCGCGCGTCCGGAGGTTAGTTCTTGACGACCGCCCCGACCTCACGCGCAATTTCGGCCTGAACGCGAGTACTTTTGTCGATGTTGATATGGGAAACAGTCGAGTCTTCCTTCACATCGATATTAGATAACCTGCCTCGGAAACCAGTACCGGCCGTGATCGGAGCGCCCCAACCGCCAGATTGGTAATAGTTGATCGCCCGCATGACGTTGTCTGGAATGGGATTCTGCCTGTATGGAGCGAGCGTGATCAATAGCGCAACGGGCACATTTTTCGCCTCAAGCATTCGAGCCATATCAATGACGTTGTTGGCTCCCTGCGAGTGCCCTACCAGTACAAGCGCGTCGGTCTTGCCCTCGGCGCGCTCGCGCAGGATATCGTCTACGGCTGTTCTCCAATACAGATGGCCAGCCACCTCCGCCCGGATGCCCTTGGCTTTGAGCGCGTCCGCGATCTCGTCCAGACCTGTAGAGAATACGCCGAACCAACCCCGCAATAAAATGACACGCGCATCGGCACGGGCGGGACCGCAATAAAGGAGGGCGATGACTGCGACCACTCCTACCCACAAGCTGGCGACACAATTACGATCGTTCTGCACCAACCTCTCCCCAGCGGAAGGCATTCCCACTAACGATCTGTCGCTTTCGTAACGGTCGTGCGGCGGTTAGGGCTGACATTCAACTCAATCGGCCATCATCGGCGGATCATGGACTTTATTGCTCGAAATCCAGTTATCTGCAATCCTAAGCTCTTATGATAACCTTTGCATTACTCGCTCTCATTGCGTGCGTCGGGATTTCGTGCGTCCCAATTTATCTCTTGGGTCGTGGGGTATTCGCCCGAGCTCGAGAATACTTCGTTGCATCCGAGCACACTCCCCCCGGCGTCGTACGGAATAGTTCCATCGCCTATTCTCTACAGATTGCGACCTTCGTCCAGTTCTTTGGCTGGGGTGCCAAGGGCGAATTCTGGCCGGCCATGACCTTCTCGGCGATGTTCGGAGCGGGTCTGTATTTGATCCACAGGCTGCGACTGCCAATGCGCGCCTTTATGAGCCAGGCACTCGAACGCGATCAGTCAGTCACCGTCCCAGGCTTCATCGCACGGCAACACGGCAACGATGCGCGCGTGCAGTTGATCGCGGCAACGCTGAGTGTTTGCGCTTTTGCGGGCTTGATCGTCAGTGCAGCGATCGGCGCCGCGTCGTTGGCAAGGCCGATCCTGCCGGGCGGCCTAAACACCACGTTCCCGATTGCATGTGGCCTTCTAGGCTTAATGCTGCTGTACACAATACCGGCCGGGAATTCCGGGGCCATGCGTTCGGCGCAGGCGCTACTTGGAATTCTGTATTTTGGATTGATCGGATCGACTCTCATTGTTTTGTACATGCTAATTTCGTCGGCTGGAAAAATGTCGCCGCAGGGCATGTTCGCAGTGACCGTCCTTGCGACTTGCTGCGCGATCGTGCTGGTCTAGTCCGATCGGAAGTCCGGTCTCCGGCGAAGCCACTGATATCAAACCACTTGGCGCCCGCCTATTCCGCAGGTTTTCGAGGATCGTCAATGAACTCATAGCAGTCCTGGCCGCGACCGCGCTCGTTATCGCTCTAATTGGTCTTTATGCCCAAGGCGTTACGGCCGTGATCGCCGAGAGCGTCTCCGCCTTGTGGGCTGAGACGCAGACATCGATTTCGGGCCTATTAGCTCTAGTCCTACTGCCGATCTTCTATCCGATTGTCGACACGACGAACTGGCTCAGAATAACAGCGCTGGAGATTGATCCGCATTCGGGTCGCGTAGACACCGGCCGAATCCCGGAGACATTTGCACGAGTGCTAGCGATGTACGCCAGCGCCAGCGCCCTAGTGTGGCTGCTTATATGCATGTTCGGAACGGTCGCAGTACTCGCGACCAACACGCCGGGCGGCGGCGACGTCCTGCGATCCTTCATTGTGCGGCTTGCTTCGCAGCGGAACGACCTAGCGGATGCGGCCTCAGGGCTCTTGCTCGTAAGCGTACTTGCGATGGCCGTGGTGACGAGCAGTGCGATGTTTTCCGCAATTTTAGCAACTATTCGGTACGACATTATCCCAACTGTCTGGTCAAACTTGGCGCCGGAACGGGCGCAGCCGTCTAATCAGGCTCTCGCGAGGAGGCGCGCCGTAATTGCAGGCAGCAGTCTCTGCGTGGTTATGCTGATCGCTTGGTTCGTGCTAAATGACAATCCCAGCTTCACCAATGGTAGGTTTCTTAACCTACAGCTCGCGTGTCTTTGTGCACAGCTAGCATTCGGTCCGCTCGTACTAGGTCCCCTAATAAGCGGAAATTCCGCCGCTATCAGCCCAGCATGGGCAATCGCAGTGATTGGTTCAGGCGTTGCTGTGGGACAGGGCGTGATCATCGTCAGTTTGCAACCCGAACACACAGCTTGGCTGTGGTCTGCGATTCCGGCTTGCCTTGGAGCGGGCCTATCGCTTTACGCGGTTGCGTTGCTCTGGACGAGCAAGATGGTGCCAGAAGCATAGACCGAGTCACTTCCGAGCCGGCCGCGCAGCCGCCAACACGATCTGCAAACGTTCATTGCCGCGAGCGGTGAGCAGCACCCAACGGACCTGGCCGGATTGGTGGAAAGCCCGGCCGTAACTGCGAGTGAGACGGAAGGCGGCCGCACCTGGGACGAGAACAAGATCAAGACGATCACTGGCGGCGATGAGGCGTCGGCGCGGTTCATGCGCGGTGATTTTTTCGAAAAACTGGTGCCGTCGTGGCACAAGTTTTTTTGCGAGGCCTCCGTCCTTGCAAGGCAACCCAAACAAGAGCCAAAGCCAATTTCCCCCACGTTGCCAGAATGCCAGGCCGAAGTGGGGCGCCAGCGCTGATCGAATGACAGCTTCTTGCTCGGGCATGAAGGGCGGAGAATGTGGCGCTTGCGTGCCGATTGGCCTATTTCTTTCCCCTTTTCCGCCCCGCTTAGAGCGCGTTTACCACCACGATTATGGTAATGAGAGCTTTTGCAGTGCGCCTCTTGTGCTGCAAAGGAGGTTCGTTGCGTCGGGTGGAGCAAGCGTTGCGTACCGAATTGCCCTTTCACCGCAAGCTGCGCCGCATGCTTGTTGCTGCCGCCATCATTGGCCCCGTGGCGCTGGCGCCCGAGATGAGTTCGGCCGAAGGCTTGCTCGATTTCTTTTTCGGCGGCGGCCAGAAGCAACAGCAACAGACCTCCAACAATCCGCAGCCAGCGCCGCCGCGGCCGGTTGCCGCGAGCTCGGGACCTGCCTTCTGCGTGCGCAGCTGCGACGGCAAATATTTTCCGCTGATGCGCGGCGCCGCCTCGCCGACGCAGATGTGTCAGGCCTTCTGTCCGGCGAGCCCGACCAAAGTGTTCTTCGGCTCCAGCATCGACAGCGCCTATGCCGCCGTAAGCGGCGAACGGTACGTCGATAGCGAAAACGCCTTTGCCTATCGGAAGGTGCTGCGCGCCGACTGCACTTGCAACGGCCACAATCCCGCCGGTCTTGCGCCAGTCGATCTCACGCTGGACGGCTCGCTGCGACCGGGCGACGTTATCGCCACGACCGACGGGCTCGTCGCCTATTCCGGCATACGGGTCGGCAACGACCAGACCCCGGATTTCACGCCGGTGGCGTCTTATCCGAGCCTGACGCCGGAAGTGCGCGCCCGGTTGAACGATATGAAGGTCGCGCCGGCGCGAGCCGACATGGCGGCAAACAACACGGCAACTTCCGAGGTGACCCGCACGCCGCTGCCGGCGGCGACCATCGCGCCGAAGCCTGTGCCCGCGCGCGACAAGCGCGTAGATGCGAATTGATGCTGCAGATCACCGCCCGATGACCACGCCGATCACATTCGGTGTGGCCGGATGTTTCTCCTCGATCGCCGGGGTGCGGCTGCGCGGTTTTCCGGCGTCAGCAGGCCGCGCTTCTCGGCCAGGATCATTCTTAGAACTGGAATCCTGCACCCCACGGTATGCCGGATGCTTGGGGTTCTTGACCTTCACCCAGTGCGTGTAGTAGCCAGCGCCATAGACATGGGGTAACCAGATGAGCGAAAAAGAGTGATAGCAAGGTATGGAATTCGTCGGACAAAGGTTAGGGCCGGCTCGCGGGTGGTTGGCTAACCGAAGTGTGGCGCCGGTTGGGCAGATTAAGCCCTCTATGACTCAGAATTGGCGCGTGGCGCGTCTGCTGGAAATGCTCTGGGGGATGTAGAGCCTGGGGCCAAACCGAATTCCTGAGTCGCTTCTGAGTCTGAGCGGCATTCGAAAGAGCACCCGCCAATTTGCGTGGCGGGTGCTTCAAGGTAAGAGATCGCATAAACAAGGGCAGGCTACCCAAAGCCTGGGCGTTCGTCTGTGACCAAGAAGAGACACCTGGCTTGAATCGTCAGTACTATCCGACTCCTTGGAACGACGGCCGCTGTCCCGAGGCTCCCCATCGCTGCCCTGTCTGCCAGGTCAGGGCAGCCGTGCTGCGGCGGTCGCTGGCCCCCGACTGTAACGCGAAGCGAAAGGCAATACGGTCGCCTTCACTCCTGCAGCGGATATTCGAAGGCATCACCTTCCGGTCGTTTTCGTCGAGCCATCGATTGGCGGCTTCCTCGCTAGCGAACGCCTGTAGATTCGGGATCGCCTGGGAGGGCATCGGTGTTGACGTAGATCCATACGGTTTCATCGGACGACCGTCTGGGATCGTTGCCAGACAATGGATCAAACATGCTCAATGATTCCGCGAGTCAGCCGAAGAGACTCTAACGGAAGGCGCCCTGGACGCGTTACAACCCCCGGGGCCGCTTGCCGCCGGGTGAGTTAGGGATAATGGGGGCACGAAAGGGTCCGGCGACAGGATCACTTTACTCGCGACCCTTCCTGAGGACGAGCAACCAAAAACAGGTAGCCCCTACCGGCCGATGCTGTTTATCTCAGCGGTATGGTCGTCGGTAGCCTCGGCTAGGCGGCTCCTGATACGCGAGCGCAAAAAATGGATTGGTCAAGCATTGCGCCGCGCGGCCCGACGCCGATGCATTGCATTGCGCCAGTGACGTGTAGGAACAGTCAATCTTACCGCCACGACTAAGAACAGAAGCGCGGTACTGCGTTCCTGAGGTTCACAGAGCCAATCAGCTTGGATGCTAGGCAACGGGCTTCATGACCTTGAGATTCGGTCATGGCACTGTGACGACTTTACCCCGCCCTTGCGGCGCAGATTTTTATTTCTGGCTACCGCGAAGCTTCGGTCCAGTGCTCTTTTTGGGATTCGCGTTCGGAACCGGCTGTTCTTTGAAAGGGTGATATGCTTGAGCCGCGCAGCCATCATAGATGGTCGAGTACCGTGAGTTAGTATAAGCGTCCTTGAAGAATGCCGAGTAGGTGATCCGCTTTGATTCCTCCGTTTTTGCGCTCCTGATGCACACCAGCCACGGGGAGGAAGAATTGGGCCTTGCACTAGTCGGGTCGGTGACTTCGATGGGGGGCTCGAAGTGAGAATCTGCAATCCCCTGTTTTATGCCCGTCAAAAGTTTCTCAGCGTCCGGTGGTGCTCCGATCTCCGGCGCTGCTGTAGGCTCGGAAATCGATGAGCATGCGCCCAAGCCTAAGCTCAGCCAAAGTATGAACGTGTGTCGCACCTAAGTTGTCCTGTGCTGGAATATGGCTTTGGATGGGTGCGGGCTTCAGTGCCGCGTTATGCTGTTGCGCCTGTAAGCTAGTAGTTGCATTATTGGGTCAGCGTCGTGTTCAGCGGCGCCTGTCGACAAACGGGTTTGTCTTTTGCGTAATTGATTTAGAGCGCTGTGGTACCAGGCGACAGCTCGAGCGCAAGAAAGAACCGCGCCGAAGCCGTCGCGATGGTGTCAGGCCATAGCCGGCCGACTGAAAGCGCGATATAGCCGAGCCAAGAACCACGGCACATTCTGACCGCTACGTTGCGTTTATAGATATCTTTGGCCTAAGCAGCATTGTCTGTAACTCAGTGCAACCATCGGGCCAAGCGGCACGGAACTCGTTAATATCTTGGACCGTATCGCGCAGCGATGGTATAAAGATGCGTGCTAAGTATGGTAAGTCGACAAGTGTTAGGCAAGATCGTCGTTGGTTTCTGATGCAACGTCTGCTGCTTTGCGCCAGGGCCCGACTTCGCGACCTGACCAAATGGCTGGGCCAAGCCGCGGTGGGTGCGTTGACGATCGGAATACTGCGCAGCGCGCGCTATTTCGATCCGATCAAGACCGCCAACCTGTTCGGCCGGATCGCCCACTTGATCGGGCCCATGATGCGGGAGCAAAAGATCGGTCGCGCGAATCTGACCGCCGCATTTCCGGAGAAATCGCCTGCAGAGATCGAGGCCATTCTCGCCGGCGTCTGGGACAATCTCGGTCGCGTGGGCGCCGAATTCGCGCATCTCGATCATATCTGGGAGTACGATCCGGCGCGGCCTGGGGATAGCCGGATCGAAATCGATCAGCGCTCATACGAATTGTTTACGCAACTGCGATTCGACGGCAAACCGGCGCTGATCTTTGCAGGCCATCTCGCCAACTGGGAGCTTCCCGCGTTGGCTGCCGTCGCGCACGGCCTGGACGCCGCGATCCTGTATCGCCGGCCCAACATCGCGTCGGCCGATCGCATCATCCAGGATATGCGCACCGTAAAAATGGGTACGCTGATTCCGGCTGGCCGTGACGCCCCCCTAAAACTTGCGGAGGCCCTGAAAAACGGTCAGCACGTCGGGATGTTGGTCGACCAGTATCTGACCAACGGCGTCGAGGTTATTTTCTTTGGCCGCAAGACGAGGGCCAATCCGATGCTGGCCCGGCTGCTGCGACAGATCGAGTGCCCGATTCATGGCGTACGCATCATCCGCCTGCCCGGACACCGCTTTCGTGCCGAACTGTCCGAAGAAGTGCAGCCGGTCCGCGACGCCGCCGGTCAAATCGACATTAAGGGAACAATGCAGGCGGTCACGTCGGTGATCGAGGGCTGGATCCGCGAATATCCCGATCAATGGCTGTGGCTACACCGTCGCTGGCGGTAACGTCCAGATCTTGGATGGGTCGCAAGCCGAGCGCATTAGCTACGGCGCTATTTGATAGTGGGCGTCGCGGATGGCTTGGGGGGTGATGACCGAAGGCATATCGTCCAGCTCGGCGATGCGGCGGTCAATCTCACTGATCACGCGCTTCGAGAACGGCCCGAGGTGCAGGTACAGCGCCATCAGCATCACGATGTAACGCAGCGCGCCTGGATTGGTCTTGGCAACCTCGACGAAGGTCTTCCAGAACGGCTCGCGAATCTCCGGCAGGGCCCGCATAATCTTGTGAACGCCGTCGATGCCGCCAAGCCGCGTGCGCACGTCGCCATCCGGCAGGTCGCGCCGCCGGTCGGAGCGGTCGAGCATGACGGCGAGCCGTGATAGCCGTCCTGCATACGCTGTCGGACTGAACACGTGCCCGAGCACGGCCTTATAATCCGCAAGGATATCACGAAGCGGACGCTTGGTGTCGAAATTGCAGCCGAGTGTGCATTGGTCGCCCGCCTGCTCGACCGTCATGAAGTCATGGCCTTTGTGCAGGCGGCCTTCCTTGGCCAGCCGCCGCGTCAGCTGCGTGCCAGGCAGCGCATAGAGTAGTCCAACCATGCAAACTGGAATGTTCGCCTTCTCGATGAGGTCGATCATCGCCTGTCCCATGGCGACTTTCTCGGTATCGAACCCGACGATAAAGCCCGCCGTGACGAACATGCCGTACCCGTAAATCTTATGAATGCACTCGGCGATGTCGCGCCTGGTGTTCTGCTTTTTCTTCATCTGCATGAGCGTCTCTGGATCTGGGCTCTCGATACCGACGAAAATCGCGAAGAAGTTCGCGTCCTTCATTGCCTGCAACAGCCCGCTGTCGTCCGCGATGTTGAGCGAAGCTTCGGTCGAGAACTCGAACGGATAGTCGCGCTCCTCAAGCCAAGCCTTGAGCCGCGGCAGCAGGGTGCGGAGGTTCTTCTTGTTTCCGATGAAGTTGTCGTCGACGAAATCGACATGCCCGCGATAACCGTGATCGTAGAGCGCTTGCAGCTCGGCGATAATCTGATCGTTAGTCTTGGTGCGTGGCACGCGACCATACAGCTCGATAATATCGCAAAACTCGCAGGTGAACGGGCAGCCACGCGAATATTGCACGCCAATGAAGAGATAGTGATCGAAGTTGATCAGATCGTAGCGGGGCATCGGGCTTAGCGTGACGTCGATCTTGAACTTCTCGGCGATGAACACGCCCTTGCGCTCGCCGCTTTCCCAGGCGGCGATGAAGTCCTCGATGACTTGCTCGGCCTCGCCAATCACCTGGAAGTCCGCGTCCGCGTAGAGATGTGGGCTGGAGGAGACGTCAGGTCCACCGACGCATACTGGCTTCCCGTGCAGGTGGGCGAAATCGATCAGGTAAATGGCATCAGGCTGCTGGTTGAGCATACCGCCGATCATTACGAGATCGGCCCAGTCGAGGTCGGCGTCCGTCAACTCCTCGGTGTTACGATTGACGAGACGGATGTCCCAATGCTTCGGCAACATGGCGGCGACGGTGATCAGACCGAGTGGCGCCGCCGGATACTTCGCGCCCACGAGTTCGCAGGCCTCCGTATAGTTCCAAAACGAGTTCGGAACGAACTTCGGATAGATCATTAAGACGCGGCAGGGATTCGTCATGCTGCCTCCGGCTGGGCATTGAGGGTCACAAGCGACGCAGTTTGCAAGATTCGACGAAACTCCAGAACGAGTCCGCAGCGAAGATTGGATAGAGTATCAGTACCCTGCAGGAGCGTAGCGTGTTCATGTCATCCTCCAAGCGTCATCCCAAGCTCCAGCGTATCGCTGTCGTTCTCAAAAGATGATGTCGTTCGAGGTAGTTGCTGAGCCCCACCGTTAAACAGCATCGCGAAGTCCTCAAGATCGCGAGAAAACCGCTCCGCCAAGGCGATCATGCGATGGGGATGGTGACCGCTTTGTTCGTACTGCACGATTTCTAGTTCGGGATTCGTCACCTTTAACGGTTCGACGTGCGCATCCCATAATGCTGCTCCCAACCGTTGTTCACCACGAATTATCTTTGAGGGGCACAAGAACGGTCTGTCGGTCGATATCGACGATAACAAGCTCCTGAGCACGTCATCGCCGATGCAGCGCGTGTCAAGGCGCTGAATTGCGGAGGCGTGGCTAAGCAAGTGCCGACTCGTTATGTGGTCTTTTGCCTGACCTCCCAAAAAGTCCCGCCCGTTTGAGAGAAACTCAAGATAGGTTGCTAGAGGTGCGAGCTCTTGCTGCCATCTTGGTAGTCGTAACGACAGGAATGAGAACAGCTTCGAAAATACTGATTGTTCCCAATCCTCGGTACGCCCCAAGAACCATGGCGGGTCTTCAAGAAAGATTGCCCGTACATTTGGATTACTCTGACCTAACACACCGGCAACGCATGCTCCGAGGGAGTGCCCCACGACTATCGCTGGACGCCCTATGGCAGCGAGGGCGGTTTCAGCATCAGACACATAGCCTGAGAGATCGTAATTTGGCGCGCGGTCTGAGTGACCATGTCCTCGAAAATCAAGTGCCCAAACGCAGCATCGACTTATCAATCGATCCTTGATTTCATCCCATGAATCGCGGCTTAGGGTAACCCCGTGCAGGAACAGGATTGGTAGTGCATTCATCGGACCGTGCACCGACGCGGCAAGCCGTATGCTACCATTCGAGAGGGATAAGTCTGTCATAAGTGATGCTGTAATTGGCTGGCGCAGGCTATTCCTGCGATTCGTACCGGCATTTGTCTGAGATAGCAAAGGCAAATGTGGTCGATGATCATGAGCACCCAAAAGCATGAGATCGGCGCTGTCGCTGCGCAGAAATGAAGAATTACGCCTAAATTAGCTCGCGCGCTTTCGTGGTATTGAGTAATTAGCCTAGGCCATAGATCACACGCTTGGTTAGTGCTGGGCGTCCGATGTGGCCGCTGGCGCGCTCGGCGCGGCAGCGGCCATACTTTGAGCAGCCGATTTAGGCAGAGTGTCCTGCTGCTGATGGTCAGAGTGCGCCGCGAGGTGTTGTGCGCTACTGCTTCCCGCTCCCAGGCCCACAGAGGGCGGCAAGCATCGTGACTCCTGCAAGAAACTGCAGACCCAAATATTTCCGAATCACTCTTACCACCCTTCGAATCCTCGTGGATTCAAGACCTGATGTCACATGTGTCCGACCGCCCAAACGAACGCCTCCGGCCGAAAAGGCCGGAGCTGCACTTCAGATCAACCCTTGGTGACGACCGCCGGAGCCGGGGCCTTCCCGATCGGGTATTTGCCCACTGGGCTCTTGCCGA
>Ga0210402_10006235_pt1 | contig 10583 bp, 7 predicted proteins | sample IncBWC7MmetaG_FD_161055 | JGI IMG/M metagenome (GOLD analysis project Ga0210402, IMG submission 161055) | Forest soil microbial communities from Barre Woods Harvard Forest LTER site, Petersham, Massachusetts, United States - Inc-BW-C-7-M | ecosystem: Environmental > Terrestrial > Soil >... | reverse complement strand
TTTTCTTGGCAAGCTTTTCGGCCTTTTCCTGGTCAACCTGGCTCTGCACCTGTTCGACCAGCGACAGCACGTCGCCCATGCCGAGGATGCGGGAAGCGATGCGCTCCGGCTGAAAGAGCTCCAAGGCCTCGGCCTTCTCACCCGTGCCAACGAACAGAATGGGCTTGCCCGTCACGTGCCGGACCGACAGGGCCGCGCCGCCGCGCGCATCGCCATCGGCTTTGGTGAGGATGACGCCGGTCAGACTCAGGGCATCGTTGAATGCCTTGGCGGCATTGACCGCGTCCTGGCCCGCCATGCTGTCGACCACGAACAGGCGCTCATGCGGCTGGATGGCCGCCTCCAGTTCCCGGACCTCGGCCATCATTTCTGCATCGACATGCAAACGGCCGGCCGTGTCGAGCAGCAATACGTCATAGGCCTGCAGCGTCGCCTGGGTCAGCGCGCGCTTGGCGATGGCCACCGGCGACTCGTTCGCGTCGGCCGACGCGAAGCCTGCGCCCACTTGTTCGGCCAGGGTCTGTAATTGCAAGATGGCCGCGGGGCGATACACGTCGACGCTGACCATCAACACTTTTTTGTTTTGCTTCTCAATCAACCAGCGCGCCAGTTTGCCGGCACTCGTGGTTTTACCGGCGCCCTGCAGACCGGCGAGCATCACGACGACGGGGCGCTGGGCGCGCAAGTTCAGGCCGCTGCTCGGCTCGCCCATGAGCCGGGTCAGTTCTTCATGCACGACCTTGATAAATGCCTGTCCGGGCGTGAGGCTCTTCGTCACCTCCACGCCGACCGCACGGGCCTTGACCGCATCGGTGAAACTCTTGACCACCGGCAGCGCGACATCGGCGTCGAGCAGCGCGAGGCGAACCTCGCGCACCGTTTCGGATATGTTGTCTTCGGTAAGCCGGCCGCGGCCGGAAAGCGAGTTCAGCGCAGCGCCAAGACTGCTGGTTAATCGGTCAAACATAGTGCGGTTATTATATGTCATGATCGGAACGTCACACATAGGCCAGCCGTGATTCGTGCCACCATTTTGTTTGTGCTTTACACGCTGAGCGCTTGGGCCATGTTGCGCAGTGTGAAAAGGCCGCGGCTCGAACCGATCGCGTGGATCCTGATTCTCATCGCCATCGTCGGCCACAGCGACGTCATCATGCTCATGATGCGCGTGAATGCGCGCTTCTCCATCGGCCTGCTCGAGGCGATGTCGCTGCTCGGCTGGACGCTCGCGGTGCTGGCCTGTTTGATTTCCATCGACAAGCACAATCGCGTGCTCGGGGCCATCCTGATGTTGAGCGCGGCGGTCGGCGCCGCGGTTGGCACCGGTTTGGGGGTTGGACGCAGCTACGCCGAAGCGACCGCCGGCTGGGAACTGACCGCGCACATTTTGCTGTCCATGGCCGCTGCCGCACTGCTGTTTGCCGCGGCGGTCACGGCGATTTTGCTGGTGATTCTCGATCGCCGCCTGCGCATGCGGCGCATCGCGGATCTGTCGAGCGCGCTGCCGCCCCTCGATGCCCTGGAAAAAATTATGTTCAGGCTGGTTGCGGCAGGCTTCGGACTGCTCACTCTCGCCCTCATCACGGGATTCGTCTTTGTCACCAATCTATTCACGCAGAACCTGGTGCAAAAGACGGTCTTGTCGCTGATCGCCTGGATCATCTTCGGTGTGTTGCTCATCGGGCGCGTGCGCTTTGGCTGGCGCGGCCGATCCGCGGTGCGCTGGACGTTGAGCGGTTTCGGAATTTTAGCCGTGGCCTATTTCGGCGTGAAATTCGTCCTCGAATATATGTTCGGGCGGCACTGGGGTTGAATCTCAGCGAATGGAACACCCGCCCCTAGGACTCTTGTTCGCAGCGCTGGCGGGATTGCTGATCCTCGCTGCATTTTTCGCCGGCAGTGAAACCGCCCTCATGAGCTTGAACCGCTATCGCCTGCGGCATCGAGCCAGCGAAGGCAGCCGCGGCGCACGCCTGGCCGAGGCGCTGCTCAAGCGTCCGGATCGGTTGATCGGATTGATCCTGCTGCTCTCCACGCTGGTCAATGTCGCGGCACCGATGTTGGTGGGTTTCATCGCCTTGAAATTGGGCGGTGAGTTCCTGGTGGCCTTCGGCGCCGCATTGCTGGCCTTTGTGCTGTTGATATTTTGCGAGGTCGCGCCCAAGACATATGGGGCCCTGCATCCCGAGCGCCTGGCATTGCCGGCCGCCTACATCTACGCGCCCCTGCTCTTTGTGCTCTACCCATTCGTTTGGTTCACGAACTTGCTCGCCAATGGCGTATTGCGCATGTTCGGCGTGTCGCGGCAGGTAGCGGCAAACTCCTTGAGCAGCGAAGAATTGCGCACGGTTGTGGCCGAGGCCGGCGCCATGATTCCGCGGCGCCACCAGCAAATGCTGGTCAGCATTCTGGATCTGGAGAATGCCACCGTTGAGGACATCATGGTCCCCCGGAACGAAATCGTCGGCATCGACATCGATGATGATTGGGATCGCGTCATGGAGCAGCTGCGCCAGAGCCAGCACACCAGACTGCCGGTATATCAAGGCGAAATCGATCGCATCGTCGGCCTTTTGCACATGAAGCAGGTCGTGCACGAATTGGCGCGCGGACACCTTGACCTCGACACGTTGACCGCAGCCGCCCAAGCCCGCGAGCCGTACTTCGTGCCGTCCGGAACGACGCTCAACACGCAGCTGCTGAATTTTCAACGCAACAAGCGCCGCATGGCATTCGTGGTCGATGAGTACGGGGATATTCAAGGCTTGGTGACGATCGAGGACATTCTTGAAGAAATTGTCGGCGAATTCACAACCGACCCTGCAACCATGATGCACAAAGACGTCCACGCGGAAGCCGACGGCAGTTTCGTCGCCAGCGCTTCGGCCACCATCCGCGCGCTGAATCGCTCGATGCGTTGGAACCTGCCGACGGACGGGCCGAAGACCTTGAATGGATTGATCGTCGAGTTCCTCGAGACCATCCCCGAACCCGGCACCACGTTGAAAATGTCGGACTACATGCTCGAGGTGCTGCAGACCGGGGACAACGCGATCAAGACCGTGCGCATCCGTCCGCCGGACCCGACGCCGCCCTAGGAGCCTGTCCAAGTATTCCGCGTGCGGCCGCTAGACAGCCTCCAACGCCTGATTCAAGCGCGCAACGCCGCGCACCGTCATCCCTTCAGGAGGCCGCTTCGGCACATTGGCTTCGGGAACCACCGCCATCTTGAATCCGTGTTTCGCGGCCTCGCGCAGGCGTTCCTCGCCGAACGGCACCGGACGGATCTCGCCGGCGAGTCCCAACTCGCCGAAGGCAATCAGCGAACCCGGCACGGGCGAATTGTTCAAGCTGGAACGCGCCGCCATCACGATCGCCAAATCCCCGGCCGTCTCCGCGAGGCGCACACCGCCCACGACATTCGCGAAGACATCCTGACCTTGCAGCAGCAGGCCCCCGTGGCGATGCGCGACTGCGAGCAGCATGGTCAGTCGATTGCCGTCGATGCCAACTGCGACCCGGCGCGGATTGGCACTTAAGGCTTCGTCCGCTAGCACCTGCACTTCGAGCAGGAGAGAACGCGTGCCCTCGCGCATCACGGTGATGACGCTGCCGGGCACCGGTTCCGCATGCCGGGACAAAAAAATTGCCGACGGATTCGTCACCTCGCGCAGGCCCTGCTCCAGCATGGCGAATACGCCTATCTCATTGGCGGCGCCGAAGCGGTTTTTGACCGAGCGCAGCACACGATAACGGCTGCCCGTATCGCTCTCGAAATAAAGCACGGTGTCGACCATATGCTCGAGCACACGCGGTCCTGCGATCTGGCCCTCCTTCGTCACGTGCCCGACCAGCAACACCGCCGTGCCGCTGGACTTGGCGTATCGCACCAGTTCCGCGGTGCACTCGCGCAATTGCGACACGGCGCCGGGCGCTGCCTCCACGCGATTGGAATGCATGGTTTGTATGGAATCGACGATGAGCACGTGCGCGGCGAGCGTGGAGGCGGTGCCAACGATGTCTTCCACGCACGTCTCGGCGATCAACCGGGCGGTCGCCGCTTCGAGCCCCAAGCGGCGCGCCCGCAGCGCGACCTGCTTCAGCGACTCCTCGCCCGTGGCATACAACACCGCACCCAACGCATTGAGCGCGGCGGCCGCCTGCAGCATCAGCGTGGACTTGCCAATGCCTGGGTCGCCGCCGATCAACGTCACGGAACCCGGCACAAGTCCGCCGCCCAGCACGCGGTCGAGCTCCGCCGAGCCGGTAGACAGGCGCGGCGATTCGTCCACAGCCTCAACGGCCAACGACGATGATGCATCCTTGTGTTTCGCCGTTGCCTGACTCGATTTGCGGGGATTTGCTGTCAGAATCTCAGAGACCAGCGTGTTCCACTCACCGCAGGTGGCGCATTGCCCCTGCCACTTTGGCGCAGCGGCGCCGCAGTTCTGACAAACAAAAACCTCTTTGGACTTCGCCATGGGCTTCCTTAGCACCGATATGTGAATTTAGGATTGCCGGTATTGTCACCCGATCACCTATACTGCCCGGCTTGTTGAATCGGATTATGTCTATTGCATGCGGAAATTTGGACTGATCGCAGCGATTGTGGGCTTTGGGATCCTGGCAGCCGGCCTGTTGCTCCGATTGCTTGCGGCCCGTCCCGCCCTCAGCTGGTTATGGATGCCCGGTGCCGGTCTGTTGGCGGCCGGCAGTGCCCTTTTTCTGTGGGCCCGAGCGGGGAAGAGAGCCCCGGTCATTCCCATGCCCAATGCCAGGACAGCGGTGGGCACGGATACAGCCCGTCTCCTCGACAACTTCGAGCAACGATTCGCCGAGCTCAAGGGCCGCAAACCCAATGTCACCGTCTTGGGAGACCTGTACACCCTCGGGAATCAATTGGAGCAGCGCGGCCGCTGGCCCCAAGCTACGGCGGTCTACCGGCACCTCGCAAGATTCGACAACACCTACAAAGACGTTGCCGCGCGATTGCGCCGTCTCATGGATGCGGATCGGGTCAAGCCGAAAGCCGCAACCACGGCGAACGCAGTCTCGCCGGCCGCCATGGGCGAAACCACGCCGGACCTGCGTGGCGCGCCGAAGGAGCGAACGGCGGCCGCCGCCGCCGCAACACCGGACGCCGAGCGGCTCGGACGCTACCAACTTGAACGCGAAATCGGCCGCGGCGCCATGGGGGTCGTTTACCTGGGCCGCGATACTGCCATCAATCGCATGGTCGCGATCAAAGCCATTCCCCTCGCGGCGGAATTCAGCGATGCCGAACTGGTTGAGGCGCGGGCGCGCTTTTTTCGGGAAGCGGAAACCGCAGGCCGGCTCAATCATCCGAATATCGTCACGATCTACGATGTGGGCGAAGAGCGTGGATTGGCATATATCGCGATGGAATACTTGAAGGGCCGCCATTTGAGCGACTATGCGAAATCAAACAATTTGCTGGAGCCGCGCAAGACGGTGGAGATCATCAGCCGCACCGCCGAAGCCTTGGGATTCGCGCATAAGCAGCAAGTGGTACACCGCGATATCAAGCCTGCAAATCTCATGTACGACCCGAGCACCGATGTGTTGAAAATCACGGATTTTGGAATCGCGCGCTTGAGCGGCGCAGGCAGTACCAGAACGGGCATCGTTCTCGGAACGCCAAGCTTTATGTCGCCAGAACAGCTCGAAGGGCGAACTGTGACAGGTCACTCGGACTTGTTTTCCCTGGGTGTTAGCCTATTTCAATTGTTAACCGGCCAGCTTCCGTTCACCGCTGATTCGATGACCGGCCTGATGCAGCAGATCGCCGAAGCGCCCCATCCGCCGCTACGAGCATTCCGACCGGACTTGCCCGCCTGCCTCGAGAGCGTGATCGATCGAGCACTGGCCAAGAATCCTGAAGCACGGTACGACTCAGGCGCCCAGATGGCGGCAGCCCTCAATGACTGTCTGTCACGGATGCCGAGCGGATCGCCATGACCGGATATCACTACATGATACGAAAAGCGACAATGAGCACATGAGTTTGAAGGGGAAAATCGCCAGCGTCGCGCTTACGGACACCGGGAAGGTCCGCGAGCACAACGAGGACATGATCGGCAGCGAGGCCGACATCGGCCTGTTCGTGCTCGCCGACGGCATGGGCGGCTATAACGCCGGCGAAGTCGCCAGCGGCATCGCCGTGAAGACCATCATCAATCTCGTCAGGGATGCGTTCGTGCGCGAAGACCTGACCGTGAAGGACCCCGAATCCGGCCTCACGCGGCCCAGCATCATCTTGCGTGACGCCATTCACAGAGCCAACAAAATCATCTACCACACCTCAAAGACGCAGCCGCAGTGTGAGGGGATGGGTACAACGGTGGTCGCCTGTCTTTTCCACGATAACAAGGTCTCGATAGCCCACGTCGGCGATTCGCGGGCGTATCGCTTAAGGGACAACCGCTTCGAGCAAATGACCCTGGATCACTCGCTGCTGCAGGAACTGGTCGATCGGGGATTCTATTCCCAACAGGAAGCGCAGCGGGCTACCAACAAGAATTATGTTACACGGGCCCTCGGGGTGGAGCAGAATGTGGAAGTCGAAATCCACGAACAGCCGGCACAAAAAAGTGACTACTACGTACTGTGTTCGGATGGCCTTTCTGACATGATCGAGGACGAGGACATTCACTTAACAATCAGCACCTTTAGTGCTAATCTTGATACGGTTGCTAAGCAGCTGATACAGCTGTCGAACGACAATGGCGGCCGGGATAATGTCTCTGTGATTATGGCGCACGTCGAGGAGCCGTTCCCGGCGCACCGGCGTATATTTGACAAAATCTTGGGATGGTTCGGCTAGGAGTCTGAATGGCACGCCTGATGCTCAGCTTGGACGGCAACGTCCTCGCGGAATACAACATGAATAAAGAGCGCTACACCATTGGGCGCCTGCCGGATAACGATATACGTATCGACAATCCGGCTGTGAGCGGTCACCACTCGCTCATTATCAACATTCTGAATGACTCGTTCCTCGAGGATTTGAACAGCACCAACGGCACCTACGTCAACGGCAAGCTGATCAAGAAACATGCGATGCAGCACGGGGATGTCATCACCGTCGGCCATCACCAATTGCGCTTTGTCGACAGCCAGGATGGCGATGTCGAGCAGGACGAGTTTGAAAAGACCATGGTCATCACGCCCAGTTCCCAGGGCGAGGACCGCATTCGCAAGGTCACTGCGGCAGTGGATCAGGCAGCCAAGGCAGTCGCCTCCAAGCGGCCGACCGTGCCGGACAATGCGACAGCCTTACCCAAGGCGAAATTGCAGGTGCTCAGCGGCGCCTTTGCGGGACGCGAGCTCGAACTGACCAAGGCACTCACCACCTTAGGTCGTCCCGGGGTCCAGGTGGCTGCGATCACGCGGCGCTCCGAGGGATATTTCATCGTGCACGTCGACAGCGGCAAAGAGAACGACTATCCGCAGGTCAACGGCGTGCCGATCGGACCGCAGGCTCGTCGCTTGAACGACAACGATGTCGTGCAGCTCGCGGGCGTGAAGATGGGGTTCTTCGAAAGCTAGTTCGCGACGCCGCGACCATAAAGCGCAAAATGTCGTTGCGGTCCTGCGACTGCGGTGCTCGACCTTCTGCAACCGCTCTGGCGTATCCTTGATCGGATGAATTCGAATTCGACGGGTCCGCAACGCCTGATCGTTGCTGGATGGATCCTCTGCACCCTCGCGGCACTCCCATTCGCCGTGCATATCAACGATCAACTCGATGCATCGGCGCGGCTGGACGACAGCGAATCGGCAAAGGTCGACGCAGCGCTGCAAGAGCGCTTCCAGTCGCCTTTCACGAAAATCGCCTTGCTGAGGATTGCGGCGGCACCCGCGCCGCAAACGGACGCGGGTCAGGCGCTGCTCAAGCAGGTTACCCAGGCGATTGAGCGCATCCCCGACGTGCAGGGAACCATCTCTTATCTGGACCGCCAAGAAACACTGTTCGTCGGTGAGGACGGCAGCCCCATCATCATCGTCGGACTGCACGCCCCGAAGGGCGCCGAAGAAGCCTTGATGGCCAAGCTTGCCGGGATCACCGGCGCGCTGCGCACCGAGCTTTCCGAGCATTACCCGGATCTCAGCTTTGGCTGGACCGGGGAGGCGGCGGTCAATGCCGACATGCGCCGTGTGAGCGCCCATGAAACTCGTGCCGCGGAACTGAGGGTTCTGCCGCTCACGCTGCTGCTGCTGTTCATCGCATTCGGCAGCCTGGTCTGCGCGATTCTTCCGATACTGTGCGGCGGGTTGACCATTGTGGTGGCACTCGGTGCGCTCGCGGCCGTGAACCAGATTTGGCCGACATCCATCATCGTCGTCAGCATCATCACCATGGTCGGGCTGGGATTGAGCGTCGACTATGCGCTGCTGATCGTAAGCCGCTACCGCGACGGACTCGAGCAGGGATTGTCGCGGCTCGAGGCTGTGAGCCAAGCCTCCGAGTTCGGCGGCCGCACCGTCGAGGTTTCCGGCCTGGCGGTCGCCATCGGTTTCGCCGCCATGTTGTTTGTACCGGTGAGTGAGATCAGGTCGATAGGAGTGGGCGGCCTGCTGGTGACGACCGTTGCGGTGTTGGTCGCGAGGTCCTTGCTGCCGGTGATGTTGGCTTGGATAGGCCCGTGGATTGACGCAGGCCGACTGGGACTGGGGCGACAGGCCGCCGCGGGGCGCCGCTGGCGGCAATGGGTTCACTGGGTCAAACGCCATCCGTTCGGAGTACTCATCGCGGCGAGCGTGCCGTTGCTCGTACTCGCGGCACAGGCCTCGCACCTGCGCATCGATCTGCCGCGCGGCCGATGGCTGCCCGAGAGCGCTGCTTCGGTCCGGGTTCTGCACGAAATAGACGCGGTCGCACGCGGCAACTTTGGTCAAATCATTCAGGTGGTCCTCGATTTCCCGCCGGGAATCGTCATTCAAGATGAGGCAGGCTGGCGAGCCGAATCTCGGCTCGTCCGATATTTCGCGCGCGATGCGCGAGTGCAGCATGTATGGGCTGCCACCACCTTGAGCACCGTACCGCTCGCGGGTCCGGAAATATTGAAGCGCCTGTCCGATTCGGTGCGCCGCAGTTTTGTGAGCGCCGACGGCAGGTCGGTCGTTATCGAAGTGTTACCGCGAAAAACCATCGCGGCCACCGACGCGGCGCTCATGGTGCGCGACATCCGTGCCGCGAATCCCGAAGCGCTCACCGGAGTCGCCGGAGCGCGCATTGAGGTGGGCGGCGTGCCGGGTTTCAACGTCGATTACGAGGACACCATCAAACGCACCCTGGGCAAACTCTTGGCGAGCGTTTGTTGCGCCACGTTCATCGTCTTGTCACTGGTGTTTCGCAGCGTGCTGATTCCGATCAAAGCGGTGGCGCTGAACCTCTTGTCGGTGGCCGCGGCATTCGGCGCCGTTGCCAGTGTATTTCAGCACCCGCTTGGCGCACGGCTGATGGGCCTTCCGCGCCCCATTGACGGCGGATTTCCCATATTGCCGGTTCTCGTCTTCTGCATCGTATTTGGCTTGAGCATGGACTATGAAGTCTTCATCGTGGCGCGAATCGCCGACGGCCGACGCGCCGGCCTCGCCGATGAGGAAGCGCTGGTGGAGGGACTCGCGAGCACCGGCCGCGTCGTCACGTTTGCCGCTTGCATCATGGTCTTGATCTTCGGTGGCTTCGCTTTCGGCGATTTTGTGCTCATCAAGATTCTGGGCTTTGCTCTGGGTGTGGCCGTGCTCCTGGATGCCACTGTGATTCGCTTGGCGCTCGGGCCTGCTCTCATCCGCCTCGCGGGCCGCTGGAACTGGTGGCCCGGCGGCTGATTCGGGCGATCAGCGCGTCTCGGCGAAGTCCCTGGGGCCGCTATCGGGAAGCGCTGAACACCTGCCCACCGTTGTAGGTGAAGTACAGCTTGTGCTGCGAGTTCGAGACGTAAATCCGGTGCGATGCGAAGAAATCCGCTCCCAGGAGCAGATCGGTACCGTCGCGCGTGTCGCCAATGCGTAGATGGAGATTGCGGATCTCCTCATCGCCCACCTTCAGGGTGGCGAATGGTGCGAGGTGCGTCATCACCCTCGGCCTGCCGATGCCCGCCGCATAGGCCGCATCTGTCAATTCCGAGGGGTCCGTATTGAGCCCGGCTCGCTTGGCCGCTTGCGGAGAAATTCTCGACGCAGTTGCTCCGGTGTCAAAGAGCACATGAACGGGAACGCCGTTGAGCAGCGCCACACTCGCCACAAAGGGTTGAGTCGGCGTCGTAGGGCTGATGTCCACCATGGAATAGGTTTTCTTGCCGGTTGCCCAATAGGCAAGCCCCGCATCAGCACAACCTACGGGGCGCATCAATCGAATCACGCCATTGGCGAGATCGTACTCAACGTCATAGCTCTGGAACAGAGTCTGGCCGATGAGACCCTCGTCCCCTGAACCGGAATCTTTGCCGCCCGCCAAAAACTCGATGTTCTTGAGACGCAGATCGCCCACCACGAAGTCGTCCGCGACGCCGATCGAAAGCAGAGGCTTACCATCCGGTCCTTTGGCGGCAAGAAAA